>Ga0302188_10000021_pt1 | contig 111557 bp, 69 predicted proteins | sample II_Bog_E2_1_FD_198783 | JGI IMG/M metagenome (GOLD analysis project Ga0302188, IMG submission 198783) | Peat permafrost microbial communities from Stordalen Mire near Abisko, Sweden - II_Bog_E2_1 | ecosystem: Environmental > Terrestrial > Soil > Wetlands > Peat | place: Sweden: Abisko... | reverse complement strand
AGATTCGTCCTCCCCTATTTATATGATATACTCTCTTGGCATATTATTATCAGGTACATCAATCACGCTGGCAAAAGTTATTAATTTCTCTATTTATAAAAATTGAAAATCATTTACTTGAAACCTATGAACAGATTTATAATTAATTGAGTTGTGAAGGGAATAATGAAAAACCTTATCGAAGAATAAACCAACCCAGTCAAAAATGTTCTTCTTTTTGGTAGTTACTGCTTTGGTGGAGTCACAGCTCTCAGTTATGTGGCTTATCGCAGCTTTCGCTCTGTTTCCTAAAAGATAAAGGTGGACCGCCCAGTTGGTCAACGTCTAATGTTGTCAAAGATGGCTTCGATGCCAGGCCTTACAAAAGCTGTTTATATCTTTTTATACAGGTAGCAGCATTAGGGGTTTACTTTGTAGGATTTGGCTGTTTGGCCTGGAATCTGAATTTGAACGACCGCGTGTTTCAATCATGCATTCAAAAAGACGAGGAGTATACAAACAAAATAAAATTGGACCCTTTCTATCAAAACTTTTATATAATTAATACAATGAGCTTCTTCGGAATCAGTGAAAGGCTTATCCAAAAAACTCAACAATAACTCAAGCAAAAGATCGAGGAAAACTCAAGCAAGGAGGTAAAGCAAGACCTACTAGTTAGTTTCGAGAAGAGCGTAATGACTCTTGCTCAAGCCATAGGCTAGAGAAAAAAAGAAGCTCAATGATATCAGTTTCCTTTTTGAATCTGAGAAGCATTTCGGTGCAGTTTATCAATGTTGATTCGTATTTGACTGCTATGAATTCCAAAGCTGGAATATTTAAATTAGCCCATTATTAGTTTTAGAAGAATTAAATTATTCCGCTGCTTAAATTTATTAGCATTCTCACAAGGAAAAAGCAAACCTGTTGAAAGAGCGCTAAATCTTAACAAAGACATAGATACTGACTCATGAGTGATTAACGGAAGCCATTTGATCTTTAATATAATCTATTTATTTTCTTTAAACAGATGGGCGGATGCACAGCCAGCACAGTTGATCAATACAACCCAGAAACACGTATGCGACATAATTCTGTACTTTCTGATGAGGACCTCAGCTGCACCGAAGCGGTCAACCCACGTCGCTCTACCCTTGTACAACAGGGAATCACTGTCCGCAAAAATTCTATAACTGGTATGTTAGAGGGCATGCCGAAGTAGTGGTGTTAGAAATTCAATTTTCCTTTTAAAATTGATGAGTCTAAAACAGTAAATACTCGCAATTTTCCCCAATAAATCAGACCAGAGCATTAACTACCCAAGGACATTCTGGATTTTTGCTCTGAGCATAAGCAACATAGTCAAATGGTATATTTTTTCTTATTCAGTTCATCAAAAAGAAAGATAGAGACCATGAACAGTCCAAAAAGGAAGCTGCTGAGTTCTTCGGCTGCAAGAATAACAACTCCAACACCAGCACTGGTTTATCCACCATTTCAGTACTGTCTGGTTCATTGGATACGAATACAGTGATCGATATAATCACCAACTACGGTAATGAGATCGAGGAGAGTAAGTTCGAAAGGTAGCTCCTTACAACAAGTGAGTTTAAACATCGTCTTGAGAATATATAAATTTTTGAAAAGAAACCGGCAGGATAATTTAAATTTCTGAATGAGTTGGGATCTGGCAGCATTTGCAAGGTCTACAAAGCTTGTAGGATAAGTAATCCTAATAAAGTATACGCAGTGCGTATAATTGCCATTCCTGAGCAGCACTATTTATAAAAAATAAAGGAATAGATTGTGGTTATGACCATGTGCCAATCGCGCAATATTATATAGTACCATTTTTCATATTTTTACAAGAGCACTCTCTTCATGTTCATAGAGTACATGGAATATGGAGCACTCAGTCATTTTGTCAACCACTATCGTAAGAACATCAATGAAAGAGTCATAGCCTATATTATTAAGGAAATACTCAACGGATTAGATGCCATTCACAGCAAGAGGCAACTCCACAGGGATCTTAAAAGTGATAACATTTTGATCACCAAATCTGGAGATCTTAAGATTGGGGATTTTGGCTATGCTCTTCAGCTTACGAAGGAGAAAACCACCTGCTCCGATCATGCGGGGACACCAGCCTGGATGGCTCCAGAACTCATCAAGAAGGAGGATTATTCTTAGAGCGTGGATATTTGGTCATTGGGTATCATTTTGGTTGAATTATGCGAAGGACAACCTCGATATTTGACCATGAAACCTCTCATTGCGATGGTCATGATTGTAAGCCGGCCTCCTGAAAATGTGACTGGCCGATCAAACTAATTAAGAAATTTTCTAGGCCGGTGTTTGAAAAAAGATCCAGCAGATCGGGCAACAGCAAGATAACTTCTTTCGGACCCTTTCATCGTCAACATCGGTGCTGGCGTAAGTTAAAAACAGGAATTTGTGAAGATGTTGTCGGGCATAAAGCGTTCAAATTTTTGATTTATTTGTGGATACTTTTTCATAAAATGATTTATAATCCCATTTCAATAAATTGAAGTTTATGCCAAATTTATGACTTTGGCCATCGATTTGATACGATTCTATTTGGCTTTGAATAAGCAATTATATATGGTATTTAGCACTATCTCGCTCATTAAATATGTCAATATAATGTCAGAATATATCAGCAACATTTTTTAACGGGCTTTTGCCTCTATGTTGTAGTTTTGCTGATACGAATTGGATTAGCTTTTTTGGGGGAAGCAGCTATCACCGCTTTTTGTAGATTAGGTTGAGGATTAATTTTGGTTGGCTAATCTTTCTTTTCAGGAGTGATGGTTTGCTTTTTTAATATTTCCAATTCTCTTTGCTTTTGCTTGTATATTTCTAGATAAGATTAATATTACCCTCGACCAATGTTTTAAAGGCTTCCTTGACGTTATGACCATTGAGAGCTGAGGTCTACATGTAAAGCATGCGATTTTTATTACGTTGGATAAGCTCTTCCACCTTGGCTTGACTCACTTCCCTCCCCTGAAGATCGTCTTTGTTTCCAATGATGAGAATCACAGTATCCTTTTTAGTATTTTGTTCTGCTTCATCAATCCACTTTGTAATGTTTTCGAAAGATTTGCTGCTGGTGATATCAAATACAACAAGAGCCCCGACGGCTCCATTATAATAAGCCTTTGTGACAGCTCTAAATCTTTACTGCCCTGCAGTATCCCAAATTTGACATCTGATCTCATGCCCATCCATCTAAATCAATTTGGAAGAGAATTATACACCCACTGTGGGTTTTTCATCATCCTTGAAGACCTCATCAACAAATTGTCCAACAAGATTGGTCTTTCCGACTCCAGAATCTCCGATAACAACTATCTTAAAGAGGTAATTATACTCCTCGAACATAATCCGAATAATTTTATAATTGGCTGGTCATATTATTAAGACTTGATTGTCTCTCTCCATTAATAAAGACTATAAGGCAAACAGCCGATGGTAACTCTAAATAAATGATTATAATAACTTTATTGATTGGTTTCAACATCACTAGATTGTTAGCCTCCATGAAAATGATCAAAGAGGAGACTTCTGTTGAAGCAGACAACAAAACAACCAGTTAATCACCACCAAAATCACCAGAAATTAAGTAGCATGTACATCATTTAGACCACAGGAACCTCCATGCATACCACATCTTTTCGTCCTGTAGCTGCAAAAACTCGATGAACTTCTATCTGAGAAGATCAGCACCATCAAAAAATACAGGGCTTGAGAAATTGGACAAGGAAATTAATCAATCAGTGATTAAGTATTTGATTTTGGTGGCAATTATTAATTCTATTTTTATTATAAAAAGGAGCAGACTGTTAACTTAGTGCAAAAAGAGAGAACACATACATGTAACAATTAGGAGCCATGTGAAATACCACATATGTAAAAGAAGATAAAAGCAAGAAGGAGATAGTCAATTTTAGAGTTTTTTAAAATTCGGAAATATTCTAATTAGAAGTTACGCATAACATTACCAAGGAAAATCAACTCAAACATGCCTGCGAAGGTCATAATAGTCCATTTAGACTTGTTTGACCTCAATCTATTTCTGAAGAGCGTACTGTTCTGAAACCCACAGTCTGTCCTTCAATTGAGTCTAGAGTTTGCCATAGGAGTAAATGGTTGAATCCAACTCTTGAACAAGCTGATGTAGTTGGTTTTTCTCGATCATTAAAGCCTCTATGCCGATATTCTTTTCTTAGTCTTTCTGTTTTAATTGTTCGATAAGCAAATTTGTGAGTTTGGCTTCCTGCTGAGATTTCAAGGATTAAAACTGAAGATTGGCTGCCTTACTCTTTTCTAAAATGTAATGCTCTTCACTTTTGGCAATTGCAGCTGATAATTTGGTAATTAGAACTGTCTTGTCCATGACGGTATCCTTTAAAGCAATTATAATCGTCTACTGCTCATTTAATTTTTAGGATTGCTCTTATATCAAATGACTATCTTATTTCAGCTTGGTCTCTGCCTCTTTTAACCTTTATACAATCATTTTTTAGGATGCAGCTAATCTGTCATGCTTATCTTTATACTTTTGTAGTTAGCTTTCAAGGAATTTGTTGTCTTTTTACAATTACAAGTTTTTTTCCTTCAAACTACTCATCTTCTCCTGTCTTATTAAATCATCAAGTCGTCTTTGCTCGTCCATCTCTTTGCGTATTTCTTCTTTAAGATCCTCCTTGACCTCCAATGATCCTTTCATTGATTTCATCTTTTTCTAATACTCTGATATTTGCTTTGTAAACTTTACCAGCAGTCGCTCTAATTCTTATTTCTCTTTTTTTATTGCTTTGATCTTGTCCAGCAGAATGGCAGTTCTTTGCCTCAATTCCTTAGCACAAGGGCAGCATCCTGCACAGGTGAGATCTTCAGGACAGTGCCTCTTTCCCTGGCATGTAGTAAGTAAATATGATTGTGCACGAACTCTCTCCTTCATTCTATTAATAAATTTTATAATACTAAAATTAAATATCAGTTATGTATGTAACCATCTCCCTAAATTAAAAACGTATTAATTTAACTTAAAAACAAATGACACCTTGCACAATTCTTGAATTAGTTTACTTGATTGATTTCTTCAGGACTCGACAAATTACCTCAATATTAAAAAGGATTTGAACATCGCTATTATAATCACATGAAATGATTAATTTGTTGATATATCTTTAATTTAAATTTATTGGAATGGATATATTGACTCAAGGGCAATGAATGGCGATGACAGATATCGTAAAATATTCACATGGACAGATTGGTTCATTAAGTTTAAAAGATTAATGAATTGGAATGATAAATATGAAATGAAATTCATATTGTATTCTGCAGTATTATAGGAATCAAGCTAGGTTATCTATCATTTATTGAAGGATTTAGTAGGATTGCTCGTCGATAGGAATGTTCAGCTATAAATATCTATCCATAATTTTGTCAATTGCCATATATCTTAACAAGCATTTCATTTATAATCGGTACTCTCTTGGCTATTCTCTAAAATTAAGCAGCAGTTGATCTTATTCTAGCGACCACTATTCTCTTTTTATCAAACATGATGGACGATCCTTTAGTGGAGATACTTGATTATTACTGCCCACAAACAAAGATTGATGCGAGTAAACACTGAGCTCTTTCTCTTTTGGCTTGTTCTCAAATTATGAAGGCTGAATTTCTGTCTCATAAGAAATACCCTACTACTTGACAACTGTTTATTCATTATATTAATCTCTTTTTGGTTTTTACTAATTTTGCTAAGCCAAAGACTCACTGCATACATCTTTTGTATTTAATTCAAGCAAATGACAGGCACCTTGCAGCAGCAATCGACTCTTGAGGTGATTATTGTTTAAAACGGTCTATCTTTACTGAACCTGTTATGTGAGATATGAGACAGTTTCCTCATTATTAGCATTGGATTATATTCTGGATATATTTTACTTGATTTCCTGTAAGTCCTCCCTAAACTTGATATCAATTTTGTTTAGCTAAGCCAAAACCGTAATTTATTTGGTCTTTTTCTAAGCATTTCCACTTTTAGAGTGTAGGGAGCTTAAGGGAGAAACAGTTTGAAACATTTCGTTTTGGTCAAATATCAGTGAGGGAGGTTCGCTTTCAATATAGTCCTATTCCATTTCAACTGCATTCTTGCTGATATTAAATAAGGGATTATTTTAATTTAGTTAGTAATTTGTATCTTTAGGCTGCACAGTCAAATTATTCTGATTTTTTTGGTCTTGCTTTACCTACTGCTGTTGATTATTTGGCATATTATTTTCGTTCTTCTCAATATGAGGCGGCTTTTTTACTGGCATCAATTCATTGGTTGATCTTTTATAAAGAAAAATTATCCCTTTTGTTGATTTTTTTGCATAATTTTTGTGTTAAAACTAATTATGATCATTGGCTTGGTTTGCTTCTTTCCTTTGCTCGTTAAATCTATTCGTCTCTCTTGCCTTTTATGTGGCTCTAAAACCTTTCTTGCTATTCCATGGAGACTGTTATTTTGTTTTTCTATTTATGGATGGTTATTTTGTGATTGACACCCACTATTCCTTTCCTTTTTTATTCTTTAAAGGAGACTCTACTTCTATCTTTGATTATTTGATTTTATTAGGCAGAATAATTTGCTATTTTTCGTGTTTTTGCAGTTTCCTTTTGTTCTAAGTCCCATTTCTATATTTTCTCAATTTATTATCATCCTAAATAGGTTCCTATATTTTAGTTATCACATCGTCATCCATCAAGGAAGTTAGATCGTCGATGAAACTGTATGATTTTTACTTTTCCTCTTTCTCTCTAATTCGGATGTGAGGTTTCTTCCTTTGATCTGCAGGTTATGGCTCCAGTGTATTTTTAAAGGTGCTTCTCCTCCTTAAAAAATTAGCTAGAGCAGAATCCTAATTCTCTAGCTTGACTTCGTTTTGGTAGGACGTTTACAGTGATAGGTTCGAGTGGCTTTGTATGTGTTTTTTGTCTTGGCGTCTTGTTTTCATTCTAAAATACTTTAAGTATAATAACTGCTTGATACAGTCAGAGGCAAATTGGCCACATTAAAATTTCCAAAATTTTATGACAACAAATGATTAAAAGTGCTAATGAAAATGAAGGAAAACTGATTCTATATAATTGATTTCCTTCATTTTCATTGCTCCTAATAAGCAACTGTCCTTTTAACTTCAGGGTTGAGCCTATGGAATATTATTTATGAATATCTTTTTATTATATTATCTGATCTGGAATGTTGAGTCTAAGATGATGATATATCAGGAAATCTAACGATTTATAAACACTTTTTTCTAATTATTAGTTTTTAATTTAATAAAGCTGAATGCACACTGACAGGGAGGAGATTAGAGTCAAACTTCTCATCATCGGATAGAGCTACGTGGGTAAGAGTTCACTGCTGATGCAGTATGTCGACGAATAGTTCACCGCAAATCATACAGCTACTATTGGAGTATAATACAAGCAGAAGATGATCAAGCTGTAAGACGGCAGCAACATTCGAGTGCAAATATGGGACACAGCTGGTACATCCCGCTATAATACAATCACTCCTAACTACTATCGTAAAATCGATGGCATTCTGCTGGTTTTCGACATATCGAACCGAAAAAGCTTCTAAATGGTCAATTATTGGATAAAGTAAATCAGTTAAACCACTGACATTTCAAAAATTGATCTTCTGCTGGTCGGAAACAAAATAGATTTGGAAGAAATTCGAGAAGTTACAAAGGATACTGCTCGCAAAATAGCAGAAGAAATTGGCATTGTTTACATCGAAACCAGCGCCAAGACATTTTAAAGCGCTCGGGTAGCCTTTGACTAGCTGGTGGCCAAAATTCTAAAGAAAAAGAAGAAGCTATCTTCAACGAAGGAAGGGTTCTGTCTGCAGCAAAAGGTGATAGTAAAAAAGAAAGAAGATAGCTGCTGCTGATTCATCCACTTTTATCGACTACAGCAACTGCTCCTGCAAATATTAAATTCATATAGATTTGATTTGAGTGGGTGTTCGTGCTATAAATACTGATAGATGCGAAGTTGTTGAAAATTCTAGTTTATTAATTATTAGCATCTTTGATAATAGCTTTAGTTGAGTTGATATTTATTTAGCATGAAAATTGCAATAGAGGATGAGTGTCAGAAGACCTTCAAGGAATTTAAATTCAGGAATATCGAAGCTAGGTACTTGGTCTTCAAAATTGAAAAGGAAGTCGTCGTAACTGTTGTTCCATTTAGAAGCTTGATAGCATCGGCAAGAAGGAGGAAACCTGGCATGACTTCCTCGCACACCTGCCTCCTAAGGAGTTCCGCTTCTGCGTATTCGACTTGGAATTCACCAACAAGGACAACATGCACATCGGCAAAGTGTTTTTCTGCAATTGGAGTCCGGACAGTGCTCCTCTCAAGGTGCGTATGCTGTACGCGACAGCAAAATAAAACTTCCGGTCTCACCTCGATCTCAATGGCAAAGAAATAACACTCAATTCTGTAGATGATGTACTTTCCTTCTGATTTAGCTGAACGAAGCTGCTCTGATTAAGGAGTTCGACAAATGACCAGTGATTATCATATCATTTAACAGTCCTTATTCAACATAATTCCAAACAATTTTATTGTTTTTACTATTATTAACAAAGTAGTACAGAAACCATGGGAGGACACGTGAAAAGACTTAATAGTAAAATTATTGAATAATCACAGAAAATTTGATTATCAGAGAGAGACGATTTTTAAGTTATAGAAATCTTTGACACTTATATTGGTGATTTAAACTTGAAACTGATGGAGAAACACTAAGGGGAAGAACATGAGGAAGAAATGCCTCCCTCAGACCCAGAGGAGGAAGGAGAAGGACTCTTTGATGGAGATGACGACGATGATGAGGAAAATCTCATGGATGAAGAAGGCGATGTTGCTTCTTCCGACTCTGAATTGCAAGTACAGGATCCCTCCCAAGAGCTAACCTAAAGTCACAAAAACGCTTAGGAGCTCAATGATGATCCTATGCGTGAGTATTTCGAGAAAGAGACCGCCATCTTGCAGTGGCTATCCGCCAATCCAGGGCAAAAATGGATTGACAAAGAGTTTGCTGCGAACAATTCCCAATTCTACGAGGACACTGCCAATCTGCCTGCATGGGGTGCTATCTTCAAGAATTTATAATGGCGACGACCAGAGGAGATAATCAAGGACCCTAAATTCATGATAGTTTAGGAGGACAAGGGAATACATAACATTGACATTGACACAAAGCACGGTCTGTTTGCAGCAAGTCATTTCGTAAGCGCCTTGAGTATAGTTGCGACGCGCCCTGCTATCCTTGAAAAATTAATCATCTAACGTGAGTATTTTTAACGGGGATTCGTGGGATTCCAGTTTTTCAAGAATGGAAAGTGGACTCAAGTGATCGTAGATACATTACTTCCCTATGAGAAGGAGCTCAATAGCCGCGTTTGCCTTTATAGTAGTTGTGGAAATCCTCAGGAATTCTGGATTCAGCTCTTGTAAAAAGCTTACATCAAGTTGCACAAAAACTATCAACGTATAGCTCGTATTAGCACTCTTGACATCCTCGTCGATCTTACAGGTGGAATCTCAGAGCTCATTGAACTTCAGCCCAAATACGAGAAGATAGAACCAGCAATCCTCTGGAACACTCTCTATGGTTACCTCCAGCAAAAGTTTTTACTGGCTGCTATAAACACTGTCGAGGAGCGTGGACTTCGGGAGGCTGAGCAAGGACAGCAAGGAATCCTATAAAATCATTATTACACCATTATTGATATGCGTGATTTTCCTAAAGACAACTTGAGATTAGTGAGAGTGCGCAATCCTTGGGGAAACGAGGGTGTATGGACCGGTCCATTCTGTGAAGAGGCTGACGATTGGGAAAAATATAAAGCAGTTAAAGAGGATGTCAAAAACGCGACAAAAACAAAGAAATCAGATGGTTCGTGGTGGATGAACTTTACTGATTTCTAGGTCCAGTTTGACCGAGTTGTTGTTAACAAAATTTTTCCTGAAAGCTGGGAAATCTATTCTATTGAAAGTCAATGGTCAGCCAAAACTAACGGTGGAAGTATCTATTTCATCATATAGAATGTCCAACTTCAGCTGATAAGGCACTAGGCAACGAAACCAAGGAAACCTTTAAGCAAGTCAGTGATCACACGCAACCCGAAAGCGATGATCGTTGGTTTAACAACCCTCAGTTCCGTCTCAAAGTAACCAAAGATACTCGCATTTATATCAGTCTGATGTTGGAAGACTAAAAACTCAGTGGTCAGCCCTATGTTTCCTGCGGTTTCATGATTGCAGCTGCACGTTCTAGAACAGAACGTTTTTGGGAACGTCCTCCTGATAGTGACATCATTGCTGAAGTGAACTACAACGGTCAACTGCCTCCGCAGCGATAAATTACACAGCAATTAGTGTTGAAAAAAGGAGAGAAATCACCAGGGATTTACTTGATAATTCCTAATATAAATGACATCAAAGAACCTTTTAAAAAAGATTAAGTTCGTAAATTCTACTTGAGACTACTCACCCCAGACCCTATCGATGTCACTGAACTGCCTGAAACAATCTAACTAACGGTAGAGGGCAGCTGGACTGAAGCTTCTTCTGGAGGTTCGAGGAAAATCGAAATAAAAGAGGACAATAGCAGTAAGAAGAAAGGAGAGCTGAAAGACAATCCAAGCTGGTGCAAAAACCCTCAATATTTCTTGTCCATAAAGCAGCCAACTTTGGCCAAAGTAATTCTCCGTAAAATGGGAGTCAAAAAATACAAGGGGTGGAAAATTGGACTAACTGTTTGTCGCTACGAGGTTGCTGAGGAAAGGAAACTTGAGAAGGAACCTCGCAGAGACAAAAAGAATGCAGGTCACAATCTCCAGCGGCTCATCCAACAAACCAGTGAGTTTCTTAAAGCTCCTGTAATCGGAGATGTGGAACGCAAACTTTTGATCGAGGGCTACTAAAAATTCAAGGAGTCAGCTTACTTGAGTTAAGACTGCTCGGCTTTGTTGTTCAAGTGGAGTCCCACAGAAGGTCCCTTTATCCTAATACCATCCTCGGATGGTGAGGAACGCGTATTCTCTTACAGGCTGACAGTGTTTTCGAATAGTCCCGTTGAAATGGTTCGTCTTGACTAAACCAAGAATCAAGTCGCGATTGGTCGTTGGGAAAAAGATATCACAGCGGGCGGCTGCCACCTTAACTAGAAAGAAAAAGAGGCTTCTCAGGTAATTTAATTATGATACAGAGGACCTGGTCAATGAATCCTAAATATCACCTCACTTTCCGTGAAGAATAGACTGCCTATGAAGAAAACGTCACCCTCAAGATAACCCTGGCCATAGCCGAGAAAAACTGGAAAAAGTTAAACCCAAATACAGTTAGCGGCATGATTGGACTGTATTTGCTGCAGAAGAAAGAGGGAAAGCTCGTCTATTCACCCGACATTGTGGTGGCGCAGACTAGTTTCCTCCCTGTAAAAACCACCACCCTGTAGGTAACTCTCGGAGGCTAGAAAGCCCCTCTCAAGAATGGATACATCATAATGCCCAGTACATACGAGAGCAAGGTGCAGGGAGCCTTCATTCTTTCGGTCAAGTGCGATCGTCCGTTCGAACTCTCATCCGCCAAATGATAACACCTATCATCATCCTATTTATATAATATGGGTATATTGGAAAGCTGTGAGGGGCAGGATTCGAGCATGCGAGTGTCACTAGATGAACGTCTCTTTCGCGATTCGATGGGCCCACACTTCGGATCAGAAGATTATTACTTTAAGCGCTCTAATTTAAAGCTATTTGGAGATCTCCTGTACAAGAAGGCGCAGAACAAAACATAGTTTGTTTTGCAAACCTTCGCGACCAACCGCGGCTCACGAGTCGTCAATTATTCTCTTCGTATTTATGAGGACGCAGCAAATTTTTTAGCGGAGAGAGGAGGCAAATTAAAAATTGAAACACCATTGGACGATCCTAACATTCTGGGCTCTCATATCTTTGTGGGAAAACTGCAGGGCAAGCCCGGAGAGCTGATTGTAAAATCAATATCTTTTGACCGCTACGAAGAGGAAGAATTTAAACGAGGATTGTACGAAGTAGCGATGCTGCAGCGCATTCTGAAAGAGGAGAATAATCGCTATGGGTACGTGTTTCACGAAGCCTTTGTAGTAGAATCAGGATTATAAAAAGATAAGCATGATAAGTGTTTGATAGTGCTCGGCGAAAGTGCTTCTGCCTCATTGCACGAAATACTAAACTTTCGCAAAACAACCAAAATGAGCTGGACTGAGGGACAATTCGAGTCACTATGCTATCAACTGGTTAGAGGTGTCATGGAGCTGCATAGCAGTCGCATTGCCCATCGAGATATTCGCCCAAATAACATTTATTATTGCTCTAGTAAGCATGGGTTCGTGCTGGGTGGTTTGGCACAGGCAGTTCAGGTGGAAGGAGATGAAAAGGCCATAGGATATAACCTTTGTGGAGTACCTTACTATTTGCCAAACTACCTTGTATAAGTGGGAAAGAGGGAAGACTTCTCAGAGTATTATAACTATGACCCCTATAAAAATGACATTTACGCTCTTGGAGTTACCCTAATGAACTGTCTCTTCCTAGATCAGTTTACTCCTCCCTTGGTCTTAGCTTAATCACTAAAAAAATATTACACCAAATACCCATTTCTAAAACTTATACGTGAGATGATTAGCGATAGCCCTCCGAAGTTAAAAGACCTTCTAAATTCTCTAAACGGAGGAGAGAGCTGGGTCGAAGAGAGAACTAACATCGAAGCCCTTCGTTTCAAACTAAAACCCCAAGATGATGAATTTGTGGCTCGGAAGAAACTAATATCTGAAGGGTATTACTCAATGTTTCTCTATGACCAATGGGTAGATGAAATAAACGAAGTGGTGAGTTACTACGAGATGAACAACAGTAAAATGCAACTGGGGGATGTTTATTCACAAATTGCGCACATCTATTTAGAGCATGGGCAAACCTAGAGTAAGAACTATTTTATGCAGTGATGCAGGAATATTTCCATAAGGCAAGTTCAACTTATCTATTCATTAGTGGAGAGTGTCTCGATGAAGGGAAGACTGAGGAAGGAGTCAAATATCTGTAGAAGGGGATCGACTGCAATCGTAAAGGATATCGAGGATAACCAAACGATGATCTTGCCCATTTACTGAATCGATTAGCGCTGGCTTACCACAAGAAAGGTGATTATGAAATTGCTCGTGCCTTTCAGGAGGAAGGTGTCGATATTATTGGAAAGTACCCTTCATGTTAGTTAGAGTTTACACGACAACCTCCGTTCAATATGCATAAATGCTCATTGACTCAGCTAAAATATAATCTGAGTTTCAAGAGTTCAAACAGGCCTAAAATATCCTAAAAGCAGGATTAAAGATAATGGACAAAAAAGATGACGCTCCGGAAAATCTAAGAATCAGGGCGAAAATTCTTGAGGCGTTGGGTAGTAACTATCGCATGAAGGCACTTTAAAGGAAGGAAAAAAGTGATTCCTACCGTCGAAAGGCAGAAGAATGCCTTCTTGATGCCCTTGAACTTGCAGAAAGAGTGGAGGGCAATATCAGTCCGCAGGTTGGCTCTATTCTTATGTCCCTGGGTAACGTATACTTTGACAAACGTGAGTTCGAAAAAGCAAGGCGTTCTTATTAAAAGTAAGTCTATTATAAATTAGAGCATTAATTGTGAAGCAGCACACTCAAGTGGGAAGAGATGGAGTGGAAGTAGGAGAATGCCTTACCTACTTAGCCAACTCTGAGAAATGCTTGCGGTAGTTTTAAAAAGCCATAAAACACTATGACTAAGCCGTCTAAGTTTTCCGAAAGGCTTACGGCAACGATCATAATGAGAACACAGCAGTTGCAATAGGCAACTTGGGATTAGTCTATAAGTAGTTAGGGAAGAAGTAGCAAGAGCGCTAATATTTAAGTTTAGCAAAAACCATCCTAAAAGACCTTTTCGGCGAGCAATGTCCAGACTATCAGTATTTCGACCGGCAGAGCAAATGAGTGTAAATTGGTTGATTTTGTCTTTATTATTGGACTATGTTGTTGAAACTAAGTGTAACTAATTGATTACCTTTCTCAAAATAATAATTAAAATGAATAAAAAGCCGAAGGAGATCGCAATCATGATGGATTAGAACTACCCATTCGGCAAAAGTTATGCCAGTGATGATTTCTCCCATAAAGTCATTGTGAAACGTACCATCGACTGCAGCAACTGCGATCGTCAATAGCTCCTCGCACGCTGCTACTACTTTCGTCGGCTTAATCAAACTAATCTGGTTCGTTTATAAAGGATGACAGAAGAGAAAGACCATCTGCAGTTGTTTTATTAATATGTGCCAATCTGCATGGAGACGTGGATTTAAAACATCAGCTAAAAGTTCATTGACGGGTTTTGCCGATAACTGATAGAACTGGGCAATTATTTAGCGAAGTGCTTTATTAAGACCAGAATAAGCATGAAATGTGTTGGGATGGATTAGAATTATAGTCCCAAATATTTTTTGGATCTCAACTTTGTTGTCGATTAAACTTTGGATAAAGCACGATTAAGAGTAAGCTACCAACAGCAAGTACTAGATCTCTTCAAACCCTATTTGCAGAGGAAGATTGCATCCTCTCATTCAAACGGAATTAAGGAAAATAGCGATACATATAAAAATTAACAGATTCATTCTAACAAAAAATATTAAAATCCAGAGACGAGCCTAAGTAATATAGCTAGATATGGCGAATAGAATGGCATGAACTTGACCTTAAGCGCTATTCGACTGATGAACAAGACATTTGCGTAGAACAGCCAGAGTACACATGGCAAAATAAACTCAGTAAACTATCCACCTGAGATGACGGGGTCTCATGACTAAAATATCAAGCAATCAGTAATATCATCTTCTTCGTCGATTAAAATAGGACAATTAGGCCGTCGCATCGACTCAATCAAAAGTAATTTAAAAAAGATCTACTCATCAGAGTAAATAATTTTGCAAGAATAACATCAAAGTGTCTAAAAGCGTAAAAATATTATAACCTTCAATTTTGGAGAAACTCAGCAAATTATTTCTCCAAAATTATCCAAGCCCCTGAACTCTGCAGCATTTTATAAAGGAATTCTTCACGATCTTACACAAGATGAAATTATGTTTTAAAAAATAGAGTCAAATATAAGCAAAAGACTCCATGGTCAGTCTCTTAAAAAGAATTAAACTTTGAAAGTTAAAGAGTATCAACAGATGACCCAGTCAAAGCATGGATATTTTAAAGATTTTTTCAATGTTCTCGAAGATAGGCCCAAACTGCCAACCCCAGACCAAAAAATGATCACACTAGTTTCCAGTCCGGAGCAGCAGAGAGCAGCTAAATAATAGGTGTAGAATTCCCTGTAAAATCGAGTGAAAAAAGCAATAACAAAAAGTAAGACTTTGTTGTCGAAGTTAAAAGGCGATGGTTGATGGCATTTGGGTGAGATATCTCTTGATGACTGTACTTCCTTTCTTCAGCATATTATTGTTTTTCTTTAATTTGCAATTTTATTTGAATAATAATAACTCTTCGTATTCACCAAAAAAGAACATTTTATATGTTTGAATTCAGTTATAAGAATAAGATAAATTTCAATCAATAGAACTTGACAATTATTTAACCGATTTATATTGTAACTATAATTACCGTGAGCACTGGCGGATGTTCACTGTAATTCGACCATTAGCCTGTTTTTCAACATAAAAACATAAAGTGCTCATGTTCAAATTGTTATGCTATTTTCTACGGGTATATTTTGGCGGATAACTCTATTGCAAAATAACCAATTTCCTTTATCTAAGAGCTTCAGCAGCACTCTATTAACAATAATAGTTATCTATTAGCATTAACTTTACCTTTTAACAGTAAAACTGCGCTTTTTTTAAGTCAAATCCGCTTATAATAAAATTAGAATATTCCCTTCTATTCCATGGAAATCCAAACTTGTTTCACAACATCCTCAAAGAAAGATCCACCAGCCCGTCCTCTTGAAGGATACTTTCGCTTCAGACAGGAAATGATGAACTCTCTCAGTGAAGAAGAACGCAGCTGCGAGAACGTAGTTCGACTCTGGAATGCACTCAGTCAAGAGGAGAAGATCAGCAGAGCTAAACAAATCGAGATTGAGATTGATTAATATCAACTTTCGCTTAGTTTGTGGAGCTAAAGCCAACAAGTACCTCTACGCTCTTTGGAAAACGAGCCTGTTTATCATTTAACCTCCGATCAGGAAGCGCCAAAAAAAGTAAAGGAGGAGCCAGTATAAAATTGCTAAAATGATCATGGCGAGGCATTAGTTCATCCTGCACCAAAGACTAAAACAATTCGTAAGATACCCGCCCACATGCTGGCTAAAAAGGAGACTGCTCGTTGAAATGATTGCAGTTTATATTTAATTTTATTGGCATCTTCTCCTTTAAGAGCATCACAATATTGAAAGATAAAATAAAGGTCAATTGAGCTTGATAAAATCTTCGGGAATATGAATAATCAAGATTTGGTCTTACGGATCACAGTGAATGTCGGTTTTATTGTTGAAACCGCCACTTTATTTACTTTTTTACTCTTTTTTTAATGCTTGCCGAAAGTTATTTCCTTGACGGGAACTGGTAACTCTTTTCCCTTTTCTTCTTTCATTTATTCTGGTGGCTGTTATGGTGATGCTATCTGACTTTGTTTCTTTTTCTCTGTTTACTTTAGGATTTATTCTTTTTTAAAAATTCCATTTTCACCTCCAATGCTGCTGATTTAGTGAGTCTTTGAGCAGCAAGGCTCCATAGTGACTCCTCCGAAAACAGGATTGGAAGATAAGTCTGCTAATTTTCTTTAACGAGAATATCCATCAGTACAGCATTTCAAAGATTCAAACAACTCTTGCTTGGCTGGATCATACCATGAACTATCTCCATTATAATAGTCGTTTCTATCTGAATTAAGATCTCTTTGCCTTCTCTAACGACTTTAATTTCTGTACAATGTTATGTCTCGGCCAAGTTTTTAAGTTTGTTCATATTTTTTAAGATGTTGGTTCGCCGATGGTTGATAACCATCCACATTTAGCGCAGTTGAGTGAAAAGTTGGAGTGCATCTAACATGCTGACTTTCTACTATGGGCTCAAATATTTGGGTATGAGCGTAAGTGGGAATAAATCTCTCCCGTACGTTTTCTATATTATAGTGCACACCAAGGGGACTGTGCCTTTCCTCACAGTAATTGCAGGTCATAATTTCGTTAATTTATTATCAGATACACGGTTATAACTTATAACATTGGAAGATGAAAATTAAAATAAATTATCTTGTTAGTCGATAAGATAAATATCAGAATATAGGAGCAAACTGCTTAAATTTATATAAAAGAGTCTGCGTACTTATTATAATTTAAAACTTGTTTATATTAACAAACCTTATTGATTACATGGTCAAGATCGCGTAAGTCACAGATGTTGTTTCGAAGATAAGAAGAGGGTTTACATTTATTAGAGAATTCTGGCTTTCGGCCTTTGGTAAATGCAAATATATTTTCAATCGAAGCGGACACAAAACAAATTAATTAAAAGAAGCCAACCAAATGTCTCATAAAAGCCATATCAAAAGGATATCAAAACAGCAACTAAGAAGATACGTGATGAATCGAGTGTGTGTAGTGAAGGCAAAGGGTTAAAAGAAAAGGTAAGCATTATCAATACAAGAAAATGCGCATTAGTTCAAATTGAAGGAAAAGAGAAAGCAATAAGGTTTATTTAGCAATAATATAGATTTTCTTGCATTTATTAGAGAACATGCCGAAGAAATCATCTGTTCAATATGTCGATCGGAATTACTCAATCCTGTAACGACTCCTTGTAATCATGTGTTTTGCCTGCAATGCATAGAGAAGTCCTTGCTGATTTCACAACAGTGTCCTTTGTGTAGGCACGCGGTTTCGACATAATAGAATTACGGTTTAAACTAATATCCGTTTGTGCGTTTATTTATTTCAATGTAAGCATGAATTAATTTTAGTAAATATCAGCATAATCAGAGCAAATAGTACGAAGAGAGAATAAAGGAATTTGCTAGTTGGAAGGAAGAAAGATTTATAAAAGATTAGACCATTGCAGTGGGTATGAAAATAGATGTTTGGAAATTGTAGTCGAAGGAATGGAAGCCAGCAGAAATTGTGCAACTGTAGAGAGATTAAAGCAGCACATTGACTTTCCTTTTGATTAAATACGATCAATAAAGCAAATAGTCAAATTAAATTATAGACATGCCCTCACTTAGAATAGCCAAACATCATTACTACTCAAAGATTCCTCCCAAATACGAACTCACCCTTACTTCCTATAGAATTCATAATAGTCCTTCAGAAAGATTTCAATTTCAGTTTTCTCAGCCACTACCGAGAAGATGGAACTTATAATTGCCTATGCTACCTCAGCGCCCCAATCCCTTTAGTTTTGTTACAAACAGATTTATGGCAATGAGAAGATTATCACCTGACTAATAAGTTTCGCCCTCTCCTTCAAGCATTCCATATCGTTCAAGAATAATTAATTCTCTTCATAATTTAAATACAGGGGCGCCAAGTGACAGTGAGTCGGATGAATAAAATGCAGGATCGGCTGGATCTGCGATGAATCAATTAAATTTTGGTTTTGGAGGGCTTGGAGCTGCTAATATGAATCCTGTGAACTTAAATCATCTGAATCCATAAAGCGTCGAACATCCCCAATAAAGATAGTCTGAGATTGAGTTGTTACTGAATCTAAATCCCACTGGAGTAGTCCACTCTGTTTAATAGTAGGAATAAGTTTTGAACAATGATGGAGATGTTAACGAAACTTTGGAATTAAATCAATCATCATGATTAATCTTTATCTTTAACAGATCGAAAATAATTAAAAATAAAAGGATACTGATAAAAAATCATTTTTTAAAATAAGTTGATACTAAGACGATTTAATGTTCAAAGGACTGTAGCATTTTGTAAGCCATCTATTCCATTTCAACAGCAATATATATATATTTATTTTCCTTTTCATCGTATCATTAAGAACATGCAAGGAGGATTGTAAAGTGGATAATTCCACAATCAAACGGAATAAAGTTCATCGTATGAATACAATGAAATGCTATAAAAGCCTAATTCCTGCACTCAATCACAATACTCCTAATGTTACAGTTAACAAAATCATCCAAATGACAATTCATTTGAGCAATCTGAATTTGAGGCAGACATTGATTATTTTGATATTCCAAGTACTTAGAGCTCAAGTATATATAATTCCATTTAATCTTCTCTTTTAGAGAGAAATGAAATTTAAAGTTTGAAATTCATATTTGATTCGGGATATAGCTTGTAACGCAATTATGGGCAAGTCGGTTCAGAAGAAGATCATTATTATGTTTCTTAGATGGAGTCTGAAGAGCCAGAGAGAAAGATAAAATCTCCAAATTAATTTACACCAAATTACAATCAATCAGTAATTAGATTAGTATTATAGGAGGATTTTGGCTATTATCAATAAGAATATATGTAAGACAAAGATCCATTTTAGGTTAAGATACCCCAAAAGAAAAAATAATGACTTAATTGTTAGAAATCAACGGGTATAAAAATTTAGCCTTTAGGATCAAAAATACTGTTGATTTCTATGTTTTTTAATAATACCCTGTGCCTTCTTATCACAATTGTTTCTGATATTTTTGTTCTTCAGACTTCCATAGAAGCTAAAAAATCTTAAGACGAAATATAATACTGAAAGTGAATTATTTTTTTATGGTTAACAATGGTATTTGAATATATTCATAACATAATTATTATCTGCAAGTGATCTTCCTTATAATATATGATAACTAACATTGCTAAAATAATTTTGTCGAAATTATCATAACACTTCTGTCAAAGTACATTTTTTCATATTCAAGCTGTTAAGAATTTAATATTCTATGCTATTTTTTTAGAAAAAAACATTGAAAGGTTTAATTAAAAGATTTTATTTTTTATATCCGAGTAGCTGAGGTAATTCTAAAATAGAGTTTATTTAAAAATCAAAAATGTCCAATCAGTAAAGAAGGAATTTCAATAGTAATTGATGTTTAATTGAATCTTCTTACAATTATTTAACAAATCAAACATCACTAATATTTTTCAAGATTCTTGTTTTATGATCATATAGTTTTTAATGCAAATTGTATAGCCTTGCTTAGAACAATAGGAGTATAAATCAGCGAACTAATGCCATTGCGAAGTGCAATCGATGTATTTTATCATTTAGAATCAATAAACTTTGTGCGTCAAAGAAGATTAATCTTAAACCCAAGCAAATCACCACGATGATAGTTCACAATCTGATCCTTAATTCAGCATAGATTGGTTAACTGATTAGTTTATTAATTTAAGGTCTGGGAGTTCGCATACATAAACCTAATTTTTGCCTTACAATTTAGTGATGGGGTCATCATGCGAATTTGCAAATTTAAATTTAAAAGATGAAGATGACACTAGTCTTTAGATTGGCTTTGGACAGCTAGGAGTAACGATAATGCTATCAAATTAATGTAAAATCGATTACGATGATAAAGTAAAGACCTAAATATATAGGATAACTCCGTCATTTAATGGTAATAATTCGATTCTTAACAATTATATCCGAAAATAGAAGGATATGAATTATTTGTCTCACTCAACGGTGATAACAAGCTAACTTCTGGTTAGAAATACCGTTGATATATATACACGCAATCCTTTATATTCATCTTTTAATGATGAAATATGGTTTACTTTGAATATTTTAATACAATTAACTCCAATAGTTTCTTTAACCAATATTTTTTCTATAATAAAATGCTAATTATTATTCGTATTTTATGGTGATATCATATTTTTTCAAGTGAGGCTCTCGTTAAGCTAAAAAATCTTCAGACAAAGATACAAGACTTAAAAATGTTCATTATGTTTAATCATTTTAAATGACTACTCTATTCTATTTTTTAATTTCGTGATTTTTGATAAATCTGACGGTTAAACATTAGTAATCATTTTTATATCAATTATTGAACTGTTGTCATATTGTGATAGTGATTATTGACTGTTTCATGCTGTTTTTTGCTGTTAATAGTTTGCAGTTTAAATTGGTTAAAAATCATTATATTTTTACTATTAACTTTTTGGAAAGAAAAAACACTGAGACTACAAACAAATGATTCCAAACTTGATTGGTTGAATTATATAAGAATAAAAAGGTAAGAATTGAGGTATTGGTAGCATTTATCTTTTTGTTTTAGTTTATCTATCATTACAATTTTAATTAGATTTGATAGCAAATATCATGAAATCCAAAGGTTAAACTTCAAGCCCTTCCAACTGTAGTTAAGAAGAAAGTTAAGAAGAAGTGATTGAGCAGTTGAGGTAATAAGAGAACTTATTAAATACCTTAGAACATAATCTGAGTTATTTGGCTGCCCTTATCTAAAACACCAAAGAAAAAATTATTTTTTTAAACAACAAACTATCGAAATCAAGTGAGCATTAAAATGAAATAAACTAAGTGATTGAGTTTGATCATAAAAGATCATAATTGTCAGTGGTATCATAAAAAAAAACCTCCTAGAAAGAGCAGATCATCTGTGAATAAAATAAGGAGATAATTCACAAAGACAATAGAGTAAAATCAGTTAAAACTCAAGATTAACTCATCAATGAACCGGCCAGAAAATAAGTAATAAATTAATGTGAACTCAACAATGAAGAAGAAGATTAAGCGTCATAAATTTAGTGGCCTATAGAACAATAGATATCATAAGATTAGTGGTAGCTTGACAGTGATAGTGATTCCTAAGAAAATGCCAAATAAAATACATAAACTTGCGAATATGATGAAAGATAAAAACAATATAGATTTAAGTTTAAAATTTGTTCTTAATATTCATAGTCTAGCATATACAACGATGGGAGTGAGTTGGATCAATCGACATCATCAATTTCTTAGTCAGATTTTTAATTTTATGAATAACAGGCAAGAAATCAATATAAGGAAATCTTTGGAGAATATAGCCATTACATTTTTAATTCACACTTTTTAAGTTAATAAGAATTGTACATTTTTATTAAACAAACTGAGAATGAACTATGTTATCATTCAGTATATCCTATCAGCAAATTTAGTAAAATGGGAGATGAACTATCAATTGAATAGCAAAATTATCTACAATTTAAAGAGCAGTTTTAAGATCAAAAAGAAGAATACTTAAATAACAATGAAAACGTCCATTATCTTAATTAAGTTCTTTAAAGAAATAGAAATGAGAATAAGGACTGCGCCAATTAAATCCAAAGCATTTGTTTCTAAATTAGTTTTGATCAATAATCTAATTTGAATTTATCTTAATAAATTTAGAGTTAAGAATCCTCGTCTATCTGCAACGAAAATAATGAAGATAGTCAATAATTCGAGTACTTAAATGAATTTATCTTCGGATCCAATGAATAATGGTTATACCAATATCATACTAAGTTATAGTTGTTTACAATTGGAATTAATTCCATCAAACAAGAATGATATAATCTAACCAATTAATTTATTTACTAGTTAAACTAAATCTAATTAATTCTATGAAAAAATATCATCAAATTATTATTGAGATTCATATATCAAGCTTTACTCATCGATCTAATATCATTTATTTTAAATTTATAAATTAGGTAGTAAGCAAAGAAGAAATCATAATTATGACTACTTTTCACAATTTTAGGAGTATTTAAAAAGTAAAGAACCAAAATTATCGAAAGGCATTTGTGGTGTAGTTGGTTATCACATTCGCCTCACACGCGAAAGGTCCCCGGTTCAAACCCGGGCAAATGCATTTTTTTATATTAATATTGACAAAGTCGTCTTTTGTGTAAATATTTCCCTCTCTGTGCAGGTTAAATGGTTTTTAGTTTTTTGAGCTAGAACATCTCGTAATTTTTATCAAACTATCTCTAAATTATTTTGAGTTTATTGATTTTTGACAAATATAAAGGAAATATTCTACAATGCTATTTGATGATTAAAAAGACTATTAAATGAATGTCATCTATTTTTACTATGCTAAATATTGATGATTAATATTAATATCATATCAAATAATGGGAGGTAAAAAAAAATATATTAAAAAGCAGGATAATAATTCTTCTCGCTTCGAAGACAATGACAATGATGATGGATCACTCTCTGGAGTTGCCACTCAAGTTATAGAGCCCAGATTAAGGTCTTCTCACAGTAAAGTTGAGATTATGGATTTGGAGACAATGACATTTTAAAAAATATAAGAAGTCAAGTTTGCTTATTCCTTTAACTAATACTTGCGCTTTATGCTTGTAAAAATATTGCCTGCTAAAGAATTGAAGATAGATCCAAAAGCAAGGATAATTTCAGGTTCAAGCAGATTAATCAATGAGTTGATGGATCAGATTAAAAATGAACTTGATACGTTTTGCATGAAAGTCATCAAACTCAATGAAGAGTCTGATGTTGATGTGCTCGAGTTTACTGTTGAGGAGAAATTTAGCATAAAATTATTTAGAAACAAATATATTCAGAAGATAACTGAGGATGTTATCAAACTGTATGGGTTTGAATAAGAAGGGAAGTGTTTTTTATAAAAGATCGCCAAAAAAGGCAGTGAAACAATTATTATGATCAAAATGACAAAAAAAGACTCAGAAAATTGTATCCAATTAATCAGTGAATTTGTTGAACAAAACACTCAAAACACTTCTTAAGCGGGTTTCAAAAAAATTGAAAGGGAAGTTGCAAGCCCAAAAAGCACAATTCCTCAAAAGCCTTCTCCAGCAACATCCAGAAACACTTAAATAGAAGCCTCAAACAAAAAAAATAAAATTTACAAAAAACAATCTCCAGCAACATCCAGAGTGACTGAGAGAGAAGCTGTAAGCTCTAAAAATAAAAGTTCCAGCATTGATGAGGAAGAGTAAAATGATAGCTATTACATATTAATGGAAAAGAATTAAAAATCAAAGCAAAAATCGAAAAGGTAAACTAAAAGCTAAATTGGTGGTAATTTATTAGATAAACTTGATTAGCCCTTTGATGATGATAGCGTCAGCATTGTAGGACCAAAGAAGCAAGCTTTTCCTAAACAAGTGTAATATTCATAAAGAATAGTAAGGAAATAAGAGAATAATTAAAAATAAAAAATTATGAAAAAGCCACAAACTGAAAAAGTATAGCCAAAAATAGAAAGATAGATAGATATAGTTTCTCCGCAATCGCGGATTATATAGCCAACAATAATTTATAAAATAATCCGTTCCTACTAATATGAGGTGGATAACTTTAAAATTTAGGATTTTCAAACTTGGCTTAAAAAATCTAAGTTTTCCAGTGATGAAGTTCGAATTTAATAGGAAAGAGATCCCTATAATGATAATGAAGTAACTCACTATACAATACACTTACAAATGGAATAAGGTTCTAACATTCCACAGGCAGAAAAAATCGACGCTCTCGAAGTGTATTTAAAATTTAAAAAGGTGATAATGGTAAACTTAAAAAATGATAAATATAAGGAATAGTTATTTTCAAAATATGAAAGAAATGATTAAGCAATTACAATTGAAGTGGTTAAAGGATACAAATCTTCGAAATGGCCTGAAAAGACTATGTGGAGACATATAAAACAGAAGACTTACTCAGAAACTAAAAAAGCCGCCAACAATATTTATTTCTAAGCTTTTTATCTTTAAGGGTTAAAAAACTAGGTTGAAGCTTTCTATGCTGAAATTTCTGATAAAATGGTTAAATAGCCTATGAGCGATGAGGTTGAGGAGGTATTTTTGAAGTTGGATGAGCTCTCAGATTATCTACGCTCTGATAATAATGTCAAAAAATTAGTTAAATAGTATATATAAAAAATAATTCCTGAATACTTTAGTAATATTTGTCAGTTAGCAAATGTATAATTCATCATACCGGGTGGAATCAAAATTAACGTAAATGTAAAATTTGATCAGCAATCTACTTTTCATAAGGGGACAAAGGATATGATAGTTAAAAGAGTAAAAGAAGGTATTATTGTCACAAAACATGAAGTAGCCTTTAAAATTGATAAACATATATATGAAAAATTGGAAAAGACTATTATAGTCTTGTAAAAGAATGAGAAAAGCTTTACCTTCTTGACCACAAGTCTAAGAATAGGATAGGTTTACAACGCCATTAACTCAATAATAAGTAGGGAAAACATAGTCTCTGAAATGGAGAGAGTTATTGATGATCACCTCGCAGGTAAGAAAATCAAGGAGTTTATTGAAAGCCTTTTGAAATAGGCTGAATATGTATAAATAAAGTTTAATTCCTCAATGGAAAATAATAAGTATACGTTTAAATTTTATGGAAGAGGATACATCTTGGAGTAAATTGGAACCAAAATTGATGATTTCCGAAGTGAAATGGGAGAAAAGATTATCCATTACTACCACATGATCAAAGAAAAAGAAAAAGATATTTTTAAAAACAGTTAATTTTCAGATAAAATTCATTAAAAATATGGAATCCTGCTTAAACTTAATAGTGGAGAACTGGATGCAAAGATCATCTTACAAAATAACATTCCAAATTTCAAGACTAAAACCATTACTATTAAAAAATGTAAAAATTTGGACTATTCTCCTCCTGGTTCGATTATTATTTTTAAAAATATGAAGGAACTGGATAATTGCAAGGATTATTTTCTTAAAACCTTTAAGAATTACATAAAAAAGCACAATAGTGCGACAATCTTCAATGAAACTACGAGGAACTATGGCCTCCTATTGCGATAAAATCAAAAATTATAAGTATTACTTCAGCAAGCACTTGAATATCGCCTTAATAGTCGTATAATATTAATAATGCCCGCTTAAGATCGGCAATTGTTTGTAAAATCTCTTGTTGCGTGTCTAATCGAAGAAAAGAAATTTATAGACAAAGAAATGAATATATTTATAGTTGATTTTGATCTTAAAATCAATATCTAAAATTAACTAGCGATTTAGGCATACTCGTAAGGAAAAAAAATAATAAGATAAGATCAAGTTTTCGTAAAATATTATGTATAAGACAAATCCAATAAATTTTTTTACTCTGTTAATGGAAATGATAAAATAGCAACAGCCAAGAAAATAGGCCAAAAAAAGGTTATCCTTAATAATGAAGATCTGATGATTGGCCACATTTCTCATAAATATCAGCTCTCGACCAATACTATTATACATCTTCAAAGCACAAGGTCATTCCCAGTGAAAATAGTTGGAAAGCAAGTATAATTTGTTTTAAAAAACATGAATCTGGAAATGCCTCCAAATCAAGCAGCTTCAGTTCTCATTTGTATTGCGAATAAGAGTCCATAAATAGATCTATCACTAGGAGCTTATGAGATAAACCTATAAACAATGAAGCAATACAACTTATTTTCAGATTTTTAAAGGACAGTGCTTGAATAAAAAACAGTTGTAAAAGTCAATCCCTTTTTAGACAAGATCAAAGCATTTTACAAAATCAATATTTCTGAAATCGACTATCAATACTCAATCGATTAATAGGCGCATCTTCTTGAAAATATTATCAAAGAAGTGAATGATCACATCCTCGATCAATACAAAACAAAATAGTTTTCTTTGCAAGAAATCAAGGATTTCAGAAAGGATGATGAGGAAAGATTGAGAGAAAGTATATAGGAGGATTAAATGGTTGAATTTACTTATGATTCCAAGAAGAACAGTGTTTTAGTTCGGTCTTTAGATGAAAGAGACTTTATAAAAACTGGCTTTTTGATTAAAATTTTATAAAATTAAAAAAATAAAAAACTCTAAGTAAAATATCCTGAGACCTGGCAGGGTCAAAAAGATGACATTTAAACCTTCTAAGTGGATGAAAAATCAAATGAGTTCGCTCAAATCCAAGCAAAATTTACCCAATCAAAGATAACAAAATTACTAAGGATTCAGAATAAGATTATTTATAAAAAATACTACGAGGAAGGAATGTGTCTAAAATCTTTAAATAGTGGAGATCCTGTGAAGACAATGCAGCTTTTCCATGGATCCAAGATAACAAATCCCGAATAAATTTATAAAGACAAGGAAGAATCGTTTAATATAAATTATTCAAGTGATAATAATTTACTCGGAAAAGGAATATATTTCGCAGAAAAATCATAGTATTCTCATAGCTATAAGTATACTTAAAAAAGTGGAATGTTTATGAGAGAAACTTCAATGATGTTTTTGTGTGAGGTCTACGTGGGACAAAGTCAGAAATGCCAAAAACATGATGGAACCATTAAGGATACTACCTATCGCGATACAGTAAACAAAATCAGATTCTAATCAATGACAGACTTCTTAAGTAATTCCAATATTTATGTGGTGTACAAGAGCAGAAGGGCCTATCCGCATTATTTGATTAAATATTGATTATTACTCAAAATATTTTAAATCATTGAGCTAATTTTAGTTAATCAATAAAATTGGATGTTTGCACTCCAAAGTTGTTTAAGGAATCATCTGAATATCTTCCTTTTCTCAGCTATGAAGACGAAAAAATAAAAGACCTTCTACCAGATTCTAGAAGTGCCAACCACAGCCACACCCACCATCATAAAAAAGAATTATCTAAAACTTGCAAAAATATATCATCCGGATGTTTATAAGGGAGCAGACAAAAATAGGTTTCAGAAAATACAAGAAGCATATAAAACCCTTAGTAGCCAGGGAGACAGAAGCGCTTATGATTAAAAGATTGGAATAAAGCCAAAGACATAATTCAATGAGGAAAATATCCCTGGAAAAGAAGGTGAAAAGGCTGAAGAGGCTTATGGAAAATAAAAAAACGATTTTAATTATAATGCAAAGCCAAAGGTCGAAATCAACATCGATGAAGAATACTAAAAGTTTTTTAAAAAGAAAAGTCACACAAATGTTTAATAAATTCGTCTTCATGAACAAAATTAATTCAAGGCTATGAGTGAAGTTGAGCGAGTAAGACGTCGATTCCGAGAAGTTTATGGTAACCTAAACTGGGAATGGAAGATGTAAAACAGCAAAAGCTACAACTAAATTTTGAATGATCAAATAAAGCAAAAAAACACATATGAATAGGAGATAAAGCAGAATAAAAAGGAGTATTAGAAAAAATACACGGAAGATGGCATACGATTTCGTACTAAAATGATAAAGATTGGTGCTGTAGTAGTATTGTTGGCCATGATGCCCTTCATCTTTAGTTTGAAGACCAAAATGCGTCTTGAAAAGTAGGCCAAGTAGCAACTCTAGAAGAAGATTGAGGAGATAATTGGTGAAATGTAAACTCATGAGATTAGGTCTCGTTTACGTTTCGATTGAATCTTAATTATATCTTACCTTATTATAACATTATTAAGTTGTATAATGACCTCCCCCAAAAAAAATATTGACCTTGAGAAAGATGCGACCTTTTTTGGAGGACTATAAAAAATAGAAGTAGACGATAATTAAATTAGGTACAGACTAAAAAGCTAACGGCGCGGGTGGGACAAGAGATGATTTCTTTGAGAAATTTAGGGGCAGAGTTTCAAGCTGTGGAAAAATAGGGCAAACATACTGCTGAGTAGTCGAAGACGAAATTATTAATTGAGATTAAAATGTTCGAGTAGAAGATGTATGAAATTATCAATTTAGTAAAAACTACCTTACTTCGCAAAAAGCGGAGTACATGAGATTTGCCAACCAGATTAACGCAATGCTGGTAAATTCGAAAGAAATCAATAGTCATCTAACTCTGCTCGGGAGCAAGTTTGAATAATTTTAGAGGAATGTGGGCCTGTGATATGATAGATCCTAGCATATATGATAAAATAAATACATAAGCAGATTTGGATTGAAAAAGTAATAATAGATGGTTAACACCATTTTTAATTTATCTTGAACATAATTAAATGTGCTTCTATTTAATATCATAAATATCTAAAAGCTATAGTAAGAATAAATTATAATTTTCAGTGATTATCATCAATTATTATTGAACTCTGATTCTATTTCCAATAGTAATTGTCCTATATCGCTTGTCACTGCCCATCTTTAAGAAGATATGTTTCTACTTTATATATTATCTCTTGCTTTGGTTTCATTTCCTACGAATATAATGGCTTTATTAGAAAGGCCATATTAATTATACATAAGCTATATTAGATCCACTCCGGCAGTATAATTCCATACTTCACCTTACTTTCTCACCATATCCGAAATAATTACGATCTTTTTGCCCATCATTCGGAAGATCCAAAAGAATTAACGGAGAATTATTCTCATTATACGAGTACTAATCACTTGAACAACCTCAATATTTTCTGGCAGTATACCAATTATTTAAATATTATTGCTCGGCTCATCATCCACCCAAAAAATTAATTGCTAACTTTAAGTTTCAGGCATAGGAATTTCTTAAAGCTCCATTCTTTGAGGAGAAGATTCAATATCATACGAATTAATAGCATAATACGTAAAAGGTAGAACTAAAATTTCAGATTCCCTCTGCACATTAGAATATTTTTATATTGACTTTCCCTTATACACTTTCATAGTTAAAACTGCTCCATTCGATGAAAAACCTTAGGCTTATTCAGGGGACGTTGATGTGGAGGTAAAATTTTGTAAGAGAATAAATGAATCCTTTTCTTTTTATTTGAGCCTAAAAGCAGTTTAAATTTAAATATTGTACATTCCTCTGTAAACTGTTCCTTCATAATCAGGTAAATTAGAAACAGCGTTCGAAATTGACGAGGCAAGAGTGAACCATTTGAGATGATCAGTACTGTTTTAATCTTTTACCCTGAGAAAAAGATTGAGTTCTCCATAAATATAATCTGTTGTGTATAAAAATATAGGGAAGACATCCTTTTCACTCATGTCCTCATCCAGATTATTTTTAACTTATTCCGATAATTCGACATAATTATATTATGATAAAACTTCTTATTCATATTGTATGAAGGTTGGACAAATATTGTGATTATAGTTCAATCTCAAAAGATTTGTCTTTGGGGCAATTAGTAAATTGGTGATTCGTTCGTTGGAATTAAGATTTTATAAACTTTGATTTATTGATATGATTTTACCTCCAAACATCCCTAAGTACTGTGTTTTCCAAGTGTTTTTAATTGATTAATCACATGAGGAAAATTATTTGCTGTTTTAACCCCATTAAGATATTATATATGATCTCGCTGTGGTTACTTCATCCTCATAAACGAAAATGCATCGAAAGTACTATATTTGATAATCTCCAAAAGTCAAATTATTGTTTAGAGTTAAATCACCAATTTTACACTTTTTATAATTAAATTTCTCAGATATTTTTGTATCTCGATACACCTCAATTGTTTATTTAGAAATCTTATCTTTTTTGACATAATATGTTTGAATCGGAATGGAGTCTTTATTATGACAAAATATGCGATTGGCACAAAAGGAGTGACTAGGCAGCACTTAAAAAGTAAAAAAACTCTCAGGTTTTAGCAGAGTAATTTCTTGAATGCTATGAACAATATATCTGGCAGACTCTAACTATCGATCAAGTCCACAAACCTATTCTCCAATTTTTAATTATCTAGTGCAGGTCCACTAAAAACCCCAAAGTTATACCTTCAAAATCAAAACATCGCCACTACACTCTAGTATTGTTTCTTACTCTTATGTAGATTTATTTTGCTATATTTTTTACGATTATGTCGGTAATTTTTGGACAAATCCACAGAAAGAGCTCATAATTGATTCATCATTACCTATTGAACTTGATATGTTTGATGAGTAAAAGGACTGACCTTTCGTTAATTTTTTTAATTTAAATTTGGAAAAAGATTTCGAAGACACCATTGACTTTTAGATTGATTATTTATCTTATAATTAAGTGTCTTTTTTGTTTATAAATTTAACCCTATAGCATTTGCGAATGTTCTTTTTTTCTTTAAAATTTGAGATTGTATTCAGTTCTGCTACTTGATTCTCAGTCCTATATCCAATTATTTCCAATTTCTAGCACGCCTATTTTACTGGTATTGGCTGACTGTCTAATTCCAAACCAGTTGTCAAGCGTGTATTAGCTCTAAAATAAGAGTTTTACAATGAGAATAATCGAAAAATCATCCTTTTCTCTTTGATGTTCATTTCAATAATGCTCTTTGAATAGTCTCCAGGATTTTTAACTAAACTTTGCTTTTTTTCATTCAGAATTCTGAAATTTCTAGTTTTGATTTTGATTTTTTCAGTTATAAAATCTATAATTTCATTGAAAGTCGTTTCATTTTTGATAATGTAGGTATATTAAAAATTTTACCCTTAAATCATTACAAAGATTGAACATTAATATGCCAAGATACGAGGATATTCAAAGATGTAAGACTTGTATTGCATGTTTAATTTAGACAATCGCGCATTATAGTTGTTTGATCTCGCACTGAACCCTTTCTAGCTGCGAATTTATAGAGGAGAAGTTATTTATCCAATGATGGTATTCACTTACTTAATTAAATCATTAAAAGTATGGTATTATGTTACAAGCAAAACAATAGGTTCATATTTCTTTTTCTTTCGCTCATTTATCACAGTTATTTAGCATTAATAGCTCCCTTATTATTAAGGCTTTAAGTAATGCTACAATTCAATTATAAATTTCTTTTCATCAGGCTTTGAGAGATCAATGAATTTAAAATCTTCTAAATCTTAATTCTTCTGAATTTTGTTAATAATTGTTTCGAGATTAACTCGATTGTTTTCGGTTTAAGTCAATTTACTGATTGGCAGACTCAGTGGAATTTATAGATCACCTGACTTTAATTTTAACTTCTAGCCAGTGAACTTTTAATACTGGGTATTAAGTGTAGTGACTGTTTCCTCTTTATTATTGTAATCGTAAAACAGTCTGCAATTGTCAACGGTAATAAACTAAGTGAATTTTTTGCCACTAAGTCTGAAGTCAAGATAAGAGCCTCGCCTATTAACTTGTGGAGTATCTAATTTCATATTGACCTTATTTGCTTAATATATATAATTTCATACTTGTTATATATGCAAGATATATAAGATCAATTATTATAAATATTCAGGCTACTAATTAGGAAGATACAGTTCATACATATTTTTCAAAAATGAGGGTATTCCCAGAAACGGCCTTCGTCAGCACTATTGATTTTTACGATTGGCTTCGAGTGTTGGAATGAGAAATATCACTTTCAAAGATCTACTTGAATTTTTTATCATTAATTTTATCTTGTTGCTTTTCAAAACCTTTTTCAAGAGTAATATTTTTGTGAACAGCATTCAACTCATTTGCAATGTCTTTCAGTTTTTTCTTCTTTGGTCCATTTCTAAACTTGTTTGAAATCTATTAATCACTCAAAAGAATAGGTTTTCTCTTTCTCAAATCGTGGTTCTGCTCTCCATTTCCTAATTATAACAAACTCATCAATTTCCTCTGCTCGTCAGGATTAAACCATTTTAGATATTGATTTGAAAGATCATAAATTCTCGTATAATTTTTCAGAAGATAGGCAAAACCTGATTAACTGTGATTCATATCCCCCTACAGATAGTCCAAATATTTAGCAAATTTTAGTCTGTGATCAATCTTTATTCTTAGCCTGATCTGTCTCAAATTTGCATAATAAATTACTACTTTCCTAAGAATACAAGGGTTTATCATTCTAATTAATGTTTACATTTCTATGAAGTTTGAGTGAAGAGAATAGGGAACAATATAATTTATCTAATCCGGAGATTGGTGATTAAGCATCAAAAAATCAGTATCTATGCAGATGAAATTGCCGGCCAAAGGTCCTTTCTTAGTTTTTTAAACAATTGCTGCTCTATTTTTTTTGTTTATCAAATGGATAAATCCTTGACTTGGCTCAGTAGTTAGAAAATCAGTCCTTAGATTAGCAAGTTCTATCTTTTTTAACTGATTTTCACTTACAACAATAGAGGTTTGAAAATATTACCCTAACTTCATAAGAATTCTATGTTTTCCAAGGGCTCCCATTGCAATGTATACCAATTATTTTGCTTTATTCTGTTTGATAATTGCAATCATTTTTTCCGCAATAACTGATTCAGTTTAAAATTGAAAGGCCTCGTTGCAATAAGTATTGTCAAAAATCATTTCGTCAATTTTAATAGAAATTCCCATCATTTTTTCCACTTCACTTTGCTTTTAAATAAATTGTCTTAAATTACAAGGGAAAAGTATTGAATTTTCCTTTACCATCGAGTATTCATAACGAAAATCTCCTGTAAAAAGTATTGTACCCATATATCCTCGGAATAATATCATTGCTGATCCAGGGATATGTTTTGCATCAAAAAGGACAAATTCAACATTGATCTTATCTTAGATCAACTCAATCTAATAAAATTTGTAGTAATCATAGGAGTACACTCTTTTCAACTTAGGAAATTTATGCATAAGAAACTTTTTTGTTTGATGAGAGCAATGAATATTTCCATAGTCCCAGAGAGGAGTAATACCTTAGTAATGATCCGTATGAAAATGAGTGAGAAAATGATGAAAAGTATCCTTGGGAAAAGATTTACAGAAATCGAAATCATCGACGATGATATTAGTATTGGTAATAATTCGAGTCATTTTTATAATTATACCTGATGATAAAATATAACAAAATTATTAATTAATGGAAGGCAAATCTTTTAACAATTAGTCCAAGCAAGGAAAGCAAATATTAATTGAGAAAGCAAAACATTAAAAATTTATGTATAATACTATCATTCGAAATTACGAGATTTTTATTTAGTGATTTGACTCTGCTATCCAAACACTGATTTTGACTTTTGTCTTCTTCTATTGCTGATTTTTACATTTTATGTCCATGGCAGTATCTCGTGAGTATGGAAAGGTTTTTGATTGGTAGAATATTTAAAGCAAAACTTATCTTCCTGATCCTCCTAGATATAAGCTCTATCAGTTTAAGGTCTATCATAGGTTAATAAATTAATACTATCTCGTGCATCATAGATACTTATTCTCTAAGTTAGAGGCTGTTTTTTATATGACAAGTCTTGAGTAGTTTCTTATAAATTATTCATTTTTTTAAGGTTCTGAATTTGCTTCGCAATATCAAGACATTTTTTTCTAATTTCTGATTTATTATTAGTTTTATATTAATACATCAAAGCTTCAAATTGATCATTAAGGCAGTTAATCTCTTACTAAGTATTATGAGCATTGGAGTTAACTAAAGTCTTATAGCTTGATTTTACTAATGCTTCTCCATGCTTCGAGTTTTACATAATATTTATATCTATTTTGAGATATGTTTTAAATTATTTTATTATCTTTTTTATTTCAAAAATAATTTCTTGAAGAGAAGTTGATTGGAGAGAAGTCATTAAAAATAATAGCTCTGTTTTTACAAATTATTTTATCTATTAGTTGTCATGAGTTAGTTTTTACATTTTTAAGCTCATTTATTTCTTTTAATTTTTCAAATTATTGACTTTTTCTTTCTCAAGTTTTTATCTTTTATAGGTTTTTCTTACTTCTTATGTTAAATATTATATCTGCTTTTTCAAGTTATTATTTTCCTCCATTAATACTTTTTACATGTGTAAATAACACTCTTTTAGTTTCTATTTTTCATTTATATGAGTATAATCCACTGCATCTTTTTATACATTTAACTCATGCACTTCCTTTACTTGAGAAGTTGATGTTAAATCTTGGTTTCTGAGGAAATCTTTCAGACAACCTCCAACTTGCTAAGAAGTTCGTCTACAATTTTATATCTTTTTAGTATTTATTGTTTTATTGCTCGTTGCGTGATATTGCATCAATAGGATTAACGGAGTTTAAATGTCGTATTATTATAAAGAAATAATTCAAAACGATAAATAAAATATAGAATCCCATTGAAAAATAGAAATTAAATCAAAAAATTATCTTAATAAGATCTCTAAAACTTAGGAAATATGACAATTATTCAGTAAATAAAGGATCATATTTTTGCTTTTAAAATTTCGTATCTTTAAAGTTGTTTCATAACTATCGAGTAATAAACATGCTACTTTTTATGCGATTTAAAATACATTCTCGATAAATTACTACAAAGCTTTCTTAGAAGGAAGTAGTTTTCCACTAAACGATCTTTTACTTCTGAAAAAGATGTGGGTATTCTTGAAATTAGAGAAGAACTGTTGAGAAAAGATATGTATTTGGCAAACTATTCAGATTTGTTGTAAACATTATTTCCAAACTGGTTAAAACGATTTTATCTCTATCTTGGCCAAGTTATCTTATCCTTTAGCGCATTTTTATTTGTTCTGATAGGGTCTACTCTGCTAATTAATTTTTTGTCTTCACTCTTCTTCATATTTTAACTCTTTTTCTATTATTATCTTCTTTACTGATTTTTCAGATTTAATTTATTTTTCTATAATTAATATTTTCTAGCTTTTTTATGTTTTTCATATTCTTGATTTTCATCACTGTCGCTTTTTTCCATTAAACGAAGAAGCTATATTTTTTTTCTAAGCTACTTTAAAATGTTAAGCACTAAATTAAAATCTTCCTCTTTCCATTAAAACTAAATTATGTTAGGAATGATCAAAGTCATAGTTTCGATAAATTTGCAAGTGAGAAGATAATTGTAAATTTAAAGTTGATTTTTAGCAACAGAAATGAATCTAACTCTCTTTCTTTTAAGTTTTGCCTCAAAAATAGAACTGGCTTACAATTGTTTGCATCTACTGAAGATCGAAAAAAAATACTCACTATTTTTAATTATCCTTTTTGTCGTTTATTTAAAATTAATCGATTCAAAAAAATCAGGTTCCCATTACAATGATTTGATCACTACAAATAGCTTTAAATGAGCTATTAATTAAGTTTTTTCAAGAATAGAAATAATTCCTGGTTTTGCATTAGTTAGATATTGAAAATATGTGTTATCAAAGGCTCTTTTATTCCCATGACTCCAGGATAGCTTTTTCATGAGATAAGTCAATCTCTCAAAATATTTTTCTCTTTTATATATCATATTTATCAGTTCTATCCTTTAAGCATAATACGAGTACTATTTGATTTTTTCATTAGTAACTAATTGGACGATTATTTCAATGACCCAAATCACTAAATGAGATTCCTCTTGTAAAATAAATCTCTCGAACAGATCTCGTAGATATCTTTTCTTTGTAAAAATGCTTAAATCAACTTATCTGAACTGAGCATATCTCCAGAGATAGATCATTTTGGAGATGACGCAAGATTAATTTTAATTAGAACTATACCTTAAAGATTATAATGAATTTTGAGCTATCTGATTTTATTAGGCATAAATGTGAATATTATAAACCTCATTAATCATTTTAGCTGAAATTTTATCACCATAATAGTTATTTATAAGCATTTGCACATATAAATTTTTATCCAGACTCGACAGCTATTTGAATTAGTCGTTTAACTTACCATTTTATCCAATTAGTTGCATTAAATTGTTCATGATATTATTTCTAAAGGTTTAGTTTTTAAAGAAATTTACTGTAAAGCAAATCATTCGACTGAAAATGTCTGTATGCCAAACTTTATCTAATCCAATAGTATTTTCTCTTTTAAGGGTTTTTAGATAAATCAGAAAGGTCAGAAATTATTTAGATATCTAATCTTTTAAATTCTTGTTTGGCATATCGCTTTATGAGCATTCTTTCATTGCATCTAAAAAATAAATGATGGATTAGTAGTAAGGCTTTCCGAAGGTAATTATTTGTTTGTTTTAAAGTGGATCTTACAAAATTTGTACATTTAGAACATCAAAATAGTATGAAAAATGAACATTGATAAGATCTTTAAATAGTTATATGTCCGTATTGCGAATAACTGTAAAGAATTTATGAATATTTTATAAGCATTGCTTTTAAACCATATTTTTATTGATATGTAAAGAATGATTTAACAGGTTTTTCTATATTTTTAATTTTTAAAATAATTTATGGACAATGCTAAAGTGTTTAAATTTAGATGTTGGATAGTGCACTAGAACAATATCAGAATAAAAAATAAGCGCATATTCAGATATTTCTATTATAACTTAGGATGGTAAAGATTAGAAAGAGTAATTAAAAAAACTATAAATAGTTTTCCTTCTTTATTAATGGTTGACTAAAGGTGAAATTGCTAAAATATGCCTTGCCCTAATGCAGGGATTCAGCTTGAGATTAACCGTAAATCTGGTTTTTAAATCTTGATTGTTAAGGGTTTGAGGCAGTTAATCTCCAAAAATATCGATATTTAAGTGATAGATATGATGCATTTTGATAAAATTTATTATTGTTTGAAGAATATTATGACGAATTGTCACAAATCGATTCCTCTTCACCAATATTTTGATGTTATCAAAGCCTAATAGAATTTGAATGCAGATGTTGAGTATTTTAGATGCATGACTACAATATTCCTGAGGTGATATTCCTTAATTTGATGTTTGCGAATATATAAAATTCATAAAATTAATCCACTTCGAAGGAAAATTAATAAAACCAGGAGAACATTTTTTATGCAAAATGAATAATTGACTTATTCTCATGATCAGTTCAAAACTTAATTCGTATTTATTTAGGATTTAATCTTTTTATTTACTTGCCTCAAACTGTTTAAAGCGAAATGTTTAATGATTATAAGATTTAAAAAATTGAAGCAATATTTTAGGAGTATCTAAAAATGCAGGAGCCTTAGTTATTTTAGATAAAGTATCGATCGAGCAACTGCCGTTTTCTATCCTTTTTAGTAACTCGTTCAAAAAATATCCTGAATGAATGAAAAATCTGTTCTGATCAGTGCCAATCTCCAGAAAAAAGTATAAATTTTATTCATACCAATTACCTCTTAATAAAGGAAATTATTGAATAAATAGCTCAAGGACATTATTTATCATTGACTTAGACATTTCCTTTGATCTTTAAAGACTATTAACCATTAAATATCTTTTGGATTCTTGTTTCAGATCGTCAGAAAAAAATCCAATGATATCAAGAGCGATTTTTGTCTTTGATAAATTTTTCAAAAGAGAAGTAACCAAATTTATAGCCAAACTATTATTACTGTGCAATTAGTTACTCTTAAGATCTTGAGCCATAAAATTTGAGAAAATTAATTGGTTATAGTATGATTATTCTGATTAAAAAAAATCAAAGAAGATGTTTTTATGATTTTTTAGTAAATAGCCAGGAGCATATGTTTATATATTGAGGAAAAATGAACTTATTGACATAAATATTTCAACATGTTGGTCACTAATTGTTTAATCTTCGAGTTTAAGAATGTACGAGTTGAAGAAATTTAACATGTTCTCAAAAATATATTCTTATTGTGATTTTAGCGGCTCATTTTAAAAAGCACATCCAATACTTTTTTCATTGGGAATTGAAGTTTCAGAGTATTTGGGAAAGCACCAAGCAGCTAATAATAAACTTAATTTATGGATATGGCTCATTTTGTCCTGAGTGCTTGTGGTATTACTCGAGATACTGTTAGCAAGAGATGCAATGAATTTATTCGCCTCTGGATATTAATCTCGATTTAAAGTGTTTTATTAGTTCAGTATGTTTATGATTGATTTGGTAACAAATTCAATTTTATAGATGTCCTTTAAGAAAAACTAGTTGTTATTCATTATCGAATAAATAAAATTTTAGAAGTAAGGCCTCCATTAAACAGTAATAAGTGGTTGAAATTTCTTATATTTTTAATATACTATCATAGAATTCATGTTTTATTGATATAATTTATGTAGAAGCTAAAAAACTAATTCCTCCGAGTGATTATAAAATATTTATTTAAAATTTTTATCCCAAAGCCTCATATTAAATGGTTGGATGAGAAATATTTGAAGAAATATTGCTTAAAAATAAGGGCAATTGCTCTTCTAATTTTTGTGATAAAGTGAAGCTATTGAAATTTACAAAGCAATAAGTTCTTTGAGTTTTTTAAATTCTTTGAAATATAATGGCCACATTACTATTCCATAGTATAAAATTTATTGTAAAATTTGTGATAAATATGTTGAAGATTTACTAATCTTCATCATATTATAATTGCTGCGCATGCAGGAAAACAAATTCTCTAAAAAGGAGTTAATGAAATCTGGATTTTTAAAGGACTAAAATTGTTATTAATTCTATTTGTATTTTATAGCATTACTTAATATCCGAAAGATATTTTTAACATATATAAAATATTCATTTTTAAGGAAGTTCATATCTTAATTAATATGAATGGTGAAAAAGGTCATTTTTTATTGCCATTATAATTTTATTTACTTCTTTTGTAATGAATTTTACGATTTGCGGTGTGGTATATGAGGAAAGACATATAATTTGACATAAAGTTTAAATAATTAAAGGTATTCTCCAACGTATTGATTATTTTGATAAAAACGAATTAATTAACAAGTTAGATATTCATGTATTTTCTTTTATCTGATAGGAAATTATCTAATTTTATAAATTTTAAAAAACTACTTTATTTAGCATTTGACATCTTATAAGGGAAATTATTGTTAAGACTAGCCCATTATGGCAATCAGACACTTTGGAGATATAATCTGTTTTATAGGAATATCTATTGTCTGAAATTTATAATTGAAATTATGAAGGGACAAAGAACTTTAATTAACTTAATTTTCTTCCTCATACTATGATTCACTTTCCTAGTTTATTGTATTCATTTGAGCTTTTTTTGTCTAATCTAAATTAAGTTGTTGATTTGAGCAATTTACTACAGATTCATTTTGAGGAGTCTTGATCAAAGGCTTTTTTTCATGGAGATCTTTTTCAGTGGTGGATTTTTGATTTCCGATAATGGTTCCTGGATGAGGAATAATAATTGGTTTCTGCCCTTATTGAGGTATATTTGGAGAAATTGAGAAGTCTTCTTTGAAGGGACTCTAAAAATGATGAGGCATTGAATCTTTGCCTGCCTTTTTGGCTTTGTATGCAGTACTTTGTGAATGAGAAATTCCCGAAATCAGTTTTAAGGTAGGTTCTAAGTTCTATCTTTGAGTCTCTTTCCTTTGCTCTAGATTCATCATTTGTAATGTTTTATAAATTTAACTCGAATATTGATACTATCTAATATACCTTCGAAATATAAAAGAATACATAATAGTTAGTGCTATTAAAATAAAAGCAAAGTAAAATGAATCATTTTCTTCTTAAATATAAAATATAAAAGTATCCTTAAAATAATAATTCATAGAGTCAAACTACTCTCAAACTTATTATCATTATTATTAAAACCTTAAAATTTGAAATGTATGAGATAATAGCCTTTCAGCAGCACAATTATTTTTATCACTTAGAAAATGCTTAAATCAATAATAATTGTATTTAATTAAACAATATCAATCACTTAATCTTATTGATTCAACTAATACAAATTGTTATAATTGGCGCAATGAATAATGACACCATTGAAAATATAGTCGAAGAAGTTGAAATTCAACAGGAACCAATTAATCTTGATGAAGAAGCACAAATGATGGATCAAGAACTGTTAGAAATGGAATTACTTTAGGAGGAACAGTATGAACAATAAATTGAAGAACAATCTCAGAGAGTTATTGAACGCATTAATTTGGAACAATCAAATGACGATATTATTAAAACGCCTCTTCAAGTTGTAAAAAATCCTGTATGTCCTTACATGATGTTCGTAAAATCCTGGAAAGTGAACCACCCAACCTAAAAGTTTAATGTGTCGACGCTTGGACAAATTTGGAAAAGTATGACGTTGAGCTAAAAGCAGCCATTTGAGGAAGAATATCGCCAGAGAAAGAAATAGTAAGTACCTATTTATACAGATTTGATGATTACCAAGCAGCTCTTTTAATTCAAATTCCCGAAGGATCTCAAAGTGAAGGAAGTGGGCCGAAATATATCTTTCCTTTAAGTAGGGTGCGTAATATTATGAAACAAGATTCTTTTTATTCGGCAAAAGTAGAAGCCACTGCTGCCATGAGCAAAGCGACATAATACTTTGCAGTTTATATGCTGGAGGAAATCAAGAAGATGAGTGAAGGTAAAAACAGAATTGACGACAAGTTATTATATGAGTGCATCAGTAAGAGTAGTTCTATTTAGATAATCAAAGAGTATTTTCATTTTTAGAATGCCTTATTGAAGATCATAATCGAGAAGGAAATTAAACTACAAAATAAATAAAAAATACACCTGCCGTAAGACTTGAGTTCGAGGATAAGCCGAAAGAAAAAATAGAGAAATCGAAATTGGAAAGGAAAGAAATCACAAAAAAGCCACAACAGCAAAACAAAATATCGACAGGTCAACTGTCACTTGATTCTTTTGTTCTAAGGCAACGATGATCTCATGATTAGAGTTTGCTGTATTCTGTTAATCTTTAGGTAGCAAATTTGCTCAATTTAATGTATTTTAATGATTTTATTATATTTACAGATAAGCAGGTATATGATTATAAAGAGGTAACTACTTTTATATATATGTTGAGGGAGTAGATACAACGGCTGTAGCACATATCAGTACACTTCTACAATGCAACAATTATACTCAAAAGCCAAGATATTTGAAAGTTTATAACCACCATTGATTTAAAATGCTTAAGTGAAATAGTATGAAAGATTAACTCTCACAACAGATCCAAAATTATTGAAATGTAGAAATTATCAAGTGTTCAATTAATAATAGGATAGCATTGATATATAAGACATTATTGAAGGAACGTATATCTCTTCGAATAATTTTGAGGCTGAAAAGATGAGCCATTGGCTAGTACCATAAGATACTTCAAAATACGTCTTCAATAACTTTAACTCATAATATCCTTTGCAGTCGAAGATGGATCATCAAATAAAAGTAAATTAAACAAGTAAACCTTTATCCTAGAATTAGTAAGCAGCATTAATCAATAGAATAAGCTGAAAAAGATGCAGAAAGCTAATCTCAATCGAAGGAACACAGTCACAGATAATAGAATAAATAAGCAAAACAAAAACGATTCAAGATAACTCGTAAATAAGCATATTCTTTCTCAATGATAGAGAAACTTACAGTAGATTTTCAAAAGATATAAAAAAAAGGAGATGTGGGCATTCCACTTCAATCCCTTTCTCAGAAATATCACATTGGACATGCAGCAATCGTTTCTCTTTATAAATAATGGCTTGAAGATCCTGCAATGGCCAAATACTTAAATAGATAAGAGTAGCCATTGGGAGCTCTCATAGATGGAAAAAGAGAGAGGACTCTTTAGCGATTAAAAATTGTAAAAGAATTGTTAGCAAATAATCCATACTACTCCCATAAGTAAATATCCGACAAGCTTTTTGAAAGGAATCGATCCAAAAAGAAGGTGATGCGATCAGCCATAATCCGCATTATGAAAATAGAAGGATACATGAGAAAAAAAATCAGCTAAAAGCCTCTCAAATAATAAATGGATAGGATTATTTTGCATAGACTAAATTATGCCAACTAATTTAGAGGAAGAGACAAGAACTCAACAAATATATACTACCTCGATGAGTTTTTGTTTCATAAGTATCTTTATAGGGATTGCTTTTGGACGCTTTAAAAGAAGTCAACAGCACCGAGACACTCAGACAAGTTCATTGCCGAGAGCTTTATTATGATTGCTTTGATGTGCCCAAATGGGACTATTTATTGGTAGATTCGAGGAGGAAACTATTCTGAAGAAGAGTATACTAAATTGGTGGGCAAAATATTTAAAAAAATAGGGAATTCTAAACAAAATAATTTAATCATAATAAATAAAAATTCAATTAGGAATATCGGTTTGGCTATCGATCTCATCCAAAAGGAAGGATTTAGTTATATGTAAATGCCTAAGCGTTCTTAGCTTTTGAGTCCTTTGCAGACTTTATTTTTGGACATAAAGAATAAAGTAAAGCGATTGATGATAAGCATGCCAGATAATGCCATTAAGCATCTTTGCGATGTTGTCAATGCTTATTCGAAAGATGAATTAGGTAAGTTCGTTTCCTCAAGTAAATAGTATATGGATTTGGCCTAAAAAAAGCAATATTTTTGAATGATAAAAATGTACTTATATATTAGCAACTATTAAACAACGAAAAAGGGGGATTTATCCTTGTAATTCTATCTTAATATTGAATGCATATGCTTTTTGAGGGGTTTGTTGAAATCACCATGAGTTATTTTTAAATAATGACCAATATAATACTGTTCCCGCCAATCCATCAAAATTCACTATAAATCAAGAACTATCTCATTTTATAGTTATTGTTAACTTGACCATGAAAAATTGCAAACTCTGTAAAAAGCAGTTCAAAAATATATAAGAAGATTATCTCTGCGAGAGTTGTGAGAATGATTTATCTGACTCTGAAGTCATTCGGAAAATTGAACTAAAACGACGCTCAATTCGAAAGAAGATAAAAGACAAAAAGAATGATCATTCGAAATTGAAGGTAAAAGCCCTCCGTTCTTCAACCAACTAAATAAAATCGGAAGCGAATCTAATAAAGAAATTCTCTTATATGATAGGTAATCGATCAATAACAGGCAAATAATATAATTATTTAAGTTACCTCTAAAAATAAACAGCACTGCACGATTAGCAAAAGAATATTCTAGCATAAATTTATTCTCTTTCTTATTAACATCGAAATGAAACTTTTATAAAACTGGAGGAACGGTATCTTAACTTAGGATTTGAAAACGACAAAGTACTGACTTTGCTCCACTATATCTAATAATAAGCCCCAATAACAATTTCTTTTAATGTATTGAGAGATCTTTTCCAAATCGTAAATACGTCTATTGTTTCCTATAATGTGAAAGGATATATTAACATCTGCAATAATATAGAATAAACGATAAAACATCAGCAAAGGGGGAGCGAATCTTACTTTATTATTAAAGAAGGAGTCAGAAGAAGATGTTTGCTTGATGTTGAGTCAAGACATTGTAAAATCAGTAAAGTAACGCTTTAGTTTGGTAAATATCTTTTAAACGTCATTAGTAATAATGAACTGTCCAAAGCATTATAGGGATTATCCAATGAAGATATAGATAAAAAATCTTTGGGAATGTGCAAATAAGTTGAAATATTAGGATAAATTAGACTAGACAGAGATATTGACAGGATATGTGTAAGTTGCAAATAGATAAGACATGACACAATGAGCCTATTAAAAGTCATCGAGCAAAGATATGGTATTAGTTACCAAATATTTTAATCGTGATGTCTTTAATCTGAGGATATTTCCCATAGTGTTTATGCATATTGTTATTGAAATTAAGAAGTATCTAAATTTATTATTTATCCTTCTTTAAGTTAAATCTGATAATCTTGAGATTGCCACTAAAAATAGGAAAGACGATCGTCATCTGTTTTTTAAAATACAATTAGGGAATAATAATATAAATTCCGCATAGAAGAATATATGCCAGTAAGCCGAAAACCATCCATAGAGATTGACTGCAGCGATGAAAGAGATAAATAAAATACTGGTCTTAAAAATGACGGTTACAAAAGAAGCGCACTTAAAAGATAGTCACAACGCATGTTCAGCGAAAAAAAAATCACAGAGCGCAATATCACTACTGAAAAAAATCTAAAGAGCATGAAGAATATCACCTTTAAGCCAAGGAAATAGTTTTAAATTTTCACCCCTCCTGACGATAACAAGGGAAAGTAGGAACAGAAAAAACAGGATTAAACTTTTAGGGGCTGCTGCAATGTCATGTGATCATATGCACTATTTTTTATATATAATTCAAGTAAAATAAGATAAATCTTCTTAAATTTGTATTCAAGTGTGATTTAGGTGAAATGATCAAATAGTGGTAAATTTTGCTGTTCCTGTCGCGTGTCGAAGGGTGGGAATTATCTTTTTCTTCCAGTCTGTACCAACTGCCTTCTAAGACATTACATACAAATCACGGTCATCCAGTTCAATAATGGCTCGTTTACCTATTGGCTTCCCTCTCAGAAACCATTGATAATGAATTGGATGGCATTTTCCATTGCAAAGCCTTAAGGCTATAACTTTTTTTCTTTCTCCGTCTCCATGAAAGCCAATGCCACACTTATTAATATCATAGTAGAAATTACCCTCTGCTGTTAAATCTTCTGCTCCTTTAATGTATGATCCTAATTTCTCTCGCAATTTAGATAAAAGAGGTACATCTTCCCAAGATATAACTCTACCCTTTCCATTTTAATATTCAGGTTCTTGCTTTTCCTATCCAAAGCAAAGATTATGTCTTGCATGTTTTGATACTACCCTCCCGTACATGAAAGCTTTTTAATCCCAATCCAACTTGTACATCTCATCGAAAAGATTACGGCTTGATTAATCAAGAAGACAATCAACTCCCTTTCTAACCACTAAAACACAAGCCTCATCAGCTTTTTCTTTCATTTGAAGACCTTCAATATATTAGTTAAGCGAAACCAGATCACAATGATATCCCTGTTTTTCAAATTTGGCTTTTGATTCTTGTAAATCTTTTGGTGAGAAACCTCTTTCTGCCATTTTGCCGATAATTTGCATTCCCTTATGATTTTCTGCCTGATCACCAAAGGTAATGGTAAAAGTACTCATATCTCTTTTTGTATAAAGAATAAATTTTATCAAAGATTATATCATACTTAAAAAGATTATTCCTGATCTTGTCTGACGAGTTATAATCATATTAAAATAAGCGAAAATATATCAAAATAATATGACTGTAACCTGTCCCATAATTGTATCGCTTTATTGTTGTAGTCATTCATAACTCATTCAGAGGGAGTATTCGTATTATTCTTTTACATTTACCATGGAGATAGATCACAGTCAACTACAGCCTACATTTTCTTTGATTTGTAGCCATGACTTAGTTCGTTCCTTGAAAGTTTTAAAAAATTACTTCGATATAGATTGGTGTTTGATTTAACTTTCTGGTTGGTGAAGTGTTTGCGTCCTTCTTCATTTGTCCGTTTAAATTTCTACATTCCAATAACAGAGCTTGACACATCTTCCGAACTTTCTTTCCTGCATACGTTAAAGGAAGCTCGAAATGGTGGTTCCAAATTTTTAAGGTACATTTCAAGTCCATATGCTAAACAACTTATTTTGATTTTGTTGTGAGTATTTCTTTAATGAACGCTTTCTGATTGACTTTATCTTTTTGGGTAAATCTGCTTAGTAAGCAAAGGGGTTCTTTTCTTCTTTTGACTTTAGAAAATTTATGAATGTCTTTTTAATTTTTCTTCACTTTATCTTTGACGAAGAATTTTTTGAGTCCAAGGTGAACGCATTAACTTCTTGATACTTGGAGGTTATGCTTGAGATTCATGTTATTATGGAGAAGTGATTTTATGCAAGAAGAAGGTATCTCTGAACTGTGTTTCCGGCTATAAATGAGCCATAGTTTTCTTCTATATTAAGTTATATACCCTCTTAATATTAGATAACAAGCTATCAGTAATATTGTTTCACATCAAATGGGCGATGCGTTCAATGTTTTATAAAATGAGTTGCTGAAATTTAACATCAGCATAGATCATTGATAATTTTCTGATTTAGATTTATATTAGTCATCAAATAACTCTATAACGATATGAGTTCGAATTATTCTGAAAAACAACTGAGGAGCTCCATACTCAATGAAAAGCAGGACAATACAATATTCTACTACAGTATTGCAAAGAAAGAGCAAAAGAATTTCAGTTTTCTTACCAACGAAAGACTACTTGTGCTTGACTTTGAAGAGGGAAAACTCTTCTACAGCAACGAAATCAAAAATCTGCCTTTTCGTACTGTCCTTCCGCAGCCGAAAAACGAATTCGCTCAAACTGAGTCAACTCTCGTGAGACATCTACCAAACACTCAGGAAATAGAGTTCACTTTCCAATATAAAAAGGAAAACTGGGTTTGGAAGTTCACTTTTGAAAGCAAAGAGCTGGCGGATGAGTGGATCAAAATGATTGATTTTCAGAAACAGTCTCGCCTCATCAAAGAAAAGGATTTAAAATCACTCAATAAGGCCATTTTTGAAATGCCAAAACTTTAACACGAAAATGTAGATGATATTGTCAAAGAACCACAGAGAGATATCGCTAATGATGAATCACGATTGTTGAATAGCATGATAGCTGTTTCCAGGGTAAAGCCTAATTTAGTGGAAGAAAATAATTCTAGATTGAGAATGGAGAGGAGTGGAATTAAATTTTCAGATTGGAACTATCGCTTTTTTAAGGAAAGACATCTACTCACACTCTACTAATTTCAACGAGCAGCCACAGATGCCTTCTACTCTTCCTATAGCAAGGATCATCTCCGTAAAGAACCTCTGCGTACCTATTAAAACTAAGCATTTATTGTTAAAATAGCCGGCAGATTTACAACCGAATCCAAGGGATTAAAGAATGAGTTTCGTAACTATCACTTTATCCTCGAAGCAACCAGCAAAAAATTAACAGTGGGTGTTCCCCTCTCCTGCTTAGTCGAATACGAAGGAGTGGTCGGACTAGTTAAAGCCAGGTTTTTAGAGAAGGGGGATCCTATAACCTTTGATGATGTCGCTAGAAATGAGATTCATGAGTTAGAGAGATATACCCGCATCAAAAACAGAGTTATTGAGAACTGTGATATCCTGAATATGGCTAAACAATATGACAGCAAGGGGGTAAGGAGAATCCTCATTTACCTCGATAACCTTCAAGAGTATTTACCTTTGAACACGGAATTTCCCAATGAACAGACTCTTATTCGACCTTAGTATCTGCTCGATTGTGTGGATTACTTTGTATATAGCGGTAATCCAGATAAAATAAGCAAAACTGAGTTGAGGCAACTGCGTGAGCTAAGTTTACAAACAGTAGAAAAGGCTAAGGATTTTAGCACGTACTTTTACAAGTAGTCTTTTCCTATATGCCGAATTCTCTAGCTCAAAAACTTAGTTCACGAAGCTGGATTGAACCTAAAGATTTTGCCCTATCTCTACACATCATGTAATAATATTTATGTGAAGCGGTATATTTATAGCGCCATGACTGCTAAAATAGTAAAAGACTACATTTTTCAAAGCATTGTCAAGATACGAGAAAATGACCAAGATTTCTCCTTTAAAAAGTTAATTGAAGAGACCTTCATGGTATTGCTGGAGGGTAACAACAATCGCAGTCATGAACTGTGGAAAGAGCTTTCCCTTGTATTCAAGAAGAAATACAACATACAGCTAAACCATAAATAAATTCTCCCAGGATTTTTCTTCAATTCCCTCATGGACCTCATCCCAGGCATCTACGATATAGATAAAATCAATAAAAAAAAGAAAATATTCTAATAAACAAAAATTATATAGATCGGGTTCGTTCGTGAAACACTGCCAAAAGTGAAATCATATGAAAGGTTTTTGCCAGAAAACATCTAGTCGTTAAAAATCGAGGCCAAATAGAACACTAAGCACGAAGAGGTCTGTAAAAAAATATTGAGTGAATTATTCAACCCAAAGGACCACAAGTACGAGGTTTACTATAGCTTCGGGAGCAATGATGAATGGATGACAGAGTATCTGAGTTTATACTATCCACCAGATAAGCTGGCAGATGAGAATAAGGACAAGATCAAGTTGCTCTATGATCGAGTCAATGAGGAACCACCTTCGTATTTTACTCTCAACCTGACTAAGAATTATTTGGAGTGGTGTAATAAAAAATAAAATACTCAATAGTTTAAAACAGTCTTTGAGAAGGCAATGAGCATCGCGGACTACTGGCTTGATGAGATTCACCCCATACGCAGTGACCTCTTCTAAAATCTATCAGATTATTACTCCATTCTAGGGGTCAATGATGATATGCTAAGATACATGAAGGAATCTCTCAATATCTGCTCCAAATTCTGGGGCGCAAACTCCTCGCAAGTAGGGATCAAGCAATATGAACTGGCTGATCGATTTTTACGGGCAGGCAAGAAAAAAGAATCGCTGTAATATTTTTTTAAAGCCAAAGAAAACATGGAATAGAACAAGACCAAAACCAACAAACTGGGTCTTGCATTGATGAAGGCAGCCTCTATTTACCTCTCGGATTTATAGTATGAAAAAGCAGTCGAGTATGCCCAGCTATCTATTAAAAGATTTGAAGAGTATTAAAAGAGAGTCAATAGTTATGGAATCTATAACGAGCCTTACAAAATTAAATCGTATGAAATTCTAGCTCGTGTTTATGAAATATGCGATAGGAGAACGGAATACAAAGATTTGGCACTTGCGTGCGCGAGGAAGTTTAACCAGACCAAAAATTAAGAAGTCTTCGAACAGATGATCAGGATTTGTTTGGCCTCTGCTATTTTTAAATCCAACAACTAGCGGTGCGAATCTTTCGTAAAATTGTTGCAATCTTTGGAGGAACCAAAGGAATCAACCTATCACCTCACGCCTATCCAGGAATTAATGAAACTGAGCGACGACGTTATTGTCATGGATCGATTCATCTTTCGGTTTGAACATTTTTAGAGATCTCTTTTCGAACTGAATCTAAAAAAGAGGCAGTTAGGCGAGGAGAGCAAAGAGTTCATAGCAATTCTAAACAATGTGGTTGGAGTGGTGGGGTACGATTATATGAAAGGACTGGTGGACGAGAGGATTAGCTATTCAAATTGACATATTTATATTATTGTAATTATAGATAATATTCATGACACATTGAAAATATTTACATGGGTCTTTAAGTATTCTCTCGAAAAAGATCGAGTAATTTGGGTGCTCAATTTATAAAGAGGCCTTATTGATGAACTTTACCGAATGGTGATGAATGAAAGAATTAGTATTGTAATAAATATATGAGTAATCAAAGAATAATAAAAATGGGCAGGACCAAATCGTAAATTGAAGAAGTAAGCTCGCTATCATTCAGATAGAACTCAAGTCCATGCGCAATATTCGATGCAGAGCCGCTTAAATCGATGCAATTATGAATTAATTGGCAATGTTCTCTTCCTCCATGAGCAGTCCCAATGATAGTCCCATCAAAATTAACAACAAGTCCAGTTCAGGCCAAAATATCTCACAGATTCAACAGTTCATCAACAGAAAACTACCGAGCTATTAATAGATCAAGTAATAACTGCCTCAGTTTAAAAAGACTCTCCCTGATAAGAAGAAGCCGATTTCTTCTGTCCATTTCACCAACTATATGAAACCAATTGGCAAGTTGAGTGACAAATGTAAGAATATTTTGGAGCAATAACGTAAAGCGAAGGAGTAAGCGTTAGAGAAGGAGCAAGCATTACTAAAGCAATCAAAATAAAAATCAACAAGGCTGTACAAAAATGTAAATCCTCGCTATAATACTACTAACGATAGATCTTTCATCAAGGACGACGCCATTGCTTAAAGTCGTTTGCACAAATAGCAAAAATAATTGGCAGAAGCTACTTTCAGTCCCAATATTAACAAAAATTATCGAGTCGATGAACCATTTGAAATAAGACTACAAAACAGTAAAATTAAAAAATTGCAAAAGGAGGGTGCGATTTTAAAGACAGCAATGAAGGAATAGACTTATCAGCCTAAAATAAACAGTAAAAACATGACTGAGTCTAAAGTTAAAAAGATATGGAGTTCAACCAGCAGGAACATGTCTCAAGTAATTGCCAATAACAACCGTCTCTCATAATATATTGAATATGAGAGTCAATTGTAAGATGAGAGGAGAAGCAGAGTCAAAGTGAGGAATGCAAGCGATTTTGATTTTATAATTCAATAGACATGATTTTCGCACACATATTTTGGCTATTAATTATTTAAAGGATTATAATGATATGTAAATCCACAAACTAAGTGTCATCATTGCCCCAAATAGAAGGTTCTAGGAACGAACAATCCCATTGATCCCCATCTGTTTTCGATGAATTAATCCGTGATCTTAATACGCGCGAAGCATTCCACCAAATAGAACGTGAACATCATTGCAGTGCCAATGTACATCTAAAGCCAAAAGATGAGGTTCACTGACGTCTTACGCAGACTTTTCGATTGCACAAAAATTATGCCTGCATCATTAAATAAATACCTGGTCCTGCAAAAAGAATAAAAAGGATAGGATAAAAGAAACCAATTGCATAGTAAATGATGAACTCATGGATAATGGCCGAAATGATGAATGTGAGTAACTGTGGGACTGATCGCAACTTTTGGAGTCGAGGAAAGAAGCGATAGAGGTCTACGTATATGTAATAGTAGAGCCAATCGTGCACAACTATATTCCACTTTCGATAGTAAGACCCGAATTAGCATGAGTTCCACCAATCTGAATAGAATGCCCGATCAGGGAAACGAGTGATCTATGACCACATATTCAACCAGCTGTGCAGAAATCCGAAAAATCCCATTATTAGGAACATTACTGAAGGAAACATCAAATTGATTACTGCTGAACTGAGGGAGGATAGGTCCAGATTATTTTACAAATTTTAAATCACGGGTTTGCACCAACTCTGATAAAGCATGAAACCTAAATATAGTTTGATTTACTGTAGTATACACAAGCCAGGAAGTTAATTAAATGAGTGAGAATCCTACGAACTGAACGAACAGGGGTGAGAGTATACTTGTCTCGGTAGATGAGTGTAGGGCAAGACATGAAATAGCTAAGTTTTTTAATTTCTTCAAAGATGTCTCCGTTGATGATAGTGATCTTCCTCTCTTTGCTCTTGTCCTTTAGTTTATCTTAATTATCTGCTTGTAATCCATGGCTGTTTACTATTGTAATATCTCTAAACTAGAAATTTTTGTAAGGATTGTCTGTGAGATAAAGCAGTTTGGTACGAAGATAGCTGTGCCCTTTCATAATCATTCTAATTGATTCAGCCATTATAATAATAACACTTCCAAAACCTAGTCCTTCAACCCGCGAAAAGTGCACAGCTATAGTGATGATGGCTGTAATTTGCAGAATATACAAAGGCCCCCATATGTAAAACCTTGTAATAAGGGAGACTTTTGTGACCAAGATTATGCAGAAGAAAACCATTGTCATGAGGATCCAAGCTAATATTACTGTTTTACCCCCCATGAAAAACGTATAAAGAGCAAGCATGTCAACAATCTCACCTTTCTGTATGTAGCTATCGTATAGAAGTGAAAATGTCAGGATAATGAAACTAGCCACGACCATGTTATAAATAGTTCTAAAGTCGCGTATCTCAAACATTATCGATAACAGCGATTATCTGAATATGAATCTTTTCTCAGGACCCTCTTTGAGATCTTCATAAGGTTTAGTACTATCCTCTTTTTTCATAGGGCTAGCATTTTCCAACAGTTTCTTCCGGAACTGCTGAAGGGAAGCTTGAATTTACCGGTTGAGTTCACCTTCAGCTTAAAGTAGGGAAACATCATTATTGGAGCTCATGGCTAAACTGAATATATTAAGTTTATAAATTCAATAACATTAATCCGGCATATATTTTCTGATCTGATTAATTAACTAATTAATTATGGCGAAAAGGAAATAAAAACATTTGCAACAGACAATAACATAGGAACTAATTTCATGGAGGAAAAACCTAACTCAATAGATTCGACAAGAATCAGGTATCCTTATAATATGATATTTTAATATTAGAAACAAACCAAACAAACCACTATCATTGTATTTGATGCGATAACTCCTTTTATAGTCTTCTGTTAGCCTCTTTAACTTACCTGTCCTCGGCAAGTTGAGTTTCCTTGTCTAAATTAAAGATTTTTCCTGAAAATTTCAGTGATAATCGCCTGAAAATTAGCGCTTGCTTTAAGGCAGTAAATTGATCTTATACCTTTAACTGTAGATAGAGAGTCATTTTATGATCACTTTGCGTAACCTGGAAAATGTTGAGCTGATTAGAGCAATCCTTGCTTTCACTTGGACAGATGTTGTACTGTTGCATTCCACGTTGATACCAAATCTCAAATCCAGAATGTTTAAAGCCAAGAATGCTCTGAGGAATATGTGGAACCTCATCAGCATAGTTCACCACTCTAAAAGTGTTTGGAATGAAGGTAGTCATAAATTGGGCAAATTTATCATTGCCTACTCTGGGTTGACCCATAGTATAAAGCTGATCCACATTTTTGTAAACATTCTGAATGTGAGCTGCGGCCATTACTCCTAACGCACCACCTAGACTGTGACCAGTTACCACTATTTTTGCAGATCTGTAGAGGGCCAACAGACTGTTTAAATTGGCTTCGACTTGAGATTTAACACTGTTGAAGCCTTGATTGAAACCAATGTGAACGGAGCAACCACTGCAGAGCGGGTAGTCTGTGCGAACTGTTTTTAGATTCAGGATCCAGTTTGAGATATCCACACTTCCTCTAAAGGCCACAACTATACTCCCGATTTCTGGAGAGTAACCTGTAAATCCGTAAACACTGCCATTGGAAACAGTTTTGGGTTGGAGTATTTGAATGTGGGAACAGAGATCACAGTTCCAAGATGATATTGAGGCCTAGGATTCATAGGCAATAGCAGAAATGTAAGTGAGTTGAGAGGCCAGCTTGGTTCGGTAAGGAGAACAAATGGTAAATACCAGGAAGAGCAGGATAGCTACAATTTTGATTAAACTCATGGAGATTATATATAATAAAAGCTATTACTTTAATAGCTCTTTGTAAAATTAATACAATTAACAACCTATCTCATTTTAAAAATACCAAAGTAATCCCCACTCTACATGGCACTATCTGATGATTCAAATAATCGTATTGCTGAACTATTTTTTTAATATTATTTTTCCATCAAGCATGAAGAGAAAAGTAACTGAATTTCTTTGATTTAAATAAAATCAGGTCTAACCATTCACCAATGTAATCATTCAAATTAATCATCTACAAGAATTGAAGGAAAGGTAAAATTAAATGTTTGGACAGTTTTACTCCAGTGTAGAAAAAACATTCATGATTTTTAGCTATTTTCGATTGAAAATATAATATAAATCATTTTCGATTTCTAAATTCATTCACAGAAATGCTGAATTAAGATGTCCATAACTACATCCAAGCTCAGATTAATCCTTTTATTGAGCCTCTTGTATGTGAATTGGTGATGAATAGACCCAGTAGTCCCATTTCTTACGCCATAGATTGGCTAACGGCACTTTTTCACAAATAAAACTGCAAGGCAATTGCTTAGATTGCATCAGATTCTGAAGAGGAATGTCAGGACGAAGTGAGGGACCTTGAACGGAAGATTGCTCAAAACAAAGCAAGTAGCAATTATCGAAAGGCTAGAAATGGAGTATCTGAATAAGTTTTTGGAGATTTCAATTTTAAAGAAGACATCCTACTTTCGGGAGGCAACCTTAATGATGATGAAAAGTTAATGGTGAAATCTATCCTCCACAGCTCTATCCTTTTCCAAAAAATTAGCAGCCTGGATGAAGAAATTTTCCTTAAGGCGATCTCCAAGAAATAGACTGAAGAGGATGAGCTCATCATAAGATAGGGTGAGGATGGGGACACGTTTTATTTAGTGGAATCAGGAGAATATGACTGTTATAAGCTTACAGGCAATTAAAATAACTTTGTAAAAACCTATATTCAAGGGTAAACATTCGGAGAGTTGGCCCTTATGTACAACTCGTCAAGAACCTCTTCAATTGTGACAAAATAATCTGGAATATTGCTGACTCTCGACCGGAATACCTTCAGTAAAGTTATGAAATTATCTGCCATCCGCAAACAATAAATTGTTATGAGAGCAATTGAACATCTTTAGTTCTTCAAGACAGATCCCACTTAACTTGTGTACTGATTCAATAATATAGGCATTAACTAATCAATATCCTCAAAGAAGAAAAATTTGCAAAAGGAGACTACATAATTATGGAGGGCGAGGTGGCAACTAAATTTTACATTGTACTCGAGGGAATGCTAATAGCAGAGAAGGCAGATGACCAACTATCGTAAAAAGATGTGTTTTCGTATGTGGAGGGAGATTATTTTGGATAGCTGAATCTTGCGAATGATAATAAGCGATATGCTAGCGTTAAGGCGATGACAGCGTGCAAATTGGCAGTGGTGTCTGGACTCGACTTTAAGCGTGTGTTTGGGGATTTTTAATAAATATTAACGAAGTAATGGCAAAGAAAACTTGATGATTGAATGATACTTTGTTATTTTTAAGATTAATTATCTGTGTTTATTTTTAATGATAACTTTCTTTATAGATTACAATTCGCACAACAAAATTAAATATCACCTTTCTTATTATAAAGGTGAATTTGATAATTTCATGATTGCATTTATTGGCTCGATTAAAAAAAATTTTATTATTAAAAAATACCAAGACGGGGATTCGAACCCCGACATACGGGTTTAAAGTCCGGTGTTCTAGCCATTAAACTATCAAGGTAACTATTAAACTTTAAACTAATTACTTTATAGAGGAGGCTTTATTTATTTTATATGATATCATAGTGACCAAATAAATGTGTAGGAACAAACAAAAGAAAGAATTATTTATATAAAAAACTCTGTTTTGAGAAATTATAAACGAGAAGAGAAATATTTATGTAACAATCGATTTCATATTTATTTAATCATGAATTTTAATCTAAATTCATGCTGTTTGCGGACCTTTTCATGCGAGCGATTTCAATCATATCTTTTCTAATACCCACAAAAATTTTTTATCAATATTCATGGCTCAATATTGATCAGTTCAAAGGCACTAATAAGCATCCGACTAGTAGCTTTTCTTGTTCTCACATTTAGATATGCTATTTAGATGTTTGTGCTAAGGAGCTTGTTCAATATAGTTGAGTATCTGACATCATTCGGCTTTTTTTTCACATGGCTCTATTTTACAATGGTGATGCAAGATTACCTGCTCAAGTCATGTTTGAAGGAAAACCAAAAACAAATTGAAATTGGAAAGTAAATACTATGCTATATAGATTTCAAGATTGGGTCGGCCTTATATATTAGATAGCTATTTGCTCGTAAATTCCGGTGACTGCGCTTTTCTGGCTAATTCTTTACGATTATAATTCTGAAATGGAAGGTACTGATACATTAATTCAGTGTTATAATTCTTAAAGTAAGTAGGAGTGCATGGATTTCCTTTATTTTGCCTGCTAATGGACTATTGTTTTAATTTATATCAGTTTCCAAGAAGGCATCTTTTGGTAATATTCATTGCGGGTACATTATATCTGATTATTAATATAAGTACCAATAACTTGATTTAGGTTTTAGTTTTGCCACATAACCCGTTTATTCCCCACTTGATTGGGTGTCTCTGATGTGCTATGTATGGGTAGCAGGCTGTTATATAATTGTGGCCTTTTCTTACTTGGCTTTTAGTAAAATATGGTCAAAGTATAAGCAATGCAGGATAATTCAAAAAGACATGAAGGATTGCATAAAGTATGATGAATTCGCAGACTAAATTAGTTGAAAAGACACAAATTCATTAAAATATGATTATTTTCTTTTACCATTAATTACTAAAAATACTCTCAATTTGTAAAACTCTTAGAGAACCTTTAATTTTAAAATAGGTGATTAAATATTATATTTCCTATGCTTGCAAAGGTTCAAAATGTCATCAAAAAATACAAATACAAAATATTCGCAGCAGTAAGCTTTGCCGCTGCAGGATACTTCTTCTATCAGTATGCGAAAGGGGAGTGGGAAGTAAAATTGTCCAGCTTCCTTCAGGCTTTATAAATGGGTTAGATCAATGAAGTTATCTTCGAAGGTTAAACTATATTTTTCCGATCCAACAACTCAGACTGGTATCGTGCATGCATCGGCAAATTTGCTATCTAATCAATCTTTTAGCTTTTAACGTAAGGTTTGTGATATTTAGGAATAATAAGATTGTATTTTCTACGAGATAAGCTGTAGTGAACGATTAGATAGTTGAATTAGGAGTGTCGACAATCATTTCTTGTGCCATTTTTAAATATTTCTTTCAACAAATGCATTAACCTTCCTCCAGCATGAGCTTGAAAGCCAATATTTATGATAATGGTGGATCCTTAGATGATTTCTATGGAGGAGAAAAGATTAAAGAAAAGCTTGAAGAAACAATTGATTTTTTGCATAGTCCTTAAAAATATTAAAAGATGGGAGCAAGAATTCGAAGAGGTGTGCTATTTTACGGGCCTCCTGGTACTGGAAAAACTATGCTTGCTCGAGCTTTAGCCACTGAGTCTGGATGCGAATTCATCAAAGCTACTGCGTCTGAGTTTATTGAAATTTTTGGTGGCCTTGGACCTAAGCGAGTTCGTGACTTATTCTAAACAGCTAGAAGGAGTTAAAAGGGCTGCATAATATTTATAGACGAAATTGATGCTTTGGGCAGTCGACTGAACGACCTGCGAAATAATCACTAAACAACATCAACTATAAATCAATTCTTAAGCGAAATGGATGGATTTTCCCCCATTTAGAAGGTCGTGGTCGTTGCAGCAACGAATCGAATTGATTTGGTCGATCATGCCATTCTAAGATCAGGTAGATTTGATATCAAGGTGCATATTTAACTGCCCGATAGAACTGATAGGGTAGGAATATTCAAAAAGATATTGAAGAGAAAGTTAAATGATCTTCATGAAGTCGATGAAAAAATGATCAACTTCATTGGCGACCACTCGGAAGGATGGTGTGGTGCAGATATATAAACTCTAATAAACGAGTCCATATACATAGCCATTCGCTAAAACGTAGGAAAGGTCGATTCATTTCATATCCAATAAGCCTACGATGAACTTGTTTGCCGCCGTAAATGATTTTAAATATTTATTGATATGATTGTAAGGATATTAAACAAAGAAACAACAAGATACGCTTTGAATTAGCATTTTCATTTCAGATTTAATAATTTTAATCTTTTAAATCATAGAGCCGAACGATCCTGTAAAGAATTGGCATAATAATTTTATGTATGAATTTAAACCCTATAGATAGTGCAAGGGTTATCTTCTATTTAATTCTCAATTTCTAAAAATGTCGAAAAGTCAAATCAAAACTACTCCTGAAGCGGATGACTTTAATATACTACAACCTCTCTTTAAAAAATATCCACCCAATGAGATCTTATCTAATAAATACGCGCCTGATGCAGTACCGCAAGTTAGACTCATGTAAACTTTTAGTCATTTAGAACCACTAAGGATGCGCGATTAAATAACATACACTTTGTACCACCCAAAGCTAAAAATAGTGAATTGGAACACTATGCTGATCAATTTAATTTTTTTGATTATCTTGGCCATCACTATTCAAAGATAATCAACCAAATAGTCTATTTGAAATTTAACAACAATAAATATAACCTAATGGCTGATGCTAAACTTAGAACCAGAATAATGCCGGCCTTCTATGTCCCCTTTCAGCACATTTACAGCAAGGAATCCACTTCATTTACTCGGCATATGGGATTTTAGTTTCCAGTAATGCAGGCCAACTCATATTTCCCCACCTCAAAAAACAATCGAGGCTGTTCTCTTGATCCCATTTTCAGTTCAACCTATGAATCTGGAAATTTGTTTGCCGCTATTAGAGTATATATGGCATAATTTAGAAAAAACCCTTTGAGTATGATCTAATCCTGCAAAATGACACTAACAGCTGCGAGAGTGCAGGCTGGTTTAATTTTTCAGTTCAATTTTAGGAGTAGGGGTACTATACTTTTAGAATAGTCAATATTGTAACATTTAATTCATATAGACCACCGATATGTCCTAATTATTTGGGAAAGGCTTAAAGATATCGTATTTTAATTTAAATAATTTTGAGGAAGAGCACACAAATAAAGTAGGCTAAAACTGGGGTTTATGTGGTGAGAATATTAGATTTAGTCAAGGAAATATATAAAGATAAAACAAGAGGGGTCACAAGTACTATTAACTCTATTTTTAATATAAGTGTAGAAACAAGCATGACTCTGTCGTATTTGCTCTCGATGCACCCTATAACACAGTGGAGGCTGCTAAATTTTATGACAGAATTATTATGAAAAGAATGAGAGGAATGATCACCATCGAAAAATAATAATACGGGACAACTATTCAAGGATCTTCTCTCAATAGTTTTATGATAAGTCGTAAAAAAACAGGAGATGCAGCCCAACTATATTCTCAGTTGTTTGAAAGTAATCCTAAAAGCAAATAAAAAAGAAGATCAACAAAACTATCTCCATACTTGAACCAAAGTTAACCAATAGTTGATGGCCCCAATAAAAGCATTATCATTATTGGTCGACTGAATGGTGTAGATGTTTCAAGCTCTTTCATGGTCGAGGGCATGGTGGAGTACCTGTTCTAAAATATTGAATTTGACTCTTTAAAAAAGATTTACAATTTTTATTTCATCCCCTTCGCGAATGTCGACAGTGTCAAATACGGAAATAATACAACAAATCTCACCGGTTGTAATCTCAATGGTAACTGGAAGCACCCAAGTAAATAGTATCAACCCGAAATATTCTACCTCAAGGAATACATGAATGAAATTAACAAAAAATATCCTATTTCTTTAATCATTAACCTAACAGGATAACATTAAAAGTATTTTTGATATGATTTAGTCTCTTTACGTCGATAATAGGAGTCAGTAATAATTCTGAAGAATATGAAGACAGTAGAGTATATCCGTATATCCTCTCAAAGAGGAACAGAATAATATCGTTTGAGAATAGTGTTTTTATGGAAAGAAACCAAAATAATTCGATGTGCTGCGTTTTGAGTTAACTCTATCCGAAAGCCTTAATTTATCAATTCAATATTTCTAGATTCTACACTCTCAAAAAAGCGGAGGATTTGAATAATAGCTCAACACTTTAGGAAACAGAGTTAAGACAATGTAATGGAGATAACTACCGATCGTTTGGGCGATAGTTAATATCTAATTACCTTGAGCATGTGAAACTCTATGATAAAAATCTGCTGCTAAGAGAGAAGTGGGACAATTAAATCCATGAAATTGAAGGTAAGATAACTAGAAAGTCCTATAATTTTTTTGAAGATAAGAAGATTGAAGACAGGTTTCAGGAAGCCTTTTATACTATTCAGAAGGAAAAGTTTGCATAAAGTAAAATTCTATCAACTGTTTCATCAAATATTTCTTTAAACTCCAAAAACGTTATCACAGAGCCTGCTATTGCTTCCCAATCTGTCAGAAGATAAAAACTAATTGTGGGTAAACTTCCAAATTCCTTCAAGGATGCAAGAAAGAGTGAAGGATATTTGAGATGCAATATTGATTCAATTAACGAAGATGGTTTAATGCCTCGACTTCGATCAAATATGAAGAAAACATCTATCTTAAACGATTGTAATATTTTTGAAGAAGGATATATTTCAAGTCAAAATTTAAGGAAAAGCAAGAAAAATAAAGGATTTGTGTCTAAATAATTGCGCAGGAAATAATCTACTTCAAAAATGCTTCGAAAAATTAAAATTGAGGAATATGGCAAAAAAAGAGCTAGCAGATAAAAATTCCAAGAGATCTTAAAGCGTTCTTGAAAATGATTAATTTTATTGTTAATTTTACTGCTTCATTTATTTGTCCGAACAAAGCAGTTGAGTATTTTATCGGAAATGCTGAGCAAATGTGGATTAATTCTATTAATTTATTAAGATAAATTAAAAACTTTAAATTATTAATTAAATTATTGATTTCGGTACATTTTACATATATTTTAATCTGAAATCCTAGCAATAAGATACTATTATTTAAAGATCAATATTCAAGATTTAAATATTTGGTTGATGGGTGTTATGACTAGTTTCTAGTTTGTAAGAACATATTTCTTAATTTAATTCTTTTCAATCAAACTGTCTATTTATGATGAATATTAGTGAATGGCAAGGATAAATATAAGCCCTAAATTAATCAATCAATTCCATATTCAAATTTGTTAAATTTCTTTAGGTTGTTCAGGGAAGGAAAGTATTTGCTAAAATTTTTGGCCAAGTCGAGGACCCGTCTACTCACTTCAATTAACTCTTCTTCCTTTAGGAAAAGCAGGCTGCATATTGAGAAAAGCCTTCCCTCAGGTTCAGCAGCTGGGTCAACCTGTTCTAAAGTCTTAAGTCCTATAAAAATAACTGCTCCTCCAAGAAGTGAAGGACTTTACTCTGACAAATCAGAGTTAAAAAGCGTCATTTTGGAAAGATAAAGAATGATCTTTTGGAAATATTTGAGTGATGACTCCTATAACGCTAATTTCAATTATTCTATATTATGGAGGGTGTACCAACTGCATGACGAGAAATGTCATATACTGATACATTTTCGATCTTAAAATCCAATGTATTTATTATGTCAGACTCCTTTTATAGAATCTCTGTTCTCTTGAATTTTTTTCGAGCTATTTTGTCGTAAATGACGCTCAGTTTTAAGGGATGAATCTCTTCGTACTTGGCAGCAGAAAACATAGCTGTAACTCCAATAAGATGCAAATCTTTAACTTCCAGTCGTGAAGCACTATTTCTCAAAAAGGCATCCATAATGTAAACGCTTCGAAAGAATGTTTCTTCCGTCATTTTGTAGGATGAAAGAACCTCTATCATCCAGTCGACCATCTTGGATCGCAAGTTGGAACTGATATCATGTCTTTCAAGTATCCCCTTTGATTACTCAGATTTCTCACAGAGATACTAGATTATATCTGAAGAGTAGTCTTTAACAATCATTTGAGTGTATGTTTTCTTTAGTTGTTCGGGCATTGAGTCACGACGAAGGAGAGTGTTGATTGTGTTGGGAGTAGTGGAGGATGTAGTGGACTCACTGATTCTATGTTCCAGTTTTGGCTGACAAAGAGGTATCTTGAGAGCAAGATCCTTGGCTCTATTAATTTTGGCGAGGGGCATGTTAAGAACATTGCTATTTTCTTTGTTTTCCTTGTTGTCCTTTTGATCCTTGGCATTGAAGGACTCTCGGATAGCAAAGGACTGGGATCTGTATGGTTTTGCCTAATATCTCATCTAACGAATATATAATACTAAATTAAAAGCAGATATTAAATCAATGCCTAATATAATTTAGTATTAAACTTATTATTCGCCTTTTTTTATATCGACCCGTAATTAATTGCCATTTATAGTGGAGTTTAGCCTTTATAAGAGTATTTAAATTTATGTTTGTAGCCGAGGCACTCTTCAGTTTTTCGAAGGCTACAATGGCGCAGCAATAGACTCAAAAACAATAATAATAGCAGCCGGCAGATTCTAAGTCTGATAAACATGAAGAATAAAAAGGGAAATCCATTGATTCTCGCAAAAGATAACGGTCTAAGTCTTTGGATAAGTAATAGAAATAGCAATGCCAAAAAGGAGAAAAAGAAGAGGACAATAACGAAGATGAAAAGAATTAGATTATTTATCTTAATTTTCAAAAGGGAGAGAAGGTTTTAGTGGAGCAATCCTATTAAAATGGATGGTGGTTCGGTCATGTCATTAAAAACCCTAATCATAAGGGCTTCTTTCCATCGAATTACGTGAAAGTTGGAGCAAAACCGCCACCGCCACCGCCACCTCCTTCCCCTGAAAGAGAATAGGAAGAAGAGCAATAAGAGTCATAAAATTAGGAAGATTAAGGAGAGTAACCTCAAAAGAAAGCTTATGATTATAAGGCTGACACATAACTTAATCAACAGCTCGAAGAACTCGGGTAGGCTGAGAAAGGAGCGCTCACTAGCGATTATTATCATGGCATTACTGGATATAAATATGTAAAAATTAATGAAAATAACAAAGGAGTTCTAAATGGAAACTACGTAAAGTATGATGTTGCCACCGGATTAGCCAGAGTTCCAGTCAAGGACCAGGCACCTTGCTCCAAAGCTGTCAGACAGATGGGATATTACTTTGATTACCACCAGTGGAACTAAGAGCGAAATCGGAATCCAGAAGCCTACAGGAGCCGTCCCGACCCCAAAAAGAAAAAGAAAAAGAAGCTGCGTCTTTTGGGAATGGGAAAAGAAGGATGATATAAATAAGAATGATATCCTTTATAATTGATGCAGTTATCTAAAATCAGTTATGATTCTTTAAAGATAACACTTAAGGAAAAAATAATTTGAGATTTATTGATAAATGATTGAAGCCTTTCTAGTTTTATTTACCTGATCGTCCTTTGAGTTTTATTCTCATGATCACCTCATTTCTTTAATTCTCATCACTTTATTTATAAATTGATTTAATCAACAAATTGTCCATTATACTTAGACATGGAAAAGAACTAAGCGGAAAAGACATTTCAAGACAAGTTCATCGGTAAAACATTGAAAGTCATGACCAACAATAACAGGATCTTCCAAGGAAAACTTATGGGCGTCGACTATAAAGGTAATCTTATACTCCACTAATCTATTGCCGAAATAAACAGCGATCAAAATTGCCCTCTGAACTACGAGCTATAAAATGCTTACGATCAAAAAATCGAATATAAGCCGGCTTAGAATCTTACCGAAGAGTAGAAAGTTAAAAAAACAAGAGATTACATGGGCACCCACTATTATTTCGGAGCGATTATGATTACTGGCACCGATATTGCCAAAATATAGCTCCTCCTTTCACCCCAAGTGCCTTAAAAAGTAACTTAGTCTTCATAGTCATCCAATTCAATATCGAAACCACAGTCATAAACTGTAAACTGATTAATATGCATGGATATCATAGTGTCATAACTCATTCCCAATCGTCACCCAGTTGGTGCGTAAATTATTCCTTCTCCCAAATATCTCAAGATAGTATCCATTTGGCACAAGCTTTTAAATGTATTCATAAATTTCAGTTGGTTTTTGACTTTGGCCTCTCCGATAACTGAAGATGACATCTGATGCTATGTTTTTGTTGTATTAGGTGAAATTGCCTTTATAACCCACTAAACATGTTTACTTAGCATGCTGGAGGTAAAAACCGTGCCCTTTAGCTATTTTTCCATTCACAGTCTTCTTGACCCAGTTTATGGAGTCCACTACCTTATAACCCCATTTTTTTTACATCACGTTAACAGTAAACTGAAATTTGGCGTTGATCACCCAAATAAAGATAAAACCTTCCTTTTGAAGTAAAGGAACAGGGATCAGTTCAATGGCCTCATCACTGAGGCTAGAATATTGGATTGCGACTCCTCTTGAGGGCTGACTTGAAGACAATCTCCATGGAGGATCCATCATGATAACGTCAAACTAGCGATGAGCAACCTCCAGTTGTTTGCTAATCAGATTCTAAAAGTCGAACTTTGTGACGTCTGCGCAGATGGGTACCGAATTATCTCCTACATATGATTTTGCTTCTAATTTACCAAACATGTACTAGTGGTCATTTCCTGTTCTTTGAAGTATATCTGCTTGTATTGCTTTATTTTGTGAGTCACTTATGCTAGGAGCGACGCCAGCTTATTTTTATCAGTTGACAGTCGGTCGATTATGTAGTTATCATCGTAGATTTGAGAGCTGTTTTATTCACTCAAGGAGTCATCTTCAGGGCACTATAACTTATCTGTGGTTTTAGCCTTACGTCGTCGCTTAGGAGCTTACTCTTCCTCGGGCCAATTCTCCTCTTCAACTAGATCTTCCTCAACAAACTCTTCCTCTTAAGGAATCTCTTCTTAGTCTTCTACAATATCTGGTTGCTAATTTTGGTTCATTCGCGCCAATATAAACTATGAAAAGTGATAAACTTGCAACATTTAAATAATGAAGAAACTCAAAATATTTGAGTGGATATGAGTTTGCTCGAAGGATCAGTCCGAAGACAATTTAAATAAGAATACCTATTTAATATCAGCAAATGTGTTCCATATTTACCTCTAGTAAGTTTCAAAAATTATGATGTCTATCATTGAATATTCAACGTTTAATTGACTTGTGAGGGGTCACAATCGAACAAAACCTCGTATAAATATTTTTTGAACTAACTATCCTGGAAAACTGTATCAATCAGAGCCAGTTTTTGTCTCTAGGTCTTGTAGCTCTCCAGATCATATTTGCTGAATATCTTTTCAAGATTAGTGGATTCAGAAGAAATATAATCCAGATATTCTCTTAGAAATTATATTTTATTTTTGATTCTCCTCTCAATTTGACTTTCATATTGATTAGATAGCTATTACTTGGGCTGTTTCTTGCCCTGGATAGATTTTAACTTTGGCTCTGATCTTTTGAAAGTTGCTCTCTCTTTTTTCCTTTCTTCATATTACTTAATTTCTTCGTCTAGCATTTCTGATTTGTTCTTTGCAGTTTGGCACTGTTTATTTAAAAATTTGATTTCTAGTTGTAGTTCACGTTCGTAGTTGTTGTTTCTCTTGAGATCCACCTTTAGTGTATCATAAATTTTATTCATTTACAATGCTTTTTATGACTCATCGTGGTATATTTTTTAGTGCTCGCACTTCATGGTTAGAATGCTGTCTTTGACCACCTCATCATTACGTTTTTATTGCAAGATGCGATAGTTCTGTTGCGCCTACTGTAAACTGGTTTTATATTTTAATAGAATCTTCTCTTCCATTGATACTAGCTCTTTCTGCATCTTCTGGCCTAAGTCATCTATGAGTTTATTGATGTTTTAGTTGAGTTAGTTGGTCTGGGTTTATGATCTGCATAGGGGCAGGTGGGATGAATTCACATTTTCCATTTGTATATTCTAATAATACTAAATTATTCTAAATTACAGTCATATAGTAATGAATTGAAAATCTTTTAATATTAAAAGAAATAAGAATACTATGACAAGATAAAATTGAAAATTTTGTTAATCATTTGACGCTGCTTAGAAAAGCTTTATTAAATATAATCAAGAACTAATTAGCATTTGGAAATAAATAAAATTGGTAGGCATTCATTTGTTTTTAAGTTACTTTCCCCATATTTAATTTTATTATTATTAAACACCAATGATAAACAAGTAAGATTCAATTGGCTCTAATTTTTTGTACAGCTGGACCAAAGACTATGTAGATGTAATAAGGACAAATAATTTAGCTGTACTTTCAGAAGGAAACAATCAAAAACTAGAATATTGGCCCCGATAGCAATATTGAAAACAATTAAGGTTATAAGGAGTGGAAGGATTGCTATAAATAAATGGTAATAAAGGATGAACCCTAAGCACTCCAAACTTCCTTTACAAAAATTAAGCAAAGTACTCATTCTATAATTTTAAGAGTAATTTAACCAAGCATATTTTTTGGATTTTATAGGTTATCAAGGAAACTTTTACCTATCCATTCTCTTTTATTTTGTTGCAGAAAATATTCTCAATAACTAATACGATTCTTTTTCGAACTTTTTGCTTATTTTAGGGATTATAGCCTTACAGTTTATCAAGATGATTGCCCATCTTCATTCAGAAAATAAATTCAGGCAACTTGGAGAAGTAATGTACCGCCATGTCGCCACTGCCATTATTTAAAAGTCCATGAAATGTTCTATTTTGTGCAATAAGCAGTTTACTACCAGCGAAATATCAAAATTTATGCACTTAGATTGTTAAAAACTACTCCTTTATAATTATTGGAAATCAACAGCCATATTTAATATGATAGGCTTGATTGTAAACTCTGTAATAGTAATTTTTCTGACAGGTTGGGCTGGTTTAATTGGCATAATAACCTTGTATATCTGCATATCTGTTCGCCTATTTTTGAATGAGAAATGGAATGAGTTGTAGGAGTCTCTTTCGTAGAAATCAAATGATAGAATAAAAACCACCATCGATATATTTGGAATAATAAAATTCATAAAAGTAAACGCGTATTAACTGATCTACTTTAACAAAATTCAAGAGTGCCGATAGAAATAGATTGAAAGACTGCAATCCAAATTTTGTTTTGAGTTACTACCACTTTTAATGGTGATGATATCAGTTAAGTTAGCCATTTTGATTATTGGTTTGACTTGGATAGGATTTAATCATTAATTCAATGCTGCTCTTATGCTTGGTGTTAGTCTTGCTTTCAATTATAGTAATTTAGTTATTACTCTGATGAATATTACATTAATCAAAAACACTAATATTTCCTTGAACCAGATTTCGGATTATTTAAAGACTGAAGAAATGGACATCACTCATATTCAACGACAGAAGTCAACTTTAGATGAAGCCATTAAAATTTCAGGTACCTTCTATTGGAAATCGTAAAATTCCAAAGAATTTATCACCTAAGAAAATTGGCATCTTAAAAATATTTAACTGAATATTCAAAAAGGATAACTTGTAGCTGTCATTGGCAGATATGGTAGTGGTAAATCATCTATTGTTAATGCTATACTAGGAGAAATGATGCATGAGGGAGATGCTTCGGTCATAATCAATGGATCGTTGGCCTACGTCAGCCAAAAATCATGGATAATGAACGCAAGCATACGCAATAACATTCTATTCGGACGAACTTTTGACTCAGACCTCTATAATAAAGTTATTTATTATTCCTGCTTAAAGACAGATTTAGATATCCTCGAGGCTGGAGATTAAACCATTATTGGAGAGCGTGGCTGCACGCTGTCGGGCGGACAAAAGGTACGTGTCTCTCTGGCAAGAGCCCTATACAGTCAAGCATAGATCATTATTTTGGATGACATACTGAGTGCCCTTGATGCTCACATTGGAGCCTTCATCTTTACTGAAACCTTGAAAAACTATAAAAAAGGTACAACTATTCTGTTGATTACCCACTCCCTTAGTTTTACGAAGTACACGGACAAAATCGTAATTATCGAAGAAGGTCGCATCTTGGAGCAAGGCAGTTATTAAAAGCTAAAAAATAACTCCATTTTGATGACTATTTAGACAGCGGGGCTAAAAAATCACAATGGACAGAAATATTAAATAATGAAATAATCAGAATCTCCTTTTTCTGTATCTATTGTGTAATTTAGAAATTTGATGTAAATGACTCGGAATCTATAATAAGCGAGTATACAGCTTTCAAGCAGTATTTATAATTAAATGGAGGTTGTCTATTCAAAATAATTAGTACTGGATACATGTTATTGTTGGGAATATCAACAGCTATGGGGCTTATTTGGCTTAATATATGGGCAAATGCCTCGAACTTTCACGAGACCTATTTTGTCTACATATATTTTGTCCTAATGATAGTATGCAGTATCTTGGCGATACTGATGGCTAGAATTCTTCACAAGTCTTAAATATTCACAACAGTTCACAGTGGTATGATACGAAGTTTATTGTTTGCTCCTCTCAGCTATTTCTAAAAAACACCAATGGATAAAATCATTAATCGACTCTCAAGTGATCTTAACACAAATGACAGGACTATCGTTACAGATTATTTTTGTTGCTCCACTAATTTTGGAGTATGTCTTTCCTACGTTTTTTGTATTATGGTGGTCTTTGTTATCTACAATGACCCCCTTTTGATATTAATTTCAATGTGCTACTTTGGGATAATTGCCTATGTTTACTATAAGTTTTTGGTGACTTGCCGTGAGTTACATCATTTGGAAGAAGCAGCTAAGATTCCGATCAACAGCACTTTCAGCGAAACTCTCAGTGGTCTCTCAACCATTCGTGCCTATGGAGCTGAGAATCAAACTAAATCAGCCTGCTTTCAAAACATTAGCCTATTGGGTAGAGTCGTCGTAGTCACAGCTGGAGTAGACTCATGGCTCAAGTTTATTCTCACATTTTGCTTTGCTGTCTACTCCATCTTCATTTTTGCTCTGCTCTACTATAGGAACTACTAAACTTCCTACGATATCCTTTTGCTGTTCAATGTGCTTGCCATCAATGAATTTTTCCAAAGAGCTAATATGAGCCTATCTGATTTTTTAACTCGCCTTCATTCTTTGGGGCGATGCCAATAATTATCAAATATTGAGCCTGAAGCGAGTTACAAGAATTAGTAATAGAACTTGCCTGAATTAAATCTATTAACTAACAACAATCCTCCCCTATTCAAAAGAGGAGAAATTAAGTTCGTTAATTTTTCAGTTAGCTATAGACCTGAACTAGGGAAGGTACTCAAGAATATCGGCTTAACTATTCGGGCAGGAGAAAAAGTAGGTGTCGTAGGGAGAACAGGTAGTGGCAAGTCAACACTACTTCTGTCCCTCCTTCGCATTCTAGAGGCAGGAGAAGGTCATATTGAAATCGACGGGCAGGACACATCGAAGATTAGTCTTCAGGTTCTGCGGTCCAACATGAACGTTATCCTGCAGGACCATTTCCTTTCTGCTGGCACAATTCGTGAGGTAACTCTTTGTTAATTAAGAATGTTAACCCAACCTGCAACTGCTCAGACACAGACATTATTAAGGTATTAACTCTGTGTGGACTTTGGGATGATTTGATTAAGAGAGATGGACTTAACACTGAGGTAGCTGAGGGAGGAGATAATTTTAGCGCGGGTGAGAAACAATTACTGGCAATCGCAAGGGCAATGCTGACTCCAAAACAAATTGTTCTCATTGATGAGGCAACGGCCAATATCGATATGCACAGTGATTAGCTCGTTCAAGATTTGATGAATAAATAGTTTCGTAATTGCACAGTGTTGACAATTGCCCACCGAATCACAAGCGTAGCGAATTCAGATCGCATCCTCGTACTGTAGAAGGGCGAAGTAGCTGAATTTGACACTCCTCAGAGACTTCTAATGAATTCCAGCTCAATATTTTCGCAGCTTTATGCCTAATCAGGTAAAAAAATAAATTGATTAAATAGATATTGATTATGATAAATATTCTTTTAGCTAATTATCACTGATGATCTCGAATTTGACGACACATTTGAATAAAGGTTTCCATAAAATATATAAGATAAAGATATTTTCTAAGCGAAATTATTTCATTTATTGTGCAAATAAATAGTTAAGATGAAATTATTATTTCAATAATACATTTGTATTCTATCAGAAGAATACTTTAGAGACTTCTTTTCACAATTTATACTTATAATAATAAAAATAATAGTATAAACTTTGCATGATAATAAACAAAGGCAAAGGCATATACAAGTGCAAACATCATTCCTTGCTATCTTTGGGGATAGCATTGGCCAGAGCTCTGGAATAATAGGGCATAATATGGGCCTTGCTGAGATTCATTTCCAAATGATCGAAGCACACAATCGTATGCTTTTCAGCGTACTACTATTTAGACTTATTGAATTTGTACATTCTAGGTTCCACAATGTCACTTGCGCTTTGATATCTTTGACTGAAGTGGGTCAGTGCTGTTTTCCAGCTGTTTGAAGCCATGCCGCTAAATAACAGTAATGATACATATCGATGGCTTCGCCGACAGTAGAGTGGTAATTTGCTACTGCATTAGCACTGAGATCATCTCCAAAAGTTGCTTAATGTATCAATATGGTAGAGTTTGTGGCTGCCTCAGCAAACTAAATGCAGGGTCTAGTATCACCCGAATAGCTAATCTTTACCCCAGAAGAATGTGTGACAACTATTCCGTAAGATTGTGGGCAGTGAATAACTGGGCAAGGTTTAAATTCGACAATACCAATTTATTTTAAGTAACTTTCGAAAAGTGGAATAACTTTGGCTTGATTTTTATAGTAAATATTGATGACTTCGTCCCATTCAGGTTTCTAAATACAACAATGCTTACAATTAAAGTTAGCTGCTCTTAGCTTTCTTAGACGTCTTCAACTGATTCCTCGACCATTTCGCTTTTAACAGCTTTAAGTGGGCAGATTGGGGTTACTAATTGCCTTTATTATTTGGACATTGTCCCTTCAAAACTAGCTGGCTCTCCTCTTAAACTTTGAGTGAACACTATCTCGCAACCTTAGAGTAAATTTTCAATGTTATTTGAGAAGGAATGAAACCACGGAGCGACATTTGCCGGAATAATCAAAAATAATTTGTTTTCTTCAAAACTGAGATGGTTTTTGCGGATTATAGCATTTCTCTGACTGATTAGATCCAATATGCCGAGGTTGTGATCTGAATGGATATGAGTGATGAAGATAGTTCTTAACTTCATAATCATTTATTCTAATCTTTAAAATCCATAGTGTTCTGCCATTTGAATATGTGATCCCTCCCCACAATCAAACATCATCAGTTCCTAAGGTGTGAGCTCGACCAAAATACTTGAAACATTCCGATATCTTGCCGGCTTCATAGACCCTGTTCCTAAAAATATGACTTTGGGGTCAATCAGTTTAAATTTATTTCGCATTTATTCTGATAATTCTATTGTTTAGTTTGTAGATTGAATCTCATTTAACTCATACTTTTTGTCTTATATCATAAACGATTTAAAACCCCAGCTTTTTTTAGGAGCTACAATTAATTACTCACACCGTCTGTACGCCCGTATTTTCTTTTCAGGAAACATCAAATCAATTGACTAAGTATTTCCAATAAATTTCTTAAGATAGTTAAGTTGTAAATTTAGTAAATCTGGCATGCACAGGGGGAAATGCTTATGTAAATTCGATATTAACTGCACTTGTGCGCTTAAGTTTACGAGCTCTTCAAGAGAATCTTTTGAATTACGATATTTTCGATTATAAATTGTATGTTGAACAGAATCTGGAAAATAGGACAGAAACTGCTTGAATTCTTGAGATTATATGATGTCCGGATCTTAAACAATGTGGACGATGCAGTAGGTAAAATTTTCTTTGTTATGGAGGTATTTTTTTAACACCTAGTGATTGAGGATACTTTGAATAGATTAAAGACTGCTGTAGTGGAGGATAATGACATTAGGACTTGGGCTGTCAGGTTATTTTACCTCTTAGAATTTTACAATCTTTCCGTTTATCTACAAATATCCTACTTTTTGTATTTCAGCGATAGCCTTTCCCTTTATCCCAAATTGCTTGAGCTTGTCGGCTAATATTTTACCAGGAAGAGGTCCAGGTTCAATGATATAGTTAGTCACATGTTCACCTTTATCCATTATTTGAAAAGGTGAAATCTTCAAATCCTCATTCTGGAAGACTCTAGTTTCAGAATTATAGTGGATTGAGGCATCATTTTGATCTTTCTTATCGATATGAGTGCTGATAAATTCATTGAGATTGTTGAAAATATCTGAAAAATCCTATCTTTTAATCAATTCTTGAATTGACTAAAAGTTGTTTATGCCCTTTCGTATTTTGCCTGACCAATCACAATAAGAGATGGGCGCGGCCTTGAATCCCATTTTGTATCTCAACTCTTCCATATATTTAAATAGTTTTTAATCCAAATAAAGCTTACTTTTACAGCTGCCTCCTCTTTCAAACAAACTAAGTAGTAAGCCAGTGAGTCCAGTTATAGCTGCAGTGTTGGATTTTGTAAAAAAATAATAGGCCCCTGCTGGCATTCCTATTCGATGCTCCTTCGTAAACCTCTGAAAGCTTGAAGGCACATTAAAAAGATATTTATTATTGTCCGTCGATATCAGAATGGTTGGAATATCTTGCTTGAGATAATTCTCAATCAGTTGAACAACAATACGCATATTTATATAAGTTTAATTCTTTTATATGCCATAAATAACTTTATTGTTTTGACACATTCCTGCCGGGTAGGAGCTGCAATCCCATATTGAAGACTGGATAATACATATATCTTTTAAAAAATACTTTAAATAAGTCAATCTCAACATTTTCTCATTGTATGTTGGATGGTTTTCAAATTTTGTAATCAGTATTTATTGATGTAATAAAATTATAAATAACATGAGCGAAAACCTAACTATAAGTCTCGTTAATGATGACACTGAAAACAGACATTTCATGCAATCCTCATAATATAGAGAATCTTCTGTCAAAGACGAATCAATCTATCATGGGGAGACCGTCCAAAATCCTAAAGATTTGCGAGAAGAAGCCTTAACATTTCTAAATAACTATAGTAAACTTGATGATACCTTCCCTTTGACTACTCTAAAATAGTCAGCGCAGATAAAAATCAAATACTATAAATAATCTGTATATTATGGCGAGTTTCATAATGGCAAAAAACATGGACTTGGAATCATGATGTATAAAAATTCAAGAATTTACGAGGGAGAATGGTATAACGATCAGAAGAAGGGATATGGAGCGGAAAAATTTCCAAATGGATGCTATTTTAAAGGGCAATATTTGAATGGTAAGCCAAGTGGAGCAGGAAGTTACAGTTGGCCTAACGGTTAATGTTACGATGGATAATGGCTCAATGGATTTAAACATGGTTCCGGAATGTGGCGAGGCTTCAAGGGAGACTCTTATAAAGGTGAATGGAGATTTGGAAAGCCTGAAGGTTATGGAGTTCATACTTGGCCAAGCGGAGACACCTATGAGGGTCAATTCAAGTAATGTTTAAAACATGGAGAAGGAATATAAAAATTTGCCAATGGAGATATCTATAAAGGACATTATATTAATGGAAAGCCTTCAGGGTATGGAGAGTATTATTGGTTTAATGGCAGCTTTTTCAAGGGCAATTTTATAAATGGACTACGTGATGGAAAAGGCCGATGGAAGAGAGCAGCAGGACCCTCTGATTGTTATGATGGCCACTATAAGAACGACAAGAAATGGGGATATGGATAATTTACTTGGTTTAGTGGAAACATATACAAAGGTCAGTATGAGGCAGACCTTAGAAATGGATTTGGTTAAATGTACTGGATGAACGGCACATATTATAAAGGACACTGGATCAACGGTATTCAACATGGATAGGGAGAAATTTACATTCCAGAAATAGGCTATAAAAAAGGAATATTTGAAAATAATGTTATTGTATAGGTTTGGGAGTAAAAATTGGTGAATAAAGAGCAAGTAAAACGCCAACAGGTGCAGAGAAAGACAGAGAATAGCGATGTTGGAAGAAACAAAACTTCGTTTCGTAGTCGTGGTAGTAACAACAAAAAAACAAATAACTTTTCAAAAAACAATAATTCAAATAAATAGAGATATGTTACTCATAAATAGACTGAATCCAGATAACAGAAAAACAGTGAGAATCGATGGTCAAAGGATGCCAACTTTTTTGTGGAGAGAAGATTGAAAACAACTAAACATCCATCTGGATAAAAGAAATTATTCTCTGCCAAATAAATCTTTGACAAATAGAAAATAGGTACGAGCATGAATACTGATTTTTACAACAATCAACAAATTCAAAATGGCTCAGTGAGGAACCAATCCAAAGATAGATTGTTGCATTCTTCATTTTACTTATATAAGCTGAATATGCGGCACAACATGGAAACATTCAAAACATTCAAAAAGAGTTAGCTGAATGAGGAAGATAACAATGAGAAGCCTGTAATGTTGTTCCGAGGAAGATTAGGATAGGTTTGATATAATTTGAATATGTTTTTTTGAGTTCATAAATTTAATGAATTCAGTAATTAAAATATCAATTCTGAAGATAGTAGTCAAATTCGTCACTGTTACAATCGTATCTTCTGTTATATTCCATATTAATCATCTCCATGTTGGATTCTTATTCTAAAGGAATAGTCTTGTCAAGCTCAGATTGAATTTCCTCATCATTTACTATTTTTTTCTCATTGGCCCAAGCATTTCTGAGCATTTTACCGAGCTATTTAATAAGCTCTTCGCGCTAATGCTCAATTTCAAGTATGATTTTGAATTTGCTGAGGTTGTTATTGATGGATCTCTGTTTGGAGTTGCATATTTCCAAGATTTTCATAATTTTCATGTCAATTGGATTTTCACTATACATTCTCTAGTTGTATTTTAGTTTATAGTGCTTGTGGATCAGTTTCAACTTGTTGACGATCTTTAGCACCTATGAAAAGTGCCAGGGACCAATTTCCTTTAGGTATTTTAGATACTATTCATCAATCTTGGCCCGATTAAAGTATGAGCTTTTGTACAAGTTTGCTTCGTATGTACGAACAAACTCTATCAGCATGAGACGGTGGTTGCGATCACTGAGGCAAGTGAGTTTGCTAGAGTTGTTGAGTTTCCCAGACATGATCTGCCACTGTTCCGAGCGTTCAAGTAATCCAGATATTCCCCCAAGTAGCTCTTCCGCCTCTTCTATCAAAGAATTGACGTTCCTTCTACAGATATCAGTGGTGCATTTGAATAGATTTTTGATATTGCTTGTACTGGTTTGCATGCGTTAAGTAATTAATATAATTTGCCTAAGGAGAAGATATTAATTTTTAATTAAAATTTTGATGACTTTCTGGGTTGACAGCACTGATAAGCCTGTTTTTAAAAATAAACTTAATTTTATAAAAATTAAAATTCAGTCCTTTGCGAAGAAAGGCTTGCTTCATTGCTGTTGTCGGATCAATTCTGATATAGACTATTAAGAGATAATTATATATTAAATTGACTTGTAATTTATTGGCAATAAAAGAAGAAAATTACTCGAATTAATTTTATCTTTTGCTGCATCTGTCAAATTTGGAGGAATCTAATGTCTTAAATGTGTTATTTCATGTCATTGATAAATAAGTAAATTGCTTATTACATCTAAATAATAAAATTTATGGAGAGGTAATGGGAATTGAATTGAATTAAAAATGGATTTATGTAAACTAGTTAAATTTATCATTATTTTTTTATTGGTTAACAATATTAATTTTGCAAGGGATGAAGCTATTAATAAGCTTAAAATAAGTATTAAACTCTTGAACAAATATTTATATTATTAAGATAAAATTTAATTGCAACCGTTTTATCATCAAGATCATTCGGCCTGCTTCAACACTCTTTCTTTCTCTTATATGATTTTATCACCTTCAACCTACTTCTATTATTTATTAATTTCAACTGTCTTTGTCTTCTAATCATTAACTCTCTATTTTTTAATTGCTAATAATATGGTATCTTACGCATCATGCTTCTGTGGCTCAGTTTTATCTATTTGTCTCACAGAGCTCTTAATGACCTATCCATTGACTCCTACAGCCTCAACAACTGGAGCTTTCTTCCAATATTTCATTAATCCAGTTTTATCTAATTCTTTTTTATAATCTTCAAAAGTCATAAGGCATTTGACTGATTTTTCACTTCTTTGACTGACATAGGGAGCAACTTTGGCGAATCCGACATTTTTCCAAATTTCCTTATCCTTTTTCAACAATGATTTACTGATTATATTCTGAATATCTTTGGTATTTTTGGGATTCATCCATAAATTGACCTCTTCATGAGAAAGAATTACAGGCATGCGCTCATGAATTTTAGCAAGGTCGGGAGTGGCATCCTTTGTGAGAATAATTATCTCATTATCATCTGTGTAGAGAGCAGCAACAAGAAAATGATCTCCGTCTTTGGGTCTTAAGCTAAAAGGTTATTTTTTGCTGTTCCATTCAAAGTAACCTTCCATGATGACAACACATCTATTATTTATAAAATTGAGAAACATTCTTTTGTTCAGCAATTCTTCCACTCTTCCATTGATGACCATGTTGAATTTACTTTGGTGGCCCCATTTCATATAGGCTAACTCTCGATTTTCCTCTTTATCGAGGTCTTAGTCATTGATTTCTTCTGTTTTATCTTAGGCATAGAAGCGACTTGTTTTGATAACAGGGATGTATGTGGTAGGACAGACGTTATATGAACTTGTATGAAGCTATCGGTTTAGGCATTTATTGGTCCGAGCAATCTGCAATAGACGCATCAGGGGCAGTGTTTGAAAGATTCGGCCACACATTGAATTATTATTGATTTTGGTAAAATATAAAGAATTAGCGGCAATATATGCCATCACCAAAAGACGAATCAATAATAAACATGCTCAAATTAATGATTTAATCGTCTGATTTACACCTCCCAATTAATTGCTAATGATTTCATGCTTTCACACCCTTATCCTTCACTAGAAGGATAATTTATATTTGAAAGGGATATCTCTAATAATTTAATTCATTAAATAATTTCAAGGTAAAGATTGATATATTTGTTATGGATAACGAAGAAGCCCTTTACACTCCTAATCAACTCTCACCAAAAGAAAACAATACTGCCATTAGTTAGGAAGAAATAGATAAGAGAAGTTTAATGGATGAAGAAAGCGATAAATTGATTGCTGATGAATCATCCCATGACTTAATGAATAAACAACTGAAATAAGTACCACTTGAACAATAAGGAAAAAACAAAGAAGAGAGTGAAAGCAAAGTTATTGACGCTTTTGAAGAACTGTTTAAAAATAACAACGTCATGCCCATCCTTGCCGTTCTTGATAAAGTTGATCTCAATATTTAAATAGAGGGTAAACCGCTCTTGTCAAAACTTTGCACCATGTGTATCCCACTTTCGGCGCATCTGTAAAATCGAGAAATTGTCTTTAAATCAGATGCTGATCATCGGACGCCGCTTCATGAAGCCATCAAAGCTGACGATACTGTCTCAGCAAATTGGTGTCTTTAAAATAAGATAAAAAATTAACGTGATAATTTTGGGAATACTCCCATTCTATAAGCCATCAAATTGGAAAGAAAAAGCTGCTTCTTACTTTGCCTGCATCATGGATATTATGACTCATAGGCACCACATGTTTGTGCAGCCTATAATCGAGTATGGGAGTTGAAAATATTGCATTCTTTGGGGTATGATGTTATCTCAACAAGAGACAGTGAGCATTTTACTCCTTTGGAGAGGGCAGTTTAAAATTATGGCTACTAAGCAGCTGAATATCTCGCATCGATAAGCTCAGGGATATCAGTTTCTGATTTGGCGAATAAAACAGACAGCAAAGGTATCATAAAGCATATTTAAAAAACATCAGATAGCCTTAAATACCAAAATTGGTGCATTCTTCCACTTATTTACTGGATTGCTAATATAGCTATCATATATTATTTCATATCATCTTTAGATGTATATGAAATGTATGCCTCAACAATCAAACTGTTCCTCTTCATTCTTTTAGTGCTCTATGGATTGCTGATGGTTTTTGGTTTCTCAAAGAAATAGAAGTATGCCCATCAAGATTTAATGAACCTATTGAAATTTCCATAATTTTCTGTTCTTTAAGATATTTGCCCAGAATGCCTAATTTTCCATAATCCAAACAAAGACCATTGCTCTAAATGTGGAAAGTGTATCGATAAGTTTCACTTTCATTCTTTCATTTGTGTGAACAAAAACAATTAAATATTTGAATTTATTATCTCCATCTTTTGGTGCTTTATTTCCTGTAGCCTGTTATCAATATTCATTGATCACATAAAATATTCAAATTTGGTTATTTTAAACTTTTCTGACAGTTTCCTGTTTATGAATACTGCGATTCTTAACTTATTGAGTAATTAAAGTTACATTCAGGTGATCTGGTTTATCTACCTAAGAATATTGAACCTCTATTATATACTCTACTGTTTTCAATGGGTAACCATGCTTGTTTTAAACAGAACCTACCAATAAGTAAATAGCTCATAAAAATATAAAAGACTATACAGAATAGTGAAGACCCAGGATGGTAATTACAAGAATCAATAAATAAGAATACTGGAGAATGGATTAATAAAGGGAATCAAAATAGGATTTTAAAATGCACTTCTCTATTTTTTTAGATGATATATTCGCTTTATTATTATTCATTTATCAAATACGCAAATGAATTCGGAAATCCTCCGAAAATTTTCTTATTTATTAAATACAAAATAAGATATCTATAATTTTATTGTAGAATATGAAACTAGAAGGAAAGTAACAGATTTTGAAAGCTTAAGAGGAGGAAGAACCCTAGAGTTAAAAACAAATCATTTCCACAACTTCTTAGTTTTATACCAGAAAGAAACATCCTCCTTCTAAAAAGAAAGTGAAGGTCAATACGAGCAGGTGTAGAGGAGAACTAAGGCTGATCAAATCTATCATTCAAGATAATAATTGGGTTGAAGTTTTTAAAGAGGGAGATGTTATGTGGTCTGGACTTGCAATTCCGCAGGAGGAGCTATATATGGCCACATAACTTAAGATAAATCGGATACCAGCCATGCCACATCTTTGCCACAAAAGAACCTTGGGATACATACTTAATAAATTTCAATAATATTGGCCTGAGTAATTCTGGTTTTATCCCAAGACTTATCTTTTGCCAGAAGATACTGAACCCCTTTAGAAATAATTAGCAAAAGGTGGAGTTTTTATCGCTAAGCCATCTGCTGGTTGTCAGGGCGATGGCATCGCTTTAATAAGAAAATTATCTTAAATTCCTAAAATAGGATCACAATAATGGATTGTACAGCCATATATTGATAAGCCCTTACTGCTAAAGAATAGAAAATTTGACCTCAGACTCTACGTTCTAATTTCTTCATTAAATCCTTTCATTTGCTACCTCAATGAGTAGGGTTTAGCCCGTTTTTGTTCTTAAGATTATCAATAACCCACAAAATAAAACTTTCACAACCCCTATATTCATTTAACCAATTACAGTTTAAATAAAGACCATCCTGATTATGAAAATGGAGCTGATGCATTCAGTAGAGGAGGAAAAAGATGTCTAAAGGTAGTGTGGGAATAATTAAAATAAAATGGCATTGACGTCTCCGTTATTCGAACTAAAATTTAAGAATTAACACAAAGGTTTTTGACAGGATTATATCCATTCTTAAAGTATTATTACAGGGCTACTTTTCCCAAGAAAAATGGACAATGCTTTCATGTAATTGGAATTGACATACTCATTGACAATAACCTTAATCCTTGGCTGCTGTAATCAAACAACAATCCATCCTTTAACATTGAACACGAAGCCCATATAAAAAACTCAGCATAGGTTAAAAAATAGAGCAGTCCTGTTGACGAATATGTAAAGAAGATAGTGGTTGAGGATACTTTATATTTAGTGAGGAGAAAGATATAGAAGCAGCGATAAATGGCCATTGGAGACATGTATTATTCATTCAAAAAAATATTGGACCTTTAAAGCGAATAAATAAAGGATATGAACATAATTGAAAATATGTTGAAGATATTTCACAGTCAGTGCAGTGTCCGATCAAAGGGAGTGCTAACTTCATCACAGTTCACGAAACTCGCCAATTTCACTGGAATGACCAACGATAAAATTACAAAAAACGACTATCATCTAATATTCATTAAAATTATGAGGAATAAATTCAATCAAAATCAGATGGAGTTCGAAGATTTCATAGATGCATTGGAGTACATAGTCAAAGAAATTGTTGGATATACCAAAGAAAATAAATTAGAAGTTATGAGGGATCATATCGATTTTTTAGTCCATCAGCTACACGATGAAGTATGATATCATCAAAATATTTTTAAAATGTTATTTATTTTCAAATTTATGGGACTCAAACATATTTGCAGTTATGAATTGACTCTTCGTCTCGAATGTGATCATTTGATAAGCGAATATAATTTATATATATATTTTAAGAATGCTCCGTCTTTCCTGATACATTTATAATAAGATATTACGTTTTTATGCTTAGAAACATTGTCAGGTCAGTTTTTCGCTATCATGAAGTCAAAAACATGGAATAATTTCACAAACTCATTCCAACCATCAAGACACCTTATATTCTAGATTTCTATGCAAGCTGGTGTGGACCCTGCAAAATGATATGGCCTATCATCAGCAAGAGATAAGCGTCCAATGATGGGAAGTGGACAATTATAAAAGTCGACGTTGATCAGGATAATCTTGCTGAATTGATTGATGAACATCAAGTTACCGGGGTGCCCACTTTGGCCATCTACAAAGACAAGAAAAAAGTGTATCAGAAATCTGGATTTATCCAATAAAATAGTTTCATCTAACTTGAAGAAAAATATCTTAAATGATTGATTGATGAAGAGATGAACTATCAATTTCATATTAATTTATTACAACTTTAAAGCGGAGTTTATTTTGAAGATAATATCATTTATAACCGAGCAAGGAGTTAATCAGCAGCTCGTTGGTTATTGTTCGACCCTTTAATATGTTTGTTTTGAATGCTTGAATATCAGAAGGGCTTAGGACATCTCCCAATTTTCTCAAATCTAAAAAGAGTTAGTCCCAATTTCCCTTATATTCTTCATCCAAACCATAAACTGCATTAGCTAACTCATTGTAGGATCCCTTTAAATGTCTCTTAGACATATAGGCCTGCAAAAATTATTCCCAACTCATTTCTTTTTCCTAGAGTTCAGCATAAACATCGTAGAATTTAGATGTTTTCTCAATGATCCCCATCGATCTCATAACAACTGGAAATTTTTAGCGATTCAGTTTCAAAGAAAGAGAGGCCTCCAGGAAAAATGCTTCCTTTAACTTCTGATGCTAATTGGGACTTATCTTATGTTCGAGGTAGGCAGGCAAATCAAGAGAATGAGTATTTTTATTTATCACTGACTGAATTGGCTTATCATAGGTGAGCTTTCTGCGATCAATGTTTGTGAGTTTTTATTTGCTACGCATTGAAGTCATGCAATATTTGACTAACTTATAATAATTTGAGTTATAATGGAGGGCTCGGAAGGATAAAATCATCAACTCTTCTTTAAAGAATATACCTGCTATAATTTTGCACTTCCAAATAATACGACACCCCTAGTGAAGCTCAAGTACATAGCTTCATTTTCTTCTGAAAACAGTAGCAATTCTGCTTCTGTATTGCCATCAGCTATTATTGACAACCTTAATAAGATAAGCCAGCTTTACATTTTGCAATGGCAGCTGAAGTCTAAAACAAGTTTGCTCTTTATTAAGGAACTGAATAGTGAAGATTGGATACAGATTGAGATAAATGAAATACCATAATTTATCACGATTTCTGGAGGACAATTATTCATAATTATTGGAAGAGAGCTAATCATCCTTTCACTTTACAAACAGAAGCAATCGCGCAAGTAGCTAATGAAGCACAATATAATTTCAGTGGATGCCTGTTTGGTCGAACTCGTTTCAACTTCAAGATACGAGGCTGGTATATCAATTGTGTATTATTCTGAGGCAAAAGGTTATTTAAAATAATCCTACTCTATGGAATTATAAAATCAAATCGACAGTTTCTTGACTTTTCCAAAGAACTTTAATTTGTCTTTTAAGAATAAAATTGCAAAGTACCTTCATGCTTAAGTAATCATTCCCAATGTGCTCGCAATCGTCTTCTCACATAACAACCAATTTCGCATTTTTAATCTTTAGGAAATGAAAGATTATCCTTAATCTGAGAGCACACTAAGTTTTGGCACTCTCAAAAAGAATGAAAAGCCAGTTATCAGATGGAGACATCACGAAAAATTCGCAAATTTTGACCAAACTCTTCTCCTACTGATTGGAGTTGGTTCAAATATCGAATTATTTTTCATAAACATGAAATTGAAGGAAAGATATGCCAAATAGCTCTAAAACTAAAGTTTATCTAACATTAACAATGGAGACATAATAAATTGGGAATCAATCTCCATAATGTCGTATATTTCATTTGTGATCGAAGGCAATATATTGGTGGATGTGGTTATTTCCAAGAAAGGAGCAACTTATTATTCCAAAAATAGTTAAAATAGCGAAATAGGGTATTTTAGGTATATCGACTTACGCACTGTGTTTTCGGAAATTCCTGTTCTTAATCAAGAGGCTATCATCTGGAGGAATTACTACTAGGACAAACAACTGTCTAAAACTTAAAGCGTTTTCAATATCAACAGATACTACGTCCCCAATCGATATCCGAAGTAGTTGATTTTACAGCAGCAAGATGAAGCCCTTTAGAGGAAAGCCTTGACCATTCTGAATTAATGGAGGAGAAGTTATGCTTTTCGGAGTATTCTGGCCTTCGAGGAAGATATTTTAATTGTGCGTGCAAGTAGCATCAGCATATTCCGATAAATTAAGGAGGCATTATATAAATTTTAGTATTTCTCAGAGGAACAACATGAGCAGATTTAAGCCTATTACCTGAATAACAAATAAGAGCAAGATGACATAGAATAATTATGGAATTTCAATGTGGATGATTTTTAGTAACCTCATTTCCATAGCGCTCTTCATCGTCCTGTGCTCTAATAGCGCAAATACTTTATTCATGATGAATAGCATTTAATGGAAGAACAATAAAATGATTAAATTGCCAATATTTTCGAATAATTGAACTACATCGCTACAGACAATCACGAAGCGCTGTATTTTTCAATGAAAATAGGTCCATTTAAACAGCAACTAACGTCTAACCAACTCAAAGATAAGCTAAGTTACTATAATCTCATGCTCAATAAAAAGATCTTTGAGATGGGGGAGTAGAGGCAGCGATAAAATTGCAAAGAGTACGAAAAGAATATTTTTGCTATTAAGGTGATTAATTATTTTTACAATCTCACTCAACAATCAAAGGACTACTATGATTTATTCGGAGACAATCTTATTGACTTGTTCATTTCGAGGCATTCTGACAAAATTACAACTGATATAGACATCTCCATTTCCATCTTATTGCAGCTACTTCTTCAAAATCTATTCCCCAAAGCCATTACTAATTATCAAAATAGTATAATCAATACGAATGTTAACTTTCAGGGGAAGCCTTTCTAAAATTATTTCCTAAATTTTATAGTTGAACTATTTACTTCAACGTATTAACAATTAAACTCCAACCAATAAGGAGCAAACAACTTGCTGCAGTAAAGAAAACTCTAAATTCTCAAAAATTAATTCAGCAAAATTATCAGGCTAGGCTTTCTGGAAAACAAGTCAATTTATTTTTCTGAATTTTGGAAAAATAATTCAATCTTTAAAATTCTTGTTTTGAGTGATGAGACTGAACTGCTGAAGAAATACATATGTTAGCATGCCATCTATGAAAGTTCAGAAGAAATATTGAGTAATTATAACAAATTAAAAAGATATATGCCAAGCTCTAATATTTCGATTATTGAAAGACAAATATTAGTCAATCGAATCTATTACAAAATTCCTTTTGATTTTATGTTTTTAACTGAGAGTTATGGTGATGATGATCTGCATCATAAATTTGCGAAAGACATCGTCAATGAGATGATAGACAAGCAATATTGGGGAAAGAACAGTCTGTACTCAAACAATAATATTCCTGAGATTTAAGAACTGTTTGAATAGTTGAAAAAGACTTATTCTTCGATTTAAATTTATTAAAAACTTTAAGATACGATAAAGTAAGCAAGATTCACTTAACCTGAAGAGGTATTCAGTAATTTATATAGAATTTGTAATTGTACGAGCTTCTTCTAGTAAAATTTGTGGAATTGTTCAATTAAATAATTCGGTACAGCTCGACTCATTTGTCAGCCATCGAAAGTGGTGTATAAATAACAAATTATGAATAATCTAAGAAAATAATGTGCAGGGCCTTTAATTAAATTAAAAGATACTTTAATAAATATAAATAACTTTACGACCAAGTCTACGAAAGAACAACTCAAGGAAGTTAAGTTTCAATGGAAGATCAACGGCGAGAAGAAGAAGATTTGATGACATCGTTCTTTTTAGAAGGGAAACCTATTGCTTTGCTTACTGATAAATAATCTCAAGGGATTATATGCAATAATTTTTCTTTGAATTTAATCGATATAGCTATCGACGTCTCTCCGACTATTTAAAAAAATGGCTAAACAGAAAACACTCTGGGATCATTATTATACAATAAATATGATTTAGTTTGTTATTGGATGAATTAACTTCCCAAGTTTAAGACAGCATAAAGAGTCCTGTACTTAGATCTGATTTATAAGCTCGGAAAACCGTGGATTCAGAAATACATCGATATGAATCCTTAAGCAAGGCAAGAAATTTAACGGCTCACTTAATAGTTTCAAAGGTAAAACAAGCATTATTAATTTTACTCTTTGCTGTAGAAGGCAAAAACTGGCCCTTTGTGATTTACATATTTAATCATAACTTATGTTTTGATGGCAATTATAATTATGCAAATATTTACAATATACTTCTATAGTTAATTTTAATATTGCCTTTGCCAATTATCAATGGAGAAACATAAGAAGGAGTTCAATTAGAAGTCACTCCTGTACTCTTTCGACAAGAAAGTAGATTTGCTCTTTAGAGACTATTTCAAATTCATTTTCAGCATTAACAGTTCCAAGTAGAATACAGATACGATATTGAAACAACTCGAAGAACTTTAATTGCAGAACTTAATATATAAAGTGGCTTTTTCTTCGGCAGATCAGGATCTCAACCACAACGAGCAAGAGCAGATTGATTTGTGTAATTATAGACTGATGCAGAATATCAGATTGATAACTGCAAGTTGGAAATTAAGGAACTACAGTAGGAGTACAAAATAAAAAGACAGTAGTATTAGAACAAGAGAAAGTATAACTAAATTGGAGAATAACTGAAACGATTTGATAAGTTATCAAACTTTGACTTAAAAATGACTAATTTGATTGAATAACTAAAGAAAAGCGAGGAAAGATTCAATCAAGATATGAAAAAATTCGAACAGCAAAAATAGCTTTTAAGAGTATCGGTAAACATCAATTCAAATAGCATTCGGCTTTGATGACCTTCTGCAAATTATCAGCCACTTCTAATAAACAATTGTCTTCTGAGACTCCAAAATAATTTTCATAAAAATCAAGCAGCCTATGAACTCAATCTTGCTGATCGTCAATGCATACTAAATAGCAAATCATTTATTAAAATCATTTTTGGATGGATTAAACTCTTTGATTTCAACTATCATATACTTGGAGATTGCTTTCATAACGTTCTTTATTTCTTCATCATTCACAGTCACAATTATTTTTCTTTCAGTGAGAGCCGTGCATTTATCCTTTATCAGTTACAGCTATTTTTTATACTTTTGGTCACTTCGCTTACTGTAGTATAGAATGATGTGCTTTAGAATTTATTAGGCTTCAAAATTTTAACGATTCTTTGAGATACTTCGATCTATTTTTGATAGTTACTCATCCATACTCTCCATGGACTGGATAAAGGACTGATCATCATTGACAATTTCGTTGATGATTTTATTTTCCATTTAAATCAATGATTTTTAGAACTCTGCAATGAGAATGCCGCGATGATAAAGTAGTTTTTCCCTGATCTTGGCCTAATTATATTTCTTCTCAGCTTAAATTTCCATCATTAATTTTTTTATTTCGCTCACAAGTTCATCGAGCTTGATATATTTATCTCTGATTTATTCAATTACTGTGGTAATTCTAAATAAGATGACAACTACTCTTAAAACTTTGGACTTGTTTTGCTCATTCTGTGCTCGTCAGTGTGAACTTTAATACAAGTTGGACAAACTGGCAACAAGCATTCCTCACATCTACAAAAGTTAGTAATTTTTTGCTTTTGATGATAAGCACAACGCTGTTCATCTGTCTTTGGAGTTCGTGATAAAGAGGACTACTAATGTTTTTATGGAGTTTTATATCCGTTTGACGCTTTCTTTCGCTACATCAAATAATTATTATTAAGATTGAAATTGGATAATTATCTGTTATAACATGATTAGATAACATCACAAGAGAGAAATCTTGCCTTCCGTTCGTGAACTCTAGGTTCTTCTGAATTCTATCAAGATATAAGGACCATCATATTTCGATATGAACAATGTTTAAGATAGAGACTATCAATAAGAAAATATTAGGCTGTAATGGCTTACCATGAACAATAATAAATAATATGAATCTGTGATAAAAGATAACCTTTATGATCCTCATTGTTGTGACTCGATTATAAATCAATATTCTGAGGGAGAGTAAAACAAAGGGTCACTTGAGTATTTATCGAATTATAACAAATATAGCTAAAATTAATCATTTAGGAATGGAAATGTATCATAAAATAATGATTCCAACATCAAAGATCGGATTAGCGACAAAGACAAAGTTAATATTTCTAATTTCAACAAAGATATTTTAAGAAATAGATAAAAATACAATGGATAATGGACAGTATGCTAAAGACTTAATAATGAGATGCTTCAAAACCAATAAAATATACAAATAGCATCAAATGTTTTAAAATCAAAGATAGGAGGCAACTTCACTGTTCCTAAAAAAATTAATAGTCTCATCAAATCCAAACAGCATAAATTTTCGGACTGCAGGCAATTTTTAAAAAATAAAAGAAAATGATCACTCAATTCGCTATATTTTGAAACTATCAATAATCTAAAATTATGAAGAATATGATAAAATATATCGGTGAGTTTTATTAATTCAAAGAAGGTTTTCATTGGATAAGAGAGTGCTGACGGGATCTCCCTTTGCAGAAGGCTTACCTGCTACCACTACCCTCGACCAAATCTGCGTCAGTTGTCTTGCTTTTTATTGATTCTACCACTCGAATGGGTAGCATTCAGTCACTTTATAGGGGAGTTTTGTGGTATTTATCTTTTTATTTTCAATAATCTTTAATAAATTTTCACGGGTATTCATGTACTTCAATCCATCATCCAAGTCAATTGTCTTTTTGGAAACAGGACTTTGCTTCTTATTCTTTTAAGGTTTTATCTTTTTCTTAGACATCTTCTGAGTCATAGGACTGATTTTATGAGTTGGAATTGATGAGTCTTTCTTTCTATCGACCTTTTAGCTTGTAAATCTTACATTATTAATTAAATCTGGAGTCTAAAGGGGAAGATGAATAACTATTTGTGGTTTTTAAATATATTAATTTGGCATCTCTTCGACTGGCTTTCTTGGAACATAAGTGGAGGTAGAATGTCTTTTGCCCTGCAAAAGGGCACTATAATAAGATTGCATTTTCTTGGGATAATTAGTTCCCCGGTGTGGCATCACATTATGTGTTAGTAGGCTTGGATTGGAATTTCCTCGGCCATAGGCTTAAAAAGTAGGTTTTCCAAAGTATGTGGTGAAGGCGGAGTTGGGTAAATCTCGAGTTACATACTCAAATTCTTTGATTCTTTTCTTCCTTGCCTCAATTTATTTTAAATCGCCTGGGTTATTGGGATCTAATTTTTTTTTATTCTCTACTTTTCTTGCTTAGCAAATGATAGGATCTGCAGTAGGACAATGAATTTGGGATTGACTTCTTCTAATTGGATCTTACTTATAATAGTATAGTTAATATTTGGTATTGGTTGATTTGGATGGCCTTTTATTTTATGAATAGCATTCACTCTTGGACAGCGCATGGTCAATTATCTTTGCTTCTTCATTTTTATCAATTGATTTTAGCTGATGAATTGATGGACTGCATTGCTAACTCTCTGGTATATTGGATTGACCTGCTGCTGACCATGAAAGGATTTCGAACATAGTGGGAAATGCGAAGCGAGGGATCGAAGGCAGTCCACAAGCATTCTGCTGACAGCACGCCATTTTATTATTATTGAAATAATTTTTTAACTGATTATTTATTTTCGCAAAATATAATTCTTTAAAATTAAAAAAAGATATTAAGATCTTTAGCATTATACGTAAATAACTTATCAACAGATTCGCGAAATCAATAAAGGAAATATTTGGAAGTATTTATTAGGAGAAAATCAGTTTTTCTTTTTGCCTTATTAAGCAAAAAGTTACGAAAATATTGAGTTCGGATTCCTTAGCAGTTTCTGGGGAGTGTCAAATTCAACGACTTCTCCCTTCTACAACACGAGGATGCGATCTGAATTTACTACGCTTGTGATTCGGTGGGCAATTGTCAACACTGTGCAATTACGAAACTGTTTATCCATCAAAGCTTGAACGAGCTAATCACTGTGCATATCGATATTAGCCGTTGCCTCATCAATGAGAACAATTTGTCTTGGAGTCAGCATTGCCCTTGCGATTGCCAGTAATTGTTTCTCACCCGCGCTAAAATTATCTCCTCCCTCGGCTACCTCAGTGTTAAGTCCATCTCTCTTAATCAAATCATCCCAAAGTCCGCACAGAGTCAATACCTTAATAATGTCTGTGTCCCAGCATTCGCCAGTTGGGTTAACATTCTGAATTAACAAAGAGTTACCTCACGAATGGTGCCAGCAGAAAGGAAATGGTCCTGCAGGATAACATTCATATTGGACCGCAGAACCTGAAGACTAATCTTCGATGTGTCCTGCCCGTCGATTTCAATATGACCTTCTCCTGCCTCTAGAATGCGAAGAAGGGACAGAAGTAGTGTTGACTTGCCACTACCTGTTCTCCCTACGACACCTACTTTTTCTCCTGCCCGAATAGTTAAGCCGATATTCTTGAGAACCTTCCCAAGTTCAGGCCTGTAACTAACTGAAAAATTAACGAACTTAATTTCTCCTCTTTTGAATAGGGGAGGACTGTTGCTTGTTAATAGATTTAACTCAGGCAAGTTCTATTACTAATTCTTGTAATTGGCTTCAGGCTCAATATTTGCTATTTATTAACAACGTCCCAAAGAATGGAGGCGAATTAAAAAGTCAGATAGGCTCATATTAACTCTTTGAAAGTATTCGTTCATCGCAAGCACATTAAATAACAAAAAAATATCGTAGGAAGTTTAGTAGTTCCTATAGTAGAGCAGAGCAAAAATGAAGATGGAGTAGACAGCAAAGCAAAATGTGAGAATAAACTTGAGCCATGAGTCTACTCCAGCTGTGACTAAGACGACTCTACCCAATAGGCTAATGTTTTGAAAGCAGGCTGATTTAGTTTGATTCTCAGCTCCATATGCACGAATGGTTGAGAGACCACTGAGGGTTTCGCTGAAAGTGCTGTTGATAGGAATCTTAGCTGCTTCTTCCAAATGATGCAACTCACGACAAGTAACGAAAAACCTATAGTAAACATAGGCAATTATCCCAAAGTAGCACATTGAAATTAATATCAAAAGGGGGTCATTGTAGATAACAAAGACCACCATAATACAAAAAACGAAGGAAAGGCTAAATCCAAGGTTAGAGGAGCAACTAAAATAATCTGTAATAATGGCTCTGTCATTTGTATTAAGATCACTTGAGAGTCGATTAATGATTTTATCCATTGGTGTTTTTTAGAAATAGCTGAGAGGAGCATACAATAAACTTCGTATCATGTCACTATGGACTGTTGTGAATATTTTAGACTGATGAAGAATTTGAGCCATCATTATCAGCAAGGTAGTGCACACTATCGTTATTAACAGAAATATGTAAACAAAGTAGTTGTCATGTTCATCTACGGCACATGACCAGAAATTAAGCCAGATAAACCCCATAGCCGTCGATATAGCAAGTAATACAACATACGCAATACTGATTCCTGTGAAGTGACACCCTCCGTTTAATTCAATATACTGCTTGAAGGCCGTGTATTCGCTTATCATTACTTCCGAATCAATTGCATCGAAATTCTAAATTACAAAACAACTACCTATGAAGGGGATTCTGATTATTACAGTATTTAATGTTTCTGTCCACTGTGGTTTTTTAGCCCAGTGGCCTAAATAGTCGCCAAGATAGAGTTATTTTTTAGTTTTTAATAACTGCCTTGCTCCAAGATGCGACCTTCTTCGATAATTACGATTTTGTCCGTGTACTTCATAAAACTAAGGGAGTGGGTAATCAACAGAATAGTTATACCTTTTTTATAATTTTTCAAGGTTTCAGTAAAGATGAAGGCTCCAATGTGAGCATCAAGGGCGCTCAGTATGTCATCCAGAATAATGATCTATGCTTGACTGTATAAGGCTCTTGCCAAAGAGACACGTACCTTTTGTCCGCCCGACAGCGTGCAGCCACGCTCTCCAATAATGGTTTAATCTCCAGATTCGAGGATATCTAAATCTGACTTTAAGCAGGAATAATAAATAACTTTATTATAGAGGTCTGAGTCAAAAGTTCGTCCGAATAGAATGTTATTGCGTATGCTTGCGTTCATTACCCATGATTTTTGATTGACGTAGGCCAACGATCCGTTGATTATAACCGAAGCTTCTCCCTCATGCATCATTTCTCCTAGTATAGCATTAGCAATAGATGATTTGCCACTACCATATCTGCCAATGACAGCCACAAGTTGTCCTTTTTTAATAGTGAGCTGAATATTTTTAAGATGCTAATTTTCTGAGGTGAAGACCTCTCTTTAATTTTATGGCTTCCAATAGAATGTGCCTCTAATTTTAATGGCTTCATCTGAAGTTGACTTCTGTCGTTGAATATGACTGATATCCATTTCTTCAGTCTTTAAATAATTCTAAATATTGTTTATGGAAATATTAGTGTTTTTGATTAATGCCAAATGATTGAGGGCAACAATCAAATTACTATAATTGAAAGCAAGATTGACTCCAAGCATAAGAGCAGCATTGAATGAATGATGTATTCTCCTCCAAGCAATTCCAATCACCAAAGTAGCTAATTTAACGGATACTATCACCAATATAAGTGGTATTAACTCAAACCAAAATTTTTATTTTAGTTTTTAAACCTACTGTTTCCTGCATTCCTGAATCTTATTAAAGTAGATAAGCTAATATGCGTTAACTTTTATGAATTTTATTATTCCAAGGATATCAATGGTTGTTTTTATTCTCTCATTTGATTTCTACGAAAGAGACTCCTACAACTCAATCCACCTATCATTCAATAGTAATAGGCGAATAGATATGGAGGCATACAAAACTACTATGCCAATTACACCTGGCAAGCCTGCCATAAATATTACTGCCACAGAATTCACGATTAAGGCCAACATATTAAATATTGCTGTTGATTTCCAATAATGGTATAGGAGTAGTTTTTAACAATCTAAGTGCATAAATTTTGATATTTCGCTGGTAGTAAATTGCTTGTTGCACAAAATAGAACATCGCATGGACTTTTCTACTATAGCAGTGGCGACATAGCGGTACATTACTTCTCCAAGTTGCCTGAATTTATTTTCTGAATGAAGATGGGCAATCATCTTGATAAATTTTAAAGCTAGTATTACTAAGATAATCAGAATGTTTGAAAGGGAGTCATATTAGTTATTGAGAATATTTTCTGAGACAAAATAAAAAAGAAGAGGAAGGTAAAAGTTTCCTTGATATCCAATAAAATCCAAAAAATATGCTTGGCCGAGCTACTCTTAAATGATATGATAAGTACTTTGCTTGGCCATTTTAAAGGAAGCTTCGAGTGCTTCGGGTTCATTCTTTTGGAGCATTTATTTCCAGCACTCCTTCCATTCCTTATAGCCTTCATTTTTTTCAATACTGGCCTATGGTCCAACATTCTCATTTTTGATTGTTTGTTTTTCGAAGTACAACTAAATTGCTTTTAAAATTACATCTACATAATTGTTGGTCCAACTGTACAACAACTTCGAGGCCAATGAGTCTTATTTGTTGATCATTTTCTATTTAATAATAATATAAAATTAGCTGTTTAGAACTTAATTTAAAGATTAAATTGAATTTTCTGCAAATAGAAGGATTTTTTCCGTTTACATTCTGTAAAATTAGTCAAATCAGTGGACATTTTATTTTATCTGGAGAAAGAGCAAAGATAGACCTAATCTTAAATCACGCAGAATTTTTCTATAGTATAAATTTTATTTCGATATTGGAAGGTTTTTATAGAACATTACTGACATTAACAAATTTATATTTAACATCAGAAAGAGGGACCCTTAAAGATTTACACATCAATCATTAGACCATAATTTCGTAGATTTCGTAGATTTACATCGATACTTCGCGAGAGTTCTCTTCTCCTAAAAAGAATTGAGCATTTCTATTTTTGGAGTTAAAATGGCGATTAGCGGCTCCAAAGTTGCTGTAGAGTCGCATCTCATTGGTTTTGATGCTGATTTCACTGTTTCCAAAAATCAAGTAGTAGTCTCCATAAACAATAGTACTTTTTTGCACTCTTTCGTAAATTTCCTTTTTAGTCAAGTTGAACAGGAATCCTTTCTATCCATAACATTTTGGCCGAAATTAATCCTCACTAAAACCACCGATTATGTTGCCATTGGTGAGTTTAACTAAGAGAAGAATATTTCTGATATTATCAAAAGACTAATGAAAATTTTTGGAGCTATTTTGTCTGGATGTAAACAGAATATTTGCATTTTTAGGCTTCATCTTGATTAAGGACTCTATATTTTAAAACAAAAACTTGCTTTAATTGCGATTCTGCTCATTGATAATTTCAGAATTTTATAAATAAATTTCACTTAAATCTAGTTTTCTCTCAATTAACGCTTGAGATTATATTATTTAAGCCTCGGTTTTCTGTTGCCTGACCATGTCTTTTAGCTATTTTTATGATTTTATATAAGCAAGAATTTATTTCTTGAGCTGGATATTTTATTTCTTCAGTTGGGACAAATCATTATTCCCAACCTACCAATTTTTCTATAACGGTTTAGTTAACTCTTGATTCTTTTTGGTGAGTCTTTCGTAAGCAGCGTCAAATGATTCCAAAATTTCGATGTTGGTCTTGCCATACAATTCGTATTTCTTTTTGATAATCAATATTTTTTTAATCAATTAATCATTACTGTCATTCGATTGATTAGATCGTCTCTTAGGTACTTATTACTGTTGATTCGCAATGCTGGCCTTAAGCTATTTTATTGAAGTGATTTATTGTATAATCTTTTCAGACGTTAAAATATTGCCTGTCTTTTACTAAAGATCAAAGCTGCCAAAAAGGGAACGACCAACATTAAATACTATATTTTTGAAACTATCTCTCTGCTGCTTGATTTTCTCTAACTCTTCATCTAAGTATCTCTTTTAATCAAGCAATTTTTCGAAATGTTTACGGAATTACCATTATCTTTTGAAATAGGTAAATATCCTTTCAAGCTACTCTCCCAATTCGCTTTTATTGAGTCTAGTTTCAATGACTTTAATCTTTTATTTAAACATGTTGTCGTGATTGCTTGTTGATCTGCCTTCAGTCGTCCAAAATTTGAATAATTTGGTAATGACGATGAACGAGTCAATCACCTCTCTGAATTTAGTGGATTGCATCAATTTGTGCCTCGCTTATTTCGCAATAATTTTTATATTCTATTTTTCTGGATTGTGCCTTACAAATTTGTAGAAAAACTCGGTGAATAATTATATTGGTCGTTCTCCTTCCATGCAGTCCTTCAAATTTTGGAAGTATGTTTAAAACTCCTTTGACTTTTCTTGATACTAGTCTTCTTTGAGCGAATATTCCTTTCCCTCTGTTTTCATACTATTTAATAATAATATTTCAAAGCCAAAATGAGTGTTCAATCCAAATATCATTCTGATTTTCTATAAAATAACAAATGATAATATGGGATGTGAAGAGAATTTTTTTGATACACAAAATGATTAAATTACCGTCAAATCATTCAAAAAGATGGCTATTTTCTTATTGTTTGGTTTTTAATAAGGATTATCGAGGTTACTTGATTGTCTAATTATACTACTTTTATTTTTAAATCCAGCATATTAATATTATGGATTTGACGCTCAAACAAAGATATTTGCAGGCTAATTCCCCTATTTCCATATCTTTCTAAGAAGAAAGAACACGCAACTTTGACAAACTTCTGGTTCTTATCACTGCCACCGATCGCACCAGATGGCTATCCACTGGCTTCAACTGCGGATCCCTGATCCAAACCTACAAGCAGGTATATGGTCTCACTAGTCAACAATTCGAAACACTTATATCGCTTCTTGCTAATATCGGGTTGAAGGAAGAAGGTCTTAGCACTGAAACACGAGTCCTCATCCTAAAACTCACCAATAGCCTCACTGACTACCAGATAAAGATCACTGATAACTTTAGCATATCCAACTTAAAACTGCTTCAACTTTTGGATCGATTAGCAAAACAAGGTATGGACGGAACTCTGCGAAACGCTGATGCAGTCATCGAAGAGCTTTCCAAATTCATTCTGTATTTTTCTCGATTCGGAGAGGAAGTGATCGAGGAAGGACTGCAGCTATCAGTTGAATATAGTGATATCCGCTATCTGGTGATCTTTATCCGATCACTAAAATCTGAGGGAGCAGCATTGCGGCTGCTGGTAGAGTTATTTGCTGATAACAATCTGTGGGACCGCGACTGCTTTTGGTTCTACATTTTGAGTGAGATAATAAAGAAGTTTCCTCGCATCGACTACTCTCCTTATTATCAAACCATCATGCAGTAAGTCATTCGTGCATTTACCACCATCATACAAGGCAGCAACGAGGAATCACTTAAAAAACTAACTGTTACGGATCCCTTTCTACAAATCCAACCAGTTCTCAAATCAGTGGCTCTTATTATGGTATACCTACTGCTCCCGAGTAAGCAGTCACAGCACGTATTCATAAAAAGTTGCGTATAACGCCTTTTCTGTTTGGTTACCAGTTCACTTGACCACATTAATCCTCCATAATACCTTGGAGATATGCTAGGATTCGTAAAAATGTTTGTATCTGCCTATCTGCTACGGTATCGAAATGAACGAGGAATGTATCTACTCATGAACGAAGACTCAATTTAAGACTTCTCCAAGCCTCCTGCAGAAGAATTGCTGATAGATGCCAGCAGCGAATAATTTTTCGATTCACTATGGGATGATATCATCCCTAAGATAGTCTACCTCTAAGATGGATAATAATGCAAGCCTTCAAAAATCATATTTGACCTATGCACCTACAAACCTTAGAGATTCCTAACAATATCTCTGCAATCAATCTTATCAGTCGTAAGTCGAGACGACCCTACCATAATTTCTCTTCACGGAGCCAAAATGGCAATACTATTTCTTCAAGACTTTGTAGTAATTGATCAACCTGAGTATCTTTCCGTTTATATCGAATGTTGCAGCAAGCTCCTAACTGTTCTTGAAAAGCTCGGTATCTCTGAAAATTTGGATATTATATAATTGGTCTTTAGAACCTTTCTTTATCTTGATGATAAACAGATAGATCTCGTTCAAATCCAATCACTCGTTGACGATAGTATTACCCTTCTCCTCGAAAATTTAGAGTCAATGTCTATTGGGTTGGATGGCACCACTGACGGAGATCAGGCCGACCTTTACATTGATTTTGGAAATGTCTTCTTCCCTTTCCTCATTAGACTGGACCCCAAGCAGCTCGAGCTCTTCTCTTAAAAATTCCTCTACCGCCTGACTCACCAGATTCCCGAACATGGATAAGCTTATGAAATGATAACAATTGCCTTGAGTTATATGAACCCAAAGTTTGCACGCCGAGTATTCAAGCACATTCTGAAAGAATTAATAATTGAGGATGAGGACATGAAGGCATAGGGAGAGGAGGCAATATAAATAGGATGGGAATTTTTGAAACCAGTCAGTGGCTCTCTCCGGTCAAGTAATGAGCAGGCATTAGCTTGGTACACTACGCTCATCCAGGCTATTTTCCAATACCATCCCAAAAACATAATTGATTGCTGGCCAGACATTGAACAGATTCTCAATCTGTTGCTCTCTTAATGGGACGAGCAAGGAAAACTGGAAATGGGTTTGGATATCCTTTACAATCTCCTTTTGTGCCTTTGTAAGCCACACCTACCTTGGCAATAACTCTTTAAATCAAGTAACGGCAACTATAAAACTCTCAAACTTGCCTGGCAACCTCTTCTACCCGAAGCAAAGGGTATAATCGATGAGATCTTTGACAAATATTTCGTAGATATTGAACACTACTTGAAGAGAGAGTACAATGATGAACTAATTAACAACCAAAATGAAGTCACAGTACTTGGAGATTTCTAGACTTATATTGAGAAAACTCAAAACAATGATACAATCAGAATTAGAAGACGTAACTTAAAGCTTGTAGATTTCGTACTAATGCCTGAGTTAGCTGATCCAGAAGATGCCGATGATAGAAGGCTCATTTATAGTGCACTCTCCATCCAGTATACTGTCCTGTCGGCACTCATGCTCAGGGTGCCTTTTTACTCGGATTTAGGCAACATTGGAGATTTCTTCACCGAGGAACGCTATTGCAACCTAAGACCAAGGAGTTGCGAATATTTGGAGTGGGTACTTCAGCTTCTGGGGCACTTTGATTTGATGGCAGAGGAAGCCTTCATAAAATTATTCAACTTCTTTTGGAGAGAGAGTCACGACGAGGTAGCTTACACTGCAGCCATAGCAGCTACAAACGAAAAAATAGTCCCTTACTACTTTCCTCAGATGCATCGTAGAAAAGAACTGCTTAGGTCGCCTTTCTTGCTTGTAAATTAAGCATATCTCTGTCACATGGTCAGACTTTAGTTTCATCTTATTGTTGCTCCCACTGCTCATCTCAACAACCCTCGTTATCTTGAAAGCAATTTTATTCTCGGCCTCAGTCCCACCTACTAGCCTAACCTCCACTCTTATTTTCCAAGTTACGTTTAGGTCCATAAGTATCATCGAGAGCTTATGGCCATTTGCCGATACCATCTTGATCCCAACAACGAAGAGGGCTATCTTTGGCGGCTTAGCAAAGAAGGAGATGCAGGCGTGAAAGAACGCTTGCTTATCGCAATAAAAGGTCTAATATTGGGAATAAAACGACTATTGAACGTATACAGCGATAACTGTTGCATGAAGGATTAGTTTATTCGCAACACAATATTCGAATTGATCGCAGTATATCGTTTGCTCCCTAAAAAGGCAGACAGAGCCTTGGTTTATTAAATCTTTTATGTGCTACTGGTATTCTCGTTTGATCCACTGTGCCTCTCCTAAGCCCCTTAGTACTCGATTCGCAGATATTGGAGCCTTCGAGTACAGAATAGTCCTGAAGTTGCTGATTATTAAATTATTACCATTAAAGAAACACCCAATGTGAACAGGATTCTGGAGGTTTTATAAAAAGAAGAGATATAATTTCTTTAAAATTTAACATCTACCCGTTGTCTCAAACTGACTCGATCATGCTCGTATGAAGAGGAAAATGATTTGCCTAAACAGCTGGAGAGAGCTGTTGCCTACTTAATCAGTAAAATTGAAGAAGGTTTGCCTACCTTATAAAAAGATTTAGGAGTGTATTTATTAATGTTGTTGCTCTACTCCAACGAGCTAGACTTAAGTCATCCCCTCATATCTGATATGATCAAGCTACTGTTCAAACTGTGCCAGACATAATCTACTGAACTATTTGATATGAGTAAAACTGGTTTCTTCCACATCATTAATCGTTTCAATTATAATCAGAAAAAAGAAAAAGTATTTGCAAATACACCTGTCCAAAGATCCTGGAGTGAGTATTTGAGATTTAAGCAATTAGGGGCAAAAGGCATTAATTATGAAAAGATCAAGTGCTAAAAGACCGATGAAAACTTTTATCCCAGCAAAGAAATTAAAGAATATTAATATGGTAAACTGGCATTGGATTCCAAATCGCCCACCTTTGCAAATGAAGCTACACTTCTTTCTGTTTTGGAAGATGAGCAAGGACTAAAACAATTTATTAAAAACTGCAGCATGGATCCTGACCTGAAGCAAAGTGATCAAAACATGCCAGAATCAATAGTTGTTTCAGAGTAAGATTTCAAATCAATTGCTTCAAGTGCACACAAACTGATGCATTTCATTTGGGATTGTAATCCGAGCAATACTCCTCTCTTTATGGGAGTCCTCTAACGATATGCTTCTTCTCCACTTAACTTTTATAACAGATTCTTCAGAAAATCAATACGTATCGCAGGAGACAAGACTACTTAAATATATTTAAATCTTGCCAAAAATTTCAGAAGTGGTGAGCCATAATAACTTTGTCTCTCTTTTTACATCAGTTGCGAGCTCATGTTAGATAATCCTACATCTCCAACACATATTCCTTTCTTGAATTACATGGAAGAATGTTCAAAATAAAACTTTGAGTTCATGTTGATGGGTCTTTATGGAATTTTTACTTCTAACTTCGTGATTGCTGAGAAAATATATCAATTGGTTCTTGCAAAATTAAGAACGATTAAGGGACCTGCTAGATTGAGACATCTTTTGTTGTTAAACACTTATATGATTGCATCAGGAAGATTTGCTAGAGCTGCAGCTTAATAGGGTGCCGAACATCTTTTAAAGGGCATCAGTGAAGGAACTGATTAAATATCAGAAACAGTCGTCAACATGATAACGGAGTGTTTTGTACAGGTTGTTAACTTGAAAACCTTGAATTAGTGGGTTGTTGAGTCCATGCTTGAATTAGTTGAGAGAAAAAAATTATACATACTTAACGAAAATGTGGGATATAATAACGAAGATCTTTTGATACTGCTGCTGACTGAGCTCATGAAAAAGGCGAGAGAGGAAGAGACAATATAATCATCAAAATTACGCATATACAGTCAAATTGTAAGAAAAATCGTGGCCAGCATTACCATTTATAGGTTCAATTCCTATTTTTATAACATGCTCAAGGAGTTAGTTTTTTATGTAATTGAACAGCCTGCACCTACTGAAGAAGAAGACGCCACCGCAGACCTCTACGTCATTTCTCAACTTTGTGATAGTGAATACCCAGAAGAGATTTACCAGGATGTCCTTAAACAAATATTACCCATGGCTGATCGCACTCCCTATGTAATTAAAAAAAAGCTGATGTTTTTGTAAGGAATCGTGATTCATCGCTCTTATAGACTCAACATAGTTGAAATTCCTCCCTTGCTCAGCATGAATGAAAAGATAATTACTTTGGATTTTATTATCACGATGTCAACTATTGCCAGACTCATGAAGAACTAAGAATTGACGGCTGAAGCTTAAAGACTTTTAGGTATATCCAAACGTAAGAAGCATGATACATATCTGTTGATTGCTTTGCTGATGGCTACTGGTGTACGTGAATTCTAGTGGAAGGAAGCAATCGTACGAGATCTGATTAAGCACAAAAAGGATAAACTTGTTAAAGAAAGTATTTCTGAATGGTGGAAAGGCAAAAGTCCCTAAAGTGCTCAAGAAATTAGGATCGCAGAGTTAGTACGTAACTTTGAAAACCCATATAGCTACTTTGCTTGAATGATAATTTCATTGTGGATTAATCTTTATGAAATACGAATTTTGATTGATAAAAATGTTGTAAAATTATTATTTTTAGGATCAAGAGCAGTAGCGCAGCTGATATGTAAATATCATTGTTATTACTCTTTTGAATGTAATCATATATTACTACTTTTGATAAATTAGTTGCAGACTACAACAATAAAAATGATTTGATCTGATCTTATTTTGTTAAAAGTGCACAAGAGTTGATTCTCCTCTTTATTGAACACTAATTTACAAATATGCAATGCTGGCTTTTATTTTCTTTATTTGATCTTAAATCATTTTAAATTTAAAAGATTCATCACATTTCTCAGCCATGACTGATTTCTCATTAGATGACCTCATCAAGAAAGACAAAGAACAAAATAAGCTCACCAGGATTGCCAATGTACCAAATCTGTCATCTTAGAAAAATCAGCCAAAACCATTCAAAAAGAATCCTCGATTCGGTGAACGCTTCGAAGGTCGACAAAAAGGAAATAGTTCTTGGGATGACGAAGAACCACGCCATAACAAACAGAAATTCATAAAAAAGTAGTTTGACAGACCTCGCAGAGATGATCGCGAGCCAAGATAGTAAAAATTCAAAAACAAACCTGCAAGATAAGACAGATAAGAGAGGAGAGACGAACCAGCAGATCAAGGACCCAAGTAATTTCGTACTCTGAAAGTCTTGGGATTAAGCCCAGAATTCACAAATGAGGACCTTTACGTACCTTATCTTTAATTAAGAAATTGTTTGCCACCTAAGGAGCTTTGGAGAAATGCCTGATTGAGCAGGACAACTTTGGCCGCTCTCTAACAACGGCTATTGTTAAATATCATCTTCCAGAATCTGCAAGAAGTGCAATTCAAAATCTCCATCGCCATAAAATAATGAATTGCGTTCTAGGTGTTTAGCCCTACAAAAATGTCAAGAAATTTGATTGATCGAAACTTTAGACAATAATTAAGAATTGTATTTATTTCTATGGAATTAAGTTGAAATTATTTACTGGATGATTTGCTGATTATTTAATAACTTAAGTAATAAGACTTCAATGAGCTTTGTTGAATGAATGAATTAAATAAATATTTTGATTTTGTTGTAATGATTCCTTCAATCGAGTATTTTCCCCCATATTATTGTCAAAGAATTTTCATATTATGAATATCACTTACAATTAATTGTTTTATAAAAGCATCAATAATCATTGCATTCTCATGCCTATTCATGGGATTCTTCTTATTACATATCTATCACATCCTTTTCAGTGAGTTCCTTCCTTCGATTTCCCATCAGGGATTCTTGAATCATAAATTTTTGATTGAAGTTCAAGTTCAAGTCACTTTAATTTTACAAAAGAATTTATGAACCATCGACATAGGTCTTGAGCATTTGCAGAGTACCCTTATTATTGCTAAAATTGAGGCAAATATATTGTTGAGCTTCCTCATTCTTTTTAAAATTGATGGGAATTTTGAATCGGAAAAATCTATCATTGTGTTATTTTGACCTAATAGACAGATCATAGTACTTCAAATTGATGTTTTTTTTGTCAGGATGATAGTATTGATCTTCTTTACTCTTTAAAGTAAATTTAGAAGTTTTGCATTATGCATCGACAATGGCAGGCAGTATAGGAGTTGAATAGGGTTTGTGGAAATTGGCCACGACAGTAACCAAGGGAGTATTTTTGATGGTAATTGGTATTGTTGTTCTCCTAATCAATTTGCGATTACTCTCCATATGCAGGCAATAATAAAAATAAATAGATTTAACTATATCAAGTCTAATTTTAAAAATCGCTTCAATATAAAATAAAGTTTTCTTGGTTTATCATAAATCAAATTATTGAGTTTATTCTTTTAATTGGTCTTTGTACAGGCGAGTTAATTTTAATTATTTGTCAGTCAGGAACTCTTACAATACTTCTTGGGGGATATTGGTCAATGCTGATATCACTGAATTTCTTTTCTTTAGGGATTGATCATTTCGGTATATTTTGATGAGGGCCCTTCCTATTTGCTCAAAAATAGGATCACTATTTTGTTTGTTCCATTATTTAATAGAAAGAGCTAACATCTAAATAATAAGAATGTCTTGGTGCTCTAAAAGTTATCTGATACTTGAATCCCCTTCCCTATCAAGCAACTCAAGTAAAGCCTCTATAATCTTTTTATTACTTGTCTTGCAAAGTTATCCCAATAATATTCGAAATTCCATCAGAAAATCGCTGTTCCAAAGAATTTCCAGCAACTTAAGAATCTTAATATAATCTTTCGTCATTAATTGGTCTAGATGAGTAAATATTAATTCACCCAATCTACTGAGAGAAGTTGATTTGTGTTCGGATATCAATTGTATTTATTATTCTATTGATTTAAAGGAATTCTATTTATAGCTTTGCACAGGACAACTCTTTTTATTTTCGCTTTTTAAAGAGTTGATGTAGTCTATCACTGCTGTTTTTAGAGATTCATCAATGGATTGAGCGATATCAATAATTTTAGAAAGCACTTTATCGCTTTGGCACAAAAGGGTTGTCAAGACATCTTCCGGATATTTGCTTTTAAAATGTGATATGATGGCCATTGCTGCTAAACTTAGTTATTTTTCTTTGTTGTTGGAATGGTCTATATGGAGACACATTATTTTTACGATTGAACATATCTTTTTATTAGATTTATTTTTAATGTTTTCATCCACAAACAAAGATAAGCATTTAATAATGGAGTCTAAAATAAGCAGCTTCTATTTATATACTTTGGTTTGAAGAGATATTTCTGCCATTTTAGGAATAAAAAAAGAAGGAATGAGTTCGATTATGGCGGGAAACAATTTTGATCCAGAAATTTAGTATTTTGCAGCCTAACATCAAAATAAGAGTACATTAGTAAGTATATCGGCTATATTTTCCTGAATACAGCTAATTGCTTTACTCTTACTGCCCTCTTTTACTTAATTGATAATTACAAGGAAAGTATCGCAGCAGCTTTCATACATTCGATTTCTTTTTTCACTTAGAAAGGGAATCAATTATCTAATTGCACTGCAATATAAATTTTAATTCTTAAATATCGTCTAACCTTTATTTTTGATCATCTCAGTTAATGCTTCATAGGAAATTAGCTTTGTTGACCAATCATTGCCAGCCTTTAATCGTTATAAATAAAACTCAAAACATTGTTAATCCGTAGATTATTACTTTAAAGGCTTAATTATGATTGACTATTGGCTGAAATTCTATCTTATAGTGGATTGATTGACTAAAATATTGTTTGAAACCTTCGATACTTTTGATTTTGAAGGATACTACCGGACTTCATTTGATTTTCTCAAATTTGTTTAAACTACGGTTTTTAATGGCATCATCTCCAAGGACATGAATTGGTTTTCCTTTTCAAATTAATAAATATTTTGCATGATTTATTTCATATTTTTCCTAACTTTATCACTGGCATCCTCAATTCCCTATCTGACAACTTTCCTTTAAAATTCCTTGAGTGATTCTCGATCCTGATAATAAAAAGAAGTCGATATCAACAGAAAGTAAAGGCTAATCTTTTCGCGGACATAGTTATTCTTGGAATTTAAAAATTAGTATTCTAAATTTTGAACAAATTTAATTTGTTTTCCCTTTGACTTAAAATTTGTGTGGGATATTATGCATTTTAAAATTTAGTTGGCTGAGCCCGAAAGAACCTAAATTCATCATTATTTACCTTATTTCCATTTCCCAGGAGCCTTAATAAACATTCGTTAGTTATTAGCAAATTGGCAAAAGATATAAGTTGATTGCAATGTGCTGTAAAAAGATTGAGAAGATAATCAGTAAGAATTGTTATGAGTTTAGAGCGGGGATTATGCGAAGCGAACAGCGATGCGAAATCTGTTGAAAAATTTCGGTGGTTAATAAGTTTGATGATCTGAGAATTAACTGGGAGTGATATAATAATTTCGATCTGCTATTGCCATGTTGCAGTGGAAAGCGAAGCTAGTAGATGTGTTAGATGTGTATCAGTGTGATTCAGTTAACTCATCCTGATTTGAATTATAAAATATACTATTCTAAAGAAATATATCAGATTATTAAAGGTTAGTTTTGAAATTCAATTAATTAAAATTGGATTTTAAGAAATATGATAAATTATCTTAGGGTCATTATCCATTTATGGCAATATCCCATTTATTTTAGTAATATGAGACCCTATTTTCTATAGTAATGAACCTATTTATATAAACAAAGTATGATGAATGATTAAAGTTTATGGAATAGACAAATCAAGCTGAGACCAAGGCAGAGGCTGTTTTGGCATTACTATATAAGTAATAAAATACTATTTCCATTTGTTTGGCAGACGCTGAGTTCTACGGTAGTAACGAGCAAGACGATGAATTCTAGACTCAATAAGAATGAGTCTGTATTTAGCGTCTTTATCTTTTCGGCATTTTTACAAATGTCTTCTGATGTTGACAGCCTTTTTGATCAAACAGTAAATATCCTCTGGAATTTCGGGAGCACATCCTACTTTAGAATATTTATACCACTCTTTTTTAGAAGACGTACTATCTTTTGACCAGTGAGCAGCTTTATGCTGGGCACAGCCTATTTGTCTCTGATGGCAACACCGATCTGAGATGGTGACATACCCTTCTTGGCCATGGTCACAATGAGGTCTGTGATGCTTTTGGGAGTATGAGCTACCCAACGAGCCGATCTTCTCTTGAATGGAGTGACTGCGGAGCTGATACCTTTTCCTTTTCCTTTGGATTGAATTCTGCCCATTGTTATCCACAATATTATTTTAATATTTATTAAATAATCAAATCAGACGATCTTAAAAAATAAACCTATTTCTCCCAAAGTATTTTTCTTGAGTTGAAATCATACTCAATATGTGATATAAAAATTGTATTATCTTATGATATTTGATGAAAAATACAAATAAATACCAGCCAAGATCTTTTTATTTTAGAGCTCGAGTTGTGAATCATCCTCGTAAAGAAGTATTAAAAATAATCACTCATCTTCTTTAATAAAATTGAAGATAAAAGATAAAAAATATTATAATTTTAGTGATTTAATGATGATTGGATGTTTTTCAAATATAAATTTATTATAAATGAGATATTGATAACTAAATCAATAATGAAACTCAATAAATATTTATTAATTACGATGCATATAATCACATGGATTATTATCTCTTCTTTACTTATCAATTAAAAAAGAATTATAATCACAGAGATGAATCGCATAAGAAACACTCCCTAGTTCACCCATTTTGCGTGTCTGCCCTTTATCCGATAAGAATATCGCCATGCCATTTCCGATATCCAAAAGAGAATCAAAGAAACATTTGGAAAATACTATGATAAGGAGAATTTAATTGACAGTAATAATAATCTTGCTCATCTCACTCTTTCCATGCTAACACTTCAACGTGAGGATATGCGTCAAAAAACACATTAGACTATGTAGAGCATCAAAGAATCAGTATATTCTCTAATGAAGAATACGGATCTTACTTTCAAAAAGGTGAGTTATTTTACAAGGTTTAACAAAAATAATAAGAGAACATAAGTGAACGTTATCTACTTGTAACTTGAAGAAGACAGTCAGTATAAAAAAGTAATAGAGCTAGAAGATTTGTATATCAAGGCTATGATGAAACCGGAAGTAATAGTGAGAGAAGAACTCAAACAAATGTTTATCAAATATGATCATAATGATGGCCGCTTCAAAAACGATCAGTTGCACCTAACACTGTTTAGAGTCAATAATGTCTTTGATGATTAACAATTTTGGTAGGTCTTTAAGGAAATCAGCGCAATTATAAAGCCTTTGTCAATGCACTGTGATATGGTGGATATATCAACTCGTGGTAACTATGACAACAGTTCTTTTTACAAGCCATTTTATCGAATAAATTTAGAAGATTCATACTACATGGAAGAGCCAAGCAACAAGAAAAAACCATCTTACGTGCCAAAATACACAGATCATTGATTGAATTGAAAATAATACTTTATCTTTGTATGTCTATCATTTGTAAGCAAAATTATTGATATCACCGAATATATGGATTGACTCCCAATTGAACATCTTGACGATATGCATTTGTTACATCATTAACTTGACTTCTTTGAAGTGGAACAGACTGTACAACAGGAGCTTGATTCGGCACATAATTGTAGTTTTGGTTTGGTGGATAGTAATAGTTTTGAAAATTGGGAATATTCTGATTGGGTTGAGGGTATTGATTATTTATCACTTGGAAATTAGCCGACTGTGGTATTACGAAACCATTATTATTATTTGAATACCGATCATTATCAGGATTACGATTTCCTCTCAAACGACCAATAGGGCCTTCCAATGTATCCAGCCATCTTTGAATTTTCTTGCGAAATATGAAACCGAGAAGAGCTATGAATAAAAGGATGAGAAAAACCATGAATTTGTTTTAATATTATAAGCATGCGTAGCTTACTGAACTAAAAATAATAATGCACAATTAAGTAATATTTTTTTGAAATTTTTATTCTATCATTTCTGTTCTGAATTTAGAATATTCTTCCAAGAAGAGTTATTAATTTAACTTAAAACTAGCATTGAATTGCATATTGAGGAATTAGAGCTCGTTTTTCTTATACATAATAGTTATCTTTCTCTGACTTCTTCAAGCTCTTTGTTTTCTGAATCTTGTCAATCAGAACAGGATGCTTGCTGCGATTACAATTGGGATAAAGGAATTGAAATAACTTTAATATTCTATGTTTTTTATGAAACTACTCATATCAAGTCATATTGAATGGTAGAGCAGGATGCATTAATTTTACCTGTTGTAAAATTATCTTTTTCTTTAATGCCAATTATTCTCTGATCTAATATAAATTAATCCAATAATAGAAGAAATGTAGAAATAGTTCACAATCCATGTTCTCTCAAAAGATGGCAGACAAATTGATATGGAAGTTCGTCAGAAAAATCAACAGGTCACTAAACGCAAAGTTAAAACCTGGACCACTGAAGAAGACAACCAACTTATATAACTGTATGAAAGATTTCCCAAGAAATGGGGAGAAATTGCCTCCCTTATGAATGAGAGAAATTAAAATCAATGCCTTCATCGATACAGACGACTCTCGCAGCTTGGCAAAAGTCATAAAATATGGTCTTCTGAAGAAGATGAATCCATTAAAAAATTGATTAAAAAATATGGAAAAAACTGGAAGTTGCTTTCTGAAATGCTTGGAACTAAAAATGGAAAGCAAATTAGAGAAAGATTCATTAACAAATTGGACCCAAGAATTAAGAAAGAAGATTGGAGCTAATAAGAAGACAGGAAAATTTTGGAATTATATAGTAAAATAGGTAGCAAATGGTCTTAGATCAGCAAGCAGCTTCTAGGTCGACCCGAGAACAAAATCAAAAACAGATTTTATTCTTTTATTCAAAAGAATTACGATATATGCTTTAAAGAAATATAGAATGTTGACCCAATCAAAAAGGAAATAAAGAACTAGCCAAAGATAAATTCAATTCTTATTGAAAGAAAAGCGTCTATTTGTGAGCAAACCATTCAAAAATCTTTGAAAATATTAGTGCCAATGGAAGAAAACAAGCGTTCTTAGTAAAGAATTTATTCTAAATTTCAAATTCCATCTATTAACGATATAGAGTTCGATTTTAAAAACGAAAATATGGTGAGCAACAATCTGTTAGAGTCTGTCCTAAGAGTTGATGAGGACTGGAGAGCAACCAACAATTATCAAAGCATCATAGAATTGCACAGCACCGATCTTTTTACCAAATTTCAAAATTGATTTGATTCTCTATCAATTGTGCTATCTTAGCATAATTTATTATTTGTATCAAATCTCAACTATCTTGTGATTGGCTAATTATTAAAGTTGATAAATTGTTGATAAATTGCTTTAAATCATATCTATTTATAGTTCATTGCTTTTTGACTTTTAGCATAATCCTTTAAAACCTGTTTAGCCTTATTCTTAGCTTCTTTGATCTTGTCTTGATATTTTTCAACAAAGTTATCCGCTTATCCTATTGAGTTTTGTCTAACAACCCTTACTTGAGATTTTATTTATTGATTATCAGAATGAGATTGAGTCAAGTTTGAATTTAAATTTAACTTACTAATTAATTCATTGATCTTTTTACTGTTCGAGGCTATATCACTCGATCGTAATTTAATCTTTTCCTTTGCTTCGATTTACTTTTGACTATTTTCCAAATTGTTTTCACTCTTTTTTTATTCAGCTTAAAGGCAATCAAACTCTCTTTTATTGTTTCTTTGAATGTTACTGGCTTTTACATCCTCAATTCCATTTTTATCAAGTCTTTCAATTTTTTTATCTCCAACCCCCATAATCTGAACTTCATTTGATGTTATAATCTTCATTTTATATTTATTGCCTCTTCCTTATTTATTAGCGGCGTTCTCTGATTTAAATTATGATAATTTGAAAGTAAGAGGCTATTATCTTTAAGATCTCGAGTCTTTTTTTTGAAGAGGCATTGACACTTCCTGTTATCTTTTTTACTATGTAGGCTTTTACTATGTCTTCCTTTTAGAATTTTTTAATTTATCTGCTTATGCTTTTACATTTTATTAGGAGGATTTTCCCTAAAGTATCTGCTGTTTATCAGTCAGAATTTACTCAGGTTTGAAAGTGCCTTCTTCCTCTAACGGATAACTATTGTTCATCCATTTTGGATCAATATTAGACAAATTTTCTGGAGTTTCTTGGTTAATGTGTTTATTTTTCTGATATAGGTGATTCAAATTATTTTTAATTTCTTCTATTTTTCGCATGTTCTTTTATTTCAAATCTTTTTTACCATCACCAATCTTTTCTACCTTGGCTGGTTCATTACTGATTTCATTGTTATCATGCTATGACTAATTTTCATTGATTAGGCTTTTCTTAATGTCCTTTTACTATTTTTGGCTTTATTTCTTTAAAAATACTAATTTGGTGCCTTTTATAACGAAATTAGGAGTATTCCGATCAGGACTTTACTAATTTCGTTTATATTGATCTTTTATCAATTTTTACAATTCAAAAAGAAGTTTATTTTTTTCATTGTTGTAGTATTCACGAAGATTATTTCGGCTTTACTGAATCTTTTTCTTAATAATATCTGGCTGCTCGGTTGAAAAAGGTAGACGGAGGCCCATACAATCAAAATCAGGATCAATAAACATTTTTAATACTACGCCACTCTCTAACTGTTATTAAATTGCAATATTGTTGATGAGTAGTTCTCCTTTAATTTGAAAGTGTATGAGGGTTTCGATGATTTGACTGATGTTGACGATAAAAATATTTAAGAATTAGTGTCCAAAAACATTTTAATTTTTATTATTGTTTTTATTGACTGCAGTTTCAACATATTTGACCAGAGATATTGGGTAATATTCGTAAAGGAGATGCATATTATGCTCATCTTTCATTATTTTTACCAACTTTATTATATTTGGACATATCAGTTCTTTCAATATCTTATACTTCACTCTATAGTCACTAATCTGCTGCTCAGATAGGTTTTACTTTCGCAGGTCAACAAAAGTTAGCTCATTTTCTTTTTATAGGCCAAAGGGATAACCCCCATTGAATCTATGTATAATCTCGACCATATCAAACTCAATATTTATAGATAACTGATAATATACAAATAAAGTTTGCCCTATAATAAGGATGCTATTTATGATTTTTTTCAATTGAAATTGATTGTGCTCCAATTTGATGTTTTTATATTTAACACGTGATTTGATATAATTATGAAGTCAGGACAGCCATCTCAAATAAATCTAATCCTTTAGCAAAAAGCGCTACTAAAAAAGATTTATAGTCAAGGGTAAAACCTCTGGAAAGTTTTGATCTTTGATAACTTCAATCACAAGATCAATTCATCCCTTTTCAAGATGAAAGATCTTAGATAAAATAACATTACTCTTTACTTCCACCTTAAAGAAGCTCGAGAACAACTTCACGGAGTTACTGCAATATATCTTATACAGCCCACTTCTGAAAACATAGACATTATCCTACAAGACTTTTAAGATGATTTATACAGTTCAGTCGTCATTCATTTTTCAAGTGAACCTCAGGCACATATACTATCCTCCTTTGCCAAAAATTTAGGAAAAAAAAAAAGTAATGGAATGTCTAAAATAACTAAAGTGGAATATTCTTGTTTAGGCTTTCATACTATCGCTAAAAATTTCGCAATTATGCAAGATAACAACGAAATTTTGAATCTGATCAGCATGCTTAAGTAGTTGATATTCAATTTAGATACAAACCAATCTTTATTTACGGTGCAAAAGAGGAGCAGCAAGTCTCTTTTTTGAAAGAACGATTATTAGAGAGCACAGCCTTTGGCAAATAACAAGATTTAATCAATTTAAAACAACCTCATAACATAGTTCTTTTCTTCAATCGAGAACTTGACTACTTTCCAGTACTTTCTCATGGTATAACTTACGCTGGTTTAATCTAATCTCTTTACAAATTAACTCCAAGCGGTCACCGTATTATTAAAAGCAATGATACATATATGGACATTGATCTTAATGACGACATTTGGACAGAAAAACGAAATTTAACAGTAAGTGAGATGGAGTTGTCTGAATAGTTCAATAGGCTAAAAGTGAAAATGATGGGATAAAAATAAAAATTAGATGAACTTAATGACGTAAGTTAGAGGAGCAAGAAGATAGACATGCATTTGCACACTACTGAGGAACTCCTAAAGTAAGCCTCAGCTCGTCAATTCATGCAGTATAGTGAAACATAATTTTAAATTTATAGAAAGAGAGTCCTCAGCAATGAACTTAAGAAGGATATCAATTTTCTTCTCGATACTACCACCAACAGTTAAGATAAGATCAGGCTCATTATTATCATACTCATGTACTGCGAGCATATTGATGGTAAAGAAATATAAGAATTTTAAACCAAGGTACCAGAACTGAAGAAATGTAATCTCTTTAACTAACTTAAAAATAAAATTATTAAAAGTTCTGCTGATATTCCGACTGGAATGGTAGGTGGAGGACAAAAGATATTTAAAAAGTTTGCGATTGGACTTCTGAGTAATTTTAAAAGTGGAGATAAATTTTTAGTAACTAAATATGTCGAAAAGATAAGAGAATTTAAGGAGGGAGACCTAAAATAAATGGGTCTAAGTATGAGCGGTCTTGGAGAAATAACACCTGATATAAAAATAGCAAATATTATAGTTTATTGCGTAGGAGGTGCCTGTCTAAGTTAAGAGGCTAATTTAAGTAAGTTTGATAGTCGAATTATTTACAGTGGAGACAAAATGATTAGCTTCGGTGATTTATTGTGATTTATAGTTGATAGTTGCTCTAAAGGTATTATTTTTAAAGTTGCCAATATAAAATTAAACTAATCATCCATCATCCATAATAATAGATAAAACTCATTGCATTCAATATAAGTTCTGAATAATTAATTTATCACATCATTAATTTACTATAAATTAAATTATTCATCTATTGGACTTATTAAGTCAATAATATCTTCTTTGCACTTTATTTATTTTTCAATGACCTCAAACCTCAATTTGTTGTCTTT
>Ga0302188_10000019_pt1 | contig 124669 bp, 90 predicted proteins | sample II_Bog_E2_1_FD_198783 | JGI IMG/M metagenome (GOLD analysis project Ga0302188, IMG submission 198783) | Peat permafrost microbial communities from Stordalen Mire near Abisko, Sweden - II_Bog_E2_1 | ecosystem: Environmental > Terrestrial > Soil > Wetlands > Peat | place: Sweden: Abisko... | reverse complement strand
TGTTAATGTACTGCGCCAGCTGCTCAGTCACAGAGTTGAAGTAGATGATCTTTACGACAATCAGCAGACTTTGGACGATTAGCAACAAAATGGCAACAATTTTAAAGGCTACAAAGCCGCTGTTCCTATTGAGGAGGGTGATGATGAGCACCGAAATAGGCAGAATTATATGTTCATATAACTCCAACGAAATGTTGTTGCTTTTTTGAAAGAAAAGGCCGTAGCTGATCATCAGATATAGCAGATAAAAGGTGGCTAAATGAGATGATTGTTACAGGCGACAAAATATATGAGAGTAAAATAAGGTGCAGCATAGACAGGTACATAGAGTGAGACATTGTAAAGAAACTGTGTCTCTGACATGAGGAGTCCGAAGTACAGAATTAGTTTGAGATTATACTGTTCTAGTTTGTATGAAAATCTACGATCAACCATGTTATATTTAAAATGATCAAATTTAAATTTAAAGAATTTAAATCCATCATGTTATCATTTGAAATTTTGTTATTAGCTGCCTTGGTCCCATTATGCTACTGTTAGAATTGGCAAAATATTTTGATGATTGCATTGCGACTTGAATTGATGTTTGGAGGAAGAGAGTATCATTCATAGCTTATATTACATTATATTTTATAATTATCGCATGAACTGGCTTTCCAAAAAGATCATATTGTCCGTATCGATATCCCTATGCAGCAAATCAAAAAATATTTTCATATTTAAAACGAATAGCAAGTCTCCATCTAACTTTTGGGAGAGCATCATATCACCTGCCATAATCTTAGATTGAGGAATGCCATTTTTAATTAGCCCTCTAACAAAATTCATGTTCAGCATCTAACTATTAACAATCTTAGCATTTCTTACAATAGCACGAGAGATGACCCTCTTAAATTAATTCTGGATGGGGCAAAACTCGTGGTGGCATTCAACCCTCATCCGGTGCGGTAGTCAACAACAAGTAATATAAAAGATATCCTCAAACCTTTTTTTTAAACAATTTTTTCTAGGAAAATGATGAAGCAACGAGGGTTTATTGCTGAATAAATTTATCAATTAAAAAACCTATTTGGTTAATTTCTCATAAGTAAGGTAAGCTTACTCATTCGCAATGTAATTATCATGACAAGTAGGTTGATGTATCAGTGCAATATTAGCAAGAAAATTAAATTAGAGTTTTTGGGTTTTAGCTGGGAGAAGTCAATATTAAAGAAAGAATGGTCATTAACCACCAGGGCAGCAACCAGGATTAAATGAGAGAGGAGGAGATCTTATGCTCTCTGGAAGCTGTCAGCATGTACTTAGGTGTTTCATTGGAGTAAGATCAGATCGAGCAGCTGGCACAAAATCGAGAGATTCTGCGCAAAACAACCACTATTAAAAAGGTGTACCTTCTTGAAAAGGAACTCATTAACACATATTACAATATAAATAAAAGCATTGTCTCAATCAACATCAAAGAATTAAATTTCAAAACCAATAAGCTCATCAGCGTTGAAATTGCTAAAATCGTGCAATATTTATCTAAATATCTTTCTGATAGGCCCATTCTTAGACCAGGTAAGGGAGATGTTAAAGATATTGAAATGGGAGATATTACAATGAAAATGAGGGAGGGAACTTTTCAATGGTGGGGTTATCTATTTCGTCGTGTGCTTGCTAAAGTGTAGGACAAGCAATAATTTAAAATTTTCTCCAATCAGAAATACCGACTATATTTATTCAGCTTGTTCTATAAATTTACTTTCGGCAGCAATAGTTCTTTATAATAAAAGATCAGGGAGTATGAATTTAATAAACTCCCTCTTTCCATCATGAATACCTACAATGTTATTTTAAGCAGGATTCAACTTATCAAATAGAGTTCGGGAACAAATGAAGAACTCAGTTACTTTGTTAATTTTTTGAGTAGTTCTCAGATGGTTGTTGATTACAGTAAAAAGATGGGGCTTAAAAAACTAACTTATGAAAATGTTAAGTCATCGGGAGTGTTTTTCAACCTAAAAAACTGTACATAATTCATCCGTGAATTTACAAATAAAACTGACATTTCCATTAATATCACAATCGAGAATAAAATTAGCTTGAAGCTTTATTAAAATAAATTTGATCATAATTTGCTAAAGGATGGATTTAATCTTGATCCAGTCACTTTTTATTAGTTGAAAACCAAGTACATCAACCGGTTCTTTAAGAAAATGATTGAGGAAGGATTTAAGCAGGATAAGATTATTCTCATGCTGGAGATAAACAAGTTGATGTTTAATAATAATAAGTCGGAACTCAAATTGAGTATCCCAGCCATATTAGCCTAAACAGGTAATCATTAAGTCATTTTAAAGATCAATCACATTGCCCTCCTCAAGGAAAACAAGACCATCTGCACATAAACCAACACCATCATTCTCTCAGAAAAAAACCAATACTTGAAAATAACTTCTATTTTTATCAACATTCACAAGAGTATAATTACCCACTTTCTCACAATAAAACTTCTTCTCAGCGAAGATCTAACCAAACCCATTACTTAGGAAGAATAATTTGATTCTTTTCTTGATAACAACGTCTATAAACGATTGCCGAAGCATCCATACTTCTAAAATTACTCTGACTAGTCTACAAACATCTAAATTTAAAAAATTATAATCGTATCTTCTCTCTTTCATGAAAATCAATATTTATTAGTGGAAGCAAACTAATTAATCTACAGCTGTCCAATAAATTCCAAGAATAAAGTGAGCTTATCAAAATTATCTGTATCGAGGAGCAAGATATCTAATTTCGATAAAATCAAGCAAAGCAAGATATAAAAATTGATAATTGAGCAGTAGTCGCTGATAGTGGAAAATAGTAAGCCTCTGAAGATCACTTTCGATCAGATATATCGAAAGAAGAAGGAGTATAATCTCAAATATTTTGAATCTGTCACCGATATAGTCCTTCCTTTTCTTCTCATTCAAATTTCATTTATGGACATTTATTATTTCATGCTTATGATGAACTATTGGAATTAATTGATTGGCAATTAATATTTTTTCCCAAAAAGACAAGGCAGAGCCCAACGCGAAAAGAAAATTATTTAAATTAATCCTCATAAAATTTAGTATTTTTAAAAATTTGGGTTCGAAACAAAAAGCTTTAGAAACCGAGTGCAATTTGAGGGAATTTAGTTGATAATATACGGCTAAAATAGACGATAAGGCTCAAATTAAATGCTTTCAATGCTGATTGAAGGAATTACATACACAAATAAAGCATATATACTGGGTTCAAAGTCAACATTTTGCTTTCAAAACATTTTTGTGTAAAACTGTTTGGGTATTTATAATTTTATATAGGCAAAAAAACATTCAATTTTCAGAAACTGAAAGAAATTATAGAACAAAAGTAGTAATCAAAAGAACCACTTATCTTTATAAATAACAAATAGGAAGCACCCAATAGCCTTATAATTTATGGAATGAATAAAATCAAAATGCATGAGTAAAAAAGTAAAGATGATTAAGAGTTTAAGAGCAGAGCCTTTAAGAAGGTCAATTTAGTGGATCTCCAAATCAAAAGTAGTTTTTCTATGCATCTTCTTAGAAAGGTTTCTGAAATTTAAGCAGAGATTTAACCCATCTTTGTCTATCAATCTCCAGACTACTATCAAATTCTAATGAAATGCTTCATCTTGATCAGTTCTACAGCTAAAAAAAATTATAGACCCTCTTAAAAACTTGCATATATTGGAAATTCTGATTTTTCAGGACATGAGATTCTTGAAGCCAAAAATATTACGTAAAAGATTATCTTTAATTGTCATATAGATCGAATTAATCTAATAGTCCTTCATCAGCTCGAACCTATTTACACAATAAGCTTTTTATAAATATTAATTAAACATGAAACTGAAGCCTATGTAACCAAGGTCGAGGCACGGGTGGGCTAAATCTATGTTGTCGATATGAGTATCAACTGCGGGTTGCATCCTATTGTGTTTAAAGCTACTCCAATGAATTGTTACTTTACCAAATATGATAGTGAATTGCTTCGAAAAAAGTAAAAAAAGTCAGCTTTGCTCCAAATTTATTTTGACAAAAGTTAAATATTCTTCTTGAATCGTAAGATAAAATAACTGGTTAACTTTATTATGGATCATTTTTCAAACAGCGAAGATTAGAAGGAGTAAGATTAAAATAATAATGATCAGAACAACCGTAAAAACAAATAGAGCAGTTAATCCTATCCTTTTTGCTATCGAATCGAATTCAGCAAATCCATCCTGGTATTGCTACGAAGTAGCTTATCAGAAGAAAAAATGTTAGGCTAAATAGATCAGATACTGATTGCTAATTATGGAGATTCGGCCTTGGATTTATAGAATTCAAATTTCTTTTATGATTGCTAAAACAATTATAAGAGTGAGTCTTTTGAAAGTTGCATTGAAATCAAGGAGTAACAAATCCAGTTTCTTTCATTTATAAAGGAGGAATAATAAAAATAAGTTCAGCGACCTTCGATTTATATAAATGTTGCTAACTTATATATCTTCAGTAACAACAAGTAACTCAAGTAAACGATCATTGAGTCTCCTTAAATTGTTGTGACATTAAAAGATAAGATATTGTAAGTTCAAATTCCAGTCTTAAATTTGGACATCACTCAAGATGATTTCCGATTATTGATTAGAATTACTGAATAAAATTTTGGAGAGTCTCCGGTTTCATATTTAAAGGATTCAATCCTTTCAGAAGAAAAGAAGATAATTAATTTTAAAGCAGATTATTTCATTAACAAAATTTAAATGGCAATACGCAACAATAGAAACGAGGACAAAATGGGAGAATTGGTTATTTAAAATTTGCATGGTTAAAATATAATGTATACGAACGGTTAAAAGGATGACAATATCGATATAGAATCTTTAGAGTATGTCAGCTGTCTTAATCATGATTTAGAAAGCATTATTGTTAAAAAACAAATATTATCCTATGACGAAGAGGAAAGAAAACAATTCAAAGACAATTAAAATTAAAGAATAGAAAAATCCAATCACTTTTATCAGTACAGGAATTAGCTTTAAAATAACTAAAATGATCAAGAAATTGCCAACCATTTTTTTAAAAATGACTAAAATCGTGAATAGTAAAATTAAATGGAAGAGAGAGAAGTTCTCTAGATCAGAGGAGGATAGCTGAATAGTCGGAAACAATAGCAGACACATTTGGGCAAAATTGGCAAATGGATTGGGGGAATGTGTTAAAAATGTATGTGCTGTTTTAAAAAGTAAGAGCCGAGCGAAGAAAATGTCATTTTATAATAGAAGATATAAAAGAAAGATGAACCTCTAAAAATGTAAGAAGTAGAACCAATGTTTCGCAATTATAACTAAGACGATTATATTAATTTAGAAGAGTCTAATATATAAAGTTAAAATGAAATGATACAATTTTCAAGTAAAATTCATCCTGGAGACTAATACTGTTAGCTGGCTCTTTAGCAATAAAATAAACTTAAAAATAAGTATAAAAGTATTATTATGCGAATTCATACATAAAAAAGTAAGGAGAAAAGATTGCAGATGCTGGTCAGACATTTGGATATCTATTATTAAAAAAATCAGCATATAATGTCATTTATCAATTTTCTAAACAAGCCTTACTCCGAACCAGAAAGACCCGCTTATTTAAAGTAGGCGAGATTCAATAATTATAGACCCTTTCAGATGATGATTTAACTTTATAATTCATCAATGTTTATTAAAAAAAAGGATCCCATAAATTAAAAGTATCTTTAAGTGGATTTGAAAATGACCTATAACACCTAAAAAAGAGGTGATCTAAAAAATGGACCAGGGAATACTTTAATGGAAGTTGATCTAATTTTTTCAATCCTATTTTATGATCAAAAAATAGATAAAAAAGTTCCTCTTTCTGACAATATTCGATTGTTGTATGAAAAAGAATCACAAATTACTTATCATCATCGATAATAGATAAAGAACAAAGAAAAACTTTTAATGTTTGGATTAGATGCTGACAAAGTGAGATTTAACATTCCAGTTTATGTTATTAATTCATTAATCTAACTTTTTAATAACGTCAATGCTACAAAGTAGCCTAATAAAAATTCAAGAGTGTCACCAATCAAAGACATTCCCATCTAAGAAGAGAAAATGATAAAAAAGTAAAAGAACACAACTATCAGGCAAACAGATAGGAGATTGATTGATAGTAAAATGACGACAAAACCTCCATCTAGATTTACAAAATCAATTCAAAATTCAAAGTACTCGTAAAAGTATAAGTTATCATAAAATCCATCTCAGAAGAAATAATAAAAAATTGAAAAAAGTAAAACAACTCGTATATTCTTCATACCGGTCTTACAAATAGATATTGAAACAAAACTGGGCACAAGTTTTGTCTCTTTATATCTGAACAACATCAAGTATAAGAATATCCAAATGATAAAAGATGCCTACTAAATTAAGAATCAGATTATTAATCTGGATAGCAATATCGACTATTGGAATCTTAATATCGGCAAATTTTAGCCATTTTTAGAGAAAAGCAAGTTCATTGTCACTGTTCAATCTAATAAACGCAGCAATACATAAAGCAATATCCTGAAAGTTCTCAGCACATCAGAAATTGATCATAACTGTCATGATTACAAAAAAGGATTGTGTATTAACCTTTCGACAGCCTTTTTCCATACATTCAAATAGTTAAAGTTAAAATACCTTATCGGCAACTAAGACCTTTAATACATCAATAGTTAAGTATGTTACGATTTGACCAAAGTAAACCACGAAGTTTATTAATATATGAATTTATCAAAAAAAATATCAGTCTATAACATGTAAGATTTATCTTTCATCAGAAAATATCCATAATAATTAAAAAACTTCTTTGGAAGAGATTTTAGAATAGATGATATACATGAATTAAATAAAAAAAAGACCAAAAGAAGTAAAATTTATGCCAATAAATTTCACATTGAGGGGCTAAGAGTATTTTTATACCACTCTTTTTTGGAGTCCAAAACCAAATGCAAGTGTATTACTTATCGAACACCCTTTAGAATATATAATATGCTACACTATCGGCTTTTATTAACTTTTGGCTCCATTGTTCAAAAAAATGATAATTGGTCCCATGAGCTATAATTTAGGTAATATTACTCCTTACCAGAAAATATCTATGACTATGATTATCTTGTTAATATTTCTGCTGTCAGAAAAAGTTCATGGAAAAGATAATCGGCTAACCCTCTTTAAAATATCGGATCTCTTCAAAAAAACTCCTCTTCGGTAGTGGAGTCTGAAGACTAAACAATATCAGTAAAATACCTAATTCAAATGCAGGCTAATAAAAATGAATATCACGACATGTAAAAAGGAAAGATGTACGAGAATTTATTCAACTTATCAAACCTTCAAAGACGTTTAATTGATAGAAGGGATTTTCTTATTAAAACTTTAAAATTTACGTTTTCTGTCATAAATATAAAGACTGAATGCGAACATTTGAAGGACAAATATGATGGTTCACGGATTATCCTTTATGACAGTTTGACAGTAATCTTATCGCCTATCATAATCTATAATTACACAATCATTAATTTCAACTTGATTAGTTGCAGATAGAAGAAATACCAACTAGCTTCGAACAAATCAATATAGCTAAATTAATTTCCAAAGAATATTTAAATTAAAGATATTGTCGTTTAATTTGCAGAGGATGTAATCCATAAATAATATCATTTTTTGGATTTTAATATTGGCACCAAGACAGAAGTTATGGAAATTGATAGAAAGCAGTCTATCAATATAAAAATAACCAAGTAAACTTATAATACATGCTTGGTTTAGCTTTACCCTGATTGGTTAATTATCAATTAGACTGAGTTATAATTTCAACTCGACTACGATAAAAAGAGATTTCCAATTGATCAGAAATCACTAAGTTCCTTAGCCATTCCGAAGAACAAAACAAATAATACTATGAAAATTAATTTGCATGATCCTTTAAACGCTGAATAGGAGATGCATAAATTTGTGACTGAAACTGACTTAATTGATATTTTTACGTTGGTAAAGGTACATGATGGAGAACTAAAAGCAGATAAATAACACCTTAATACAAAAGGCTGCTGTGGATCAACCAAAAATAGAGGTCATATTTCTTGTAAGGATAAATAAAGTTACAGTCAAGTTTTTTCTTGCATTGAGTTGGTACTAAAAATCTAAGAAAGCCCATTAAATAAATTAATTCGAAATTTGATAATAAACTACAAATATTTGATTGTTAACGATATGGACTATGAGATGTCTATTTATCAATCATCAAATGGATAGATTCTTCCCAGTAATAATTAAGAAGGCCTTTAAATATTGAAACTAAACCCAAAATAATAAAAGTATCTTTATACATATGACTTCCTTCCAAAATAAATGTATATCAAAATTTATTACGATAGATAGATAATAACCAGTAACCTTTTCACATGTGATGATTCAATAGGGCGATCGCTCTCAATAAAACTGAAAAGATAATAAAATTAACAAGATATATATATATCGAATATGGCAGCTTATCACTAAAATTTTCATTATGTAAGGATAGATAGCTCCCAAAAAAGATATACTACAATCTTAAACTTTAATCTAATTGATGATAAAAAGGTTAAACACCCATTTTATATTAACAATGTGACCAATTATTTTGTAAAAATTACAGAAAATGGTTAATCTTATAAAATTAGGCCTAAAACTAAAGTGCCTTTCAGCTGGTCAAATCTTATTAACAATACCCATGAAGTTGAAGTATAAATAGAAGGAGTCAGTAAAGTTTATTCTCTGAAACAAAAATCTTAATTTGAGCCTATATTGATCAAAGGCAGCAATTCTTATGGAAGGCAGAATAATAAAAATGATAATCACGCCTTATTTAAGAGATAAAAATGTTTTTTAAAATATTTAAGAATGTCTGGTGAATTCTTGCTTATTTTGGATATTTTCTCAAAAAAGCTTTATTTAAATATCGGATAGGGAATAACTTTAAACATGAATTAAGCCTAAAGAGTATCCAATTCTCACAATAAAATTGAGATTTACTTCAAAGATAAGTCTGTGCTTGAGTTTCATCCTCAACAAGCAACATATAGGGAATGGGTGGATATCTTTATGAAAGACATAAATAATGACATCGTCGATAGAATTTTCTTCACTATTGAATCATTTTAAAATTCAATTATTTTTTTCCTGCATAATATCGATATGACATCAGAGAACGATGCTAAACTAGACAGGAAAGAGTATGTAATCTAAAACTTTTTCATTTCCATCATCAACTCAAACCCAGTTAAGACTGAAGAGGTAATTTTAATCAATATGGAAGACATTTAATGTATTATTTAAAACAGAGTTTCTAAGATCAAAGAATAGGGGCAAAATTAAAATTATTTTATCAAAAAATTTGAGCAAATTTTTAAAATAAAAAAAATGAAAATCAATAATCAATTAAACTATGCGCTTAATCCTGTTATACTTTCGCAAATTAAAAAATCGAACTATCCTTTTTTGTAATTAAAAAGAGAAAAATAAAACATTATTCTTAATGAAATTGAAGCTAGTAAATCATAGTAGCAAATTGAACATTATAAGTCATGCACATTCTTTTTAGATGAAGCAGAACTGATGATTGAGGCGGCTGTCATTCCTCAAATTCTAAATTTACTCAAAAGTATAGATCAGATTAACAATCAATACTCTTATTAGATATAAACTGAACCAATAGATAAACCAAGACTTCAAATGAATGGCAATACAATTAAAAATCAACAAATATACATTGACTATCTGGAGATAAAACCAATTAAAATGACCATTTCGGTTTCCTTTGATGCCAATATAGATAAATAGTTTGAACCCAAACTCATGAGTTTTCTCACTCTTATACCTGCTGGAGTTTAAAATGCCATTATCACCATAGATTCCTATATTTTTCATCATGTATTTTTGGAAGAAAATAGACTCAGACAAACACTTCATTAATACTACTTATATGAAATGAAAAAGCAAATTTTGTACAATGCTGGTTCCATTCAAATCCTCGCCCCCTTACAGTTGGTTCAGGGATTGGGCATCGGAGTAAAAAGCATATTCTATAATCCTTTCTATGAATTTGTTCAATCTAAATAAATAAAAAATTTTACTTCAACTTTTGTTGAAGGGATAATATCTTTTTTTGTCCTCCTTTTTTCTATGGGTTTTCAATTCCTTAATGCTCTCATTAAATTTATTGCCTTCTTTACTTTTGATCGAAATTTTCAATCGAGACGAGAAATGTTTAGGAGGCAAATATTTAAATCACCATTAGCTGGTTTCACCAATGGAGGAAGATATCTTTATAGAATTGTTAGGGAGTATTTTGTTAATTTTGCAACTTGGCCTTGTGAATATCATGCAACATTTCCGTGCTTAGGATTAATTTTTGGATTAATTTTAGCCATTCTCAACATCATTCCATGGATTATTAAAATCAATGTTGCAATATATGACTTCATATATGTGATTGGACTGGGATTTATTAGTTGGGGATATTACTAATAAAATTCCATGAAAGAGAGAAGCCGACCTATTCGAACATTTCCTCATAAACAGCTGTATGAATATGATTTTTTGACTGCAAAGGGGAATGAAATTATGCGGAAAAATCAAATCTAGTAAAACGACAATGAATAGATATCTTTTATAAGTCATATAGAGTAAAGTGAATAATATAAATATCTTGTTCTATCGAATTATCGAATTCTATACTGCAGCCATCAACTGGCTTCGATAAAAGAAATTCAACTCTATCGGATTTCGAAGATTGTTGTTGGACAAATCAAAAAAGAAGGTAATAGCAATACTCTTTAAAATTTATTCATTATTGTCGAGTTGAGTATACCAGATAAAGGGAAGTGTTTGTGCTTTGAAAGTAAAGTCAACAACTACGAAATTAAATTTAAAGATCTAACTACCCTAAAGGATTTTATTGCTAAAATAAAGACGAATTTATAAAAACAGTAGCTTTAGTATCAGTTGTAAGATATCAATTTGGCCAATTACGAAAAAAAAGTAACGGAGCTGAGCAATCTTTGATATTTTACATATATAAACTTGATTAGTCATTACAAATTATTTATATCAGAAAATTAATATAAATTTGTAATATCTACCAAAGATGGAAAGGCTATACTAACCTATCAATAAACTAGCACCTGCTGACCATCCAAATATCGAAAGCAACATCTAAATACATCAAAAATAGACCGATTAAATTTATGACTAATTACTTTTGAGGTTCAATACTATCATTGGCCAGATTACAAATGATCCAAAAATTGAATAGTACATGCAGAGAATTTAAGTCTCTGCAAAAGAAGTCTCCGATAATTTTAGAGCCATTTTAAAGTCTTGCCAATAATTAAAATAAAAGAAGAATAAAAGCGAAATCATCTTTAGGGCAGCGTTAAAAATATTTCGTTTTCTACTATAATTTTTAAAGACAAAAAATATTGATGATCTGGACTCAAAAGGAAAAACGGTTTGGTTTTTGGAGATTTAAACCAAATTACATTGCAGTTTATAGTTCTTTCACTCGTTCAAAGAGCATTCAGACGTTACTAATTCTCTTCCAGCAGCTTATCCTGAAGTTTGGGCTAAAATTAAAATTGACAAACCAAATGACACTAAATCACTTAAAAAATAATACAAATCATTAAAAAAGATGCTTCACGTCGCTACTTCAGCAAGTATCAATGAATAAAAACATGATTTATGCTTTATTAGAAAATGCCGTTTTGGGCTATCTTTCTCCAGACTTATGATTATGAATGATTCAGCAAAACTACGAAGTTATGTATTTTATCGTAATCCTACTTTAAAAATGGCTCAGAAAATATGGAATCTTCCAGAATAAGGAGCAACCAAATAATTTTTAAAAATATTGTATGAAGGCGTAAAAGTTAATAGAAAAATATATCTACCAACAAATGAACCAATTACTAATAAAACTGATATTTTTACATAAAATGAAACAGCCATAACTGTTAGAATCCTTTCCAATAAAAAAATAAGGATTTTTAATGAGCCAGAAACTTGTAGCTGCTGTCAGTCAGTCGAAGAATAAATCAAATTTTTTGATACGGTCCTATTGCACATGCATGGAGGAGGATTTGTTGCTCTTTCCAGTCGATCCATGCAAAACTATACTCGCCGATGGACTAAAGAATTAAATATTCCAGTTTTATCAATCGATTATAGAATGCCTCCGGATCATCCCTTTCCAACAGCTCCTTAGGATTGCCTCTTAGTCTATCGCTTTTTAATTGAGCAAATTCATAATTTTATGAATATAAAGCCTACACAAATTTATTTAGCTGGAGAATCAGCTGGTGGAAATTTAGTTTGCTCATTAACTGGACTTATTCTCAAAAATAAATTACCTATACCTAAGGCTCTTTATATGGCTTATCCGGCTACTGACTTAAGAATGATATTTTCTGAATCAAGGCTATACTCTATCACAGATCCTCTTTTGTGGCCTTCAATGCTATTGCTTTGCTTAAAGTCCTATCTGAAGGGTGATCTTAAAAAGGCATAAAATCCTTTAGTAAGTCCCAGTTTACTAAGCTAGGAGTATATAAATGGGACAATTGGGGATAATCGATTTCCACTTCAATGGCCTAAAACATTCATCACAGCAGGAATGAAAGACCCTTTACTTGATGATAGCCTTATCTTAATGCAAAGAATGACTGAGTCAAACATCGACTGTGCTTGTGTAATATATTAATAGTTATCTCATGGATATTTAAATCTCGATATGCTTGTAAAATAATGCCAAAAAACATTGGATCATTCTATATAGCATCTAAAAGAATTGATTAGATCTACTCGAACCTTATGATCAATTCATTAAAATAATTATACAATATTTTTATGTCAAAATAAATGTAAATAGTTTTGATTTCAAATCAATCGTAATAATTTGGCAGTTTTTCAATATAACAATTACGATTGTGATAACCGGATTAAGCTTCTCAGTTGACTTTGTTGTCGTACTTACGATATTTGTTTGACTTTGTCATTTTGAATTATTGAAAATACAATAAAATAGATTTTCTTTTCAATTCTTATATTTATCTTATATATAATTATTAGTATAAAAATTGAAAAAAGTCTATTTCATTTTAAAAAGAAGAACTCAATTATTTATTTTATTGTTTAGAATTAGATTATGCCATAAAATTTGACAAGATCATTGCATTTATTTTATTAAAATGTATATTAGATCCTTTAAATATTGAGATAATAAAAAACAATGTAACATGATAGTAATCAAAGGTGATATTCAGAGTTGCGCGCTCATGAAATCTCCATAGTGTTTATTATTGGACTGAGATTAGGAAAATCGATTCTTTAAACCCTATTTTAAAAGTTAAAAGTCTCTTCTCCAAATTTAAATTTTTTATTTTAAAGTTTAGACATAATTTGCATATAGTTAATTTTCTGAGTTTATATATTCATATGCATAATATACTTCTTATCTTGAGAATACACTTAGTTATTATTTCAGTAAAAATAACTTCTGTAAATATTTACTGATCGTTTCTAACCCAAATTTACAGATGAAAATTTGCTAAAATATTATTTTCAGAGTTGAGCTTAGCAGTTAATTTTGTATTTTGAGTTGCTGCTCACATACGTAAAATATTTATTGAAACAGAAGATAACTGTTTATATTTTATTAAAAAAATAGAGGAAGCTAAGATTATGAGTCTTCTATCTTTACCATATCATCCCAGACTTTCATATAGTTCATAATTACTCTTGCAAAGTTATAGGCATTGACTTTAAATTTAAACCACTTCATCACCCTTATCTAAGTTTCTTCCATTTTTAGGGGGTCAACTTTTATTTTCATCGCCATTATCGGAGTATAAAGCACTTTTAACTCATTTATCTTGGATGATATAATCAGCATGCTGAGCGCCAAGCATGAGAAATCATTAGAATTAAAATTATTCTGTTTATAATAATAATCCATCATAAATATCGCACCTCCAAAGGTTTAACGGGAAAGTTATAGTTTTACACACTAGTTTTTCATCCAATTGAAAAATTGAGATCTATTTTTGTGATAAGTACCCTTAATGGGTTCAATTTTCAATGTTTTTTCTCGTATTGACTCATTGATGACTGTTAATTCTTTCATAGTAGATAAAATTAAGCAGTTAGAGGTTGGGGAAGTAGGTTGATTTTGCGTTGCTAACTTCTTATTTTTATTTTGTTGAGTAGAGTTGTTGGTGCTTGGAGTATAGATAATCTCTTTTGTTGTAGTTAATGATTCTGCAGACTCTTAACTTTGGGGATGTTTTTCTAAGTTAGGTTCCATGTTATTAATATAGATAATACACTTTTAGGTATTTTCTTAACTGAATATTTTAAACTAATCTTAATTATGTTTAAATTTAAATGGAGGACTGGTTTTTAATTATGGATAAAATATGTATAAAAAATCACTCTATAATTCTATTATTTTTGAGATTATTTTTAAAGACTAAATTTATAAAGGAAGTCGGAATTTTAATTTATCTGAATCTTAGTTATTTCCACAATAATTGATTTCAATAAATTAGAACTTTTAGGGTATGTAATTACCTTAGTGTTTTATATATGTTTTTTTTGATTTATTAGCCATTTCTAACTTTAGTTCTATGCCTAAGTATTAACATAAATTTATTAAAAAATCCTTGTCTTTACGTAATTCCTAAAATATATATTAATCATACTTATTTTTTGCAGATTTTATCAATTTTTATATGTAAGAATCTAGGCAAAATATATTTTTTACCTAACAATAGGCCGAGGATATTAAATAATTAAAGAGGAAATTTAACGAAAAAAAACAGTTACTTGAGAAGACATATAAGCAAAACTTTAAGATTGACATAAATCGTATTCAAAACAAGCATGGAAATTATATAACATATATAACTAGTTCTGAATACAAATAGGTGGACAGTACCACTGTTAACCGGTACTTATAATGTGGACTGTAAATACAAAAATACAAGCTGATTTATCTTGAAAAATAAAATAGCACTTACAATAAAATAGCAAATAGATTGTCTTAACAAATATAAAAAAATTCAAAAGTATATTTTTCTCTATTTAGGTGATGCAGGATGCCCAAAATTAATATCAAACAAATTTATAAAAAATTAGTTCACAAATTAAACAATATGAGCATCAAATTACTCAATTAAAAAAATCAGTTCAAAAAGGAGAAGAAAGTTTAAAGTCTTTATTAGCCATCAAGGAATAAATTAGAAGTTTACCTAATTTTTTTCTATAGTAGATCAAGATCAAATCTTTAAGTAACAAATAAATTGCAAGATAAAATATTGAATGCCAAGTTCATTAAATAATTGCAAAAACAAAGCAACTTATCTAATAAAATTAGGCTTTAAAATTCATTCAATAAACTTAACCTCTAAAGATGAAATTGAAACAATAGGAATCTATTTCTCCTTTGAAGATAAATTTGGATAAAAAGAGTCAATAGAATGAAAGATTAAAGAGAGCTATTATTTAAAAACAAGCTGAAAATTTAGCATTGAAGAAATCTATCTAAAAATTAACGGGATAGATTTTATCGTTAGAAGCATTAATCTAAAAATAAAGAATAAAAAACACAACATCTTTTGAAAAATGCAAACAGAAAATTTTATCACTCAGATAAAAAAGAGATGAGCAATCTTATGAGCTTGAGCTTTTAGCAAAGAAAAAAGATCAATAAATACTTGATCTAAAAGCAAATAATAATTTTCTTAAGACCGAAAAATAGAATATTCTTCTTCGAGAGAAAGTTCTCTAAGATAATCTGCAAAAAGCTAATTTAAAAAAAAATATGTATAAATTAGCAATTGGAGCATTTAACGAGTCAGCTAAAAAAATGGAAAAAGAAAAAATAATGAGTCTAAAAATTGTTATTTAAAAAATTAATAGTTTGACAGAATTATTGGAATTAGAGGGTGAGGAGATATCGATAAATCATCAACAAATTTTATAAAAATATATCCCCGCTAAATTATAATTAGTCATTTAAAAACTTAATGCCAAAAGATCAAAAAGTAAAAATCAATAATCAAAATCAGAACAATAACTATCTTCTTTATTCAAAAATTAGCAAAATATCGAAAGATCAAAAAGTCAAGGTCAAGAATCAATACCATAACAATCTAGTATGGGGCTGTTATTTTATGATTAATGCAAGTAGCCAATATAAAGTAATTCTAAATCGTGATTTATTTCATCATAAAGATACATTTATCCTCCATTATTTTACTAATGAAGATTATAATCTTATTTATTGAAAAAATTAAATATTTTTTATTTTAAGTGTGGCTCTTTAAATCTATAACTGCAAATCATAAAACTGCTTGCACGATAAACAAATATAAATCATCATACTTTAATCATTTCTTTGCTTATATTATTTAATCATGGTTTTTCTCATCATCCATCTCTATTTTTGTTTTGTTTTAGACTAAATTGAAGTTAAAATATAGCTAATTTGTGAAAAAATATTGATGATGGAAATTAAGCTGATCATAGTTTGTTTTTGAATATGGATAATCCTTGATCTCTAAGTATATTCTCCCAATTCTAAAATTCTTTGTCATACAATGCCTGGAGACGAGTGGATCTCTTGACAACAAGTTCTTGTCTGCCGAACTCCAATTCTTTTTCTACTTGCTTCCGTTATTCGATGAGCCTCTTTGCTCCCTCGTATTTGGTCTTGGTTTCAAACCAGTTTGTGGTTCTAGATACGCCCTCTATCTTCTTGGCATATTGTTCGGCTTCATGATACTTTTGGTTGATTTTAATTCCCTTCTCAATCACGTTCATGTTAAGTTATATTAATAATGAATCTAAAAATCGATTTATTGTATTTAAATTTTTTATAATAAATTCCTTTATTGAGAAGATAGAATATGCCAGATAATTGTTTTTAGACAACAAAAGAGTAAATTATCAGTTCGTAAATAAAATGATATTCATAATTTATAAAATAATTATCATTTATTATTAATTCCAGTATTTAACAGATGATTCATTGTGAAATTTAACAAATTAGCTTATTAAATACTTGGTCATTAAATAATAAAATTTGAAATCGTCAGGTTTTGAGTATAATTAATAAATAAGAAACATTTAAATGAGAAAAGTATTTATGAAAGAAGAGGTTTAAAATGATTCGAATATTGAATAAAAGTCCCTCGAGGATAGTCAACAGCTAGAGAGTTAGGCAGAGGAGCTTAATTTCAAACCCAGACTCAAGAAAAAATAGTCAATGTTCATAACATATCAAGGATCATTTTTAAGTGGCGTTTTTAATTTTAGTCACTCTCTCACTTTACTCTACACCACTGTCGCCTCAAACCACTGGAAAATAGCGTATGGTCAAAAATCAGGAATAAGTCAGAATGCATCTCACAATGACAAATGTATCGTATGGAATTTTCCTTTTGAAATAACATTCTAAACAAAAAATCCTGAAGGATGGCCACAAATTGTTGTCGTAGTTTATTCCAAAGATTTTTTAGGAAGGAGTATTGCAAAGGGCTATGGAAACATTCATTTGCCTACAAGCCCAGGGCAGCATACACGAAAGATACGCATTTTTTAGACCATTCCTTCCACGACCATAGCCACTTGCTGTGCGTCTATAATGGGGTACATAAACTAGCTAAAGCAGCCATAAAAAGTGTTGTTGGACAACGACGGAGGTCGATAATATCTTCAAGTGAAGCCTAACGGTTAAATATAAATAAAGTTCGATGTGAGAAGATACAATTTTTAAGATTATGGTTATTAATGATTGTTTATATTTCATTATCTTTCCAAAGAATCACTTCTTCCATTTATTTCGAATTTAACGAAGCATGGCAAAACTTGAAAAACGATCTTTATTTTTAAGCAAGTCGAAATTATATTTTTGAGGAGAGAGGAAGGGGTTCATTAATTTTTATTAAAGAATTGAAGTAGGAATCAAGCAATCACTTAGTTCCTTACCCCTTGTTTTCAAGGTTTATATTTTTTAATCGAGAAAGGAATTCTTTTAGAGTGCAGAAGCAAATTATAAATCTTATAAATTGACCTTATTTGATGGAAAAATATAAGTTTCGCTTGGAAAATATTTCAGTTTATCAATACTATAGCAATAATTTTGTGAAGAAGCAGTGCTGTCCAAATCAATCGAGCTAAATGAATAATGGCATACCAAACAGAAAGCATCTTTCCAACAAATAGCACTGGAAACTTCGTTGATGTAGGGGTAATATGCGTAGCAGCAATTAAATTATAATCAGCTTGATATCCCGCAGCTTTGATGTAACATATGGACAATTATCCGATTAATTAAGGTTTTAATTATCCCTGAATCTAAGGTGTAATAATCCTCTCATTAAAGAGAGGTTTGACTTTATCCGCTTGATTTGTATTAATAAATGTATGAGTAAGATTACACTGAAATTGTTATTGTATGTTGACAACATGCTGTTTAATTCCTTCCATCTCATCAATTGAGGGCATTAACAGCAGGGATTTCGTAATAGAATCTTTTATCAGATAAGCTGAATATTTTCAATCAATACATAAGGTGTTACGATGTGTAATCTTAAATATCAATGGGAGTATTGTATGCTTGGCGATGCTATACTGCTGAGAGCTCATTTGATGGGAATGAATTATAAATTTAAACGATCAATAATTTGCAGTTAATTGTATGAACATCACCCCCAGGATCAAGTACGCAATGTTCTAAATAGAAGCGAGAGGAATCGTCAACACCTAATAGTCAATTTCAGCATCGAGATACCTCTCAAGCAGAAATATGTTATCACGCATCGATAGCTCTAAACATCAGGAAGCCCCTCTCCAAATAAAATTAAGAAGAAACATAAACTTATAAGCACTCCTATTAACGACAGGAAAACAATGAACACATCAAATTTAAATACTCTCAAAGATTTAGCCCCTTCTGAATTTCAGATACTTCGTAAAAAAAACGGCAATAGCATATCTCACGCAATATCCGCTCGCCCACCTAGCCAAAAATACAAATCTTGTGAGTTGTCCTCTCGCAAAAAAGCTTGCAGCTCTCGTCGGTCTAAAGAGGGCACTAAAATAATAAGAAACGTCAGCATCTTAGATCATGTCATCAATGAGGACGATACTATAATAAAATACACTACTAACTCTAACGAACTCAAAGGAAAATTATAGGATTCATAATATATTCTCAGTTCTCAGAAAGTTGATACTAACATTTCAGAAGTGGATATAGCAGACATGCGGTTAATCGAACAACATGCCAAAGATAATAAGGACAGACAGTACAGCATGAAGGCAAATGACATTTTGCGAACTGCATGTGCAAAAAAGATCCAAAGAGCCTGGCGTAACTATAAAACAAAAAAATTAATTAAATCATACAGTAATGATATTCGGCATAAACACTCCAAGCCTTTACCGCATTCTGATGAGCCACTACTGAGTGTGAGAAGTCAGGGGGCGGGCCTAAAGTTTAAAAAGATTCTAAACGAGTAACAAAAGAAACCAAAAAATAAATTAGTAAAGCAATTCTAGGAGGAGAGCATCTAGAAATGGGAGGACTTCATTCAACAGGTCACTTAAGAAAAGAATATCGATAATGTTTTACAAAAATCTTTGAAAATGAGCGAATAATTAAAAAATGAACTGGGATAGCACATCAATTAGCAAAAAATTATTAAGACCAAGGAGTACTATTAAAAGGAAAGGGAGAAAGGGAGATAAAATTAGAGGAGTGGAGGATCCATTGGCCGAGAGCAACGAATTAATTATTTTTAGAATTAAATTCTTAAAATTTAAAATGATTTATCGGACATTAGTGTTGAAAGCGGTAAGTTTAGCAGTTCTTCTTGTGAGCAAGGAAGGGAACTTGAGGATATTGAAAATATTAAACTCAGGAAAAAGTTGGAGGTATTTAAAAATCATTTGCCATCAATCCAGCCTTTTTTATTTGAGGACCAGCCAACCTCAAGTGCTCGTTCCAACAGTAACCGTATCGATATTGCAACAATAATAAAAAGAAAAAATTAAGGTTGTCATCAACCTTCCTTCTTCAAAGAAGATAAAAAAGTTTAGATTGTACCTGAGCCTTTACCACCGAAACCTGAAAAGCATGAATTAAATGATGGATTGATTAAACAATAGCTTTATAACATTTCAGAAGAGGATAGTCTGATTGATACTCATAGATAATGGAAGCCATCTATTTAAATTGAGTCTTCCATTTAAATTTAAATTGAGGACAAATAAAGCGAAGAGTGGAAAGTAAGATTAAAAAATTTACTGTAAAAGAAAGAAGATGATCTTACCAAAGCCATTCTAGAGGAACTAAATTTAGAGTTTTTAATATAAATCGCTTAATGGAACAAACTAATATAATATTTTAAGAAAATATATGAAGAGAAGGCCAAAAATGTATATGATTGATTATTTAGAATCACAAAAAACCAGAAGGAATAGTCACCAGTCTCAGTTCTATCAAGGATTACCTCAATTATTTTATTCAATTCATCTTCGGTAAGCATTTGCTTATATAGAGAACAAAATGGAAGATATAATACTTCAAAATCTGCGAAAGCCACTTGGTCCCTCAGCTCATGATGTCCTTAAGTTTGCATTTATTTAATCAGATATTTTCGAGGATATGATGTTCCTTACGATCCTGATAGTGATTATGTAATGAGCATTAAAATTTTCAATCAACATTGGTAGTATGCTAATCAATTGATCTATTTTGATCCAAAATGGGAAGATTAACGAAAAGAGCTGTAACGAGTTAATTATTTAAAACAATTAACAAAAGTGTTTTTTAGAGCCATTTTCGATGGCTTTAATGAGTCTCTCGAGGAACAAAGGAAATATGGAATCAAGGGGATGCCCTATCCATGGAATCAGCAACGATTGTCTGTTCCTGAGCCCAAGTTGCAAGTATATTTGTATACATTTAGCCAGCTTTTTCTGCAGCATTCCAAAGGGTAATTAGATGTTCAATGACTTTTTGTGGAGTCCATTTTGCAGATAAACAGCATAATTTGGATTAAAAAACAATCTAGGAAATCCAGTAATAAAATATAGCAAAGCTGATCACTACATAGGTACTTTTTTATAAAACGTAGCTAAATTAAGAAGAATTTTCTTGGCATTTTTACTAAGACGAACTTGTTGAATTAAAATTAGAAATATCACAGACAATTTAAGAAATCTTAATGCAGGAAGTCATATTTTTACTGGCATCGAACCTTGAAAACAGAAAAAATTGAACATTATTTATAATATTGGTTTTTTACTATATCATTAAGTAGATAAAACAGTATCATTTGCTGGCACTTTCCAGCAGTAATTTAAGAGCATGCAGTTTCTAATTTAAGCATTATACATTGTTAGCTTATTGCCTTTGTTAATTTTAACAACTTTGGCTATTTTATTATTTCAACTGATATATTTTAGATAACAGTCGATTGTTTTGAGTCATGTTCATCAGAGTCATATACTCATTTCGCAATTTTTCTTTTTATATTCGCTCGCGCATTAATTTGTCTCTCAAACTTTCATTCTATTTTTATAAAAACGATAATTTTGTTTCTGTCATTCTTTTCAAAGACGAACTCAGTTTTACTATCTTCTTTGGACAAAATTGCCAATTATTGTAGCCAGATGCACCCGACATAGCCTCCTCTCTCAAGTTCTGCTGATTAGTATCCCTATACTACTAAGAAAATAATTTGCGATTTGGACTGATTGACTTGCTTTTCTGATAGTTTATTTAGGACTCGTCATTCTATGGAGGGAATTCTTAATTATCTTTGTTAATTTATCTTTATTAATCTTAGAATGGATTCTCTTCTAAAAATTGATTTTCATTTGTTTGGCTATTTTCAAAAGGCGAGGAAAGGCTTTTTTACTATCTGCCTTATGGTTTTTGCCCATAATTGAGATATCCAACCATAAAATTACCTCCACAGACAAGTTAGGTAAGATGCAAATTTGAGATTTATTCAGCTTAACAAGCATAATCTTTGGCCTATCTCATTAATCCTAATTATCCCCATCTGTTACATCCCCAGACCCACACTTGCCCACTTCGACTCAGCACTCCAAAGTTAACTCCAATCGATAGAGACTGAGCATCCTTTAAAAAACTCATTTTTGTAGGATATTTAAAAACTCCAAATCCGCCTGTCCCCCATAAATACCATTATCCTGTTCTCGTACTGGCTGCACAATAATTTCCTCCAGTAATTTTGACTATTTCTTCGTCTATTGCTAATTTTCTTGGCACGTGAACATCACTCTAATGCCCCAGTCCAAGCTGGCAGTTTTGATTTATTCCAGTTCCATAAACCCCTCTTGAAGTCACAAATAATGAATACTTGGCTCCAGCAAAAATTAAATTGCAGGGATATACATTTAATTATTTGGGTATGTTGTAGTTCTTTTTTATGAGGAGGCCAAGTTGTCCTTATCTTGAATTGCCCCATCCCATTACTTTGGAACTGCAGAGTGCTAGACTATGATCTTTGCCAGCGCTTATCTGTCTGGCTCCTTTCAAAACAACTTAGAACTTGAATAAGCTTTTTATATTCCTTCGTCCTAGTTATCCATGATCTCCTCTGCCCGAACTATAAACTTGCCCAATCTAATCTAATAGAAGTGTATGCTACCAACCGCAAGACACTGAAATAATCTTTAATTAACTCTGTAGACTTATTTTAACAAGACTCAGCCCACTCGTCCTCACCTATTAATTTCCTAGTTGTCCTTCAGAATTATCTCCAAATCCATAAACTTAATCTTATGTGACAATGATGCAATGACGATCTCCGCAATGGATGCTTTTAATTGGTATTTATAAATCAGCATGTTGATTATTCCTTGAATCGATTTCAAAGAGTTATTTAGTGATAGGCTTACCCCAGAAATAGAGAAGTGACATTAAGAATTCTAACTATTTAAAATGTTATATTAAAAGAACAGCCTATTTATGCTTAGTTAATGGAACAATAATCATCATATAAATTTATGGATAAATTATCATCTTAATTCGATAATTACTAATATTGGTTTTGATATTTCACATCAAATAATTAGTATGAATTTCATCTGTACAAGATATACCACCCTATTAAATGAGGCTCTTAAATTGGTTAATTTTTTATTAATTGAATTTTGTTGACTAATAGTAATTAATTTATGCTTAACTATATACTATTTGAATTTATATCTGATAAATGAGTAATTCCCTACACAAAAAGAAACCAAACTCTCTCAAGGAGAATAGCAACCGTTTGTCCAACTCTAAAATAATCAATGCTTACTCAGGAACCAATCTTTCCAAAATTAACTGCATCGAATTTATTAATCCCCTCTCTAACTGCGAACCTCATAACAGTAGTAAACGAACTAATCGGGCGAAGACTAATCGAAAAAATCAGATGAGTGTTTAATATATCTTGCAAAACAAATATAAGTAGCCTTACAGTGTGCGCAGCTTTCAAATTTAAAAAGAAAAAACTAAACCCAAAAAGAAAAAGAAAGATAAATGCAGTCACCAAAGCAGCAAGTTTATTTTGCCAGTCGCTGATTTTAGCAGTAGAAGCAACAGTCTTATTGTATTCTCATAAAAAGACTCAACCATAAATGTTAATTTCTTCAATAAGTCGAAGAACTTATATTTTGCCAAGGAATTGACTCCTAATCAAGCAGCCACGATTATTCAAAAGACATGGCGAGGATATCTAACTAGAAAGTTATTGTAGCAATACATCAACGATGAGTAATACAAAATTGCATCTGCTATAAGCAAGTTAAAATCAAGAGAGGACAGCTTCTTTATTTAGGAAAAGCTTGACTAAGCTAACTTTTCGATGCTTTCCTCTATAAATGAAGGCACAATGAACAAAATGAATAAAAAATAAATAGAGTCTGAATATGACTATTAAACAAATGTTAAAAATTATGTGTCAGTAACTTAGCAAGAGTCTAACAATCCTAATGCAATCAAAGACTCTCCTTGTTTGTATAAGTCGTTCTTTAAAAATAATAAAACTGAACCGGATATACTTTCCACTCATAAATCCAGTGAGGATCAAATACCATTAGCCAACTCCAACAAAAAGAAGGAGTTTAGCAAAAAGTTAATCTTGGAATCGGCAGTTATGACCTATAGTTTCTGCAATGCATTTTCGGAAGAGTCAATAATTAAGAAATTATAAGATGAACCTTTAATATAAAAGATTGACCGTATAAAAGGCTATCTTTAGCATGAATTCAAGCAGATGAAAAAGGATTTGAAATAGAAGTTGACAGCCAACTAAATCGATCTCTAAGAGATGCTGAAGCGAAATAGTAAAATCAAGGAAATATATTAGAGTAGTGGTACCTTTTTGTATGATGTCATGACTTAAATCAAAGGAATGGTTTAAGATATGAGTGATATTGTCCAAAATGGTGTTTCATCAGAAGAAGAAGATCACGAGACTCATTATAGAAGAGAACCCAAATCGGAGTTGTTTACTATTGAGCTAGGAGACAACTAACCAGAAATGACTTAATTTAAATAAAATTTCAGTGAGGGCCAGCTAAAACTGCGGACCTATATTGACTAACTAATTGAAGAATATGAATGCAACTACTCCTAACTATCGCAACTTGAATATCTCTGCGAAATTCTTAAACGAAATTCATAGAGAGGGGTGAACAACATCCTCTAACGGTGCTTAATTCAATTCACAATATAAATTATCACTGAAAATTACCCTCTTCACGATTTGAGTAGATTGATAAATGAAAAGACCTTTGGGGATGCAAAATAGTAAGAGTTTCTGTTAAAATGGATAAAGGAATTGAATAAATGGTAAATGGGGCCAATCCAAGAAGTGACTCAGGCGATGTAATCGTCGTCGTTCTTGACCTGTGAGGCATCAAAATCACTGATATTCTAAAATAAATGATCAATTTTATATTTATTCATAAGGAATTATCAAATGATTCGCTATTCATTGCGGGAAAAACTGCCTTTCATGCCAAAAGTATGATTTTTCTTTCTCACTTCATTGTCTTACTCATCGATCTACAGGTGTATTCGAGATTATTTGAGAGGTGGACGAGCGTGAACTTATGCCTATTATGCTGTTTTATTAATATTTTCAATGGTCACTGCGTAATTTTGTATGATCTATTCATATAGTTTCTTTGTTGCAAGAAGATGTCTTTCCTGCTGATTAATTGAATCCCTCAGTTGGCGGATTTTATCATTGTTTTTTCTTTTTAAAGCGTTCATCTTAGGATCGATATCGATGCTTAATCCATTTTCAAAGATGGATATTTATGGAGCTAATTCCTTTTGGGAGCTACTGACTCTTGAAGTGGTACTTTTCTTTTAATTAGCTTCAATATTTTTCTTTTATTTGATTGCTAACTTTGAAAGGAGACATATAATTGCTGTATATACTTCCTTGAGTGTGGGACTATATTCAGAAACATTGATTTAATGAAGCTAGTTAGCCACTCTGGCTCTTTCATTCAAATATATTTAATTCATGAGATAGTGAACATATAATCTCATTCTATCTTGATTATTAACAAGGCTAAATATTAACTCTGAAGGTGATTTGGATTTCATCCAAGGATATTGATATTTTTACTATTTTTACTATTGTTATGCATGCTTCGGCGGTTATTAAACTATCTATTGAAATAGTTTGACTGCATAACAATTTTGAATATCGAACTCCATATCTTCTTCAAAGTTATTTAATATATTGTTTATAGGATAAACAGCTCGAGGTGTTTCATATATTTTGTTTACAGAGGCCGTTTATTCCTTAGAATTATTTCGTTATGTATTCATTACGGGTTTAGCATTGAATCTATCCGTGTTGTCATTCTCTTGACTGTGTAAATCGTTATTAAATATCTATAGAGTATGGTTGTCAGTGAGCTCTCTATCAATGGTGTAGATAGATCTGACTTCGCTTTGATTTAGAGACTGAATTTATATTTTATTGGGTTCTTCTTTTTATTTGAACATGTTTATTGAAACCAGAGGAGGAATTTTATCTTCACTCCAGAGGCCAGCTTTCTATCGATCGGACTTGGTTTTGGTTTGGTACTTTGTATTTCTAGACATTTTATTATTATTAACTTATTAGAACAATTAGCCAATAATTAAACCTTATTTAAATATCACATGTGCTCGAATTAATTCTCATCCTCGAGTCTTATCTTTAGTTTTTTGTATCTTCTCGAATCGTCTTAAAATTAAACAGCATCTGGTCTCAGCACTTTTTGTTTCTAATATTTTTATAACAGTTATTTGTTCTTATTCAGGGCTTTACGCTCAATATAACGCCAATAGGAAGATTAAGCAAGCTAGTACTCTCCCTTTCTTAGATACTGAAAGATGGGCGAAAATTGAGGAGGATCAATCATCCATTCAGGCACATTATCGATGGGATATATATGGCTTTCGTTGTAATTCACAAATAGTTATTATTTGTTTTCGATCTCTTTGATCGCAAAAATACCGAATAGGGTAATGGTCTTTATATCCGTCGTGTAGTCTTCATAGGGCAAATATCGAAGAAGATATTTTGGAAAATAGTTCACTTTAATGTTCAGTTCACTGAAACAAACGTTAGGCTAGTACCCAGAAGGAGGATGATTTATCATATGCCCAATCGCATATGGATTATGATATGTTGCATCCACTCGGTTTTGATTATCATCAGTCTCTAATCCGAAGGGACTCTTTCGTTTCAAAGCCAGATCTCCTAATTATAAGATTTTTCCGCTTGGAAAATGAATATGCTGCGGCTATCTATAATACTCCTTTCTTTTCTGAAGTGATATACTCTTGTAATCATGAAAATTTTTAAATATCTTTCCTGGTACCAATCCAATAAGAGAACCCACTCCAATTTTCTAATGATTCAATGGCAAGATAGTATAGACTCCTCTTCCTCCAGCAATATGCTAAACTTGACTTTATCTAATGATTGGCTGAAAGCCTAACTCATAGCGGAGATCGGCAAGATAGTTATTCCAAAGAGTTCTATAGATTGGAGAATATTTTTTTAGATCCCAAATTGGAAATTTATCTGGGTCGACGAGTTAAGTAGTGCCTTTGTTTGTGTTGCTATCAACTATCATTTCCCTTCCTCGACTGTATTTGTGCAAATGATGAAAAAGATTGAACAAGTATTCAATATGCATGTTATTGGCATATTTTTCTTGTTCTCCCATCGTCATATTCAGAATTTGTTCCTTTAAATTTTTCAAATCTGTATTGGGGTCATTTTTAACAGCCGAAAGAAAGGCAGATCGATAAATATCATCTTAATATGATTTGCTAAAAGCGTTTTTTTATAGCCATTTAGCAATCATACTTGAAGAATCGTAAAAATATCTCCGCATCGGTCGATCACAACTATATTATAATTTATGACTAGTTTTAAAGCAAATAAAGGCAACAATTATAAACTTGAGATAATGAATTAATCAAAGATATCTCATCAATCCGTCTGCGGATTCATTCGACAAGCCCTTGCCACTGGGTTACAATCTGTTGGGCAAGAAAACCTTTCTCATTGCATCCCTTAGTTGTTTCTATAATTTTAGCATTTACTCATTTTCTTTCTTTTCTGAGCTTTTGTTCAGATATTAATAGCTTGGTAGACCTATAAGACGAGCTTGACCATCGTGTAGTTATCTTTTTTTTCTCTCCAGAGTTTTTATTGATGCCTTTAAGATATTTTACTGAGTAGTCATTTCTTAGTTCAGCATTTTATCAGAATGTGACATCGTATTTTTAATGGCATTTTCATTTTTTCTAAGTTCTTGCTGGTTGATTTTTACTTCTGTAATTTAAAGCAGATCGTCTATCTGTTTTTTATTTAAGCAATCCCAAAACACTAATTCATTTATAATGGAATTCCTTACATCAAACAGTTTTTTGGTGCAAAAATCATATATCTTCTAAAACAAACCTATCACCACAGATGTAAATATGTAAAACAAAACAATGACTACAAAGAGTGCAACATAAGGGATGATATAACTGGTTGTTATCATACTATTAATACGTGAGCTGCCTGAGTTTATACTAAAGTTATTTGGATATGTGATGGTACTGCTCGGGGCAATAAGAGTGGGTTCAGAAAGAAAGTAAGCTGTCAATGCAAAGTGACCTATAAGGCCAATTACCATGCTTTTTATTATTATTTGATGCAATGAATGGTCGTAGTTCATAGGCGTTTGGAAAAATTTGAATATAAGCAATTTATCAGAATTGTAAAGTAGAAAAAAGGAAATGGCAGCTATGGGAGTTAGTATGGGGATAATTCCTGAGAAGGCGAGACTGACTATTAGGGTAGCGATTAGGTAGGCATATCTTTCGCTGATACTAAATAAATCGTCACTATAAAGACCAATATAATCCTTCTTAGTTTATCGCGAAGTAGGAACTAAGCAACATCGTTTGTCCCAACACCTCTTAAGAAATTTGATACCACATGCAAACATCAGTTCGATGATGGGAAACGCTATATTGAATATCATGGTTAGTATGATAATGGCTCCAATGTTGATGTACCAATCTGATGAAAAATCATCGTACTTTCCCAAAAAAATAAAGCTTATTTGTTGCACCTGAATAGAATTTTGGTAATTAAAGTTCAGCAGGATCATTATCAATCCCATATTCATTATTAATACAAATGCTCTCTTTAGAGTATAACTGAGCTATTCATTTGCTACAAACTCATGCTTTTCAAATTTAGAGAACGCCTTAAAAATGTAAGACACAATGATGTTGTACACCACAATTCCGAGAGAAATTAGAAGTGGAATGGTTAAGTATAGTATGTACTGACTTCTCCAGGTTGAACAGTAGCTGTTATTGTTGGATGTCAAATCAAAAACGCTTGATGTTTTGCATATGCATGTTAGATAGGAAGAAGATGATGCTCCGAGATTAGTATTGAATGTCGACAGTTGACTTGATGTGTAAAGTACATTGCAATCAATACCATAATTGTACTAAGAAAACAACTGATTCTGCTTGAGTTGAATGAATCCAAAAAGGAGATAACTGCCAACACATATTAAAATGGTCAACAGCCAGCTGATGATATTGCGTAAGAAAGTCCAGCTCGACCTATTTTCCCATTGAATCATATCTGGAATAGGAGGCTCCTTGAGGTAGTAAACGCGATTATTGATGACCAATTTGTCTCCACAACAATAAGCCTCCTGTCTCTTCATCACTCTTTGTTTGGAAAGGACATCCGTGAACACCAAATACAGAGATATCTTCTAATGTGAGTTTTTATATTCTTTAAAGACTTCTTTTCTCTTCAAATCCATATATCTATCAACCAGATGCTTTAAATTTATTTTGTAATAATCGTATTACTCTTTTGATTTTTTACCCAGAAGGATATTATGGGAGTCATGAAACTATAAGATTGGACCCTCATTTTGAAAATAGTAGGTTTTCATTAAATCATACAACTAATTATAAATACTTTTCTGTTGGTCAAAAAGCTCCATCATCTACTGACCTTCAGGAAAAGTATATGAAACTATGGAAGGTAGGAATTAAGGACCGATTATTCCAGTATATTCATTTACGAATTCTTTGAATTCACTCTAATAATTATTTCGACTGAATCCTTAAATCTCTATTGAAAAATCATTAAGAGAAACTTGACTTGCCTTGAAGAAATCTTATTATGTGCGCTCAGCCATTCTTTAGCTGCACAAAAATAGAAAATAGCATCCACAGAACACTAAATCGAGGGCAACAATGAAATAAAAAAAATATTGGCTGTCAAAATGAATAGCCCCAATATTATATACGTTATTATCGCACTCATATGTATAAGAAACAAGAGAATAATTTTGAAGTCCTGTAAACTGCAGATTGATATTGCAAGAGGTTATTGCTGAATTGCATAAGTTAGTTGAAAGGACCGTGTAAGTGGAGGTGCTGTATTGAGACTGCCCATTTTGTTGCTTTTTTCGTTAATTCCGGCAGTTATAGAGAGAGTTAAGAGATTGATCAGAAAACACAGATCCAAAAGAGCTTATCTTACCATGAGGACAAGTAAGAGTCATTGAGGCTGTATTAAGGCTTGAAATTAGCCCATATTAGCATTTGTTATGCTCCGATGAAAACGGTCCATAAGTGCTGGAAAAGAAAAAAGTTGTATAATCTGCCAAAGGGTTAAAATTATTTTGAATTGACACTGCGAAACAAACAACACAAGATAGAATAGCTAGAAGTGACATAAGGATATAGAAACAAGTGGAATGCTTTAAGAACTTGAAGTACAAGCATATTCCCAGTCCTAGTTTTATGTAGGCTTTTTATGGAGGGCTGGAGCTGCAACAGCAAAAGGAGCCTGGACTTGAACCGCAGGCCTCACAGCAATAATATTTCCTGATCTGTCCTCGATCGTCGAAAGTGTGAGGATATAGAGGTTTAAGCTCTTACTTTTTAAACTCTTCGAGACGATTGGGATCTAATTTTTCCTCTTCATGGATAGACTTGAAGTAGTTATAAATGACTTCACTAATCATCAGAGTTCTTTCGTCTGAAAATGTTGTTTCCATTATGAAATTAATATAAAGATCAACTATTTGTAATTTAGCATCAAGTTTTGATGAGAGAAATATATTGTTATATCTAGCTTAAGAATCAGAAATATACTTAAATTTGTACGATTGTTGATTGTATACCTTGTACTTAAAATATAACCGACAAAATCAGTATTTTTGTCCAATTGATCTTAGTATATTAATTTGACGCGTTAATTATTTTGTTGGTCTTAGCCAATAAAAAGATTATACAATAAAAAGTTTTAATACTCGATGTATTTTGATCCAAAACTTTAAATATATTTTTATTTTATTAAGTGCCCACTCTTTAAATGTAAAATTGAATTCAATATTTAAATAGATCCCCTTTAATAATAAGGCAAGTACTTCATGAAATTAATATATAATAGTCAGAATTAATCATTTGCCTTAATTTGAATATGAACCCTTACTATCAATCCTTTGCCAGATCCAAAAACAATCCCAGAGTTGTTTCTAATCAACATTTCCTCAATCCCACATCAACTTCTGAATTAAATTAAGAAGTAAATAGAACTGATGCTGATCTTGTAGATAAAATTGAGCGGCCTTATGCTAAAAATTTAGCTCCCCTCAAATCTCTCCAAGAGGATTACATGCCTGCTAAGATTCACAAAGCACTGCAATATAAAAAACAAAGGTCCTACTACTTAAAAAATAGTGGAGGAGATTACGTAACAATCAAATAAATTAGAGATAAATCGATCTGTTTTAAGACGTTAAAGAACTGAAATCCTTTGGCCTCGGTCCTTATTTTTACATTGAGTTTATGCGGAGAATATGCTGGCTCTATCTCTTATTTTCTCTGTTATAGGGCATTCGAATATATATAAATTCAAAAAGTGGTGGTCTATCAGGTTACAATATTTCTTTTTCAACCTACCTTATTGGAACAACACTGGGTACTTTCCTTTTTATTCAGGAAATTTTAGCTATAATTCTATTTCCAATTTTGATGCTTATATTATAGCGTTAGTACCAGCAGGCATCCTTATCCTTTTCTTCCTTTTTTATATTTGCTGGAAATGCCACTTTTATTTTTAAATCAATGATGCAGAAGAAAATAATTTTAATGCTAAACCAGAAAAATTCTGCATTTAGATACAGCCAGAGGAAGAGAACTTATCAATGACTTAGGAAAGTCTCAAAAAGGTTTTTGAAAACTTTGGACCAGTTCATGAGGTATCTATTATCCGTAGGCATAAGAATAAGCTCCAATACTTTGAATAACTTTAAAGCAAGGAATAATCAATAAAGGAAGTTGAACTGTAGCTCAAACTAGAAGGAGGCAGCTAGGAAGAATATACTTCTCTAAAGCGTGAAAGAGATAATTTAATGAAGGAAATTCGCGATGTAAAAATTAATCCGAAAACAATTTCAGCGTACATTCACTTTTAGTTCTAAAAATCAAAGGTTTAGTGTCTATCATTCTTTAATAACTCTTATCTCTTTGATACATGCCCGCACAGTACCATGAGAACTTGCTGTGGATGCTGCCTCGATGATCTGGCATAAAAATTTAAATTAAATAATCGATTTAAGCTGCTCATTAAGAATTAAGAAGTGCCCAGTCCTTAGGATATAAATTGGTAGAGCTTTTAGCTAACCTGTGGAAATCGATTTTGCCGATATATGTTTGCAACGTTTATCATTGTTGTATTTTTGGCTTTTAGCTGTACAGTCATTGGAATCTGTACAATATATGTTTCCGCCCATTCTGCAAACTGTGATTCAATCTCTGTCCCAACTACACTAGTTGCCGCTCAAGCTTCCACTGACCAAACTGTCATTAGTTGCTATTGTAACTCTAACTTGCTATCTTCATTGACTGATGTCAACATAAAATCTTTTTGCTCAAGTTAGTTGCAGGGACTATATATTGAACAAGGAATTCAGTATGTAATTATTGGTGCTTCTACATTGACGAACTTTCTATTCGGGTTGGTCGTTGATAAAATCATAAATTGCACTAGACCTGCATCTCAATCATCTAGTCTAAAGATGAAGACTCTTATCTATACAATATTTCTGATCTTTAATACAATATTTTTGCCAATTCTACTGTACTCTGATATCTTTGGTTTTAAGGCATCATCTTACTTTTCGTTTCTAACTCTAATTTCGAGTGGAGTGGGCAATTTCTTTTCAGTGAGCAGTTTGCAATTCTATGTTGACTATAGTCCTATTTGGTTTAAAAACGTATCTCCAATTTTTACTAATTACATAATATTGGACGTAATTACTGTTTGGCTCATGTTCCTTTACTAAAAATATCAGGCCAGTTACTCTTTTCTATCTTTTAAAGAAGGAAAAATTCTACAAAAACACATGAATAAATAAATAACTGAATATCAGTTTAGTCCCTATAAACAGTATTCATCTTTCATTATGATTATCTTTATGAGTACCTTTCTCACAGCAGGAATACCTGTTCTTATGCCACTCGCTTTTGTGGATCTCCTGTCCAGGTATATATGCAATCGATCTCTTATGCAACAAAACTCTAGAAGAGTTGATGGACTAGGCATTATTTTCAATCAACTTCCGCATAATCTTATTCCTGCGCTATTAATATTGTCGACAATAAATGCAGGCTGGTTTTTGACTGCTAATTCCAGCATTTACCCCTCAATTCTGCCTTTCACTTTAAACTTAGGTGCCCTCAATAATTGGAGTATTTTATTAAGATAGCTATATTTGCCTTTTTATTTGATATTAAGCATTGTTGTGCTTGGTGAATACTTAATTTACACAGTCATAACAATATGCTGTGGATTATGCGGATGCTGCTATGAGAAAAAGCGAGCAATTCACCCTTCTCACATTAAACCCTTTACCTAACACAAAAAATCAATGAATATTCTGACTTCCTACAACATAAAAAGTAACGATAAGATGCGAAATGCAGTTACAAGGATGGAGCTATATATTCAAAAGTAAACGTGATTTATCCTATTTTTATAATTTCAATTTTATTAAATAATATCAATAACTTATATTAATCCAACTGCATGAAGATAATCTAATTTATATTACGCATTAAGAAATAATTAATTAATTACCATTCCATAGTGCAGACATTCTTCATAATCATGTAAAATATTAATTGGATACATTTATATTTATGAGATAATCAAAATTTTTATTTTGCAATGGCACGTTCAATATACATATTGAGGCACTATACATACTTTTTACCATAATAGCTATCTTCACGCTCTCTCAGTAGCATCGATACATCTTCAAACAATTTCTCTACTGTGGTAAATCGAATTTTTCTCAAAACATCTTTGAGTTATAAAAAATATGGGTAAAGTGGATTTAACTGCATTCCGTGAATTGGCAATTCAAGGGTGAGCCAATCTCTGTCTCTGGCAACTCGATTCAGTCTTGCCATGTCTCTATATGGTAAAGGATTCAGGATAAGTACATTCCTAGTACTTTTATTTTCATTGCTGAGTAGCATTTTATCGAGGGTATCTTATATTGTTTCAGGAGTATAATTTCCAAATTTGGCATTCCACATGAGCCGACCACTGCCTGAGAGAAGCCCCAGCACTACAATACTATTATTGATCAGTTTTTCCGGCCTAAATTTGACTTAATCTTCGCTTCTGCACCAGCCAGTATCTTTATCGTAGCATTAATTAATAAGCATCTAGTCATAAAAATAGACATTATAATTTTTTGTAATACATTCTTTATACCTCTGAGAATATTTTCTTCTTAGTTCGATGTGTAGTGGATCGTTTCTCTCTTTGCTTAACATTCTTAATTTTTTCTTCTTGAAATTTCCAAGTCTCAACAGACGAAGTATGACAGATCGCTAAACATTGCGATTTAATGCTGGGTCTCTATCTCTCAGTGCGACTGCCAGTTATAGTTGGGTTAAAAAGGGATTTTAATCTATGATTTATTGAAGCATTATAATTCTCATTTCTGTTTTCGTACGAGCAATTATTGTATGTGCTCCTCCATGAGTCAGTATAAACTATCGTTGGAATTTAGAGAGTGCTCGTGAAAGCGTAGGATCGTATTTCCATTACCGATATAATCCATGAATGGTGGGTCTGGTTGTCGAATATTTTTTCGAGAGTTATCGAATGGTTAATTTATTACTCTGCTATTTTTTTTGTTTCAAAACAGATGGCTAATCATCTTATTATGATTATTGATTATGTAATTGCTCGAAGTCATTCTTAAGATTTTATAGTTGTTCTTTGGTCAAACTTTTAGGACGTTCTATCATTCTTTTCCTCTTATAACGACAAAATTATTGAGGATTCTAATCTTTTGGAGGATCAATGGTTTTTGTAATTCTGTGTTTGGACCGTCTGCGATCAACATTCTCTTAGCATTTTTCGTATTCCCTTTTCACCTACTCTTCCCATATTTGTTCCTCAGGATCAATATTAGATATGATCTAAACTTAAGACAAAGGAAGACTTTTAGATTTGTTTGTTTTTAACTGGATGTCGTTTGCTTCATTGAAATCGTCCATAGAAAAATGTAGTTCAGATAAATTTAGTTCAATCTCACCTCTATTTGTCTATCTTTTCAATTTGTCAATAATATTTCTAGAACTTGATTTTTGATGATTCTTATCATTTCTTGACTACGAGTTCGAACTATTTTCAGATAAATTGTATTCGCTGTTTGGTCGGCCAGATCTTTTAAAAGCAGATGGAGTGGCAAAATGTTATTTGGGTGCCTACTTTGGAATTAATGGTGGGTTTGTTTTTTATTAATTTTAATCATCATCTGAATCAAAAATTGAGAGAACAGGCTCATCATAACTATCCAGTTTGTTGGAGATGGCTTTCTATATTTTCATGCAATTCTACACCTTAAGAATGGTCATTGATCATTTTTTCTTTAAGGCCATTACATTTAAAAATGGATATTTATTACCTGTATAATTTTGCTATTATTATCTAGTGATCTTTGGAAAGGGAATGAATATCGCACATTTATATATCTCATTTTTGGACAAAAATAATCACTGTTCAATAAGCGAAGAAGTAGTACAGACAAGCTATCAAGGTAATGATTATTTATTAAAAAATTGATTAAAATAGGATAAATGAACGAAGGTCTTATAAAATACCCTAACTGTATGAAAACAATTCTTTATTCTTACTTACTTATATGCTCTCCATTTGCATCGAATATAATATGACAATAATATTGTTTGAGTAAACTTAGATATTTAAATATATATTAAGCTAACAGAAGTAATGATGAAGAAAGCAACCCAACCACCAACTCCAAGCATTGGAGTCAGCAAAAAAACCACCACTTCCACTAATAAAGCTATTTAAAAAGGACCTACTCAATCCGACCGCAAAAACGAAAGTATCACGAATGATTTTCGCAGTAAAGATGACCAGTTGCTAGGAATAGTGAAGGAGTATCTACAATTCAATGGTTATATGCGCTCATATGAAATTTTAAAAAGTTAAAAGCCCAACTTAAAAGTACGTGCTCAGCTCAACCAGCCTCAACCACGGCCATAACTGGATAAAAATCATCTGCTGCAATTATTTGATCGCGGCAATCGAGAGGAGTTCTTTAGAACGGCACACAAGATGCTAAGCAGTGGAGATGAGGCTGCAAAGCGACTGGAGTTCTAATTGAATATTTATTTCTGTATTTACAACATTCATCCCTTCCTCAAAAAGCAAGCCACGATTGATAAACCAAGTGTCGAGGCTTTCAAGAAATATCTTGACACAAAAGGAGCATAAATGTCGGGGACAAGCTAATACTTATCCTTTTTTGCTCTACCGTTTATTCAAAAACCTCAAGAACACGGTGCTCTTGCCCATGTTTTCACGAGAGAATGGTTAGCTAAAACGCGAAACAGACTGATCGAGTTTCACAGTGCCTATCTTAAAAACTGTACAAATTACAGCCAGAATGGTAATAATACCAAAAAAATATGCTCTTTGCAATAATTGTATCAACAGTCATTGGGTGGAGTCAATTCCTCTCGTGAAGAATGCAAAGAAAACTGTACTCACTTAACAGAGATTGATACTTTGAAGGAGCAAGGACAAGAGATGCGAGCTGCTATCGAAAACTATCAAAGAAAGTTCTAAGAATTTGCTGAATCCTCCAAACAAAATTTAATGGAGTCAAATCAAAAATGGTTCAATTTCTCACGAGAAATCTACTCAGTGGCCAGGAAGTATGTCAGAGAGGACAAGCTTAAATTCCTAGAAAAGTATAATTCTTTCTTTGGTGGAAATATTGATGATCACATCGAGGCTAACGAAATATCTCTTTTCGATAAAAATTCTTATAACTAAGATCTCTCGATAACGCCTGATCTATCTAAGCGTATTTGTTCCATGAAGTAGAAAAAATTTCAATGAAAAAGCCTGAAGCTATCAGTCAAAATTATCAGATTGATCTGGGCAAAATCCGTACTTTATTCCTTCAAGCGAACTTAAAGGAAAAATAAGTTGAGATATGCATTGTGCTGAAAGCACTTCGCGTGCGCTTTACTAAGAAAGTACGTACTTTGCAAAGGCGAGAAACTATCATCTAATATTCACGAGGAGATCTTTGCGGTATCTCCGAAGAGAATTATGTTATACAGAAGAAGCTGCTTTTCGATGGTGGCGAACGCATCAAAGAGTAAATTTGAGGTTATTTAGGTTCTATGTCAAACTTATGGAAGTTATCACAACTGACGTCTCAGGATTGCAGTATCTCACTCGCTCCAAAAGACTCATTGAAAATTTGGTCGCCATATTTAATGAATAGAATTAATTTGGTAAAGTTCGTAAGCCTGTTCTTGGAATTCTGCAACGGCTATCATTTTCAAGAGAGCCCAGACTGCAAATGATTTCTCTGGGCATAATTCCAATGATCTTCAAAGTGTTTCACAATGAGGGAAATTAACTATCCAGTTTCACAGTTCAGTTTATGATAGCGATGATGATGAATCTCAGTCTCAAGCGCGAGAGCAGAAAGGATTTTGAATAGCATAAAACCTAATTGATAGGCATAGTTGCTGAGTATATGGACAGTGATAACAATCAGATCCGTAACTACGTTAACGGGGCAATCTTCTTACTGCTCACTTCGAAGGAAATCAAAGCAGAGGCACTCCGACAGAAACTAGACCAAGTAGTCAAAAACCTCTTAGAAACACGGGAAGATGACATGTGTTCCCAACAATATAATTATATCCTTAATCGCCTCACGGGAAACTAAGAGTAAGAGCTTGCTCAAGACAGTGATTCTGATGAAGAAGAAGAGGTTTAAAATGAGTAATGTGAGGAGGATGAAGAGTGTGGCTCGTTGAGCTAGTCTTCCAGCGAGTAGTAATATATATAGGGCGATTTCTAAATTGCTAATGGAGATTAACTCTTAATGAAAAACTATGCATTATTAGGCCCTGAAGCTGTGAGAGAGCAAATTCTAACGCGATCAGTTTTGGACGAAACTTCTAAGCGTATAAACAATATGACCACTTCCATTAATAGATCACGCAGATTGGATAATATTTTTGCTCCCAAGGGAAATGCAACTGTGCTGTAGCCTTAGTTGGACTGCCTACTTAATCGTAAAAGGTGATATTTGTTTGGTGATTTATATTAAATCGATACCGATCGTGAGATTGATTCAGATTGCTAATATTTTAACCAAATCAATTAATTCAATCAATTACTATCTTATTGATATACTCACAAATATAGACTGCAGCTGATAAATTATTAAGGTTATAAAGAAACAGATACAATAATCCCTCATTCATTTGCTATATTTTACAAATAGTATTTAAGTATGGACTGCTAACTTTTAGTTAAATGTTGCGTGGCTGCTTACTTGGTCTATCCTTTTTAAATGGCAGTGAGGATACCTATAATCAGATTGATCATATGGATTTGTTTTTTAAGAATGTTATATTTCTACAAGTGGTACACAGCAATAAAGTATTGATGATAGCTGAGAGTGGGGTCTGTGAGGTCATAATCACCCTTGTATATATTTAGGTTGTCCTCAAGGATAGATACTATTTGCTATAAAATACTAATCTCTTTGGGAATGCTAACGACATTGAATATCTCATCGATGGCCTGCTCGTTATAGAACATCCAGTTATTGAGTCGGAAAAATATTATCATATCTAAGTTAAGTATGTGATGATGAATCTTGAATTTTCGTAGTAGCGACAACTTCTTATCCATGAGCTTGTCGAGTACGTCTGGAAAATCTATCAAGCATTGAGTTATATTAAAAGATATCCAAACATGCTCGTATTTGTTGCCCTCGATTGCAAAACCATATCTCAAAAGTAATGATCGATTGGAGTTTGGACCATAACGGAAATATATTTGATTATCACAGTCGAAAGAATCACTTTTGTGAGTTTTCATTATGACGCTCTCAAACTCTTTTTTGTATTTAGGATAGCTAAAATTTCCATCACCTTGACTTTTTTACTCTGGTTTTGGCATGTACGACCGCTTCTTTGTTGTTTGATAAAATTAAATCACTTTGTTTTTGTAGCTGTTTAAACTGCGTTACACTATCTCTAATTCAAGCATAGCTCTTTGAAAGGGCTTTCTCCCGACCAAGTACTCTTTCTTAATGATTTGTATCTTTAGAATGAGGTGGCCAACAAATAGAACGGTAAAGTCTTACCAATTCAACTACTTCTAAATGATATCAATAAGTTTAGTGCTAAGCTTGACCACTTATTATCTCTAAAACTTATTTAATTAATAAGACTACTATACCTCCCAATTAAATGGGGTAGCATTAACTTCATCATAAGCGAATTCTCCTTCCTATAGATATTGATTGCTACCATAACTGCCAACGGAAGATGAATCATCATCATCTGATTTTTTGGATTTATCTTTTAGATAGGTCTCTGCTTTAGTCTATACAGAGTAAAATACTTTAGAACAGTGGTGATTAAACAACTCTAAGAAGGGCATCAAGGACACATAATTAATATGCTTGCCGAAAGATCGGTTTGTTAAATTTATGAAGATAGTTTTGTAATTTTACTTACAATATTCAGCAAACTGCAGAATTGGGTACTTTTTTTGGCATTGTTAGAATTCCTACCACTCCTCTTCAAAGCCTTTCAAATCCAAAGCAGCTGCGGATTTGATGGTTTCATCTTTAAATTAATCTAATTCCTATTGAGGCCAGAAGCATGCGATATCGCACTCTTTCGGAAATCTTTTAATCATCTAATACCAGGGATTTCCTTATTAGTTTTTATGGAGAAGGAACATGCAATACACCGTTATAACTCTATCTTGCCAATCATTGATGCTATTAAGAAAAAAACTATCTTTGAAGACTTCATTAAGCTTAGGCTATTATAGGGCCTTCACAGATGATAGAACTAACCTCTCGGGAATTCGAATCAGCACCTATCCCCCTCCCACATGCTAATTGACTGCCATTCCAATATACGGCAGTCCGTTTTTAAGTCGAAATAGCGAAGGAAATATTTTAGGGTTTACCATTAAGCCTTGGTTTTTCAAGATGGAATAGTAATCCTCGTGGCCCGAGTAGGCTGATACTGACAATGCAGGAAAATATATTTCTCTCATCTAATTAGGAGTTTGAATGGTGTTATCGGTGTGCTCCATATTGATTGCAATTGTTGATATACAGATATAAAATATTCCTTTAATGATTGCCAATAAAATATTTATAAGTTAAACGTCATCAAAATTAATAATTTAGTCGTTAAGAGATCATATCATATTTAAATCAAGCAAAGAACGTTAATGCCTGTCATTTCAAATAACCAACCATTTATAATTCTATTACATGAAAAAGCAGTCCAGTCGAAATATGTAACTCTTGCTCATTCAGTTTATCACGCAGACAGTAGTTTAATCTGCACTATAGCTTGGCCGAAAAAGATAGATAATACAATGCCCTCACCGACCCGCACTCCAACAATTATTTCATCGGTAAAGCTGGCAAACAGCGTTTGAGGGAGTTGAAAACATAAATGCGCAAATAAAGATCTTCATAGAAAAAGGAATTGATATAATTAATCAAGCATAAGATTAAAATTTAGTTTCCCAAAATCAAATTGCCACTCCTGGAAGGAAATTACACAGAAGAAGCAGTCAAAGACAAGCATCGGATGTCAGATCAAATTTACAATAAAATTATGACGGAAAGGTTTCGGAACTGTCCGGTCAGTGAGGAGAAGAGCAAGGTTACGCCATCCAAACTTGACTCCGAAGACCAAAGTAATTTAAAATATTAATTTCGCTTGGAAGAATTAAGGAAATCTAGCAGTAAGGGAAAACTAAGAAAAAGCAAGGTCAGATCCAGACAGAAAGTTAATCACGAAGATTTTGTGAAATTTTTAGCTAGCAAAAAGGAGCTTTTAGAGAGGAGCAGTCAGATGAACAATTCTTGAATATCATTACATATACTTTCATATCGCATTAATTATATAAACCAAGATGATACAAACTAAAATAGCATAGAAAATATCATGATAAATTGTTATATTCCTTTTCAATGATACTTGTAGTATAGTAATGATAAATTGATGCTAATAAGAAAGGAAGCTGACCTGATAATCATTGCAATTAATAAATTTAATAAAAGATATGCATATTTAATATTGAAGCTTAATTGATATTTGCAATGAGTTATAATGATGACATAATCCACGAGGGTCCTCTTAGCTTTAAGGTTATTCTCTTAGGTGATTCCAGTAAATCATATCCAAATTAGATGTCGGCAAAACATGCTTCATTCGCCAATTCATTGATAATTAATATTTTGCACGATCAAAACCAACTTGTAGCGTCGACTTTGTTACTAAAACTTATCAAGTTGACTAGTTTACAGTACAACTTAATGTCTTCGATACTGCAGGACAAGAGAGGTTTAAATCGTTGACTAAATCGTATTTCAAGGGTACAGATGCAGCCTTATTTATGTACTCTTTGGAAAAGTAAATATGCAATTAAAAAGCAAATAATCCTTTATAAATATTGCAGAGTGGGCTGAGTTCTATGAAAAATAGTCCGAAAACCGAGAGGTTTTAAAGGTATTAGTGGGGACAAAGGCTGATTTAGTAGAAGACGTATTTGTGAGTGAAATGTAAGCAGAGAATAGCAAAAAGGACAAAATATCGAAATAGTAAGTAAAATAGTTAATTTAAAGATTTAAATTCGTCTTTAAGTTTTAAACTTCAGCCAAAATTAACAAAAATATCAATCTGGTCTTTGAATAGTTATCCAGAAATTTGATTTACAACAGCATTAAACGTAAAAAAGGTGCAAACCCAATTCGATAATAGGAGTGGTCAGTCATCCTGAAAAGAGATAAGCCGCATTTGCTCAAAGAGGAGGAAAAAAATAGTGGTTGCTGCTGACTTCATAGATTTGATTCTCATCAAAAATATTTATTAAATTTTAGAATATCAACCAAAGCAATTTAAGAAACTTTGAATATTACAACAAAATCTCTAATTTAAACTGATGTTTTAAATTCAATCTTTGCAATTTTTAATAATACTTATTTAATAACCCTTTGAATTAAAAGATGGATCCTTTATTTAAAGTTAAAAAATATAAAGATAATTAATAAAGTAATCAATCAAACCAGATAGCCTGTGATGGATCAAAGACTGAAACTCCACAACTGGGTACAGATGTAAACATTTTTTCTCCAATATGTTTATCGCTACCCCATCTGGATTGCACTAACTCTTCTTCAATTCTGAACAAACTTTTACTTTTTAACTCACCTCTGTGCAACTTTTGTCTTAAGAATACCAGCAACTGAGTATACATACTTTTATCAGCTACGATCAGAGCAAAAGACTCATTTATGATCATGCAACTCTAGATATTAATTCATTTACGTTAAGATTTAGTGCCAATTTGATTTCTTCCATCAGTTCAACTACCTCTTCTGAATGAAGTCGCCAGTATTTCGAGTTTAGTTCCCACTGAGCACTGATTAATTGTTCAAAAGTAATATTTCCATTATTGAACTCACTTAATAGTCCCAGTTCTTTCATTGAATTCTACAAAAACCTGAGTCAAATAGATAGTACTTATCAGCATTCATTATATCGTCATTATCATATGAGATTTAGTTTAAAAAGTTCAAAGAAGAAAGCACGTCCCCTTCTGCTGAATATATTTGCAGGATAGAATCTAATCCACACATCTAACGGCATTGCCGTAAAATTTAATTTTTTCTTTATTTTAACTATCTCTTCCTTTACTTTTAAAATGCAATGTCCTGCCTCGCTAAATCTAACTGCAGAATCACCATTTTGTTTTACTTTTATAAAGGAATTGAATATTAAAGATCTCCAACACTCATATTAAAATTTCTATTTTGGAAGTTAAAAAGCTTGTTTAAAAAAATCTCATCGCCAAATATTTGGCAATTGATCAATTTTTTCATAATCTGGTGAATTGACTGATTTTGAAGTGTTTTGTTGAAAAGAGAAACTCCTATGAAGATGCTGGTCAGCATTATTTCTTTATAGTAGAAGCAGTCTTCAGGAATGTTGCTGTGCAAGTAGAAGATACCACCATGAAGCTTTTATTTTGGAATACCTTAGTTAGCAGCTTCAATGGCAAGACTGATCTCGTCCTGATACGAGTTAAGGCCTTCTTCAAGTTTGCCATCACAAGTCATTATTAATTCCTCATCAAAGTGGTTGCTGTTAATATAGATAGGCGATCTTTCATCAATTTATCTGCTCATCAAAATAATCCCATTCTCCAAACCCATCGATAAGCAAACATCGTTGTCGCAGAATAAGTTTAGGACTCCTTTGATCATTGTATAATTTTCGGGATCCATACCTACATCAAGGAATACCTACTATCATAAATTTTATTGAAGGTATTTTTGAGTTTGCCGAAGAGGATGGAGTGTCTGCTGCAGAGTTCGCCTTCTATGTCAGGAAAAATGCAGGAAAGGTCGTTAACTATGTTGATGGGGGAATTCATTCTATGTTTCATAAGAATAGAAGAATTATATTTTGATTATGATTAATTGAGTATAGGCAAGCCAATATGTATTTGTGGCCCGATAAAGTATTTTTTAGTTTCATGAATTTCACAATTCTTTCACATTCAAATTAATCCTTTTAGATGATACCGATTTAACTAATGAACCATTCATGCATCAATAGTTAAATAAGACATGATTTATTTGCATTTAAACGAATGATAGTATTTAAAATGATGAGATGATCCCTTTAATAGATAAATATTATCTGCTCACTGCAGTTAGATTTCTATGATTGATGTTTAATGATTTAGCCGAAAAACTGAGAAATCTACCAAAAATTTCCATCTTTTCAATGAGTTTAGTTAAGAATAACCGACTTCCCGATTCTAGAAATAATATTTCGAAAATGTTGGAAATATGCTGGTGGTGAAATGATATGATATTATAAGAGGACAATGAACGAAGAGCTCAATATTTTTCTAAAATAAATAGAGCATTGCAGCTATGGATAAAAATACACTCACTGGTCTCAATACCTGCAGAAGTAGTGCCAAGCCGATAACTATCCTTATCTTCTTGGATACTTCCTCGAATACTTCCCCTTTAATTATCGCTATTGGCTTGAGTATATCCATCTCACCAAGCCAGAAGAGTATCAGACTGCCCTTCTCCGTAATCCCAAGAGCTACTAACTGTGGATAGGTTATCTCAATAATTATAAACTAACCCATGAGGGTGAAGATTCCTTAAAGTACAAACGCTAATTGGAGCGAGCTATTATAGAAATTGGAGCGGATTCTCGCTCTCTATTTCTATATGAGGAGTATTATGATATGGTCAATGAAAGTGTTAGGTTTTAATTCTACAAAAAAGTTTTCACACGGGCACTTATCGGACTGTAGGGACTCTATGATAAATTTAAAGAGTGGTTTGCATTGTTGGCAGACCAAACAATTTCGACTCTGGCAATAAAATAACTTAAGAATGCAGCAATGACTCTTAGTTTGGAGGAGCAGCGAGCTCATCTGAACAATATGATCGGAACTATTTACAAAAAAACTCTTAGTTATCGAGACAAACGTCTTCGGTTATAAGATTCAATAAAGCACAATTACTTTGAGGGCGAGTGTATGAGTGAAGATAAGGCGATCTGGCGTGATTTGATTGCTTTATAACGTAGCAACGGTATAGTATAGAATATTTCCTACTGCTACGAACGCAGCTTAATGGCCCAAACGGATGATGTGGAACTTTGGTAATAAGTATTCCACTACATGGAAAATGAAACTAATAAATATACTAAAGTATTAAGTATCCTGCGTAACAACAGGCAATTTTTCCTAAAATTTGACATCAATCTATACTTCTACTGGTGTGACCTTGAAGAAAGAGAAAATGTAACAGCCGCCCGCAAAATGTATCAATAGCAAGCCAAGATTAACAGCATCTATGAAGTTTATGAGCGGTGGATACAATTATAAATTCGATAAAAACAGTGGAACAGCGCAAAATTATTATATGATACTCTCCTTACTCTGTATAAAGATGACATAAATTTGCTGGCCTATATTCTAATTGAATACTCATAGTTCGTTGTTAAGTATTATAAGGATTTTGAGTATTCGAAGAAGTTATTGAAGACATATTTTGACGCTTTACCTTTCAACCAGTATCTTTTTAATAAATATTTGGAATTCTTCAAGAATTTTTAAAACAAATAGGGTTACTATGACTAACTCATGCTGTTTATTAATGAAGCACTTGGAAAAGCTAAAGTCAGTCTCAGCTAGCAGGAGTTTGCAGTTATGACGCGAGCACTCAAGTACTATTTGAGATCTACTTTATCCAGTATATACCTCATTAAGCTGTCGGAGCGCAAAATTATAGAGTGCGAATAGAAATTGGCCAAACACACTTGATCATTAATCAATTGTATCAGCATCAACAATAATTATTGAATACTCATCGAGGAATAAATAATTTTGATAATTTTGGATCGATTAAGCCATATATTTCATTTTAAACCAAAGGAATAATACTTCAATTTTTTAAACTGATGTCTTAAAATATAATTATTAAGCCTTGATTTCTTAGTTTATATTTCTAAAGTTAATAAAATGAATCTAAATATCAATTATTAGGCTAATTATTTTCATCGTCTTAGCAATCGGAGAAGCTGAGTCATTAAAACTCCTTCAGGTGCTCCTTCTTTTACCTATTTAATTAAGCTTTAAAGATGAGGACATTTGCTTCCACAGAACTTGCGATGAATCTCTTCAATTAATTAAAGATATTGCCTCACTTTTTACTTACGACCCTTCGTTCTCATATTCCAACCCAGCTACTATAAATCAGTTTTATTCAATTCAATATGACAACTTTCAGCTGATCGTTTTTAGAGCCGACTTTTTTATTTCAAGGCTTTTGCAACTTATTTTAGTGAATTTTTTGATTTTTATTGTGATAAAACTGATTGAAAGTTTGTGTTTATTGCGCTGGCATCATTAGTTTTGGGACCATTGTTTTCTTTTGATTTGCTGTTAATTTATTAAATTTTTTATCGTTTCATGATTGCAGTGGCACTTTTTCTATTGAATAGTTTATAATTTAAGAAGCTGGAGCATTTTTATTATGAAGTGTGCCTTGTAAAAGGATAATTATTTGTATTTTCAATTTCCGTAATATTTGTATCTATTCTATTAACTTTATTATTGTCTTTTTATCTGCCTTAAAACATTGCATTTTGTAATTTTAGTTCATTCTAGCTTTAACTATCACTTTCTTTTTCTTAGGAATGATGCAAACTAATACAATTTACTTTGTTGTCATGATTTTTATTGATTCTTTACTTATATTTTTATTATTTCATTCCTTATGTCATTCCCTTCCTCAGTTCGCTTAACAAAATTTTACGATTCTATTGAACTTTATTGCAGCTATTTTCATTTTCAATTGTATTTTAATCAGCAAAATTGTTTTCCTACTTTGTTTCAACTTCTTTTATTTTATCCTATTAGGCACTTGAGTTTTCTTATAAATTTATTTTGGAGTTTCGAACAAATACGCCAAATGAGGGAGTATTAGAATATCTGGATTGAAGTAACATCATAGAAGGAGAATGGGAATACTTCTTTGTTAAAAAGGATGCTTGTTGCGAATACCTGGAGTGAATCTGAGAAGATCTTGCCCCCACTTTGTTCTTTAATGGCTTTTCTGCAATTTTTAGACTAGATGTACTCATTTTTTGGGAAGAAACCTTAGCTTTGAGCACTTGAGACTCTCCATTGCCAACAACTTATGAAGAAGAGCAATGCATATATTTTGCAATGTCAGGTGGCAATAATTATGAACGAATGACACAACTGTTCTTTCTTTCATAATCATCAGTCATTTTGATACGTTGATTACTTCTCGACAATGTATCATAATTTTAAGAATTTTCCTCTGATATGGCTTGAATTTAATCTACTGCATGCTATTAATGGATCAAATGGCTATGTTTGCTTTCAGCCATTGTATAGATGCCATTTACTTTAAAAATAGAAATGCTAATTTCTTCTTCGCATAAATGTAAATTATTTGCTCCTCTCATCAATTATCTGCTTTATATATTTTCATTTTGGTGTTCTATACCCAGTCCTCCTTCTTATTTTTCATTCATTTGTTACTTAGTCATTTGCGTATTTCTATAGCTCCCAATTAGGTCAGCTTTGAATTTCTTATTTTGGGGTATTTTTTCCCTATTTACACCCGATTTCATTGAGTTATTTATATTTATATTCATATCTCTTTTTTTTCTTTTACTTTTGCTCTTAGTTTTACTCTATTGTTGATTTGTTCTATTTTTTTATTCATTCTTCATTTAAGACGAATCAAAGTTGAAAGGCTTAGAATAATCCAAAAGGTCATTTTTAGAGCCTACTGAAAAATGAAGCATTCCCTACGGCTAGGAATTTGCCTATGTTTGAGTACCCTCATTATGAGTAATATAATTTTTGATCATAGAATTGCCTTGAAAATGTGATTCTTCCTGAATAGGCTCAAGATGACTACTAATTGTGATTTTTTTGATAATTTTGCTCGTAGAAGAATTATTGTTAGAGAAGCGAAAGCTTCTCTTTGTATTTTTTAAGTGTGTCTTCTTTTTCTCATCAATTTATTTTACAAAATCTGCCAGCTAAAGGCGCTGCCGCTCAATTTCGGCATTTGGCAAACATTAAAGTGGGATGCTGCTAGCTCTCGTATTAATAAAATGATAAAGTTAGTCTTATCTTCTATCCACTTCATCCAGTTACTTGCTTATTGGTGATTCGTCACCATCTTTTGGGTATATAATTCTGCTTTTGTGCTGTTCAAAAGTCAGCGAGAGTGATGCGATTATAGTGTCGATGACTGTGCCAATGACTTGGTCGCAGTTGATAGTATTAAGAAACTGATTGACGTATTTGAGTGTTCGTAACGAAATAGAAGTAAAATTTTGATAATAGTACTCACTGTGATTGTGGTCGTCGGGGATAAGATTTTCACGAATCTCTTCATTAATCTTTTGTAGCAGCATCCGTAGTTCTGCTGCTGAATAGTCTCTGTTATGATTAGCAAACATCGAATTAGAATAACGAGCCTTCTATATATAGACCAACTAACCACAAAAAAAATAATATTTAATATTTCATTTTTTAGTTTTCTTCTTCCGCTTCGAGCATATTCACATTGGTATTTCGCAAAGCAGGAAATAGCAAAAATAAATATAAAAACAAACAGCCAATATGACTCATTGAGCGAGACTACCATACTTTCATACTTTTGGATGGTCATTTATGCAGAACACTTTAAAACTATTCATGATGATATTAAATTGTTATTATCAGCATACCAAAAGCTGAAATCTCAACATTGATTGCTATGCGTAATTCAAGTATGCCAGCATGGGATGATGGGATGATTAAGTAAAAAGGAAGTATTCACTTAAGCCAAAAATTTGTTAAGCGCTAATTAATTGAGTTGGACTTAATTACTATGAGTTTGAAGCAGAAGATTGTGGAAGTCCCTGAAGGAACAAGCATTATGCTTGCAAAAAATGAATTGATGTATTTAGAGACGAGTTCTTATGTATTGCCACTTTCTGATACTTCTCTCTCTTTCAAGGTTCTCTTTGGTTTCATTGTTTTTTGGCTTACAATTTTTTGAATAAAAAGGATAAATGATATTTGATGAAAAGAAAATTTAGATTGGATTTGTTTGACAGCAAAATCAAGTTTATCCAAATGTCGCAATTATCATTTTTCACGGTTTTAATGTTGTTTGACTTCTCAATGGTGATAATAATGGGCGGAGAAAAAACATGAAGAATAGATGATTTTATTGTTTTACTATTAAAATTTTAAGTTGACTTTTATTTGAAGAACGGAGATATTCTCCAGTCAAAGACATTAACACTGCAAAGATAAACGGACAGCATTGATTCTTTGAAGTGTAATACTATACTAATACCAATCAATTATATTTTAAATAGCAGTACTGCATTACTACAAATCAATAAAGGAACATTTTATCAAATATTCTCACATTTAACTTCTTCGAAGACAACAATTCAAGACTATTTATAAATTGAATGCCATCTCAAAGTATTTGGCTCCACTATGTGGTAATCATCATCTATCGAGAAAATAAACAGTTTTCTAGTCGGACATAATGCAAACTGCATAACTAAGTCATATTAAATAAATTCTTATACGCGCATCTGCGATCTTAGATAATATATCTTATAAACATATTATTATGCAGCAAATTGTGAGTAAATTGGAGCGACTTCTACCTCGCAAAAAGATGGACATCTTCGGAAAGGACAGTCTCATGAAAACTTCCCTTCCCTATTACCTTCTAGCTGTGCTAAGTCTCTTGGGGTTGCTTCTAGATGATGCTGACCCTTTTCCCTTCATCGTGCTAATATACGCTGGTTTTCCTATCATCGATGAAATTTTTTCCTTTGATGAGAGAAACCCAGACGTCTCAGAAAGAGCACAGCTCGAGCGAGATTAGCCATATTTTCGGATGGCTCTTTATGCAGCTATGATCTTCGATTGGGCTATCTTTTTTAAAGTGATGAAAAAGATGGAGGAAACTGACATAAGCTGGGAAACACTGCCAGGAGTTATAGGTACGACTTTTGTCGTTTCCAATCTATACTCCGCACAGTTCGCAGTCGCACATGATGTGATGCATAAACCTGGGAAGTATTTTAGGATTTTGGCCACGCTGGATATGGTCAAGCTCTACTATCCCCATTTCACATATCACCATCTCTATAGACATCATGTGCATGTAGCAACCCCCACAGATCCATCAACTGCTCTGAAGAACGAAACCGTATATGCATTCATTTGGCGTTGCATCAAAGGCTCTTGGATTGGAGTTTATTAGGACTAAAAGAAAGCTGGTAAAAATTTGATTACAAATTATGCAGTGTTGAGCATTTTATCTACTATCGCTTTTGCTTGGTTTATCTATTTGGTCTTCGGGCTACAGTGTATGATTATACACTCCATAATGGCTATTGGCTCAATAATATACCTGGAAGGTATAAACTATTTAGAACATTATGGCCTTCAAAGGAAGTTGCAATCCAATGGAGAATACGAAAAAGTTACCATCCTGCACAGCTGGAATGCTCCCCACCGCTTCACTAACTATCTCTTCTTTAAGCTGCAACGACATTCAGACCACCATGAAAACTCTTCTAAACCTTATCAAACGCTGATTTCAATGGAAGAGTCCCCTTTCTTACCTCATGGATACACCCTTATGATATTAATGACCTTTTTCCCAAAGGTATTCCTTGCATTATGCAGGTATGGTTTAGGATAATGAATCCTCTTGTTTAGGGGTATCGAAACTTGAACGCTTAAAAAAAAGAATTAATTGATCCCGAACTAAAATAAAAATCAATAACTGAAACGCGTAAATTTCTAGTAGAAGTGGCTTTGGCGTCTGGATTACTGCTTTTTGTCCATTTGGTTGGCTTATTTTGAGTGATTTCGAAGCAATCTTCATTTATCTTTATCACTATATAATTTGATGATAGTTCAACGTGTTTATCAGTTTTTGTAGGTCCATTCTCTCAAAATTAATGAATAACACTTTAAGCATAAAAAACTGTATTTAATGATCTGAGTATTTACTGATAATTGAAAAGAATTAATAATATTTTCTGCGCATCTCTGAGAATATTGTTTTCAGCTCAATGATTATTGTTTATTAGTTAAACATTTTTTCATAATTTAACGATTTGAGAATACTTTGATCAAGAAGCTGATTGAGATAAATATTGCATTAAAGAAAAAATAATATAAACTTTTGTCAGCACGCCCTATGATAGAAATTCTGAGTCAAACTAAACATAAAATGATCCAATGTCTACCTTTAAGTTTATTTATTTCTTAAAATGCATACGTATTTTCAGAAGAAGAATAATAATATGTAGTAAAAAGTAAAATTTGCAAGACTTACCATTTTAATCAATAAAAGGGCATATTTATCCGTACGCATGCAGAACTCATTGGTTTAAGCCAAATCATATTTTTTAAATATAAACAGTCTTCAGAATCAATTATATCTAATCCCTCCAGAAATACGACCCTAAGCTCTTGAATTTTATAATCATTTAATGGCTCGTACTAAACAAACTGCAAGGAAATCAACAGCTCAAAAAGTACCCAGAAAACAGCTTGTCGCACAAAAAATAGCCAGAAAAACTGCACCCATCGCTTCAGGTGTAAAGAAGCCTCACCGTTACAAACCCGGAACTGTTGCTCTGCGTTAAATTCGCAAGTATCAGAAAAGTGTACCGTTTCTATTATTCAGACTGACCTACTGATCCGAAAACTGCCCTTCCAAAGGCTGGTGCGGGAAATCGCTATAGAGTTCAAGCAGGAATTACGTTTCCAGAGTCAGGCTGTTCTCGCCCTTCAGGAGGCTGCTGAAGCATATCTTGTGTCCTTGTTCGAAGACACAAACCTCTGCGCAATCCATGCGAAGAGAGTGACGATAATGTCCAAGGATCTACAGTTGGCCAAGCGAATTAGAGGAGATCGCTTCTGATTTGGAACCTTTATTTATAACATATTTTTGAGTCAGTATATTGAAAGTGAGATTATATATAAGAGATATATTTACAATTCCTATTGATGAATAAATGTGGCCGCCTCTTATTTTTTGATATTTTTAGACAAAATAGATACGCCTCTTGATAGTGCAAAGAGTAGTGGTTAAAGTATAATTTAAATATGAATAAGAGATTTAAATAATCAGGCCAATAAGCAATCTCTCTTTTATTGGTTCTTCTCTTGCTATGTTTGACGCCAGCCCTCTCCCAAACAACTCTGTCCGTTTCTTTGAGTAACACAAATATCAACGCAAACACCACGTACTTTTACACCATTGTGTTTTCTAACTCTTCGAGCCGAATCAACTTAACGCTTTTTTTCCCACCTCAAGTAATACTTTCAAATGCTACAACCGTATCAGCAAACACAACTGCACTCAATACTTCCCAATACACAGTATCTTCAGCAAATAATTCAATTTTAATTAACAAAGCAATGAGTGGAAGTATTGCCCTCACAATCAACTACGTCAAAAATCCACCATCAGCCATTCAAACTACCAGCTTCTCTATCAGTAGCAATATTTCTATTGACAGTGTTAGCATTAGTGCTGGCAGCTATATTCAATACAGTTCAGGAAGTCTTCAGTCATGCACTTACTCCTTTACAGGGACAACAGAACAAAGCAACTCAATTTTAAATATGGCTGCAGTTTTGGGCAATCCTATTCCAATCGGGAGCAACACAGTAGCTATATATTACCCAAAACAATGGTAAAGCTCAGACATAAAGTCTCTAACTTCCAACTCAGTTGCAATCACTTGCACCTATACCACAGATAGCAAAATTTATTTATCTGGCAACTGTACCTTTGATTCAAGCGCCATCTATTTTGTTTTTTCGGTTAGTTCCACAATACCAGCAAACACCACTTTGACTGTACAAGTGAATGGAATAAACTGCCCGCCAACTGTCAACACTACCACCAGTAGCAGCTTTAAAGTAATTACCATGGATAGCAGTTCAAATTATATTGATACAAAATCAAGCTGTACAATTAATCCTACAACAATTTCAACCATCAATGGTAATTTCACCAACTCAGCTGTTTCTATAAATACTTTGTACTCCTTGCCAGCCATTAATTTTACTTCCGCAGTGCCAGTAACTTTTCAAGTGGGTGACACTCTTCAAATGAACTATTAACCCACTCTTGTTTGCACGGGAAACAACCTGACTATATATCGAAACCAATATATTCCTTGGACATTTGCAAGCTCTTCTACTGGAGTAAGATCCTACAGTGGGGGCTTTGTTACAGACAATATAAACTATTCATCAAATATACAGCTCTACTTAGACTGCAATATCAATGCTCCACCCTCAGCTCAGCCTACGACTTTTGTTTTCACTTTTTTTAGAGGAGGTTCTCCTTATCTTAATTTGAGTGCAACTCTAACAGCATTAGCTGCAACTATTAAAGCTTTAAACTTCAAAGTTGCACCAACAACGATGTCAGCTGTGATAAGTTCGAGCTATACATTTTCATTGCTGTTGAGTCAAAACATCAGCAGTCAAGGAATGGTCTATCTGTATTTGCCTGTTGGTCTTGACTTATCGGGTTTTCAAAATCGTTCTAGTTGTAGTGGTACAAAAAATGCTATCAGTCTCAGTATTGCAAACTGCAATTTCTCTGCAACTTCTTCATCAATTATTATTTATGTTTATCTGAGTGAAACAGTTGCTATCTCTTCGGGAACGAATCTTTCCCTATTGATAACGAATATAAATAATCCAAGAACTGTATTTACCCCCTATACATTTGGAGTGGCAACCTACTATAACCTCAATCTGGCTCTAAGTATGGTGGAATACAATTTGGCGGCTGCTTCGATATCATACACCACTTATTCAAGCTTTAATCTCAATATAAGTCCATCCTCCTTTTATGTTTATAATTCAGCCAGCTCAACTGTCAGTTACAAGAACCAAGTCTTTATTCCTGCAGGGGTAGTTTTTACTTACATTTTTCCAAGTGCAATTTCAGGTCTCACTTTTAATCCTGTTCTGGTCTATGCAAATAGTTCCCTACAGTCAGTAAATCAAAGTTCTGCTTCACAGGCAACTCAAACTTTAACATTTCAATACAATTCGGATATTCCAATAGGAACAAACATTTCAATCTCCTTTATTCTTAAGACTCCTGCCAATATGGGCACGTATAACTACATAAATCTTACTATCTCTAATGCAGATAATATCTATGAGCAATGTGTAGGTTATCTTCAACTGTCAGTGACACTAGCTTCTCCCATAAATTTTTCAATTGAAATGACTGGCATTTCAAGTAATCAGTCGACTGGGGCACTTGATATATACCAGTTTACCATGATTACTTTTATTCCACATCCTTCAAACTTCAATTTGTTAATAAGTTTTCCAAGCGATACATCCTATTCAAATGGCTACAACTGTAATGGACCCTGTAATGCTACGACCAATATGGTGAATGGATCAACCATTAGTGTCGCAATGCTAAACCCAAATGCATCGACCACTTTTATTTTTAAACTAGGATATTTTACAAATCCAAGGAACATAGGTCAGGGAATGACATGGAATATGAGCACATATAGTGGTGAATCACAAATTGGTTCTGGCAGTGCTGCAGTGAATATTCAGTTAGCTAGTCAACTAAGTGGTAGTTTATCTTTAAACTACAACTATTATCGAGGCAACACAAACATTGTGGTTTTTTATGTCACCTTATTTAATAAGCTAAAAAATGGCGATTACTTCCTCATACAGTTTGGATCGGATACATATACTGTTCGGCCGAGCACATCAATCAGTTGCACCACTCTTTCTAGTTGTTCTGTCACCAATCAATCCACAGCTAACGTCCTTGTAGTACTCGGATATCCAACAATAAACCAAATTAGCATGCAGCAACTCACAATAGTCATCGACGGATTGATTTCATCTGCCTCGACTCAATATAATTAACACAAATACTTTAATATTTCTACTTACACTGCAAATGGATACCTCATTGATCAAGGATATGTTACATACAATATTTCTTGTGGTGAGTATCCAAGCAATAATTGTCGAGAGTGTCTCAGCAACGGAAGTTGTCTCGATTGTTATTATAATTTCAATACCAATTTATACAATGGCCTCTGCACTAACAACTGCTCGACTGCTTCACAGTATCAGTATTTTACAGGAAATAATAGTTGTGCCGCTTGTGAGAATAATTGTGCTACTTGCACTAGCAATATTAGTTGCATAACCTGTATCAAAATTGCAAACCTACAGTACTACCTATATCCAGACAGTCAAACCTGTTTAACTTTCTGTAATATCACCAACTTTCGCTATATTTCCAAGATAGGATTAATCACCTACTGTATGCTGTGTTATGACCAAAATTATTGCATCTCTTGTGTGAGTGATGGCCCCTTTAATTGTACTAAATGTGTAGATGGAGTAATTATTCAAAACGGACAGTGTGTGACTTCATGTACTATCGTCAATAGCTACATTTCCAGCAATAACATGTGTCTTACTTGTGATATTTCCTGTAAGGAGTGTACTTCTGGTACTTCTTCCGATTGTGTGGCCTGTGCATATCCTTATATGAATGTCACTAATGTATGCGTCAGTTCGTGCCCACCGGGAAGTGTTGCAAATTATACTACCCAAACATGTGGATGTTCTAACAAATGCAAAACATGTCAAAACCAGTCGACTTACTGCCTAACCTGCTCCAATACTTCTCTAGTATCTTATCAAGGCGGATGTATTGGATCCTGTCCATTTTATTCCTTTCTATCTGGAGGAATCTGTTTGAGTTGCAGTGAGAATTGTTTAAATTGTACTGCAACCACGTGTATACAGTGTGATTCATTAACCTACTCTTTCAACAATAGTTGCTACTCGGACTGTAGTACTGTTAGTCCACAGTATGATCACGATAATATCACTATGAAATGTGTGCTCTGCCCCAATGGCTGCACTCGCTGTAGTGGATCAATATGCACAAACTGTCTATCTGGATATAGTCTATTGAATTCGAGTTGTATCAGTCAATGTATTGTCCAAGGTAATTGCATTCCAGCGGTACCTGACAAAGTTCTACCTTTACCTGGCTCAATTGCCACAACTGTATGGATTTTATTAGTGATCGTAATTAAACTATTATTGAAAAGACTGTACATTCCCTATTCTGCAATGATTGGATTGTGCATTGTTGAATGCATACTGGTGATATCATGCATATCAGTGGTTGATCACTCAGCCTTATCGTCTCGTCTTCTCATGGGTGTTGACTATTCCTACAGGATAATTGTTAAAAACTTGCTTATTGCAAGCTTGGCATTAAACTATGTTTCCAATATCCTTTATCTCATACTCTTTATCAAATATATTAGTCCATTAATCGTAAAACCTAGACAAATAGATTACATTACGCATATTGGTACTTTATTTATTGGTACTGTCACCAATTATCGCTTCGGACTTATCGCCTTTAGTAGAATGTTTCCAAAACCATAAATTCAAGTTGATAATAGTAGTAGACTTACTCCCATAAATTACCTGGCAGCAGGATCAGTGCTGCTAGATATGCTTCCTTTGTCAGCTGCCGGACTATTGGTTTATAAAGAGTACCCCAGTACCAATTTATTTATGCTTGGAATAGACCTCATGATAGTGATAGTATTGATTGTGGTAATAACAGTGTGGATGGTGGCAGTCCCTAAATCAGAGGATTACTATGCATCAGATGTTAAAAAATTTAATATGGAGGATAACTTCCGCACTGAGGAAGATATCAATAACTAAAAGAATCAGTCATATAATAAGCTATTTTCTGTGGGAAACATCCCTAATAACATGTAGAAGATTATTGATATTTCCAACAATGATGACATAGCTGCACATTCAGTCAACAACAACACTCTTATTTTGATGACTGCCAATGAAGGGGTGCAATCCTAGGAGGAAAATCCTCCTCTGCCTACCATTATAAAATCCAATAACCCTAAACTATAAAATATATCAGTTAGTGATATAGTAAAAGAGCAAATGGCGGAATAAGATGTCGATTAAATTATCCACTTCGAGAATACGACTATTTCGAATAAGATTATCAAAAAAAATAGCGATGACGTATTTCGTGAGCCTATTGAATAAAAAAAAACTAAAAAGATTTAACGTATCTCTAATCCACCAGGGGTAATACAAGAAGATCAGCTTGAACCCAGAAGCAAAGAAGAAACTAAGAATTTTAGTAAGGAGCATGTCAAAAAAAATACATTTGTTTCTTCAAAAAAAAAGCATCATCATGAATCGGAAATTCTTCGATCTAAAGAAACAAAGGCAAAAAAAATTGAGTCAAATCTATCGGAAGAGGAAAATAAAAATGATGATATTGAACCAGTGTTCATAAAAAGTAATCATCACGAATTTTCTTCGAGGAGAGAAAGCAATGATACACCTGTCAATATTCTGCGAGGCAAACACAAATCACATAAAAATGGTTAACAGCAGAGCGAACCTAAGTTGATGATGCGCAAAAAGACTGAAATTAAGGTTCTTGAAGCAGATGCTTTTTAAGACTCTAAATCGGATAATTTAAACCTATAGGCTTTAATAGCAACGAAAATAAGGTAAAGTCAAGGCTTGGATCATGGTTTAAAAGTTTAGAAGTTGTAGAGAAATACAATAGAAGATATTTCTCCGAGTTGGTTCAACATCCAGAATCAAAGGTTTGATATCTCTGAAATCGAAGAAATACCTTGATTAATTCCATCTTTCTTTTTCTTAATTACGATTGTAATACTTTCAATGAATATTCATTGATTCCACAGTTATCTAACAATCTTAATGAAATTTAAACTAAATAAACTAAATAATGAAGCTGATATATATTTAATTATCAATTCATTCTGGTCTTGAATCGAGTCAGATTCTTTTCAAACATATTCTTTCTCCTTTCTCCGCGGATCTCAATGATGGGTCTATTCTTCTTCACCACTGCAGATTTATTAATTTTAGGTGTATTATCCCTTTTTTACTAATCAGAACTACTATTTTGTGCTTGTTTTAATTTATAAAAAGCATACTATCTCGGATGGAAATGATTTCTGTATCTCATTGAATCTTGATTTTATTAAGAGTGTCGGCTTTGCTTATTTTTTGTATTTAGAATGCTGTTTTAAGAGGAATCAGGTTTTGGTATATCTTCTTCTTCGATCTTAATAGTTTAATATGGTTATCGCTCCATACCCACTAAATCTTCTTCGTTTAGATTAGTCGAAATATACCTGTAATCAGACTGCAGCATCCTTAAAGCTTCCTGATCTCCATTGTAAGCTTGAGGTGGGCTATCCTGAAGAGCAGCCTGCAAATTGAACTCACTTGAATTATTTAAATTGAAGTGAACTGATGAGGAAGACAGTGACATCATTTCTGGTTCTGTGAGTGAAAAATGTTATTCCCTAGAAATAAAATCTCTGGCATTGATGATTTCGCATAATTATTGCTTGAACTGTTATTATTGTATAAATTATGATTGTTTTTAATGTTTGTCCTCAATTACTAACGATGACAGTTATTTTAAATTTTAGCTTCCCATTAGTTTTAGTAGGCTTTATGTTTATCCCTTTGCGTAATTTAAAACTTAGCCTGGAGATTGAGGAGGATTTTCTTGTGCGATGGAACTAGACGGCAAGTTATCTTCTTTATCAATTTAAATTTAGTTTTATAGAAAAGGGTTAATGAGTTAAGGTTGCTTGAAGGTAAAATTATTGTTATTTTAATTGACAGAGGGTTCTATTTCCTGTTCAATAGATTCATCATTTTTTCTCATTTATTTCTAAATTATCATTGATGATTATTAAATCAAATTATCATTATAATTTTGGATGACTTATTAATTCTCCTGCAAATATTTTTATAATTATTATTTTTAACTTTCAAAACAGCTATCAGTTGGTTTATGATGATCCATTATCTATTATTCATACTAATCTATTGCATTGCTAATTTACTATAGATTGTTTTATTAAAATTAAGGTTTGTCGATTATTACAGAGTGAGTTTATTCAATAATTGGAGCTTATTCAGGACTTATATCATTTATTTATAGTTTTGCGGCATCAGATTTTGTTTAATTGATCTCTATAATTGGCTAATTAAGTGAGACCCTTTATGCTTGTTGTTTGTCTTATTAATGCCATACTTCACTGATTTATTGTTTCTTTGATTGCTCGGAGTTCAAGGCCATTGAATTAATTTATTATTTTTTTATTATTTTTTATTTAGGATTTATTTCAATCATTTATTTCTTTGCTTTTTTAGGCTTAAAAGGTACTGAATTGATTTTCTGCTTTTCTTATTTCACATGTGCCTCAACAATTTATTTTTTTATTTTTTTAAGATTGGGGGTGATTGAATTTACTTCTTTTTTTTATTTTTATTATTTTATTTGTTTATAACTCATTTACTTTTTTGGTGTTTAGGAATTCAAAGCAATTTAATGTACCTAAACTGTTGGTTTTTCATGTTGTGAATGCTCCTTGACTTATTTTTTTGTTTTTTCACCAATGGAAGGAATCTATTTATTTTATACTTTTGCTTTTTCGAATTTGGGGTGAGCATAACTAATTTATTTCTTTGTTTTTTAATGTCTAGGGCTTATGGGATTGATCTTACCATTTTTGTCTGTTTTAATTTAGCCAATAATATTTTTTTGGTTTAATTGATTTTTTGTATTAGTAGTTTAATTGTCTTTTTAATTTTTTTGTTCATCGAGTTTTATGTTTGGTTTTTTTGTGGCATTAGCATTTTTATAAATTTGTTTAAAGTTCACTCGTTTTTTGTCTTACTTTTATTATTTTGTTGCAGTTTTGTTATGGTGTTGCTAGGCCTATTTGGCTAGTTTATTACTTTCTTTGATTTCTTAATTTATGTTTCCATTTAAAATTATAGGCGATTATTATAAAATTTAACTTGCGTTATAGTTTACTACTTTTCGATCGTATTTTATTAATTAATTCATATTTTGATCTCTATTAAAATTGAGAGGCAATTACGATTATAATATTTGATTTGCTTTATATTTGATTGATTTTTGATCTTATTGTATTTATTCATTCCTATTTTGATCGTCATTAACGTCTATAGGCCATTATTATAACATTTAATTTTATTGATATTTTATTGATTTTTCATCTTATTTTATTGATTCATTCATTTTTTCATCATTATAATTTAGAGGTGATTGTTTTGAGATTTAATTTGCCTGATATTTTACTAATTGTTCATCTTATCGTATTAATTAATTCCGATTTTGACCACTATTAAAGTCAATAGATGATTACTATGATCTATGGTTTGCCTAATTTATGTTGATATTATCCTGGTCTAATTTTATAGGTGGCGAAATTATAATGTTTACAATTTCCATGGTTTAGATAGGTGGACTGTTAAGTTTGGTCTCTTGTTGTTTTATAGCTTAATAATCTGTTAGAAATTAATTTATATGATCCTGATCTGCCTCAATAATGTCGTTGATAATTTGCTATTCTCTTTCAACAATGCTGTTCGTAATGGGCTATTCTAGATTATTGTCTAACAAATTTTATTCATCTGCCAATTAAGGCAAATTTCTATTTTATGGATGAACATTCTAAATGTGGTCATATTCTATATTTTCTTCCTGGAGATTACCAAACTATTGATTAAACTACAATTAAATCTCGTTGTATAATTGTTGCAATTGAATGGATTAATGCATCTATGATTATTTCTTACTTTTATCCTCTTCATTATTTTACTTTTAATGCACAGATTGCACAGACGATGACTTATTGCTTTAATAATTATTATTTATTTGCTATTAATGCACCGATGACTATTTGTTACTTTGATATTAGTGCATTTATTAATCCTAACTGTGAGTCTGAGCTTCTATTTGCTATTCATTATCAACTTCATTCTATAGATTTCGTAAGGATTGCTTCATTTCTTCAATTAACAGATCAATTTTATGTTCAGCCTCTTCTTAATTCTTTTCATTCTATTTTTATGGAAATTATTTCAAGTCTTCAATCAGCAATTCCTTCATTGCTTCCATCTCTGCCTTATCAAAAGCATTTAACGAATTAATTATACTACTGTCCTCAACTGCTTACTTTTATTTTAATAGGGTTTACTATTTTTATGAGTGGGAGACTTAAACTTTATTTTAGACATGCGCATTATCAAAAGGATCTCTTGGGGAAATAAAATTGCTCTAGAGATATTAAATTGGCGCTGTTTCTTCAATTTTTTGAATTTCATGGAAATATTCAAATTCATTTACATTCATCTAATTCTTCTCAGAGTTTTCGGGAGTGACCTCTCCTGAAGGCTTACTTTATATGATAACTTATTGATTTTTTGAATTATCGTCAATTCTATTCAGATTTTAATTTTACTCCCGATAGTGTTCTTAAAGTTTTTGATGCTCATTCATGTCAACCTCATGATTATTTTTGAAAGGAGGAAAATAGCAGCTGTGATCCACTGGCGGAGTTGATTTGACAGACCACTGATTTCTCCATACATTTTATACGTTTCCATTTTGCTCCTTGTTGAGAGAATATTTTCTTTCTTCGCTGAACAATTGTATCTTCTTTATCTTGCTGTTGGACAGATTTCTCAATCGATAGGGGACATAATTAAGTTAAACATCAAAATCTGTTCCTTATTACATTATTTATATTACAATAAATTTAGGTCGCTGATCAAAAAGCTAATGAAAAATTGAAACGGAAAATCATTATTAATCATTAGATTGGTAATTTGAAGACAAGGAAATTGCATAGAATGATGTTTACTATTTAATATTAATTTCATCCCGAATGATCGATAATTATTTGGAAGGCAGTTACCATAGTTGGGACGAAGTTTATAAAAGCCAAAAATACAACTCGAGTATTTATATCGGTGATGTGCAATCGGCTCTAGATCTAGAATTTCTCAAAGACAAAAACATAAAGACTGGTATTTATTTTCTGATAGAGTTGTTACCGCTGCTAAAGGTCTGGATCATGTCAAATATGATAAAGAAATCAAGCATATAGTATATCCTCTTCTCGATGGCAAGAATGAGGATATTACTTCTTTTTTCGATTCGTTCTTTCAGCTAGTATAAGATCATCTTCCCTAAAGTAGTATACTGGTGCATTGTGCTGTTGGAATATCACGGGTATCACAAACTTTATGCAGAGTTCCACCCTCGTTATCTCTTACATAATGAAAAAATAAAAAATTTCTTTTAAGAAAGCGATTGATTTTGTCAGGAAATCAAGACCAACTGTGCTTCCTAATCTAGGTTTTGAAAGGCAACTTAAAAAATACGAAGAAAGCTTAAACAAAAGCGCTAAATACTCAAGAGGTATGCATAGTAGGCACGAATCAAAAGCTTCTTAATCAAATATTAATAATCTACAAACAAAAACTGAGTTTCTACCAATTTTAGGAATGATGGGTAAATTGAAATTGAAAGACAAATACTTGAGCGTTAATTCGAAACATACTTCTGAAAAAATGATTGATAAGGATTTGCAAATCCTAAGAATTTATAGCAATCTTAGTAAGTCTTTTAATAGATAGAAAGCGACTACCAACCAAAGAAACTTTTGATTAGCAAAAAACCAGTTAGTTTTTGTCGACATTATGATAAGAGAAGATAGGGAACTAAATCAACACATGCTGAACCTTCAGATCAGTATGAACCCTTAAACATTATCAATCATTAAAAATTAGGTAAATTAAAAACTCCCATTGACAAGATAAAAGAGATATACCTTGCCAAGAAGAATCTTGTGTTTCCAGAGAACAAACAGGCTTCCCAACGAAACACTTTCTATAATTTAAAACTGAAAGTAAATAATGAAATGTGATTTTTATCGTCTCTAACGCTCGATGAATATGGATATGGATATGTGTATGTGTATGTTAAGATATCATCAAAAAGGAAAAGAAGGGAAAAACTCTCCTTCCCCTTTAGTTTTATTTTTATTTTTCTTCTCTTTTATCTTCATTTTTAGCCGTTTTCGTTTTTATGCCACAATATCAAGAGGTGTTCTAAGATAGTCCTTGACTTATTCAGGAGTTAACTCCTTTCTCCAGAGTCTGAATTATGTAAATTCTCCTTTCATTTCATTGCTGCCAATGTTCAGAGAATCCTTTGATACCTTTAAATTTCCTTTTTCTTTAAAATAGAGCATTGAGTTTAAGTAAAAAGTAATCATTGTCTATTTTTTATTAAAAGTAAAAGATAGATTGTTCCATTGATTGTTTTGAAGTTCAATTTCAGAGTTTGTGGGTTTTATGATCACTATTTATGAGGTTTTGTAGTAAAATTGATTTTTAATTAATCCGAATTAAAACTACTAGCCAATTTGAACAAGACTATATGTCTCTTCTTCAGACTTATACCAAATTTGAAAACTGAAATTCTTAATGTTCTTACCATTGATCTTCTTCTCTCTTTTTACAACTGCTGATGCTATTGAAAACTGAGGTGGGCACTTTTTACCCCATTTATCCTAAAGTTCCATTGGTTCTTCTTCAAGTTGTCGCCAAGGATCACCTCCTTCCAAACTGACATAACCTTAATTATTGAAATCAGATAAATCATCTACTAAATCTCCTTTGCCATCATCAAATCTATAGTAAACCAGTAAATCTTTAAACTCTCCTCCATCCTCTTCCTGAGAGTTTTGATCATCATTTTAATTTTATGGTTGTTCCTGCACTGCATTAACGTCAACATCATTATCATTATCTCCTATTTTGCTTTCTAGATAAAGGGCGTTAATTCCTATCCATTCTCTGTCATCGGTTGCCTTAAAAGGAAGTAATTCCATCTTAAAAAAGACATTTTCTTTCTCATTATAATCATAATAAACCTGAAAAAGAGCCTGCTCACCAAAATTAGCAGCAATGGTCACTTTTCCCTTTTGTCTCTACTAATTCTCTTGAACAGCGGCTTTTATGCAATGAAAAACTTATGCTCCTACTAATCTTATTAATTTATTTTCATATTCTTTGGTTTTTTAAATTTCATAGCTATCACTAGAATCTTTTAAATCTTCATAGTATAGAAAATAATCTAATATTTTGCTTTTGTTTTGTAACCAAACCTTAGGATTGATAAACCTCTATATTTTAAGTTCTGTGTTGAGGGTGGCTGCCCTCAGAGAGCGGGAATAAAGTTTGATGTGTGACTCAATAAAATATTTGCTAAAATTACTGAAGCCAGAGCCGTTAAGCAAAGCTAAGAACTCCTCAGATACTATATGATAGGGTGCCATTCCTTCAATGATTGTTTTCATAATCTGAGCGTTCGCTGGTGCTCCTACTTGAGCGTAGTAGGTGAGATAACCGGAGAGAAGGGGTTGCATCAAGTTGAAGTAACGTACTTTACAGTTAATGATACCATTAAACCTTTCAATTCCGATAATTCGATCAGCTAGGATACCCATTATGAGATATCTGCTTTCGTAGTTTTATATGCAGTAGAGCTGGAGAGGTTTGCCTCCAAGATCGACATACTGAACGTCTACCTTGGTAGTGACTATCAGAGTGTAGCCTATAAACTGCCCCTGTATTACATAACCTTATATATTCACTGACCGGATAACCTTGAGTTCATCACTCACAAAAATAACTTTCTCTAGGCAAACTACACAGCCAATTTCTCCACGACAACTCCAAACAACATCAATGAGAATGTCGCTATAATCTAATCTCAAGCCTAATCCTGTATAGACGTCATAGTCAATAAGAGGAGAATGCACTTGAATATTATTGGAGAAGCGTAGTAAGTTATCTGATAGATACAGCACAACATAAGAGTTTCTAAAGGGTGTTTAAAAAACCTTTTGAATTTTTATTTTGAGTTAGCGGATGTAAATCTACCCACTTTTTTTCAAGTATTCTCGTTATTCCTATAAATATTGACTCTGGTCAGACATTGGGTTTTCGTTAAGCACTGTTATTGTTTGCTTATTCTATTGTAGGATAAGAATCAGGGGTTACAAGTTACGATTTGGACCGAGAAACATCACAGCATTCCCTGAGTATTCCTTGAGAGTGTCAATGGAATCATTGGAACCGGATAGGCATATGTTTGAGATGACCAATGATCTTATCATGTTGCCAAGATAATAGAGAATTATAAATTTATATTTAAACTTCTGAGAGGGTGATCCTTTGGTAATAGTGAGGGGAAGTTCTTCGATTCGACTGAATTTGGGCCTGTAATCCATTTTTAATATTTTTAAATTTTAATTTTCCAAGACACTGTCAAGTGATACCTTATTTTCCACTTAATTTCTTAATCTTTTAATTTGTAAATTATCGAGAAAGAAAAAATTAGACTGAAAATACAACTACTTCTTGTTAGAGGGAACTAATGACTCAAAGGAATGCAATATTTGAGTGGCAATAACTGGATAATATATTCTGGGATAGTAGTCGACCATGTAAAGAAGCACTCCAGGGTGGAAATATATAAAATTAGCAAATTAATGACTCTTAATTTAGAACTCATCTTTGACGTGGCCTTTTATGTTGTAGAGGAGAGCCAATTCCAGCGATTTGCCAATCCAATTATCCTTCTTGTCCTTGTTTCGCTCAAGATAGTAAGAGAATAACTTCACGTTCCCATCTGGTGTGAGAACTAAGAATCGCTTTGACTGAGCCTCTCCTGAGTAGTGAAACCATGTCGCTGATAAAATTTTCTCTTTACCAATTTGCTTGGTGAGTATAACAGTATTTGCTACACCTAGGGTCTTTCCATCCCACACCTGGATCGCTCCAGAAAAACTCCCAATCAGCAAGAGTTCACCGTCTTTTGAAAAGCTCATACAACTGGGTTCTCCAATTTTTTACAATACTGCTCCTTTCAGCGCATTCCCACTTTCGCTTTCCCAAACTCTCAGGTTGCAGTCATCGCATATGGCAGCGAGTCGACCATTAGCCACTGAAATGCTGCGAGTATAGACCTAAGGGGGTAATTTGAATTTAATATAGTTGTTGATAGTTCCATTTTTAACGCTCTCTGCAACATTAATAGCAAAGAGCTGATGATGGTCAGTAGCTGAAAAATAAAGTAATCCTTTTACGAGGACTGCCTTTTAAATGAAGCACGGATTCTTGCTTTGTTGAGTCTCACCCACAAAGATGAGTGATTTTTGCTCCAAAGAATATACAAGCACATGATTCGACAGAGTCAGTACTAATTGTTTGCTCTCCGGACTGTAGTTCAGAATGTAGTTATCCACATTCAGATTTTGCTCTCTTAAAGGTACTCCCAGCTAGTTCATCACCAATCCGGTGTACAAGTTCTCTTATACGATTCTCAATCGATTTTTGTTGTTGGTTAGATAGAAAAGTGAAGAGGCAAGGGGGTGAAAAGCGAAGCAGAGGCATTGAGACTCACGTACATACTTGCAGTCCATTTTATCAATATATCAGATCATAATAAATCAAAAATACGTATATAACTGCAGGTAAAGATCAGCTCTTATAAAATGAAAAATATGATAATAATCTAACTATTTAAGCGAGCATCATTTGTAATAATTGAGAAAGTAAATATATCATTTGGGCTTGGTTTGTGCTCGAGATCTTAACTGCTTTTTATTTTATATATTCAATTTAGGAAGTCCCTATGGCTTCATTTCTTAAATCTTTTTGTAAAAGCGGATCTGAGACTGTATCGAAATTCTCTTTGGTGCTTCTCTTTTTTCAATTGATTGCTTGACTTGCGGGCGAATAGTTTCCTTTTTTATATTTTTTACCAAATTTAGGTTTTGACTGCCTTCTTTCTTTTAAATATTCTTAACAGGTTTTGCTGAAGAAAAGTATGCCTAAAATTAAAGAAACTGCTTTTTAAGTTAAGCTTGCCATTTAAGTTGCTAATCTTCGTTGAGATAATGGTAGGTATCTTTATCATATTCTTTTTCTTTCTAACAGTATTCTTTCAAGCATTTTTGTAATATCTGTCTGCACCAATCACTAAAGGTCAAATTTTCATCCTTTATCAGTTCATAGTTCACCTTTTTTTAGAAAGACAATGCACAAAGACAACCAATTAAGTAGTGCCCGTATTCGTGAGTTAGTAGTTTTATGTCCTATGAGTTAACCCAACTACGGGGCTGCACGCGCACTGACGTGCGCACTCGAGGTTGTGTTCCTTTACTCTCGTTACTGAACTCGTAGTTGATATCCCAATAAATGTGAGCAAGAAACCAAGTATTTTAAGGGGGAGTTCCCTTGAAGTCTCGCCAATAAAGAGGACGTATTTTGAGAGATGCAATGGATTCTGGAATATTGTATGTTTGATGGTTGACGAACATACTTGATTATAAAGGTCGTCAAGATGGTCATTAAAAAATGTATATTTCTGATCAAATCCAACAGTCAATGATAAAATTCACAAAATCATACCTGTTTTTTGTTATTAGGAATAATGATGCTTTCAATTACTTCTTCTGTGTTGATTCTTATAATAATAATATTGATGAAAGCGTAATAGAGTAAATTTAAAAAATAGTATGATAGTAAGCTGGCCACCAGTGATCTGACGACAGGTAAAAAATATATAAAAAATAGGATCCACTCTTTTTAACGATAAATACATATTAGCGCAACTCATTGGCCGCGGAAGTTTTGGAGAGGTCTATCGAGGTGTGGCTACAGCTAACAATAAGGAAGAAGAGGAATCAAAATTTGCAAAATTTGCAGGTATCAAGGTCTAAAACGATCTCAGTAAAACATCTCAAATTGCCAATTAAATTTCTGTCATTGAAGCAATCTTCAAACATCATCATGCTCCCGAAGGATTTCCCAAATTATTTGCTTCTGGTATTTAAAGTAATTGCATCATAATGAAGGTGGTCATGCTTTTATGATAATGGATCTTCTTGGTCCCAACCTCCAAGATCTAATGATGCTTTGCGGAGGAAAATTTACTCTAAAAACTTCCCTACTCTTGATTATACAAATTGTATTGATTAGATAATGCAGCTTGAGCGAACTGAGCTTATGCATGAAGTTGGATTCGTGTATAGGGATATAAAGCCTTAAAATTTTCTAATGGGGATTGGAAAACGATCGAAATAGGTATTTATGGTGGATTTTGGTCTGTGCAAACGGTTTAGGGATCAGCACACTAAGCTGTTCCTACCTTACAGAGAGACTATCTCTATGGTAGGTACCATTCGTTATTCAAGTCTTAATTCCCATCTTGGGATAGACCAAACAAGAAGAGATGATCTATAGTCTATTTGCTATCTGCTAGTATATTTTTTGAAAGGAGAACTACCATGGCAAGGCTTGGCGTTCTAACACAAATTCGAAAAAGATCATATGATCATGGATTGCAAGCTAAAAATTACAGCCAGTTAACTTTGCAAAGATTTGCCTATAGAAATTACAAATGTTTTTGAATATATCAAGAACTTAGACTTTTATTAGGACCCTGACTACCGCTACATCATATCTGAATTCACTTATATCTTTTAAAACAAGTGCGATCTGGTAGACCTCGAGTACGATTGGGAGAAACTACCACAAGAGGCTAGGCTGGAGAAGACCAACATTCTCATATCCTTTCCAAGTAACACTATTGAGGAGCCTCCACAAGATGACATCAAATAAAATTCATCTGACGGCGAATAAATAGAAGATGACGAGATGGATGAAGTGCCTAACTTAGCAGCAAAGGAGTCTAACAGCTCTCATAAACTGAGTTCCTTTGCACCAAAATGATCTCATGTATTGCAATTGTTATATGATAAGCTTCAATAATGATTACTACTGTAAATAAATCTTTCCACAGTATTGTGAATATAACTTTGACTTGATCATCCTCCAGGAGTTTCCACATGCAACATGATGGACGGTATACTTTGACTACTGACTGCTTGGCTGGGTTTTGTCACTTCCTTTTTACTGTTATTGTCGAAAAATTTTAATTTGTAGGCATAGAGGTCAATATCGAAAATTTCTTCATACAATTCTATGAAGTTGATTAATTGAGAGTTGGCCCTCATTTCAATTTTTTTCTCAATTCCTTTCCGTAGGTTGGTGACCAAAATGAAAGTGATCTTTTTATTTTAATTGGACTAAGCCATTTCAATAATATTATAATTATGAAGATTGATAATTATACCACATAAGAGTATAATACAATGGTATCATCATCTGCTCAACTGCACTACAAACAGAAGAACAGATAGGAGGATTAGTAAAGTGGGTAGTATTTTGGTCAATGAGTAATTATTTTGCTTTTAATAAGATATTTAAATGGTAGAGTGTTATAGGATAGCTTGAGATGGATTCATATCCGCTTTTAAGGCACTATTCTTTTTGTACTATTTTTTTTATTACTGCTCTGAATGACGGCAATCAAAATCTATAAACAAATCTCTTGGATTTACCCGACGAATAATATCTTCTTCTTCATTCTAATTTTTGCCATCTCCTTAAATAGCGATGCTTCTATAGCTGATTTTTTTTCCCAAAGGCAAATGCTTATCATCATCAAAGTAGCGAGAAGGACTACTTCCCTCTACATTCGAGAAAGAATTTATTTTAGGGAAATCATTTTTAGATGGCCGTCTATGATTTACACTTAAATTTATGCTAGTTTTCCCAAAATTATTCACTCTAGCCTTGGAATTAATCTCTTCCCAGTTAAATCTGCTATCTTTTTCAATACTCGAATTTTTACTTGTTTAAATACCATTTTGAATAACATTCATTTCCTTTTATTTATGACTCTCTTTATTCTTTAACTTAAAATAGACAGGGTTTATGTGTTAGATGCATTTATTATCTGACTGAATAGGAAGAAGAGAAATTATATTTTAACCTTTTTTTTTACATTTTTCTTTAATCGATGATATTTTACTATTTTTACCAAGCTATTCCTCTATTGTTGGAATGTTGGTTTGTTTGAATTGATTGTGGTAGCTAAATGTAATTTTATTTGATTTTGGTTTTTTCCTTAAATCAAAAATGGTGTTGGGAGTTGAGTGTATTCGATATGGAATTAAATGATTTTTCTGTAGTTCAGTTGTTATGTGTTGTAGTTTATACTTCTACTATATTTATTAAAAATATTGGTCGATGGATGTCTAATTTATATTTTGAGGCTAATACATCCTTTTGGCTTACATTTTTGGCAGAATACTTTCTATTTTTTAAATTAACTGGAGAGTACTATTTTTTTCAATTTGTTCATCCTCTCTATTACGAATAAACTCAAAATTTCTTCTCCTCAATGCCCTTTAGCAATAGCTGTTATCAAAAATCTTCCTCCTCCGATTAATATGTCTTTCAATTAACTTTTCTTACGACCTGTATGTCCTTAGAGCTCTCTATTATTCAAAAAATCGTTAATTTTATTGATTATTGTCATTACTTTCCTCCGAAATAACAGTTTTAATGCCCAACTTCTTCATTTTGGAGAAAGGAGTTCCATCTTGCTGAATGCTTAGACTAGGCATATTTGAATTGAAAATATCAGATTGTTTTTTAAACGGATGTGTATTGAGTGTTTCTTAGTCATAAGCTGAAAGCATAGAATGCCGGGTATATAGTTTAGTTTTCTCACTGCACTATAGCTTTTCCATTCTAATGCGATCAGCCATATTTTTATCTATTTCTTTGTCATCAGTAGCCATTAAACTCTCTATTGATATATTAATATCTGATATAAACTATTCATGTAGTAAATAATGCAAAATATCTCGTTAAATATAACATATAACAATCATGAAAAGATGATATTGGGGAGATTCTTAGTGATTGGGTTTGACCCATTTGCTTTTGTTATTATTTCAAAAACTTCCGTTGAAATTAAATTTGGTTTCATTAATTGTTTTGATGTGAATGAAAAAGGAATCAAAGAGATTAACATTTTGAACAAGTTACATGATTATAATGATTACGAAAATATATCAAATACTGAACTACCATATGTATAATGGATTCTTACAGTGAAGCTAATCATTATTTAATAGTAATAGAATTAGCTTTGAATAATCCATGAAATGACTGTTTTTGACATTTTTATAAAAAGGTCCTTTCGATGGCAAAGTATATCTGCATATTAACTATTATAATAATAAGAATTAAATTGTTAATTGCTGTAAATCATGCCATCACTCTCTATCTAGTAGACATTGATCCATCTTGCGATCAACGAGGTTCATCAAATCGGATTCCTGCATTAAAAACTTAACTTTATCTATGAAGATAGCATCGCTCTCAGGATTACTGCATTTGAGTTCATCAACTCTTTTGGCGCATTCTTCATACAAAGAGACATTAGGTTGTTAGGCCATCATCTCATAAATATGATGTAAGTCATCATTTTTAATTCTGTTGATTCTCTCAGTAAAATGAATTTTATTCCTAAATATTTTTTTTTGGGTTAAAAACAGTTATTGCCATTTGTCGTAGTAGCCACGCATCTTTTGAAGTGATTCATATAAATCATTGACCTCCTCTGTTTCGCCTTTGATTGATTTGTGACAACTTAATATCGGTGTTTCGCTCAATCTTTTTTCTATTTTTTCCAAATACTTTCTAATAGTTTTGATGTAAATCTACGAATGTTACTGAGGTATGTTGATTGTGTTTTAGTTTAAAAATAATTCAGAATCTGTTTCATGCAAAGTATGCATTAAATTTTTAAGTCTTAAGAGTACTTCCTTGATTAATTCCCAAAAGACAGTATTATTGTTTGCAAGATAAGCCCTATGTGCCTCCATATCTTTTTCAATCATACATACAGTCTCCATCTGATAAGCCGATTTGGATATTCTTTTGCCTTGATCCATCAATTCAAAAATATTCTTGAATTATATCTTTTCTCCCTTCTCAATAAATTTCTGCAATCTCTTTTCTAAATCATGAATTTTATTTTGTTTGTTTTTAAATTCAATTCCAATAGCATGACTTTGAGTTTCCCATCCTTTCTTCTCCTTCAAAAAATATTCTCTTTCCTTTAGTATTTTATCCCTAATTTACAAAACATTTACTATTTTTATTTGAAATCTCTCAGTAAATTCTTTATTTTTTATTACAGATAGTCTTTGTTTCTCATTATTTGGTCATTATGGCCCTGGAGTTGCTACAGTCGCTGCTATTTTGCTCTGCATTCTGTTTATGATCTATTGAATTGCCTCATAAATCCTTGAGTCTTCTCTTTTTCCTTATCGCGTAGATTGATCAAATTTTGGATCCTACATCAAGCTTAAATTACACTTAGATGATATCATCTGTTTGAGAACTACTGCAGCTACATAAACCATTAATAGGTTTAATCCCTAAACACTTTAGTTCACAGTTTATCTTGGATAATATTTGTTCAATTTGATTTTGTTTGTCCTCCAACATATCGGGAACTCTTTCAATATCATAATTGATCACTTCCTACCTAAAAGAGTTTTAATTTCCTGTTGGTTCGTTTTCAACTTCATTTCTTGCCTGAAAAGATGATCTTCTATTCTCTTTCTGCTCAGATGTGCTGTCAAACATCTTGAATTGATCAATTCAAATTAATATGAAAACACTTCAAAATAGTCAATAATGTATATTCAATTATGATCATTAGAAGTTAATTGAGTCAAGTTGTAATTCCAAAAAATAATGAAAAATCAGTGAATTAGATAAGCTATTTCTATGTTTTTCTTGTGAAGGTAAAATTATTTTCTGTTTGCATAGATTGACAGATTTTTCCTTTTTAAAAACTAATAGAATTTTTGTAGATGAATGCAATTTTAACCGCAAAATCGAATATGAATGGCTTCGTACTCTCTGATATTTTTGATGACTTTTAAAAATTGTAGATCCTTGTTTCTTTTTGTACCTGTATTCTCTTCAATTTCATTCATCAATCTATCATTCTATTGCTTAAACCATATTTATCTCTCTTCTGCAGTCATTTCGTTTGTATCCTATCCCTCACCTTATATTTTTTACATCTGGATATTTGGCAAACAATTTTTTTATTTTCCTCCTGAAGGATAATACTGTTTCATATCATCTCTATAAAGAGAACGATTCAGATCTTTTTGTAGAAATAGTGGTTGTGATGGACTGATATGAAGAGATCGATTGTTAAACTGATTGGCAAGATTGGATCTTGATAATTTTTGATCTTGATTTTGAACTAATAACTTGGCATAAGGAGAGTTTTCATACTTTCTTTTAATACTGTCTGATTTTTGTGCCCTGTTTACTTTCAATATTTTTTATTATATTTTTGGCAGAGCATTCTTATCCTCATCCTCATCTTCTTTTGGATTTAAACTCCTAAACTTTTTTTAATTATAAGTGATATAAGCTTGTTCAGCGGTCTTATTAGCTTCAATACGAGTTTAATCTTTATTTGACATAATCTTCTCTCGCGAATTGGTATTATTGTTTGATTTCTTTTTACTCATTGATGCCTACTGCTTATTTTACAAACATTATTACTTGCATAATCCCTCCTACTTCTATAGTGCTTACTTGATTGTCTCATCAATTTTATTAAATTTGAGTAATGCTTACTTTTTATTGACGCTTAATTTATTTAGCCCTTCCAACCTGCTCAAACCCTCTTCTATTTAGCTTTATTTTATGAGTTGAGAATAAATTTACTTTTCAGCATCTGAATTGTCTTTATTTTCTTTATTTTCATTAATCTTATTGATAGGCATCTTTTCTTTCGAAACTGTCTTCTTTTCACTCATTTTTTAATCATTTAGGTTTATATTTTGAGTATCACCATTTTGTTGGTGATATTATCTTTTTAATTTGTCATACTTTTCAACTTTAGAATTGTCACCCTTAAATTTTTTAAATTGACTTAAACGATTCACTCCTTTCTCATTATTTCTTTATTTGGTTTCACTTTCCATCATAATTCTTTCTTTCTCAACACTTTTATCTTGCTTTTGCATTAATTATTAAGATTCATTTTCCCTGTTGACCAATGAGATATTTTTATCATTCTTTTGTTCTTTTAATTAAATAATGGATTTGACTTATTTAATATCTTTTTTATTCTATTTTTTATCTTTTTTAGATTTGTTATAAGTCTTTTCAGCTTCTTTATCACTTACGATAACTTTTTCTTTCTTTTCCTTTTTAATTTGTCCCTTCTCCTCCTTTTAAAACTAGCCCATATTTATCTGAACAGCCATTTATTTTACTGTTTTCATATCCTCTACAATATTGTCCAAGAAACCGCTCATTTATGTAGCAAAATCACAGGTTTACTCATAAGTCTTTAAGTTCTTCTTTGTAAAATCGCTAATAATTAATTTAAGACTATCCATACTGAATTCAGTTTGAGTCTATTGATCAGCAGTCGAGCATTGATCAGTAGTTGAGTATTATGTTTTCTTCAATTTATTAGCGTAGGTACTTGTAGAATGACAACCATTCACACTTGGCAAAAAATTGGGGTTGACTTTACTCATAGGAGCATTACAGTCGCTATTATTAGCAAAACTGCTTTGACTATTAGAATTATTAAATTTATTGAGCTGTAACTGCAAATTTGCATTGCTATATCTGGGAATGGCTTCAAGAAGAGTTTTAGTGTTGCTTTCCTTTTACTCTGCTAAACTCAAATATTTATACAATTATCCTCTTGCTTAGTCATTGTTCACTACTATTTCTGGTCGATTGTCTAAATAATGTGAAACCTCATCGTACTAGACCTTATAGTCTTCATCCTCTTAGGTTTTTGTTTTCGGTTTCATCTTGAAGTACTCCTTTAGTTTGCTAACTGTCTTGTTAAAACCACTGTGGATATCTTTAGGAATGCTATCCTCTAATTCAGTGAAGATAATATTAACTAGTTTGAAGGTTTCAAAAGTCATTTTTTCGATATTGAGAAGAAAACAATCTTCTGTTTGATTGACTATATTATTGGTGATGCTGCCTTCTAAAAAGCTTACTATACTTTGGAACTGGATATGAAGTCCTTTCATTTAAATAGCTCTAATGTGCGATTCAATTGAGAATATAATATAAATAGAAGAAAAAAACGATAGAACTAATTTACAAATATATCAGAAAAACACATATCAATTAAGTGATAATTTAGTCAGTTAAAGCTAATCCTTTCAAAATGTGGTCCTTTCCTGTGAGAAGAAGAATCAATATCTTGTTAAGCTAGCAAAAATATAGAATTAAATTATCATTCTTACTATTTATGCTTCTTGGAGGGTTTCATCTTTTTAGTAAATGCTTCTCTTAAGTTGCTATTTACAAAAATATGTTCGCTTTATTCAAAATAATTGTTTTTGACAACTTCAATTGGCATTGGATTCTGCAAATTTCTAGAACTGCAAATAATAGCTTTTTTTGAAACTGATTTGGTCGGTGCTACCTTATGGTTTTAAATTGAATGAACTCCCTGAGTCTTTTTGCATTGTTACAAGCCTGAATTAAAAAGGCTGACTTCACGTTTATCCTTTCTCTTTTTTACTGATTTAGTGTCTTTCATAAAAGGAATGTAAAAGTAACTATTACTGTTTATAGTCCCCAGCAATCTGTTTTGATCAAAATACAAGCTCTCAGCAAATTCATAGTATTTACGATATTAATGAAATTGATCTTAGGATTTTGCAAAAATTTTCTTATAACCTCCTAGATGTTCACTTTCGTAGAGATTTCTTTATTTTGCAAAGTACTTCACAGCTTCTATTTTCTAGTCCAAATTTAACTTTTTCCTTTTCCCTGAAAGCATTCTCTCAATAACTTCAGACTCCCTCTTTTTCTTTATTGCATGTTTCCATTATTAGGTAATGCCTAAAAGTTTTAGAGCATCAGTTATTAAACTTTTTTTGATATGCTTGTCAAGAGGAGTATCTGTTGTGAAGCTTGGTGTATAGTTAACCTAAATAGACAGCTATCTACTTATAATAGTATGGGATTAAGATTACAATCTAGCATAACATCCAGTCCTAATATTTCGAAGCACATATCATTTGCATAGTTTTACGGATGAACAGTTTGCTGTATCCTAGAAATAGTGGGATATCCTGTAATAATTGTTTTTATGATAATATCTTCAATTCTTTGCTGAAGTTCATGAACGTCATGGCCCATTTATTTGATAATCCTGTAGATTGAGGTTAAGGTTCTTTTATGCCCCTTGTCACATTCTAAGTATCTAACCTCATACATGAAACTGATTCATTAAAAATGAAATTAGGACTATTTTTATTGATGGCGTAGTTTGTGAGGTGCATGAATTTATTTTATAGATTGTCAGTTCGTGGGGGCATATAGGGTTCAGTTGCAAATCTCGCTAAGCCTTCTTCATAGACAAATATTCTTAAAGGATCAGTTCCAGCCACCAGCACATAAATTCTCATGTCGAATTTCAGACCATCAATCAAAAAAGGCTTGTGAATATATCGCTGAACCACACATTTCTATCCCTTCAGTCCTATAATTCATGTCTTTTTACTCTACAAATTGCGAGTTAGAAAAATGCCCCTTCCTTGGCAGTTTGCCTCGGGCTTAACAATGAAGGTTTGAGCTTTTCCAGAATGTCTATTATCATGATACAACTTGAGTTCAGCATAGTCGTTGGGAAGCATCCAAGTATTAGGAAAAAATTAAAATTCTTCACCAAAGCGATCTCTAAAATTCATTAAACTTTTTCCTAAATTATTCTTCCGCGATAAGATATCCATTCCCGGAAAATGATTTATTCTTTGATACTGATTCATTTTATAGAAAATTTCTTGTTTGACATGACTATCGGTCCAGCAAACATCGAAATTCATGTGTACGAATGGCTCAGTTAATTGGATCCATTTCAATTTTTTTGCTGCTTGCTTTACAACTGGATACTGTGTATCTAGATTTTAACACTCATACCCGATACATTTATGATTATTTTGGAGTAATTCTTTTGATTAAAGTCACGCTGACGCTATTGTTCTGTCTTTTCGTATTATTTACATTAGTTTTCATAAATGTTTTAGCTTTTATTCATAATCAAACTGTTTATGATATAATAAATGATAAAATTGACAGAAAATAAGAAAATACTTTAGAGAAAGACCTTGCAAAAGACAAAGAAATCAATAACGCCATCACTAAATAATGGAAGAAGTCAAATTAGTAAAGAAAGATGCTCTTATTTTAATGATTCAGTGTTGATTGTTAGGTGTAACTGAAAGATATTTTATTTGCATTCATCATAATTTATCATTTTTACATCAGTCACATTTATATTATTAACAATTATTCATTCACACAATGTCTACTTCTCGATTGAAGTAATCATCAGTAAAATCCTTTCGCAATCAACCTATTGAATATAGAAATATCATGCATTTACGCACTGATCATCAGGCAGTTCTCAAAGAACAATATGAGTCATAGAGCCGCATTCAAAAATATAAAAATAATACTCCCATTGAAATGATTCGTAAGTAATCTTTCAACTTAAAATCTACGCGTCAACAAAAATGGAATTATCATAGTATCTCTTCGCCAAAATCTGATGATGGGAGCTCTTAACATAAATATGAACATCTGCGAACTTTAAATGATAGAAGATTAAATAGTTCAATGATATAGAAAGAATAGAGATAAAAGTCACCATTGATAAAAATTAGTTTGCCACTGGTTAAAAAAGATAATGAAAAAGATAGAGCAAAATTATAAATAAACGAAATAAAATTATAAACCCTCAGCAAATAGAAGGATACATAAAACCAGAGATACTCGAAATCTAACAGTAAAATTGACTAAATTGCCTAAATAGATAATAAAATATCGAATTTAGTGGCTAAAAAGCTTAAACTAGTCATTTCTTAGACCAAAACCAAAAGTGATCTCAGCTAATCTGTATGTCACCTTCTAAAGTAAGACATAAATCATGAACTCAAGGAATTAATTGAGTAGATTCGGTCTCTTAAAAATAGCCCTTAATATAATGAAGTCACTTTACTCAATAAAAAAATATAGTTTATTGAAATACTGCTTGCAGAGCAAACAACAGAAGCATAACTTATGAAAAAATACTTCTATAATATCAACTCCAATAAACACAGGGGAAAAGTGGGAGATTTCACCCACAAGAACAATCGAATCAGTAAAGCTTTCCAAGGCGTCACCAAATTTCATAGATAGCATAAAAGTATGAGCGCATAACTCCATTCTGCTAAATATAACAAGGGAAAACTTCTTTTTTAAGCTACTACTAGTACTATAAATATTATGAAGGTAAATAATCTTATAAGGAGCCCAAATTATCAGACTATTAAAGCTATCGTTACAAACATAAAAACGTAGTAATCAATTTGCAGCCCCTTCCTAGATCTTCATACAGGAGGGAATTTCTTCATCTAAAATCATTACCTGACGAAAAAATTATCAATCATGATCACTCTCCTTTTAATCCATCATCGAAAGATCCCATATATTCAACATATAATCAAGATTATAAGATTGGGAAGACTGAAATTATAAACCATAAGGATCTTGACGCCTGCCATAACAAATTTAAGTAAGTATTGGGTTAATTAGAACGCTGAAAGTTTCTTATATGCCGAAGAATAGACTATAAACTATAGATTATGATCGATTAGCGTACAGTCGTGATGTGCAATAGATCACTTCCAGGAGTAAGTCTCACACCTATGCAAAAAACGTCAACTCCATTTCTTAAAATGAAATAAATTTTAATAAGCACATGCTGACAAGTGAAGCCCATCGTTAGTTTATGGGTGAAGCTATTTTTGAGCGCAGTCGTATAAAGCATCAAAAGTTAAGATAATTGCAAAGCAAGCTAAAGAATTTATTTAAATCTTGACTGTGTATATTTGTTCTATCTTGAATTCCTTAATAAACAGATGGAGAATATTAAAATTATAAATACATTGCCACTATCCTTTTGAATTTTCATACAAGAGAATATAATTCTTAATATTTTTTCTTTTGTATAATTAATGCTTTTAATTGAGTTAATATTATATAAAATGAATTGGGAAATAAAATCTTAAGGACCCAATGCTCTTTCTACATGATCTTGCCTTTTTTTATCGTTACAGGTCAAAAGCTTATCTTTTCTTGTTTAATTCATCTGTTCTGCTATAATCTTATTTCGTAATGAAAAATTCTGAGTTTTTTGTATTTATAAGAAAGACACAACGTTGGCATGATGGGATTTATATTTACATCAAAAATAATAATAACTGAGAGTTGTAACGAATTCTACTTTGTATATTTTCATTTAAGTTATCTTGAAAATTAAATAGAACAGCCCTGTTTAATATTTTCTTTAAATTAAACAAGTTTTCGCCAATAATGTAATCACTTTTTCCGTTTGCATTTTGGTGAGTACTACCCCTGCAGGTAAGACTATTTTGTATTATAGAACTGATAATTATTTACAATATAATAATGAGTACGAAAAAATTACTAATAATCATTACAGTGGAGTTGCTCCTTGCAGCCAGCGCTTATAGATTAATATTACTCTTCACAGATCCCTAAATTTAGGAACCTTAACAGTTAAAATTTAAGTTTTTTATCATTGCTCATCTCCTGGTTTTTGTGGCTGTCTTCCTGCTGATAAGGATTTAGTAATTTTATCATCAGATTATCTGGGCTTTTGTGGTTTTCTCAATCCTTGCTCTACTTCTATTCTTGAGTGAGTAGCTAGCTAAGAAGATGGCTAAACCCGTTAGTGACGATTATTTTCTTCTATAATAAGATGAGAAACCAAAATCAAAGGCGGAGACGGCTTACATAAGTGCTTACTATATAGTTTACATCTATTCTATTATGGGTGCTGGTTTGATAGGACTCTTTATGATTTTGACTGAAGCCATCGCCTGTTGGTACGATCGGATCGTTGATCACTTTATGGATGGCTTTTTGATTAAGTGCAAGTACGATTAAACTTTAAAATATAGTGAATGCTCAATTTGCCTCGCATAATTTGTAAAAGAAGATGATGAGTATTTACTAATAAAAATTTGCAAGCATGTCTTCCACGAAAAATGTTTAACTGAGTGGATTCACTACAATACGTCCTGTCCTCTCTGCAGAGTCAATATTTTTGGACCGGGATAGCAGCCGCGCCATCAGCAAGGGCAAAATCATTGATTTTTTATGTTTAATTTTACTGATCTGATTTCATATCTTGTAAGCTACTATCAATTTTGATGTTACTTTGCGTTTAAATGAAAAGAAAAACGTGTTGGATGATATCCTTATAACAACCATATATCTGAAGTAGTATAATTTTAAGAGCTTTCGAATAATAATATTTGATAGTTTATTATTGTATAATAGATTGCATAAAAAAAGGTGAATCCTGCTGATAAATAAAAAGTGAGTCCAAAAATAATACTCTTATGAAAAATACGGAGGTATATGAAAGTATTAAAGTTTTAAACCAAATCACATCGATAAATGAATACTATTATATTAATTATTATTGAACTAAAAAACTAATAACATTTATCATATCAATAGATTGTAACGGAGTTAGAGAATAGAGAGGATTTCATATTGCTGTAAAACTATAGAATAATTATATTTAAGAATTTAAGTTGATCTTATATTGTGACTTTATTATATTCTTATGGATTAGATATTAGTTCAAATCTATTTGTTTCCTATATTCCATAATTATTTATCCATCCGGAGAATATCCTTTAATGCCATATATTTAGTCTAAAGTATATGCTACCATTGCTATAAATAGACGGAAAAATTCTTTGCCTATTTGATTATATAATAATATATCCTCAATGAAATATTTATTGTCTTTATACTACTACTTACAATAAAATGAACCTTGACTGTTAGACTTTTATAATGTGATTGTTCCTTCGCGTAAATCTGTCAGTTAAATCATATCCAAACATATTACCCGAATCATACCACTTCGCTACTGACTCGATATGAAATGTCGCAATAACAGTTTGGATCGACTTCCACAATCCTTTATGATATCTAATAATTTAATCAAAAGTGTTGATAAAATTGTACACGGTATTGCTGGATATGAAATTGATAGTTTAAACATATATCTTCAATCATTGTACTATCAGCAGCATTATCTTGTTGAACCTTCAGTCTTTATATGGAGAGGAGTCAATTTCATTGACATCATCGAAATAAATTTTTTCCGCTTTTAGCTACTATCATATTGATGTTTTTGTTATGTTGATTGCCCACTCTTCATCAAATTTGTATAGCTCGCATTAGTACGTTTCATTAGATTCTTCTCGCTTTGTGAGGGAGTAATTTGTGGAGATGGATTGATGGCGTGATGGCTTCGATGCAGTTTGTTATTGGGAGAGTGTGAATCATCTCTTTTCTGGCTGTTTATTAATTTGGAAGGTTGTTCTTTTTTAACTTAGGTCCTCAATTCCATAGTTTAAAAAGAGCTGTTTAATTTTAAACTCGGGGATAAGTAAGCACTGTTTTAAATGCCTGTCCTAATAAAGGAATTATTTTTATTATTTATATCTTAACTTTAATTTATTTTATTTGTTTGTTTCATATCCAAGTAATTGGTTGATTCTTATAAAGTTTGTAGATTATCCTCTGTATTTTTGTCTCCCCTGAAAGAGAATGCATCAACATCTTTCTCTTAAAGATAAGGTAATTTTGAAATATTGTTTTATTTTTATGCTTTATTGGCCTTCATTAAACCTTTATCGTCTTTAGTCTTAGGACTACCTACCTGTAAACATTCATCTTTGATACTTTTATTATCAACAGGAGTAGGTTATCGATTATATTTGTTTTTATGGTATTCTTTTTTATTGTTTTATCCACCTCTTTTAAAGGTTTTTCTTTGTTATGTTTTCTAAAAGATCCTTGAAGCATCTCGGTTGACTATACTGCTTCTAATTTTGGTGATCTTCAATGATTTATTCTCCGATAAGAGATCAAGAATCTGTTTGTTAAGATGTTTATTCTCCAGATCGTACTCATTCAGCAAAAGCTGTAGATTTATAATATGCTTTGCTTAGTCATTCATATTCCTTTAGATGTATTTTTACATTATTCTTTTATTTTAATATTAAAATTAACAGGATTAAACATAACCTTCATGATCTTAATAATTCCAAGATATAAACTAAAATAATCGGAAAAATCAGGGAGGATTGAGGCTATACCTGGATATCTGCCATCAGGAGTACTCTTCACAACATATATAATGCTTATAATACTTATGGATAACTTGTCATTGGCTTAATTAATTATTATTGCTAATATTCTTTTGTTTAAGTTAAAGACCCCGGCGAACCAGGGTTTGAAAAATTAAGAATCCACATTGATAAACCTAATTCACGGTAATCTTTAGTAAAAGGCGAAAAATTAGCTCGCTATGAATTAGGTTCTGTGACAAATAAACTTCTCCAGTCGCTCTATTATTAGTTTTTGTTTGATTATAACTTATGGTTATTTCCTCTCTTCTAAGATCCTATAAATTATTTTTGAAATTGCAAGGCCAACCGATTACTTGGTACTCTCATCTGACAAGATTATTTCATCATTGCTTTTATACTAAAAGATAAGAGTCTTAGTAAGACAATACAATCGTTTGGAAGGATCTTGCTTGATCATCATAAATCCAATCATCATGGGGAAGAGCTGTCATAAGGTTATTTGACCCCTTTTCGATAAGTTAATTTTAGGCTTAAGTTTTGTAGGTGAAGTCAAGGCAAATCACTTATTTTTAGCATTGATCCATATGCTTATGATTGAGTATCTTCCTTGTTGAAAAAGGAACTTCATAAAAATCACGAGTCATAGGTCATCCAAAATGTAAATAATCAAATAATAGGTGAAAGTTTAGAAAAAAAGATTTTAGAAGGGTGAATTTTTTATAAGAGTTTCGACTCAATATGATTAGAACCAATTGACTATTAATACACTTTATGATTAATACGCCAAGAGTCAAAAAGAGGAAACTTGGAAAGTTAACAAAAACAGAGGAACAAATCGCCAAATAAAAATTATTTGAAATTTCCTATCTCTGCGATGAGAAGGATATTGATGATTCATAAATTCTGATACCAGATCATCGTCATTTCCATCCAATAGTAGGGTTCGAAACTAAACTATAATCAGAAATCGAAAGGACTATTCGTAAAAAAAAATCAACTAGCTTTAATTTGATAAACTATCGTACTCTTCAACCGGAAGCCTAAGATCAGCCTGTATCGAGAGTATCATTATCTCCACATAATTGCATTTTTAATACAGTTAGCAGTCGGAAGGTTTTTGTGGGGACAAAATTAAACTGCAAGCCGAATCACAATCCATGTGAAAATTCTATCCGTAATTTGTCTTCAACTTAAAAAAAAGTCCAAACAATAAAAATAAGTAAAATACAGCCTTAGTCATTCAATGAGATTGAAAAGTAGAAACTTTCGATAATAAATAGCAGGCGGAGGCAAATTGATGGCATAATTAGAAAAGTTCAAAGAGCCACTATGAGAACTAATTTTTATCAAACCCATTTTTCTCTATAAAAATATAAATTACGGCAGATGTAGATAAAATTGAAAGACAAAATCGGCAACTATATACCTTTGAGTCAAAAGTTTATCAATAATATTTGAAGCATCGAATGATTCATGCATTTTTTCATTATTTTAAGTAATTAATAAACTATGAATTTCTTCGATGCTGCTTGAATGAAATGTAGTTTTGAAATGTCATAAATATATATAAAACAAAGCATCATATTTACTTTACTTGAATTAATTCTTTCTCTTCTTTTTCGCATTTTTATATCTTCTCAGCTTTCTATAAATACTTTATAGATTATTTATGAAACAACCATTTACGCAAACTTTCGGTGTCCTTCATACGATATCTCATGCTCTTGCAATTCAGGACGATTAGTATAAACCTTCGATTCTTAATCTCGATGCAACTAGCTAAACAAGGCCCTGCAGTGTTAGTAATACCTGTCTTAATGCCCACATATAGCTCAGGTTTTTATTGCAGTAATTGATGCGTATTTTACCTGAATCATGCGAAGATTACCATTTTATTGTCCTCATTAAAATATCCTTTTACTCACAGGGACTGCCTTCATCTTACTATTCAGAAAAATTTTAAGTTATTTATCCGAGATCCTTCATTTCCTATCTTTAAAGTTCACCCTATCGATTAGTGTTTGAGCTGTTTCTTTTTCTCAAAGATTTTTTGCTTTCCCTAATGCTCGATTTGGTACTTTTTAAGTTGTTGGTCTGGTCTATTTCTATTTGTATTTCTGATTCATAAAGCTTAGAGCCCACTATCTCTTTAAACTGTTTATTATTCATAGCATACTCGCAAAGAATACAAAGATCGTAAGAGCAAGATCTGTTTTCAGAGTTGGCAAGCCCATGACTATTATAGTATCTGGTCTTTTCCATATTTAAATCATTTGCTTTATTATTCATCTCTACGATAAATCTTTCGTAACATTCTCGTTTTTTTGGGCGAAAATTGTTATCAACATAATTTGTAGATAAACTTCTAGGAGAAGCTTCTTTTTATTTTTTAAGATGTTATTACTCAAGTAGCAGTTTTCCCCCCCACACAGCAATTGCAAGACTGGCGTCGTTTCCACTTGGAAGCATTAGTCCATACAATAATTGCTATATGGTATATATTTACCCTTTTTTTATACTAGCAGAAGTACCTCCAATATTCTGTTCAAATGATCCAATCGTCGCAAACTATTCGCTCAAGGCTAAAGAATATCTTTGTCCCAGATCAAGAGCTAGGATGCAAGTCATAATTTTAGTTAATGAAGCAATTTATACTTGTGTCCTGCTATTGAGGGAAACTATGACCTGGTGACTATGTAAAAACATTTTGCGTAATTATGCAATATCCGCAGCTTCTTCCTGTCTCTTCGCACTAAATTTCTTTAACTTTCCATTTTTCTTAGCATTGGCTTAATAAATGATATACGAGAATGCAGTAATATTTTCAGGGGGATTAAAAGGTTTAGCGTAATTACGGTTTAACTATTTTTTCATTTCAAGTAATTCCTTTTTTTAATTTTCGATACTTTCCTGATATCTTTTCTGTTAATTTAATTGCTGAACATAGTGTTTTCGGGGAGAAGCAGAAAATTTTCTTACTTCTCTTTAAGAATTTTTACTTATGCCTGTCCACCGAGTATTCGCCATACGATTATTGTTTTAGGCTGGTGAATTCGCTTTTGGCTTCTTTTGCCATAGAAGCTCTTTAGACGTTTTATACATAATTTTTTCGCATAATTCAATCGGATGAATGAATTTATCACTTTCATTGACTGACTGCAAAGCATTGATTGATTGATGCGAAGTATTCAAGCTGGGAATAATTAAATCAATATTTGGAGCATCATCTTTGAATGCCCATTTGGAAGTTATCAGCAATTTCTGTTCTTATTGGCGACCTCCTTCACCGAATTTAATGTTTGTCTCTTTCAAAAGGCAATTTCGCTGTTTATTCTTTTTCTTGAGTTATATTTCGACATACTTTTGGGCATTTTGCATCATTTTATTCTTGAATTCACTCATTTTTTTTATGTTAAAAGGCTTTTGCGGAGATGTTGAGTAACTAGTACGACACTCCTTCTGCAGCAAACGATCTTCCGATATAACAATTGAGGAGTTGAATTGTGTGATTTTTATCATTTTATTGTTAGATGGTATGCCATACGTCTGGTTTTAATTAGATTAATTTTTCCAATTAATTTTGGTTTACTGTTGTTGCGGAGACATTAGTTTTTGAGTGGAGTGTGGTTGAATTCCTCGATCGAAAAGGATATCGACGAGAGTGTTTTTACTCATTAATTATTTATTGTAGTTATAATTATTTATCCTTTTACTGCAGCGATGATTGCTTTTTCTTTCACTGGCATAGCCTCAAAAAACATATGAAAAGATAAAACTGATAGCTTGGTGATGATTCAGTTCGATAATAGCACTTGCCGATATAACAGTTAAATATATTTGTATTTAAATAAGATAACTTATAGATAATGTCATAGGATTTGGGATTGATCATCACAAATAAGCGTGCTCTCCTTTGACCTCCACACCTTACGAATAGCAAAGTTCGCTGTCTTCTCTTTCAATAACCTGTTTGTGGTGAGAGATTCCGTCATCATTCGTAATCCAGTATGTTTTATCGTGATAGTAGTCGTCTTGTTGCTCTTGGTTGACTAATCTAATAAGAATATAGACAACAATTCCAGTGATAATGCTTATACCCAAGGTGATAAAGGTTGCAGAAATTTGACCTCTCTGATTATATACAAATTTAGCAATTAGATTTGAGTAGGATGTAGCATATGTTCCGGATGTTTGATTTATAGCTCTCATAACTGATGAAAAGAGACCTCCAAGGAAACCTTGAACTCCGAATAAAAATAATACTCCGTTCGACCAGAAGGGATTAGAACCAATTTTCCTTTCAAGTTTGTTGAAAAGAACTTGTAAAATACCGGCAAACACTCCGAAAAAGAGAGATTCTAACGGATTGTATATGTAAATCGAAGCACTTCCTATGATGACTCCACCAGCAATGGGAGCAGTGATTACATCTCTGAACATCAATTTTCCGTTGAGCAATAGTGAGAAGCCTATTGCAGTTACTACGGTAGCAGAAATGCAATAGATTGTGCTGATTCCACCATTGGAATAGATGAAAAGGGTTGTAGGGATATCCATATTAATTGTTGGGAAAAATACCCAACAAAAGGCAGCTCCAATCAAAGCCAGAGTAACATTGAATTTTTGACTGACATATTCCTTATGATTCTCGAGACCTGTACTCTGTGAAGTCACTCTCAACAGGAAAGCAATGGTGGCTCCGTAGAATCCTCCAAATTCAAAGACAGTCATGCTTCCTCCAACATCAACAGAGAAAAGTGTGAGAATTTGTCGATTGAGTTCAAAAGTAATAACTCCTACAATGACAATAATTAAGGCCTCAAGAGGTCCTCCCCGGCCACCAATGGCAGCAAAAGCAATAGCCATTGACAGGGCGCATTTAAATGCCTCGACTGCGGTAGCTCCAAAGGGATCTGTTCCTCCAGTGACGCTAGTATCTGCATTTTAATTAGAAAGATATGTTTGAATATAGGTAAAATTCCAGCCATTATTATTTGTACTTTGAACACCTGCTTTTGTCCAAAATCCATTGACAACGAAATAATATTGGAACACAATTACCGTTATGAGGAATGTAAAACCGAGTCCAGACCAGACCATATTTTTTAGGTAGGAGAAGTAAAGCCCAAAACCTACGATAGCATATCAAAATACCAATCAGCACAAGAAGGGCAGCTCCAACTGCAGTTACCAGTCCATTGTCTAGTCCATCATATGAAACACTATTGAGTGTTATTGAGTTGATAGAGGGTGTTGGTCGGATGAAAACAGCAAACATGACGATCAAAAACAACTGGAGACCAAAGAGTATATATGCAAATACCTTGTTATTCCGGGTAAACCCAGAATCAATGGCTTTAGAGTAGACTTCTACTTCTGGCAATGCCGATACTTGCACGGGAATAACTACCTGTTTTTATTCAGTCATATCAATAAATTGATTAATAATTTTTTATTTGAATTCCCAACATTAATAAAGTTATGCTCTGACTGACCTTGTTTGATTGTTCAAATCTAATAATCCTAACCATAATAAAGTGAAGTTAATGTTGGCAGAGACTGGTAGGCAATGGAGTAATGTTTTTGAATCTTTAATTGATTTTATTGATATAACTAAAATTTTATTGATTGATTTTAGAGTTTCATCTCAAGGAAATGGTTAAGGCAAGAGATAAATATCACACGATTTAAGTTAATCAAAAGAGGTTGGTTTTGTGATAAAAATAATATCACAATGGATTATGCTACTGTATCAATCATGGTCACCTCAGCCTTTTGCCTTGGATTTTGCTATCTTCAATATTTCCAAGCCGATTCTGTCCGTATCCGTCAATTCAATTATATTCTCATCACATTCTTCATTTTATTCAATCCTTATATCCTTGATCTCATCACTCTTAACTTTCAAGATACACTTGAGCAAATTTCGTGGATTACATACTTACTATTACTGCATTATGATAAAATGACTGTATTGAGTTATTTTTCAATTGGAATTTCTACATTATTAAATCCTTCAAACGGATTATATGCCCTGCTTGGATTAATAGAGAAAAAATAAAAAACATTAGTTAAATGCTTGGAGATAATTGCCGGCATTAGTGTTTGCTTTTTTTATTTCTACATGTTTTCTGGATAGATATTGTCAAAGCATTACTACAAGATGTACTTTCCACAAGTGTATGAACCTCAGTTTAATCTATTATGGATTCTCTATGCACATGTAAAAAATGGACTAATTTAAGATGTTTGAGCGTTACCTTCTACTTTACCAAATCGTATTTATTATATTGCAAATAAATTCTGTCTATTTAGTGGCCTATCTTAATTTGGATTTATAACTTAAAATATTAGTCCTCATGTACTTTAAAGTCTATTGCAATTATAAATGCTCAGAACTGTCAATGATAGGCACCCTCTTGGTTTATGCAATCCTATTGGCCAATCATATCAACAATTGCATTAGCAAATGGAGTAACCTAAAAAATAATTATGAAGTTATAAAATTGAAGGTTCTGACGTTAATTACAGTGATAGCCAATATAGCCCTTTTTCCTTTAGAAAAAATTCTTTTGAATAAATATCTAAACGATTTTTCAATCAATATAGGTTATCTATTTTTATTCATTGGATTGATGTGGATATTTAATTCAATCTACATTTCAGAATTAGTGATAAATTGGACTGACCTTGAACAGAAGATAGAATGCAGTCAAGAAACAAAAGATTAGAAATGCATCATTTAAGAATAATCAAATTAAAACCAACAATAAATTGCTGAAGAATGATCTGATTCATTCTATCATTGTTGAGAATAACAGATAGATATTATTGACTAAATAAAATATGCAGAATCAGTTATTATTTATAAATAATTTGTCAAGTCCTTCCTCATTATTCAGAATTTGAAGGGCATGTTCTATTAATCCGAAGAAGTTAGATGCCAGTCTCTTCTACATTCTTCCAGGGTTAGTATTATTAACGGGATCATACATATTTATAAGGTAGTTATTGTCCAAGCTTTCATTGATCTTATATTTTTAAAGAAGGCATACAGTCATGTTTTACTTAAAAAATAAGCCATCAACGTTGTAGAATTGTAGGCATCCCTTAAAATTTTAAAGCAAAGATTTGAATTCTCCATCTTTTGGAAGAGGACCCTGTAATTAATACTTGTTTATTGCTATTATCTTGAGGTAGGGAGCTTGCTTAGTTTGGATGAGGTAAAAAAGAACCATTAGTATAACACCATAGCTACTTAAGCCTTACATTGGATGCCGAGTATTGATAAGAGATTTCTTCTTGGCCCACAGCTTGATGAGATTGCTCAGCTTTAATATTGGTGTGCTCTTTGAATACATTTGCAAGATACTACTGTTTTCTACTCCGTGATGACTGTTTATCACAATATCAATGCTACTTAGTATATTTTTATATTAAAAAGTGGAATACGTAACTTTTATAAAGGGAACTGGAATCTTTTAGAATGAATAAAGTTTGAATGTCATTAGCTTATCGAATCGTTTTGTCTCAGCTTATTACAATCCTAAAATAACTTGGTTTAAGAGACTTATTTGATCTCTCCTACTTAATTATGTGTGCATTCCATTAATCAACAGATTTATATCAGCATCTGATTAATTCAGCAAACAAAATCCTGACCGAAAGGATCCATAAATTTAATAGGTTGCATATGAAAAAACACTATTAGATACCTTAATCTTTTAGAACAAGAAATGGATTTGATTTAAAGCAAGTTTTAAAAGATGCTACCTGAGGAAAAAACTATTTTATGTGATGAATGCATCTAGCATAGCATTATATTTGTTTTATTTTTATTCAGATAAACCATTTCTGCGAAGGGATTTTGATTTCAAAAATTGATTGACCTTAGATTAATATTTACTCATGGAATCTTTGAACTCAGCATTCGACCAATCAATCACGGGTTTGCAAGCAATGATCATGTTCAAGATGTCTTTATGGTATATTTTTTTGTCAATTAAATAATTCCAAGACTCTATAAAATGAGGTTAGATATGCTTTGACCAAAGTTTTGCTATTTTTTATTTGGCTAATTCAGTATGTTTATTCATAAGTGAGTCATATTCTGTTAGAAATTATTGAAAAGATGTTAGCAAATATTTTTTTGAATGTTTTTCAATTGCCACGATATCTCTTTTCCCGATAAAGCTATGCTTATACAAGATATGACCTATTTTGATCAATTTTGCTTTATATTATGAGCGATGCTAAGGCTAAGAACTGAACTAAACGAAATTAATTCTTTTAAATAGAAGATAGAAAGCACCGAGTACGCGATCATCAAATGTGATGGCCACAGTTTCAAAGGCTTACTGCAATTTCTTTTAGAACGTTTAATAGTAAGTCTAAAGTTCAGTTTAGGAAGATTCACAGCACCATTTCTCAAGTAGATAAACATATTTTTTCTGGGCAACCATTTCCTACATTTGCAATTCTATTATAATGCAAATTGACTCTTTATAAATATATACCCAGTCAACATTCTTATTTCAAGTCGAAAGCCATCAATCAATATAAATGGCGGTCTAATCATTTTTATAATATTTATTTTGTGCTAAATTTAAATATAATTTTTAGAGTTAACTTAAAGAGTTTAACTATTATAATTGGGCTGATTTTTACCTTTTTATATTATCTTTCGTGATAATATATTTATCCATTTATCTTTAATAAAAAGAAATGCAAAATCAAACTGAAATTCCCAAAAAATCCAACAAAATCTTGTCTTTTTCATCAACTTTTCGATATCTTTTTTCGCGTGGAGGATCAATCATGACAACTCTCAATTTTTTGACTTATTATAAATTGACTGATTTACTTGCTCGCCTCTATTCTTGTTCAAAGCGATTCTCTCTCTCGTTTGTCGTTCCATTACTCTTATTTCCTGATGATCTTCTATTTAAAGGGATCTTGGGGATATTAGGTGCTTCTTTGGAAGATGATGAGCGCTAACCTGTCTTTTGTTCCACTTTATCCTTCTCTTTCCAGCTATTTATCTTTGTTGGTGAAGGACTTGCCATTCTTCCTCGACTCGAGTGGCTTAGCTTTTTTTATTGACTTTAGGAACGCTTTAACTTTATTTATTGCTCTGCTTCAACCTTTTTTTTAGAGATAAAGTCTTTAAAGGATTCAGATTTCTTTAGAGTTTTTTATTCTGAAACTAGAGGTAAATTGTCAATTTTCATATTAAGATTGGCAGGCTAACAATCAAAGAGATAATTATGCTGTCCATTATCCTCTTTTTTTACGGGATGAGTCACTGCTGGCGTAAGAGGAAACTGTTCTTCTTTTTCTATTTCAAGGATGGCCATCTTGTTTTGATGCACACTGTCAGTGACATTGGTTTATCTTTTAATGGTGAACTACTGATAAACGGGATTAGGAATATTGTCGTATGAGCCAAGCTCTTTAAAACAGATGGATTAGTAAGGCTTTATTAATATCTACGATATTTTATTCCATATGGCAGTCTTACTCTTTATGGCGGCAATTATCTTTTCATCAGTGGGTTGTATTCCCGAATATATCTTCAAAATTCGCATGAAATGGCCAAAGAATGCTCTAAATTTAGCCTGCTCCAAAAAATGATCTTCCCTAAACAGCTTAAGCATGCGATTTACGGTAATATCAATAATGTCAAGCTCACAAAACAGATGTTTTTTATACTATTCGTATATTTTTCGTTAACTTATGAAGACATGATAGAATGATTTTTATATGAGCATATGGAGGATGTTATTTTGCTCATGTTTAAATAGTAAATTAATCAGACATCCAAAGAATTTAATCTCGCATATCTTTTTAAAGATGCGCATACTTGATATCGAGATACAGTGGCATAAAACCTAAATTATACTAACAGTACCTCTAGTAATTTATAGTGATAAAGGTCCATCTTACTGCACCGTGATATTTTATCAATGGCTTGAGGGAAGAATTTCAACATCTCGATAATCATCGGCTGACTCTATAGTTTTTATGCGTTTTTACGAGCCAACTCACTATTCTACGCTTAATCTGCACTGAAAGAAGAAAAAGAGTAGTAATTTATCAGAGAAATAAAGAAGTTAAAGGCGGGAAAGGCCATTTCACTATTTTAACGGATTAGACCAACCATGACCTATATTGAAGATTGATTTGTAATCATTTCTATCATCTGATTACCATCTAAGATGAGATAATACTTATCGACTGTTTCAATCAAGACGGAGCACAAATTTTAAATAATCGATGAACTGCTTTGCGCCCTGATCCTATGTTCATACTCAACTTTTTTCAAAATAGCACTGATGACATCAAGCTTAATTGCCAATTTATCGGGGTGAGAAGTAGAGTTTTTATTAATGTCTAGGTTTAAAAACAGTTGAATCGTATTGGAAATGGCCATGTGTTCGGAGTGGTTGATTAGATTGTAAAATATTTTTGTATTGTCGTAAATTCGGTCTATTGTTTATTTATATCGATTATTTAGTAGACAGAGATTTGTTCGGAAAAAATATCCTGCCAACAGAGGGAGAACTTCTGATTGATCCAGCATAGAGAACAACAGGTCAAAATTTAAGGTGTCTTTGATTTAACCTTATTTGAAAAAGCCGTTGAGGATACAGGTGGTCTCGGTTTATATCATTTAAATCACCTGTAGTGGTAATTTGTATTTACGATCGCTTGAATCGGATGATTGAGGGGGTAAGGTCAGATAGCAAATGGCTTCTGAAATGAGGCCAGGGTTATTTGTGATATAATCCAGCAGTTTTGAGCTATACGATTTTAGTTATTGGCTGAATTCAGGGATAGCGAGGAACTGATAGAGTTTTGATTTGTTTTAAATTAATGCCTCGATTTGTTTGGAAGCTGACTTTCCATACCACGTTGAACTCATCTATCTAAAGCTATTATTATAAAGCGGTGAAACTATTCGAAATGATAGCCTTAATTGTGTATAATTTACCTATTTTCCCAAATTACCGTTTCAAACTATATTTTTAGTGTAAATTATAGCTGTTTTTCTCAATTGTCTATTAACAGTAAATTTCTCAAGCATGTTTTGGATGGGTGATAATTGGATAAATGAAGAATGATATGATTTGAAGTCAATATGATATATAGATCAAGTAATTGATGTAATTATACATTATTTTTCCAATTTTTGTTTGAAATTATCAACGAGGCATTCAAACTGTTCTCCTTCCTTTTCAAGATACTGTTTATAATTCATGATCGACCCTTTTAATTTCTTCAGCAAAATGCAGCAACTCTCACAAGAATTACCCTCTCCGAACATAATTATCTCAACCTTCTGTTACACATTTTTGATTGATTAAAGCTATATATAAACATATCTACTCTCATGTTGATGATGTTTTCCTTTTCGAAAAGCACCTGATTTAGGAGGTTAAAATGAGTATTACTAAACTCAGGATTAAGTGTCATTGAACTTTTATTAATTATTTTCTACTCATAAAGCTTAATTTTCTTTTCACTGTTAATCTCATAATTCTTTTTCTGAAGACTCTCATTTAGTCCCTTATTTTAACTCTTTAAACCAACGTTTTCTTCTCTCAATTTTTAGAGACAGCTTTACAAGTCTTCTATTCTCTTGGCAAATCTGCATAAGATACATTCTACATCATATTTTTTTATTGCAATTCCTCAATTATTTTTTATTTCGATTTTAATGTTTTTTCTCTAAATACAGAAAACTATACTTTTTTTAAACCTCGATGATTCTTGATTTTAATCTTTTGTATTCTTCTCCGAGTTTTTTCGTCAAACTGGCAGTTTTCTCAGAGCAGAATTTTTATATTTCGGAGAGAGACTCAATGAGAGAACTGTCAAACTAGCGGTTGTTCTTGGAGCCAAGCATGCTTTTTCGACTAATAGTCTTAGATTTGATTTCTCCTGATAAATTCAACAGACTTAGGCTATCATCATTATCTAAAATCATAGAATTTTGAGTTGAAAATATATCGCAATCTGATGAATCTTTGCTGCGATCGTTCATTGATATTTTTTACAGCAAATCATTGGCTTAACTAATTCTGCGCGCTTATTCATTGCTTAGTTTTTCGCTTGCTAATCTTATATATTGTGAGCAGATGCGTTTTTGCATGAGAAAGAAAAGATCTTAATCGTCATTGATTTGAAGCATATCGTTTGTAAACATCAGTAAGCAGTTTTCAAAACTAGCAAATGATTGAATAATTATAATAAAAGTTAAAACAGTAATTGATAAATAATATTGTTGTTGTTATTCCAAATAAAATGACCAATTATATTCTGATATAGCATCAACACATCATTGACCATGTTTAGTTTACATTTAGGCAAACCTATCATTTAAAAGACAGCGATCATAGAATTTAATCGTAAATTAATCTACTTTTACTAGATTCATTAAATTAGCTATTTAATATCCAAACAGCCTTAAATTTAATATATTAATAAAATAATTGAGTAATTGTTCGATTTAAAGCCATTAAACATTTTATATTTATTGACATCAGATATTTTCAGTCAAAACCGTCTTCGGATGAAGGAAGCGGCATACTTTGGTGAGTACGTGATGTAATCTCGTTATCTTAATCAGAAATAGGTCTTTTTATAAGATAAATTAGAAGTAATCCTATAAGAATGGTTGGCAGGAGATAAAATAATTTTTTCTTGTTCAATGTTACTTCCAATGGTTTTTCGTTTGGAATGTCTGTTGGTTGACTTATTTCATTGGAAATCAAAATAGGGCTATCAGTTTTAGGAGTATTCGTAGGAATTGTCTGTTAAGTGGGAGAAGCATTTTCCTGTTGTAGATTATTATCCGAATTTGATAGTTTAGTATTGGCCTGATTAATTTCTTTTTAAAGGTTGGCTTGATATTTAGCTTGGTTTTGCTCCATAGTTGTCTGCATAAATGCTTAGTTCTTTTTAATATCTTCCAGATTCTTCAGAATGTGATCTTTTGTTTTGGCCAATTGATTATTTGCACTTTATTATTCTTTTTGATGACGTAATTCTTGTTAAAATAAACTAATCTGCTTAATCTCTAATTATTTCAATGGCAAATTATTATTATTGTCCTGCACAATGGCGTTTACTTTTTAAGGTTACTTTACTCCTTTTTACATTTAAGACAACAACAGTTTGAGTTTTTATTCGGCTTCCTTTAATTTGTTTTACTGCTATGTTTTTTTCTTCAAGTTAAGTTACTATCTATTATTATAAAGCTAGTTTTTCTTGTTCTTTAATTCTTCAAGATTTTTTTCAAATACCTTCTTTTTTTAAAGGTACTATCTTTATTTTATTTATTTGGCTGTTTGCCATTCTTTTAAAGCTTGCTGCTTCAATTCCTATTGCTTTATTATCAATTCCTTCAATTACTATTGATTCTTTTCTTCCTGGGCATTGTTTAAAGAAGGCTATTGAATATTATCTTTTATTTAAATTTCAGGTGTTTTGGTTATATTTATCGAATTATTTGGCTTGGGTTATTTATGCCCGATTGAATCTATAATTTTATTGATAATTGGAGGATTATTGTTGATAATTTGCTTAGGTGAGTCATTTATAGGGACTTCTGCCTTTATTTCGGTCTTTATTTCTTTACTTTTCTAATGCAATTAAGCTTTATTCGTTTAAAATCTGGATTAAGGATAAAGTAATTCTGATTTGACAACAGAATACTCTGAAATTTGAGGAGTATATATAAGAGTATCTTTTATTAGCTTTTTATCATCAAGATACTCTTATTAATTAGATTTTTCTTTCTATTTATTTTTATCTTCCTTTTTCTCTTCCTTTTTATCTTATTTCTTTTTATCTTATTTTTTGTCATCCTTTTTGTCTTCCTTTTTCTTTTATTTTGTCTCTTCCTTTTTTTATTGCTTCTTATCCTCCTTTTTTTCTTACTTTTTATCTGATTTTTTATCCTCCTTTTTTTAATTTTACTTCTTTGCTTCCCCATTTTTGTTTTCCTGTTTCTTCTATTACTTTTTCTTTTATTAGTTTTCCTTTTCTTTTTTCCCTTCCTTATTCTCCTTTTGCTCTGGTTTTTCTTATTTATGGGTTTATTTTTTCTAATCTTTTCCTTCCTGATTCTCTTTCTTTTTCTTTTCATCTTATTTATTCTTATTATCCTTTTCCTTTTCATTCTTGTTTTCTTTCTATTTATTATTCTATTGTTGTTTATTCTACTTTTTCTCTTGTTCTTTTTTATCTTACTGACTTTCTTTCGGCTTGTCATTTTCTCCCTCTTTTTTATTTTACTCTTCTTTCTTCTTTTCTTTCTCACCACGTGACTTATGAGCTTCCTTGTCCTTATTCTTTTTTTATTTCTTCTACTTCTTTCTTTATTATTTTGTCTTTTCATGTTGATCTTAAACTTTTTAATTTTGTTATTTATTCTATTCCTTTTTTTTGGTCTCCTGAGGACTCTGTTTCTATTACTTTTTCTATTGCTCCTTTTTATCAGTTACTGGCTTTTGCTCTTATTTCTTATCCTATTTCTTTTATTCATGTTGGTTATTCACTAATCCGCCTTCTGCAGCTTTTTTAGACTGGGCCAATGCCTCTAACCCCTAAGATTACTTTTTTGCTTTTGGATTTGAATCGACACTCTTTTGATTAGGCGGTGGTATATTTGAAGGAGAATGTGGATTATTTGTTTAGGGACTGACTGGTTTGTCCCCCTTTGCTTCTACCTTATTATCATTGACAACTCCTACGATCAGAATTATTAGAATCAGCCATCCAATTTTATGAAAGATGATTCCTCTCATTTAAATATAATTACATGCCCTTAATTTAAATAATAGAATATTTATATTCAATCAATATCTTCGAACTATTCGTCTATATCCACATTTTCTACCTCATGAAAATCTATGTCCTACTACTATTTCTATCCAACAGCCACTGAGTTACGATATTTATCTAACTTCGGGTTATTCTTACGCCATGAATTGGTTTTTTTTGACCGCTGGTATCGGATGAAGAGAAAAATAGAAAAGATTAGTGCAAGAAGTAGAATAACTAAAATGATAGACCATCGATGTGACTTATCCAGCAAGTTTTAGAGCTGTTGGATTGTTTTTTATTTTTATTAAGTATTGCTGTTAGAATCAGGAGAGCCAGGAGAAGAAGAAGGAGCATTGTTTGTTTCGAAGGAAGATATAGGTTTGCGTTTTGAAGGTTCAAAATCAAAACCTTATTGCTTTTTTTATGAGCTCTCAATCCCTTATCTTTGATTCAAATTAATCGGAATATTTTAAACAGGAGTAGTAATTGGCTTCTGATCAATTACCCCTTATATCGCCAATATAGCTTATCCTGTTGATGTTATCGTTTAGGCTTTCGTCAAGGGTGTTTAAACTCCATCAGATAGGACATAATTTGAGAGAGGGGCGACATAGGCAATTTTCCAAACAATTTGCTTTTGTGAATTATCGATTTATGTCCCATCAGCTGAAATGGATTTTTAAGATTCTCGGATTATTTAAATTGGAATGCTAGTTTCTGGGACAGCAGCGTTTGGATATATAGATTTTGTGGCCAAATACTCTGTCAATGGTGGAAGTTATTGAGTAAAATGATCAATGGGAATAGAAAGAGATTATTGCCCTAATCGAGGTTGTTCTAAGTAGCCACTCAAATTTGTTTATTGATCTGCGATTGTATCAAGATAAGTATTATCATTTGAAGTAAAATCCTTATTTCCCTCCATTGAATGTGCTTGTTGTCCAGCCACCATCAATATAAAAAAGATGAGGTTGAGGCTAATCAATTTGCTCATGGAACGTATTATATGTTTATAATTTAGTAATACAAAATGATATAAAATAAAGCATAAGAAATCGTAACTTGCTTGATCCAAAAGCAAATATAGTCATTTAGTTCTCGTCATCTACTTCAGTAAGGCGAAATATTCCTCTTCAAATATCATCTACTTGCTGTCAGTCGATTTTAGCGCAGCCAAATGGTATGTTTAATTCTATTTTAAGTCGGTAATATCAACTGAACAAACGTACTTATAGAAGCCGTAGCTATACTTTTCAAAACCATAAATTTAGAGAAGATCCTAAAAATATTACCCATCTTTTAGAGTGGTGGCCTCTTCTAACTCTTGATTTAGAGTTATGTTGCCATCCACTTTTTTTAGTGATTCAACGGTCACCTAATTTATTGTAATTCCTCTTTTACTATACTTTACCAATTATTTAACAAAATCGTAATATTTACGTTCTGTCTTGCTACTTTCCATCGTATTCAATCGCTCAAAACGAAATGATTTTAAAGAAAATAAGGAACGGTTTGTTTCATTATTCATAGGCTACGTATCATGGTTTAAACGTTGTCTTAAACTCGATATTCCATATATATTGTTACTCACGTTGAGTAGTTATTTAATCTAGCACATTTCAATCAGCATGTCCTCTTCCACAAGTTTGGAGCTTAAATTGTCGTCATTTTAGTGTTCTCTGCGGTTGTGGAACTCGTTGTAGGCTCCCTCAATGATTTATTCAGTTTATTTATAGAATTAATCGCCTATTTAATATGTCTCACTGATTTTTTACAGTATTTTTTTGCGTCGATAACTGTAATACTTGAGCAGAATGCAGGAAAGCCCAATGAGTATGACAGAAATGGCTAAAAATATGCCAAAGGCAGCGCCGATGTCCATTATTTATGAATTGATTCGTAATGTAATAAAATATTGATAGCGGTGGTTTATTACATTCGCAAAACAAAATGTCAGGTCATAAAATTTCATCCTTACACATTGATATTAAATATATATCCTTCACAAAACTAGCATTTATTGTTTAAAAAATTAATTTGAGATATGACCATCACAAGACGGACTCTCAATATTTTAATGATGGAATAAATTACGCTCATACATTTTTTTTAATTTGATTTTAGCCAATATTTTTCAGTTATGTGGAAACAAATATATTCCATTTTATAATATAATTGTGAAATTTGTTTAACAGTTAAGATAATATTCAATTCCAATGAGATATAGCTTGAACTTAGTATACAGGCGAGTAATCTTATGATCATCATCAATATTAGTAGGTATAACGATTATTAATCAAAGCTTTTACATCCCCAAAGAAATTCGAGTTGGCTTGCTACGAGACTAACTGATCAGCTGCTTTTAGGGACCATTTGTTCCTGAATTTTTAGAATTTTCAGTTTTCTGAGAATTTGCTCGATTATTTCCCTTCTTTGAACTACTAGCTCTATTCACCGGTCTTGGAAGAACTGCGCCTTAAAACCATTGTAACTTAGCCGTTCTTCCATCTCCATAGCTCACAAGTCCCTCTCCATGCTTTAAATCATTTAGAAATTCTCCCTCATAGCTTGTTCCATCTTTCCAGCGGTACAATCCAAATCCGCTTTTCTTATCATTTTTATATTATCCTTCGTATTTATCACTGTTAGGATCGGTGTAATTACCAATCCAAGTCCCACGGCCATTTCTCGCTCCATTCTTGAATTATCCCTCGTAACGAGATAAATTAGCCCAAGTATAAATGCCTATATAACTTTAAATATACCTTTCCCACTAAATTTGCCATCAACATATTCCCCTTCGAAAATATCTCCATTTTTAAAAATTTATTTTCCATACCCATTTTTTACACCTCGAATAAAATTGCCAACGAAGCTTTACTTCTAAGAAATATTGACTTTCCCCTGACCATGTTTTTTTCCTTGCCGCCATTATCCAACATATTCAATTCCGTCAGATTAAAGCTGTTTACCAATTCCTTATTTAAGTCCATTTGCCCAAAATCCTTCATACACGATATCTTTTTATTTTGATAAAAATTTGATCACTCCATACCCTTATTTTTTATTTTCCTTGTAAGAACCATTGTAAACATACTTTCCAGGAATTTATTCATACCCCCAACCGTTTTTTTCACCCTCACCGTCTTTGTTTATGATCCATCCTCCATAGTAAAATTTTCCCTCATAATACCATAAAATTGTGCGATCACTATCGAGTGTAAAGGAAACACAGTTTTTATATTTTTTAACACTGAGAACAACTGCTCTTTCGACTTGAAGGTTAACCCCAAATTTTTTAAAAACACTTTTAGCAAGTTCAACCAATTCCTACTGGCTCCATTCTTTTTTTGGAGTTTAACAATTTAAAGTCAAAAAATACTTTTAGACTTCTTCCCTAAATCCAAGTGTAAAATCAGGTTGTCTTGGCGATGGTCGTTAGATTAAATTTAATTTTTCCTCTTCAGTGAATTAAATATGCTCATAATTTTAGAGTGGTCTTGCCTGAAAGCACTAGTCTTATTCGTACTTTTCTTTGTTTTTAATAAATCCAGCTTATTTTTATGGCGATTCAAAGTCAAGCTGCCCAGATGTACTTTTGTTTGATCTCTTTACCCGAAATGAAATCATTGGAGCTACCTTTTTACCCAATTAGTTAATTATTTACTGCTATTTTGGCTTGAATCCTTGAAAACCATTGGTTGAAAAAAATCTCTTCCTTGGGGCTGAGTTCATAGTAAATGGCTAGATGGGTATAGAGTTGCTTTATTCACGACTGGAATTATTGATTTGTTCCGACACTCTAGAATTTTAATTTTCAAATTTACGGTATATCCGACCTGTCAGCTATTTCTTATGTCTTTTGACCGAATTAATAGTATTGTTTGAATTTTCTTCTACCCTCGATGGAGATTCATATTATCTGTCCTCTTTTTTTCTCTAAAGATCTCTCAGGTTTTCCTTCAGCAAATCTATTTATTCCAATAACTTGTTGGCCTATGCATCCTCATTCTTGCTCATAATTTCTCCAATTGTCAGATTTAATACATTGCTTTCCAGTCCAATGTGAGAGTCTAGTTTCGATAAGTTAATCTTTTTCTTCGGTAATCTCTTTGGTTGATCAAGTATTGGAATTACGTTTTTATTCTAATCATATTTAGTCAAATCTTTTACAATGTCATACACTTTTTTTTAATAAATATTCCGCTTGGCAATTTTGCCAATTCCCTCCTTTTTGGGGCTCTCATCGTTTCTTTTTTACTATTTTGTTTACTCTTTTGGAGCTAAAGTTCTATGGCGCTAATTTTATTCTTCTATCACATCAGGCAAAACATTAACTCTCTCCAATTAATTTTTATTCTACTATATTGATAATGGTTCAAGAGATAATTTTTTGTTCACTGAAGTTTTTTATTTAATTTAAACCAAATTTGCTACCTGCTCCGTTTTAGTACGAGCTGGCTCTTCATTTTGAGAGAATTAAGTAAATAGAATAACCTGCTTCTCCCCATGTTTTTATTCGGGAATACTTTCGACGTATTAAGAATGAAGTCGATATTTATGCTTTTACTAAGGTTCATCATTTAATTGCACTTCGATAGTCTTGCTCTCAACTTATTTATTTCTTGATTCTAATACATCTGTCTTTTTATTTTAAAGATGCTAGTACTCATGGTGAATTTGTTAATACTTCTTCTCTTAAAATTATTAATGATTTGCAATGGCGATTTGGTTGTTTTATTTTTCTTATCTTTGTTATGATTATGCCTTGTTTAAAAAATTAACATTTTATTATTCTTTGTTTTACTCTTGTTTTGGCGCAGAAGTTTCAGCTACTTTTATCAATTCATGATCTTCTGACCTCTACTATTTATCAATAAACATGTTTGGAGTATTTTGGTTAATAATTTATTCTTTTTCTTCCTATTCAATCACAATAAATTAATTTTTTTCGGCTTCGTAATGATTTAATGTTGGTTTGTTTTCATTACTGACCCTTGTTTAAAGAACGTGTGTTTAATTATTTGTAATCTAATTACCACCTTTGTCTTAATTTTGTTGACCCTATCTTATGGGATGATTAACAACAGGATCATGAATTAAATTTAATTATTGCTGCTATTTTTCAGATTCTTCTCCTTTCAAAGCATCTTAATTTTACATTATTTAATTACTTTTATTGTTTATATGCTCACTTTATTAGAATATTTCATTCTTTATATTGTTTATTTTTTACTATGACATTTTTTGATCTTATTCATTCTCACCATCTCCTTCTTATATTTAGCCTTATAATGATATAGGTTCATTATTTTTTAGTTTAGTTTAGTTTTATTCACATATAATTTGTTTTTATAGTCCTCCCCCTTCAGGATTTACTTCATTATTTTAAGCAATATGATTTAATTAATCAAGTTTCTTATGCTATTGGAAACTTTAAGATACTTAAAGTTAATCTTTTTTAATTACGATATCTGGAGTTTAAATCTATGACTTCGGGTTGATTATCATTTGTTTTTCCTCTTCCTTGAGATGTACTGTATCCTTAGGAGATTAAATTTGTTATAAATGTTCTTGTCCTTATTCTCCCTTAACATTTTGCTCTTAAATATCTTGTTGATCGATTTATAGTGTGTTTTATATTTCATTATTCTTGTTTTCTAGTGGCAATTACTAGATTTTTTTAAGTTACACATTAGGATTACCATTGCTTGTTCTTTACTATAATTTTGGCTCTTCCAAAGTTTTTGGAACATTTTCTAATAAAAAATCTACCTTCTCTGCAGATTAATTATAACCTTGTTGTTAATTAGGAACATCATTGCCTTAATTTACAATCGCTTTATCTACTAAAATTTCATTCCCCACTGCAATTGACTATTGTTCTGGTTTATTATTTCCTATTTCCGCCTCCTACTTCACTTATTCATTGAGAGAATTCTCTTTTTAAGCTTAGAAGTTATTCTAGGCCTATTTCTGTTCGAATTAACTCATCAATAGATAAATTTATTAATAAGAAATTATCAATAAAACCATTCTTCAACAAATCAAAAATAAATAAAGCTGAACGTCCTCAATTATATTTTTCCCATCTCTCGTCAAAAAAGCATGATTTTATCCATCGATAAGTTCCCTCACAACACTTTGCTAGTTGTTAACGATAAGTCTCTTGATAAACTAGAACACTTTCCTATTTTACGCTATCACTCTCCGTTAATTTTTCAGTCTCATCTTGTTTTTCCGTAAATATCCTTTGATACATATCATCTTAGTTTTTGATTTTAGCTTTTAGCTCTTCCAGCAATTGTTAAAAGTCTTTCCTTGTGATATCTTTTTTTCTAGTATTTAATTGCTTTTGCTCACCAACAAATTTAATTCCTCTTCCAATGACTTCCCTAAAGTTATTTATTAATTACTTGGCTTATTGGTATTACCCCATTGCAATTAAACAACTGGCTTGCTTAAAATGAGCTTTTATGTGCTTTTTACCCCACTTCTATGAAATTATTTCGTTGCACAGCTCCACAGATCGTCGAAATTATTTTTTTTTAAACAAACAGGTCACTATATTCAGCATTAAGGGATATTTGTACTCCGTATTGATTTGCTATAATTTTTGTTAATTTGTTTGTTCGACATCTAAGCCCAGCAATGCTTCAAAATAAGTTTCAATGGCTTTGTCAAATTTCTGAGCCTTGTAATATTGATTGGCATGCAGCTTTTTAAAATAAACCCATTCTTATTTTTCCTATGGCGACAGTAATTGAAGTTTTTAAGTAATCAAATGTTTCTTGCTCTTTGTTGATTATTTATATTTCTATTCGCTCGTATACCTAAGTCATGGGAATTGTACATAGAACGTGATGGCATGGAAATGATTCCTTTTTTTAATTATATATCGCTCAAACTTTTGTGCATTTTGCTTTAAATATGTTAACTTTTATAATTTTTCAAAAAATACACTTATGCTAATATTGAGTCATTACTCATCTGAAACAAGCTGATTGTAATTACACTTAAATTTTGGGGTGACATCTTTTCGCTAAAATTATTAAAATATTGGCGGACTTTTTGATGTTTCGTTATAAAGCGGCCATTACAATTGATTTATAATTTTGTACCAAGATTCAATTGATTTTTTGCCAAGATGTTCTTAATAATTTTTTAATAATATTAAGCAACATTCTCTTCATAAACGAATAAATATAACAGTTTAATATTATAATGATGGAATATCATGGTATTCAATCGATTGTCTCCTATTTTTATATTACACAAACCTCAAAAATAAATTTATTTATTCTCTTATGAGCGTTTCTCTATACTGTGTCTGTTGATCCAACCTATTAAATCCAACATCATTTAACTATATTTTATTTCATATCCATGTAGCTCTAAAAAATTGAGCGACTTGACCAACTACCGAAACGTCCTCGAGGATCCTATTCCAGCAAATTTAGATCAATGAACATTACAACCAACCACTTTCATGTGAAGGTTGACAATTTCTAAAGTATCCACATTTTCTCTGTCAAATACAATCCCATGATTCCCCTAGACAATGTAGTGCTCCGTCGCCAACTGTTGGAACGTGGCCGTGACAAACTCAAGATCTATATTGGTATATCTTATATGATTCAGAGAGTCCCGTCATCAGTGGAAATAACATCTACTCCACTAAGCCCAGTATGGCAGAAGAATTCGAAGTGGAAGTGGAAGACTACAAAATCTCACTAAAGCAAGTGAAGGTTCTAAACGTGAAAGATAACCCAAAACTACTTCTGAGTTTCTTAAATAATGGACTGAGGAGCATCATGCGCCGACTCGACTATATGGAGATTGGTCGAAGCGGAAAATATTTCAACACTAAGGAGAAGAAGGACATAGACAGCTTATGGATGTTCAATGGTTATCGGTCCAATTTTGTTTTACTCGAAAATGGGTTTTATCTGCGCGTTGATTCTGCCAAGAAGATTGTTCGCAATCAAACAGTACTGCAGTACATCGATGAGATTTATAAAATCCATCAGGACAAGTAAAAGTAGGAAAGGCGATTGATCTTGCAAGGTGAACTCACTGGTAAGATTGTAATGACGAACTACGGTAAGACCTGCTATCATCGAATTGACGAAGTTATCTTTCAGGAGCTGGACTCAGTGCAGATCGAAGATGCTCATATATCTCTAAAGGAATACTACCAAACTAAGTACAACATAACAATAAAAAACAGCAAGCAGCCTCTGCTAAAAGTCTAAAGCAAGAGAAGAAACAAATAAATGCTAATTTATCTAATTCCTTAGTTATGTCTGATGACCGGCATTCCTGAACATTTCGACTAGTTCAGAAGAAAGAAAATATCAGAATCAACCATAAAACCCGCAGACTAAAAGCAAAGAGAAATATTAAAATTAATGAATTAATTAAAGACTAATGATTAGTATAAATCGCTCAGATAGATAGGGATCAATATTAAAGAAAAGCTGGAAACGATCAGAGGCAAAATAATTCCCATGCCTCGCATTAATCTAGGATAAAACCAAAGCATTGAGGAAGGTAAATAGGCATTTTTTAATCTCTTCAACAAACCCATCTATGGAAACAAGCATAATATACGCTGCGGCATCATTTATTTTGCAGGGCAGGATACTCGTCCTCTCCTCGATACCTTCGAAAGCACTTCTCGAAATTTACGAGTGAAAATGGAGTCGGTTAAACTGAACGCAGGGGAATTTGACCCTAGGAAAGCCCTATCAATGATAGAATCGATGATGAAAAAAGCCATTGACAAATAGAGTTGCAATATCTGTCTCATCATCCTCCCCAATCAACTAAAAGCACAGTACAAAAAGATTAAAATTCTTGCTCTTCTTAAAAGCCAAATCATTTGTCAAATTACCACAGAAGGAACTCTCCGCAAGAAAAATCTGCAAAGCATCGCCACCAAGATTTTGCTTCAGATTATAGCCAAAAGAGGAAACACGTTATGGGCTCCGAAAGTCCCTTCAGGACTGCCTGCAACGATGATGATAGCTTTTGAGTCAGCAAAATCAGGCAGTGTTACGACAATAAGCATGTGTGCCACCATCAACTCTACTTTTACTTCAATTTTCTCTCGCACAAGTATCCTGAAGAATACTGATAGCAAATTCTCTCTGCTGGGTTCTCTTGCGATTCAGGCAGTAACTGCGTATGTAGCTCGTAACAAGGAGCCTCCAGCAGAGATAATTTTCTTTCACTCATCCACTTCAGGAGATCAGATTGTCATGTTTCAAGATTATTTTATTGCTCCTCTCAAAGAAAATCTCAGATCTGCTTATTTGGATAAGATGCCAGCTGTTAGCCTTATCATGGTCAATGTGAAGACTTCAGAACGTTTCTTTACTGAGGGAGATAATGTAAGAAATGTGCCAGCTGGTACTCTCATTTCCAGTGAAATAGTTTCAAACTATTATGATTTTTATGTTGTTTCTCAAGCCTCTAACAGAGGCTCGACGCTGCCCAATCACTACAAGGTGATTTATTCTGATTCAAAGATGGAGGAAGGAATGTTGCAGTAACTGGTATTCAGCCAATGCTTCAACTATGTCAATTGGACGGGATCCATCAAAGTCCCAGGAATTCTTCAATACGCCGACAGATGCGCCAAATTTAATTCCTAGGTTCTTGAGAACGAAATTCTATGTTAGGACTTGCAAAGCAAACTCTACTTCGTCTGAATGATAACGATATCCTCACAATATTGAAATTGAATAATTTATTATAGTTATCTTAGGTGATAATAATTATAGATTTGTGATGTCCAACTAAAACGACAACTCCGAAAACAGTATAAAAATAGAGGAGGAAGATATGTAGAGATCAGACCAATCCGAACTCGATAAATAATAGCCTCTTTCTTCAAAGAAGAGGCTGCACCGCAAGCAAGACATTTCGAATTTTATCATAAAGACCTATCGAATTTTGTAGGATAAAAAGAACTATCACATAATCGAGTGGACAGATAATGGCAACTGCTTCATTGTTAAAAGCAAAGATCAGTTCGAAAACGAAATCCTGCCAAAATACTTCAAGCATAAAAAGTTTTCATCCTTCGTGAGGCAGCTCAACATGTACGATTTTCACAAAATACGTAAGGAAAAATAAATTCCCATTTTCAAGCATAAGTACATTTGTGTTGATTAAGATTTTTCAAGATGGGTTGCTTTGATCTCTTGCATAAAATTAAGAGGAAATCTGGGGAGGACGGCAAAGACGAGTAAATACTTAAAAATATGATATCTCAACCTGAACTGTCGCTGAAGAACGAAGAGATTCCCTTAAAATCATTGATTTCACTCAAGAGCAAGGGAAGTATCAATGTCAATGACTAAATTTAATTTTTGGCAACATAAAATAATGAACTTAGAACCTGCATTTCGGATCTGAACAAAGAAATGACTCAGCTTTAGTAAAGTATCTTTTAGTATAGATTGAACAAAAATAAGAAGCAATAGAAACTAGTCAAATTGCTGAGTGCATTGGTTTATTTTGACAGCAAACAACCACTGGATAGTTTAGATGAAAAAACATCTCTGCGAGAAATCCAAAATCATTTCATGAGCGATGACGAGCCTCTCTCTTTCCTGGAGTATGCCAAAAAGATTGGATACATTTATCGATAAATTTACAAGCAGTTCACCAACGAATGATCGTGAAGCATACTTTTATAGTTTTGAAGAGTCTTTTATAAAACCTATGACATTCTATCTTTCTGACTTTTATATTGTGATAAATTATTGTTGTATGTACGCGAACTCTCTGATAGAAGTGGGCAAACTAATATACCTGGTGGGCAGTTACAGCGAAACAGCTATACTAAAAAAGATAATGTAATCCAACGACGGCAAGTACATCATCATTTAGCTTATAGGAGTAAAATATTTTACAAATGCGTTGAGGATATTCCACCAAATACCTTGAAGAAAGTCAAATATGATAATGCTCGTGAAGGTATTATCAGGGCGGATTGGCTGACTAAAATCGTTGATAGGGTATAATTCTAATTATTTAGTATCCTGAAATGGTGATATTCTTGTTTAATTTGGATGACGACTCCTTAGGTAGATAATTTCTTAAGTCAGATCTAGACAAAATTGAGGGTCTCTTGCGATAAATTTTGAAAAAGATTAATAAATTTGTCATTGACACATTAAAGGCCAACGCAAAGTAGGATATAATCCAAAGATATCTGGTCAAAATCACAAAGCAACAATCGACAAATTCGTTGATTACTGACAAAATTAATTACTACCTCAAGACCTACGAAAAGGACATCTTTGTAATACAAACAGACTCTTTTGCCAAAGAAGTCAGCAAGTACTTTATTAATAAATCAGATATCGGACCACTTGGCTGGGTTATCTTTAAAAAAACTACGACCGCAAGTTCCGAAAGTTGCAGAAGCAGACTGACTAATCCATTTCTATCGACAAACGCATTTGTTATAGTTTTAAGTCGGCTATTTTCAGTGAAATTCTAAGTCGAGATGAAAAGGTGCATTACAGTAACCTGTACAATGCAATTAAGTTCAAATTCGGGGATATCACTAAAAAATAATTCAATTTCTTGAAGTACCTCTAAATCAGAGAATTACGAATCGTATTGCAGACCATATTTAGATGGCCGATACTACCTTTTTACGGCAGATCAAGTACAAAATTCTGAGTAATATAAAAGAACTGCCCGATGCTATTACTATGCATATGAATATGTTTAAGATGAGGAACATGGAACCTAATTCGTGCCATTTCTATTTTTATTTTGAGGAGCTGTTGTGGAGATCTACTTTTCTTTAAAATTTGTTGGAGGTGTTATACTCGACTGATATAATGGAGTTGCTTCCTCATGTAACTTTGGCCGAGTATGTTAATGGCTTGCTTTCATATCTGCACAGGATGTCGATGATCAGTGGTAAATATTTGGAAGGAATTGATGGCAACATCATCTAACTTTCTGACTAAATCTATCTCGGAAAGTATAACTACGGGGAGATTACTGATAGTGATATGGTAATGACTGGCACGACTAATATGATAAATCGTCGCAAAGATTACATCAGCAAAGGCATCCAAGTAATAACTCGTTACAAGACATCAGGCCTCTTCAAAATTAACGAAATCAATTTTCTCAATATTTACTTGATCCGTTTCTACTTAGCCGATGGAAAGTTCTCTTCCATTATTTATATTTACAATGAGATACTGAAGGTGGAAGTCAATCGCTGCAACTATTTTTTGATCAATGGTAACCGTGAATAAACGTAGAACTGTTCAGCGAAATCAAAGAGGAGATGAACAATATTGATAATGCCTCGAAGATATTGCTCTATGGAGTGGCTTCGCTGATTTGCGATTATTTTGAAAGCAAAAATGAGCTCAATAATTACATGCAACTATTTTTCGGATTGTTAGGGAATCATGAGTAGCCTCATCTTCTCTAATCAGCGGTACAAAAAGAGGGCAACACTGATTTATTTGCTAACTAATTAGCTCCATAGGCTCACATCTTCAAGTTAAAAAAAAGTTCATCTATTTTTTCAGCAAAGATAATCATAAATGACCAGATTATTTTGAGTGAGTCTCAATACCGAATCAAAATTAATTTTTCAATCAATGAGTTGATGAGGAAGCGTTTGATGGTGGGAAACAATCGAATCCAATTGCATTTTAATCAGCAAAACAACAATAATCAGCGAAACATGATTTGCGAAGTAAAATATTAATCATTTAGATGGCTTTAATTATTGCTGCAGCGGATGGGGAACAGATTGAAAGAGAGATTGTCATTGAACCGCTCAATTATATTAGAAGAGATACCGTCCTCAAAATTGATTAGATACACCTCATTATGGAAAATAAACATCTTGTGTGGGTGTTAGAAAGATAGCAGATTGTTTTTGGTAAGCTATTGCATTATTTAGAAAAATACGATTCCACACTATTCTTTTGCAAGATGGAATAGCCAGAAATCCTCATTTAGTCAATCAGAAAAGCTTATTATATCAATGAAACTGCATATTTTTACGTTATCGTCAAAGGGTAATTTTGGCTTCATTCAGAGTTGAAGGATGTAAAATTACTTCTAAATTTTCTGTTATTGAGGAAGATGATGGCAAAACTTAATTTTTTATGAATGTTCGCTAGAAGAAAGACTTGACCAACTCCAAAGTTGTCCAGGAATTAGTTGTATCAAAAGAGTTTGATTAAAAGAATTTATGCTGGATTAAAGTGAACAAGACCGGAAACAAAACTCTAAAGTTGAATTTTAATACTCTTGTATAAAAATCAATAAGCGTAAATTGGCGTTAAAAAGCCTTAAATTTAAAGGTGACGTACAACAGTATAAAGGAGATAAACTTCAACGTCGCCAATTTGTTTACAATAACTAAAGTGTTTCGTGAGGCACTAACAGGCAATCTTTTTGACAACAACATCCCAATCAATAAGAAGACTCTCCTCTGCTTCTATATAAAATCCACTGAGAATATCGTAATCAAGGAATTGGGCCATCACAACAACCCCAGAAAAATAAAATATCTCAAGAATATTAAAATGAACGATATCAGACTGGCTCCCTCATAAAATCTAAAGGTCAATATACTTTTCGAGGTCAATGAGGATTGCCAAAATTAATTTTAATTGTTTTTAACGACTCTGTTTATTAAGTGGAGTCGAATTGATAATCAGATCATGATTGACAATATTTTCTTGGATGACGAAACCAAGATTAACTCAATAAACTAAAAGGCTGAGATTACTTTCTAACAAAAACACTAAATAGTAAAACGTAAAAAATCACAGCTATATGTCAAAGTGCAGAACCTCACTGCCAATCCAATCAGCATTTGCGCCACTATGGAATCAACTGAAAATATTTTGCGAGTTGGGTAAAAAAGTAAGCGACTGGCATTGAATTCTTTTGAACGATGTGAAATTAATTTTGATGTGCTTTGCATTCATTCGGGAATATATGATTTTCCACCTGTTAAAGTGCTTATAAACGAAGTGGATTGCAAAGTGTCCACTAACAATTTCTTGGTCAACTGTGCATGATTGTAGTCATAAATTAACAGAAACATATTAATAATATCAAGATAGTCAAATTTATGTTCCTATTCCTTATCCTTAAATGCTTTTCAATTAATAATCCCCTGGCAGTTTAATCATGTCTATATCTTGTTGGTCCCAGCAAATTTGACTGTACATTGTGTTTTTAATCATTTGGCTCCAATGCACGTATCTGCCAGATTTTTTAACGTAACAATCAGCGTATTTTTATTCAGTACCGATTTTATTGAACTTTAGAACAACGAAATCGGCTTTTGGTAAATAATTTTCCAAATAAAGGCATTTAAGATCGCAATAGTTCCATGAAATATCAGATATTTTGGCCAGCTACTCATCTTTGATGTTCCACAGATCATGGCGAGAGTTAATACAGTAACCAAAGGTATTCAATAGAATTAATAAGACTAAATAACCTATCTTCATCCTTAATAATTAAATTCCTTTTTAAATATCAAGATATCAATTGATGATTTAAATTTATAATCAAATGTTTGCAATTTTAGGGATTTTGATGGCCATTCATATTGTGCGAGGCTCACCAGCATAATTTGATACAATTATCAGCAAAGTTCAGCCACCATTATTAGCCAAGAAGGTTATTATGGGTCACACAGTCAATGGCAATTAACTATCGATTTATCTGCTCACGAGTATGCATATAATAATTAAGAGATGCCATTTGTTACCATTGACGACCTCTATTCTAAAAATGCAATTTTACTAAACAGTTACATGCATGCCCGATAGCCTTATTCTGTAGATTTGCTCAAAATACTTGTTGAGTCAATTATAAATTCTCCATCACAATAAATCGACTATTTCTTAAATAATGGAGTCTTCATCATATATCCATTTGTCAACATCGATGGATATAATAAATACATGCAAAGCCTCCCAAATGAAAAAGATAAACTCCGAAAAAATATGAATTTTAACAACATTCAATGCCAATTTCCAAGTTTATCGGGGGTGGACATTAACCGAAATTTTGCCTATAATTTTGGGATTGTTCCTCAATCAAGTGATGCATGTAGCGAATAATATCATGGAGTGGCTCCTTTTTCTGAAAAATAAGCAATAGTATTTAAGTAACTCTTTTAAAATTTAAAAATTTTAATAGCTTTAGACTTGCATTCATATGGAAATGAGTGGATTTACCCTTACGCTTCCGATTCAACAGGTAACAAGATCTACCAGCATATCCTTTATCCTTTTTATCAATATTTAATAAAATAATTGAATCATCGACATAAGACCATACAAAGCTGTATTAAAAGTTTGGGCTATATTGCTGATGGAGTTGTAATTATTCATGTATTCAGTATATAGATTGGGCTTTAGATCAAGGTGCGCTATCATTGGCTTACGAAGTAGGAATAAATTTCAATACTGACAATTCAATTGAATCATCAATTCTTAACAGTCTTTAAGATTTTTTCCTTATTTTTGATTTGGCAGCTCCCATCTATGAGGTTTAGTTATTATAAAATACAATTTTAATCCATTCTCTCAGCTTATCTTAGATTAATTTGGTAATAAAATTGGACGATATATAAAGGCACTAAACTCTGACGCCTAAAAATGTAATAGCCATCCAATACAATAAAACAAATCTGGAATTAATCTAAATTAAGGTGGCAAATAGTAATAATTTTAATAAAATTATACATTTTGGCAAAGATTGGACGTATTTAATCATGGTTGTAATATTTCTCTCTATCTTGCTGACTTTTGTATTGATTCGGAAGTATTACGATAAAAGAGTAAGAATATAGACAAACAAGTCAAGCAAAGAATTCAATGCTATCAGTATCGAAGAACACTCAAATATTTCAATTGATGAAATTCAAACTTGAACAACTTTCGCCAGTCTTTGATAATGTGTATATTTAAATGACATAATTCAATATATATAACTTAAATGAAAAAGAAAGAGGTGAAGGAAAAAGATACCAACAAGCAGAAAGTGGACTATAATTAAATGATAAATCGACACCTCCATGATTTCAAAATGACTTTCGACTATACAGGCTATCAATACACTCGTTTGAATCTGAGCGTACTCCTTAAATAATTAAGGCTAAATCTTTAGACGCTCTATCTCCTCTTTTTAAAGATTTTAAATATCTCGAGCATATCGACTTGTCAAATAACTCAATTACAGACATCACACACCGTATGCATTCATTCATTTAGTTGCAGTGTTACCAAATCTCATTTCTTTAAATGTATAAAAGAATAATGTGAAAGATTTCAAAGCCCTCAATGTTGAAGAAGGATGGAAGACCCTCAGAACATTAAATTTTAATTTTAATAAAATAGCAGAGCTTGCATCCATCAATGTGCCGAATTTATTGGAACTGAGTCTAATTTAAAATAAAATTTAAAAGATTTAAACATTTGGAGGACATCCTAAACTTACAAAATTATAGTTGAGGAGAAATAAAATTTCTAATCTACAGGGGTTGTCCAACTTACCCTAACTCAAATAGTTACATTTAGCCGAAAATAAAATAAAATCGTTAGCAGGCTTGGATGTGCCACTAATCAAAATTTTGCATCTTAGAAAAAACGTGGTATTTATTTTGTTACGAAGATTGTTGCTTTCGATGAGAATTTTCCTAACTTGGAGCAATTGACCTATCTAAATCTCAGAGAAAACCTTATCTAAAAATTTGAATAAATTTTAAAGACAAAAGATCTTCCAAATCTGAAAGAAATCATCTACTCACGTACATGTTCATCAATAAAGAAAATCCATTCATTGTTAAAAACGAATTTTATTTATTTGATACCATAAATACGAATTTGAAACTTAAGAGAATTAACAAAATGACAATCACTAAAAGTATTAAACTGAGGGCGTTTAAACATGCAGAGGATAAATGGAAAGCTGCAGAAGAGGAGAAAAAACGATTAGAAGAGTAGGAAAAGAAAAAAGCTGAGTTAGAAAACCCACCCGTTGATTCTTGATCAAACAATTATCATTTTAATCATTTATTATAACTACCATGGATCAAACAATGAGTCACTTGCTGACGAAACATTAACCAGTGAAAGAAGAGATAGAGGCTAACCCTTGGGATGTTATTCCCATTAAAAACTTCAAGGAAGCTAAAGAAACCACATAAATACATCTCGGTGAAAGGAAAGCGACTGTTCTCGTGCATTTTTAGAATTTCCCCAATCTGGAGATTTTATGGCTCAATGATAATCGCTTGGCGTCACTTAAGGGCTTGGAAAAGAACTTCAGAATTAAGCACCTTTTCTTACAAGGAAACAAAATAAAAAATATTGACAACATTTTCGATTTTTTAAAACATGTCTAAACATTAGTCATTTACGATAATTAACTCAGAGATTTGGATAAAATTTTACGTAATTTGAAGAGTCTCACTATCTTGAAGCAGCTGGATTTATTCGATAATCCGGCTGCACACTAGCCCAACTACAAAATGAGAGTGCTAAACGATTTACAGAGTTTGTAAATTCTAGACAGACACAAAGTATCTGCAGTCGAAAAGGTGGAAGCTATTAAGTTCATGAGTCAATCCAAGGGAAAGAAGAATAACCTCCGTCCATTTGCTTGGTGATTCTGTTCATACTTCTTCATTACTATGGCTATAAGATTATTAAGTATATTCTATAAATACAATGATCTTAAAACTAATCTGATATTTATCCATAGAAATCACTATATTTATAATTCATCTTCGACGGGATTCAATAAATTATGCCAGTAAAACTACCATTCTTATATTTTATTTTTATCGTCAACGAGTTCAGCTAACTCCAAAAGACTTTTAATGCTTGTGGTCTTTATCAGGACTGATATTTTCTTGGCCACTTCTTCTGATATTCCGTATTTTCCATTCAAAAATGACTGAATTTAAAATTGAGTAAGTGGACTCATTTTAATACTAAATAAACAGATATTTACTCTACATCAAAACAGTGAGTCAAAGACAGATTGTTTAAATGTGCATAGCAAGATGTTGTTCCAATAATCAACAATCTACAGTTTTATTTTGGAGGGATTTTGTCCAGTAATAAAAGAAGAGCTTGCAGCACAGAGTTAGAAAATCTTCTACCAATTGGTGTAAATTATATGAGCCTTTCAATATTATCAATAACAATGCAGGCATTAGTTGTTCTGTAAGCATCTTAAAATATTTTACTCATATTTCGTATCTTTTCAGAATCTGTCATACCTACCATATTATCAGGAGAAATGATCTTTAGGTAAGAAAAGTTTTTATGCTTAGTGAAATGAATAACTGAAGTAGTCTTTCCAGTCCCTTGCAATCCATGGACGATTACGTTTCGTTTTTGATTACTAGATTTTTCCTCAATTATCATATCTTAGAGGCGGTTCATGACGTCAGCAAAGCTATCTCCATAATTTATCACCTTTTATCGAAAGTAAGCTCCGAATTTTTATTAATCAACCCCAAATTGAGGCTTCACTTACTGTAAAGCTTTGAGAAAGTCCTGCATCTATACTTTTAATTTTGATTCATCTAACTTTAATTATTAAGAAAAATTGAGAATGTTTGTTGTTCTGCTAATGGCATAAGATGAAGCACACTTCACCAAAGCTTATATTTAGGCTCCAGTGAAATTTTTAGTTAAATTTGCTAATTCTTCAAGTTTGCAATCACCATGAAGAAGATTGTTTTGACGCAATGTCTTTGTATGAATTTTTAAAATTTGTTGTCTTCCCTCAGCATTGGGTAAATTAACCTATATATGAACTTCAAATCTTCCCGGTCGAAGAATAGCCTCATCTAGTAGATCTTTCCGATTTGTCATACCAATAACAAGAATATTATTGAGAGCTTACACTCCGTCAATGTTTGTTAGCAACTGATTCACAACCTGATCTGTGACTTGACCTCCCACGCCTCCATTCATGCCTCTTTGTTTGCAGATAGCATCAATTTAATCAAACACAATTATGTGCAAAGGACTTTTATCTCCAAGCTTTTGCTCATCAGTTCTTGCCTCCGCGAATAATTTTCTAATATTTTCTTCAGATTAGCCTACGAATTTGCTAAAAATCTAAGGTCCATTGACGATTTTAAGATCTTTCACATTGAGGGCTTTGGACAATTGTCTTGCAATCAGTGTTTTTCCTGTTCCTGGAGGACCATATAGCAAAATACCCTTAACATGCTGAATTCCAAATCTCTTGATAGTGGCTGTGGAATATCTTCTAGAGGCAAATGTTCTTCTAAAAATATTGAATAGTTCGTCATCCAATCCTCCAATTCCCATGTCCTCAATTGTAAAATCAGGCCGAAAGATATTTTTTTAATTGCTCTGAGTTGATTACATACTGATTAATGACTGAGATGGAAGTTTCAACGAAATTTGAGTTTCAGGCAAAAGCTTACCATATTGATTCTCTTTGCCTTTGTTACCAGTATTTATGCCGTCTAAGATGATATAACATTTGAGGACTTTGACACTGTACAGAATCGTGTCAACTGAAACATATTTTAATTCTCCAATATTGAAAAAACAGTCTCGTTATTTTGCACGTAAAGCTTCAAGAACTTTATATTCCTCTACTTTAGTTTTCACAGTAAGTTTAGGAAGAACTTGATTCAGCTCTAATTCGATATATGATAGTCCATTTTCCTCATCGAAGATGGGAGGAAGTTGTTCTACTGTTATAGTTTTACCAGTTTCAGCCCCTATATAATCTCTGATGTTTTTGCTCATTGCTACTGCATTTTTTTAAAGTTCCCCAATAAAGCAAGCTTTAAAGATCTTACCCAATATGCGGACTTTTATAGTCAAAGAAGGATTTGGTGTGCTTTTTGCAGAAAAATAAACAGCGTTGTTCTTAGCTAGCTCGTTAGAAAGATTGGTCACGACAAAACTCATATAATCGGAATTAATTATAGCAAATCAGATTAACTTATAAATAACAGTTTAATAAATTAATAACTCACAATTTATAAGCTAAGTCAACAAACTCTATTTAGTTATCAGTGATATTAATTCATTGAGTTTTAATGTCATCAATCGTTTACTATCGTGTTATATGATTACAATAAATATTGATAAAGATCATCATTTGCCTATTTACCTTAACTTTTGATAAAGGGAGCGTTGCTCGTCTGATAGGTCTTTTGGCACTGATATTTTAACTGTGAAGATATGATCACCCCGTGAGTTACTGTTCAACATGTAAAATCCTTCGCTTTTTAGTATTATCTTCTGATTTGGCTGAGTGCCTTGAGGGATAGTGACTGTTTTTTTGATACCTTCAATTGTTATAATTTCTTTAACAGCTCCCAATATTGCATCAATTACCGAAATTTGCATTTATGATGTGGCGTTATTTCCTTACCTTGCAAAAATATGGCTTTTCTTGACCTGTACCTTGATGTATAGATCGCCATCAAAATTTCCTTTGTTGTTGAGCTTCATTGTCATACCATCACTAACACCCCGAGGAATATTTAAATCTTCTTTCACTCGTTTTTTTTATATTCCTGATCCTGAGCAGTTTCCACATACATGTCTAATTTTTTCTCCCTCACCATGACAGGATCCACAAGGAGTTTTCATCACAAACATTCCTTGTCTGAAGGATTGCATGCCTGAACCATCACAATTTCTGCATTTTTATGGTTGTGTCCCTGGCTTGCATTTGCTTCCATTACAGACCGAACAAGTACATTTTTTCTCGTATTACAGAACCTATATTAAACGAATGGTACTTTTGTACATCCTTTAACACTTTCTTAAAATGTTAACAATATGTTCATCGTACTTGGTTATGATTCATTTCTATGTTGGTTTTTACTTTGCCGAGAATTTCCAAAGAGATCATTTAAGATATCTTCAAATCCACCCGTACTCCCTCCATTTTGAAATCCTTTGAATTGGTTAAAAATGTCTTCTTGATTAAAGTTACTGCCGTTAAAATTGTTGTAGCCCGCAGCATTTCCCTCTCCCGAGTTGCCAGTTTGGTCGTAGAATTGTCTTTTTGATGAATCTGAGAGCACTTAGTATGCACTGAATCTGATGATATCTACTTGTTGATCCGAGTAAATTTTTCCTTTGCTTCTGGAGAAGGGTTTTTATCAGGATGGTACTCTTGAGCTAACTTATAATATGCCTTTTTGATCTATTTTGCATCTGCATTTTTGGAGACTCCCAATATTTCTAGAATATTTCAATCAATACAGTAAAGATTTGCATTAGCTTTCTGGGCAGTGCGATAGTAGACATTCCTATTTACAATTTTAGACAAGTTAAGAAATATTGGTTTGAAATTGAGCATACCGAACCTCCTAAAAGTTGATAAAATTAACTTTGGCTAAAATTATATATAGGCCTAAGGTCGTTGGATTAACAATAAATTCAGAAGGAAAAAAAGGTATTTGGAGTTAATATAAAAGCGAGCTCACTAACAAAAGAACTTGACTTACAAATTAGCATTGAATTATTTAACTATTTGAATAAATGATATTTGCTGTTATATATCATCAGGAGGCTTATTTAAATTAATGTGATCATGTTAGGTTGATTAATATCAGATTATTTTTAATGTAATTATATAAATATGGGACTAATTCTATTTCCTTAAATTTGATCCCTTATCAACCATAATATTATTTGATGCTTAAATATTTTCTTTAGGAAGAGTAACCTCAAGGGAATGAAGAAATCCGAACCATAATTAAGACACAGATTATTAAGAAAAGAGAGTATCGACCCTTTCATTTGGAATGCACCTTCACTAAAAAGAAAATATGCTACTGTGAAAATCATCCGATAGCCAAACTGCCCCATATAAATAGAAATAGACTTTGGGAGTCATATCAAGATATTCACAACTTCTACTCAAGAACCCCTGAAGATGTGATAAAAAAATCATAAACTATTGTACTTATTTATAGACTTAGTTTAAGCATTGCCGCGATAAAATCAGAAAATTAAGTCGAGCGGAAGTAGCTGAATTTGTGCGTAATTTACGGAGTGATAAGAGTCTGCACATGGGTGAAAACGGCGAATATTAAAACATATGATTATACAATCGATTCTTGTTTAAATGAATGGATAAAATGGATATTATTTAGTTTTGATGAGTGAATAAGTCAACAAATACGGCACCCTCTGCAGCCATGACTTTCACAAAAGCCTTACCAATGAGATAGAATTGCCATGTATCGACACTCCCACCCTCATTCACAAAATCAGTCAATTTGGTAAGATTTGCAATAAATGCACCCATATCATTAAGGATTCTCTCAAACATGAAGAGAGGTGTATCGTTTGCTCGGATACCATTCAACAGTATTTAAGTTAGAGAGAATTGTGCCAGCATTAAAATCGCTAATTTGAAGATATCAGCATCAAATGTTTAAACGAATCTGGAGTTTGTCATTCAGTTCCCTTCAAAACGAGGGTTTGTAAACGTTGTAGTGATAAACTCAGAGCTTCTTTCATGAACAATAAAATATGCAAAGTGTGCTAAGGTAAGGAAGATTAAGTCATTAGAGACATGGAAAAAGCTTTCATTTCACCTGCTTTCAGCCACTTTAAAAATATTATTTCCATCCTCAAACAAGCTGGAGCTTCATAGGAGGTTTTTAAAAATTAAATCGAAGCTGCTTGCAAATCCTTACCTCGAGTGGAAAGGAAGCAAAATGGATTAATTTCTTCCAAAATGATATAAGAATACAATAGCAACGATAAAGAAGAGTATCATCAATCCAAACGTTATAAATTATATCCCAAATGCCGAAAGCACAAAGATAGTTGCATCCTTGTGTGTAACTTGTGTTTAGTAGCATTGCTAAACTTAGATACTTGCACTTATGGTTGCTAATAATAATTGAAAGAAGGCATTAAGATAAAGAAGGATACACAAATTAAATTTTCAGAGACTGGTTTTCTCGTTCCCTATCCACAAATCACGAAAGATTCATATTACCTAGAGCTGTTTGTGATTAAACTTATTGAAGAAAGAGGAAGATTAGATAGATGGTAGTCTACGATTCGTAAAGTTTTGCCCAAAACAACGGCTTAAGCCAAATTTATTGGCAAGTTTCCACTTTATTCAACTGCCATTAGCGTGAACAGTAGGAATATTTTGGTTACTGGTGGAGTGTTGGGTAAAAATTATAGTGAGATGAAACCCACCAATCAATCTTTTGTTATTTCACTCTCCGCCGATGTTAAAGAATTTCAGATTATGGAAATCTCTCCAATGCAAGAGGCAAGATCTGGGCATAGTTTATTATATCATGAAGAAAGGAACATGATCTTTGCAGTGGGAGGTTTTGTTAAGGGTATTGGTTACTCAAAAACAACGTAGGTTTATAGTATGACAGCTCAAGTATGGTATAAATTGGGAGATCTCAATGTTGAGAGATCAATGCCAACTCCAGTTTTTTATAAAGATTCCATTTATATCTTTGGAGGATTAACAAGCAATTATGGTATTTTGGAAGCTCATGGTGAAAAATTCAATTATGAAACTCGATAGTGGTAAAAGTTAGCATACAATGGGTATGATTTTCCATCCCTGAGCAACTCCATAGCCTCAACTTCTCTACTTCCATTTCAGAAGAAAAATAATATTTTGCTCTTTGGAGGTGGCAATTCTTCTGAGGCAAGTCCTTTAATACAATCCTTAAATATTTCTGAGAAAGATTTTGGATTAAATGATGATGGAAAATATTTCAAGTTAAATTATGCTCGAACTGGCTGCACACTTGGAATTATCGGCGAGGATATTCTCATTATATTTGGAGGACTCTAATAGCATGAATCTCTTCTTAGTATCGAGGCAGTCAAGCTCAGGGTGAGTGAAACTGAAATATCTCCCCTTTTTGTGATGGATGAAGTTCAAGTTGGCTCCTACAGGCTCAGTCTAAGAGACACTGCTGCAAGCACATATAAAAGATTATATGATCAGCTGTAAGCTTCTGGCTTGATGAATGCCTAAAAATTAGACAGCGAGTAGAAAAATTTATCAGGTGCATTCAACTGTCAACTACTGGAAAGAATGTATTATTCTATAGGCAAAAATTTTGTCTGGGTACCTCTTTGATTAAAAATAATGAGATGAAATATACTTATCATTTGCTTAAAATTTCACAAAAAATATTTATTTTTACGCCCTTTTTTCCAAAAGAACTGGGCCGACTTTTATTTGAAATCATAAAATGGAACCTTTAGATTCATATTCCTGTTTGCTTGCATTCCCATTAAATTCTTTTGATCCTTTTCGTGAACTTCTCGAATTTTTTTACTGTCTTGAAGGAGTTTATATCCTTCGCATATGCTTTTGGCTGATATAACTCTTTCATCTTCATTTCCAAGCAATTTTTGCAGAATTTACACTGCTTTTTGCTGGTATTTAATCGCTTGCGCAATATCAGGAATCTCATAATGAAGAGCAGCTAAAGCTGAGTAAATTATGGCTGGGTGAAAATGATTTTAACCATAGACGCGAATACTAATGTTAAGAGCATTGAATATACTCATAATTGCATCAGTATATTTCCTTTGAGTCTCATAAACCGTGCTCAAGTTAAGATACATTGCTAACAATTCCGGATAACTCTAACTATATGCGAACTTTGCTAAAAAAATGGCCTTTAAAATAAAATATTAAGCAGATTTAAATTTCTTCCTTGCGAAATGATAGACTCCAGTCATCAAATAAGCTTAAATGGTTTATACATGTTCCTCCCCAAACAATTTTTAATATACTTAACAACTGTTTAAAGCGAAAATAACTGCTGTATCTGGATCTCCAATTTTAAAATATATGCTGGCTATTTTTTTATTAATTAAGCCCAATTTTTAATGCACTCCACCGAAAGCAGAAAATATATACTGAAGAGCTCTGTTGTAAGTCTCGAAGGCTTATTAGATTTGATATTTAGCTACAAATTTGTCCCCTTCTTAAATTAAATCGGAAAGCTATCGAGACTCTCCCATTATTAATTTGACGCGGGGGATTAAATCTAATATATGGTCCTCATTGAAGCCAGTTGAGTGATCTGCAAAATAATCCTTTTTTTCCAATTCCAATCCTAAACACAAGCATAAGTCACGAAGAATTGCAGTTTTACTAAACTATAACTGAAAATAAGAAGTTCTTTCTTTCAGCTGATGCTTATATTTTGCGAGTGATATGGCTTTTAGATCTTCCCAAAATTAGAGTTGCTTTATCGTTAAATATTTCTCAGTAGGTCGAACCAATGTTATTTCAAAAAGTGCTTCGCTCTCTTTCATTTTTTTCTTTCTCCCTTTTTTGGCATTATTTGAATCTTGATCCTCCTCATTTTTATTATTAAAAATAGTACCTTCGCACATGGATCCTTCAAAAAACAAACAGTTCAAGAAGTGCTTAATCAGAGTGCTATGCATATAAATGGGTGTTTCTCTCAAAGCTTTTTTGAATAGGTTTTTTAATGATTTTACCAAGATTACTCGATCAATCATAATTTGTACATGATGAGACTGCTTTTGAACTGCCTTAATATAAATTAGCCCCAAATATTTTGAAGAAAGACCATGCTTATGCAAATTCATCAGTATACCTCTGCTATCACTCAAATATTTTCTCATGTCTGAATCGAAACTATCAATAAACAAAGGAATCATGATTTATTTGGCAAATTTTGCTATTGATTGAAGCTTTTTTTATTGCAGCCTCGCTTTCTAAGTATTTGCCAAGCTATATTATGTGTTCACTAAGGAATTGTATAAGATTGAACACTTTTGTTTGTTATTATAAATTTTCATTAGCTATGGCCGAAGCAAACATTCAAGACTTCCGCCTTCGAAATTAAGATCTTGCGGGGTGAGATACTTAAGACCGAAGATAAATCGTTTTTTATCCTTTGTCACACACCCTTTGATTTATGGATGGCCAATAATAATAGATTGATCTAATTTACCGTTAGAAATTATATTTTAGCTTTCTACTGCGAGTTGCTTGCATATCTTCTTTAAGACAACAGTTAGGATTTAATCTTTTTGAAGATGATCATTTCGTTAAAATAATTCTTTGACAGTGGCAAAGGAAGTGTGGCCGTTTACAAGTGAACTGGGGATAGTACGCACAATAATTTTATATCCTCTATAGTTAACAATGATCATATGGGAGAGACAAACTCCCTCCGTATCTAATGGTTCAACAGCACTGATGTTCATAAGTTATCGATTAGCATAAGTTGGAGAAGGCATATGTGCCTTTTAAGTTGCAAAGTAAAATAATAAATAAGAGTGATAGTAAACTTGATGCTCAAAGCGAAGGTCGCTATTGATGGGATGCAGATTTCCTTTAAATATTTTATCCACTCCCTATTTAGCACAATCAATAAACTATTGATAAAGTTTGTACTTAATCTTTTCCTTGCCAAGTTTTTAATAAAGCGAATCGCTGGAGCATGCTCTTTGAAACTGAAATATTTAAACCCAATCTTTAACAACAGAGAAATCCTGTTTTTATATCTCAAAATAACCATCATTGCGCCATACATTTGCTTTTTTCCATCCATTGGTACTTTTTAACCACTTCCAATTTTAAAGAATCGGCTTGAAGTTATGCAGAATCTTTTGAAATTAAGTTACTTTTGCATTACGCTGAATTTATTGAAATCTTGTCTTAAATTTTGGAGATAGTTGCGCGATCAAGTCGATAAGAGAGATACATATAAAATATTTTGTGTTTTGATTTGGGTTAAAGCAGTTTTGGGTACTTTGATTCACAAAGAAGCCCTCAGAACTTGCTGTGACATGAAAATCAACTTCTTCCAGCGTATGCAATTGCAAGTAGTATAAATCACCTTGCAATTTTCGATAATAAGGGGGAGGATTAAATCCACTCACGTTTAATATTCCCGAAAACTCACTCTATTTTTTATCTCCTTCTAAGAAGGGAGAGTTGAATGGGTCATCAAACATTTGATCAAATTCAATAGTTTGATATGTCTCATTCTCATCCTCAAGAAGATTAAATCCAATTTCATGAGAATTGACTATTGACCACTGGAGGGGATTCATTAAAATTTAGCGAACTCTCATTTCATGGTAGCGGCTCGTGTAATGATCGTATGGATCAAAGACTACTGTTAGACGAGCATCACTTTTAAATATTTATGAAAGTTCGTTGTATTCCTGGAGGCGTGAAAAGCCCATCTCAAAATGAAAGTTTTCATAGATGTATAGAGGCGAATTTTCGGTAACATGAAGTCGGAGCTAACTCATATGATTCTTATCAGTGAATTAGAAAGAATGGCTGCCAATAAGTTCGTGATAAATCTGAATTTTAATGTGACGTTCCTCTGAGGCGAGCATCTGCCAATTATAATTAACTATGGCTCTAATCTTGAGCAAATAACATGATATTAAATGAATAATTGAAGACCTAAAATATCAAAATTGATGAACATTCTTTAAATTATGGAAATATATAGAGAAGTTCATATTATTTAATTTCACTATTTATTAAAAAAAGTTATGAGCCTCATATTTAAATATGTATTCATTGGCAGTAGACCTACTTGCTTTTAATTCTTCATTTAAAAATTAGTTATATAAGTTGCATGAGTATATTTAGTAATA
>Ga0302188_10000016_pt1 | contig 127208 bp, 92 predicted proteins | sample II_Bog_E2_1_FD_198783 | JGI IMG/M metagenome (GOLD analysis project Ga0302188, IMG submission 198783) | Peat permafrost microbial communities from Stordalen Mire near Abisko, Sweden - II_Bog_E2_1 | ecosystem: Environmental > Terrestrial > Soil > Wetlands > Peat | place: Sweden: Abisko... | reverse complement strand
AGCTAGTTCTTTTATTTTTTTCCAGTTCTTATTGTAAGCTGTACTGCAAGTTGATAGTTGTGATTTTTAAGTTTTAGGTCTTACTCTTTATATTTTTCAGTTATTATTATAATTATGCAGATAATTTATGGTATTTTTCATTTTACAGTGCCAAGTCTTCACATTTTAAACATAACTCACTAAATTTATGCATTTACATCTCTCTTTAGTTTTCCCTTAACTTCAACTTCTATACATTTTACATCAATTCCTTTTTAACTTTTGCCATTTATTCTAAGGGCACATTCCTAATATTTTTGTCAACTATCCTTTGCAGTTCCTCTTTCTCCAAAGTTGTTATCATCAATTTTTCCAGCAACTCTTTTTCTTTAATTAACCATTCTGCCTCCTTTTATTAAAGTTCGTCAATTACCGCAAGCAACTTTTTGTCTTATTTAACAATTTTCCGAGATAAGTCTTTGACAGTTGCCTTCAAAGCTATGATTTATTTTTCGTTATCTTCATTGCTCGTTTAAAGATTGCATTTGTCATTAGTTAAAACTGCTATTTTTTCCTTTAGCTTGATGGTCTCTTTTTAAGCTGACTGCAGTCTACGATACTAATTGTCTGTAATCATAATCTAGTAATCCATGCCCAGAACACTAAAAGTTACTTTTACAAATAATTCTTTTTTATAAAGAAATATTAAAGAGCATTACTAAAACGAATGTAGCTTTATTGAATTCTATGTAAAAAATATGTTATATTGACTCATAATATATGTAATGAAAATGATCCAAGAGAAGATGGTTATTAATTTATATTATTCTTTAAATGGGCTAAATTATCCAAATAAAGAACATTCAATTATATAACAGAGCTTAGATCTTTATTTAAATATTAAATATTTATCTGGTGTCAATCAGCAATAAATTTGAACGTATGGTTTAATAATCCTTTAATAGATATGAGCCTTCTTATTGTCGGATCTTGCTCTAGGATCACTCAAAATATTATCCTTCAACTCACTAAGCAACAACTCTACACCAAGATCACTATTTCTGATCTTCTACCTGTGTATGACTTCCACAGGCGCTACTACAATCTTCGAAAAACACTTAAAGATAATCGCTCAGTTGCCGAAGTTGGAATCACAAAACTAACCCAAGCTATTGATCTCCCTCCTTTAATAAATGCTCACGACGATGTGCTATGTGTGACTCATGACTACTTTTAATCAGTAACTTCAAAAACAGCATTGATGGAGTTAGCAGCATAATTCTCAAAGCATGTAAGATTGATTGAACTTAGAAACAAAATGTAATTTTCGCCACACCCATCGAGTACGATCACTATGGATTTCAAAATCCCGAACAAACTTATTTAAATTGCGAGCAAAAAGTAAGATAAATCAATCCAAATGCCACAATTCTAAGATCAGATATCCAAGACACAACCGAACTATACGCGTATATATACAAAAGTAAAAATATTTGGGAGGAAAAACTGTTAAATCTCCCGGATTCTTTTAAACCCAAAGTAGTCAATGCATCTTTTTATGCTGAGCAAGTTACCTCAGCCCTCAAGGATAAGGTTAAAGGAGAACTAATAACAGTGCGTGGATAAAAAGAAAGACATTTTACAGAAGTGGCTCACAACAAAGATGTGGAAAATTATTAAACCAATCATCTCATTGAAAATATTCGTTTGTTGGTTAGTAAGTATCGTGGGCCTGAAGACAAACATTCTAAGGTCTTACTTTCAAAGTTTTGATCTTATGATTCGCTAATTCGATCTCATCAATGATTAAATTAAGGACATATAATATATATATAAAAAAATGCCCCCGCTAGGAATTGAACCTAGGTTTTCAGACCCACAATCTGTAGTACTGACCACTATACGACAGAGGCAATCATACTAATCCAAGATATTTTTTATGTTTACACTACCGTTTAGAGTTCAATAGTTAAAATTTTTATAGAAGCAGGCCAAGTCTCATGAAAATATTATTTAAATTGATCTAGCATCCTGAAAAGTTATATGATCTGAATAATACCATTTTGTTAAAGGATGCGGATTTTATGTGTTTTTGCAAAAAAATTTGCATCAAAGGCTTGTACTAAAATTTCATTTGAATTATAAAAATATAAGAAAATGTTTATTGAGCCAGCAGTTAATTAAAAATTAATGAATAAATTAACATTAATCAATGGGCAATAATTATTAATTCATCAAGATCAGATAATATCATTCATTCATACTGTTTTTGCTGTACAAGCCCGTCAACATAGTCCTGTCCAACTACGCCCACCAATAGCTTACTAATACGTGCAAACTACTTCGCATCTTGGCTTGAGCCCTTTTTTGATGTAAACTCACCAATGATTCGTTATAATTGGTCAAATCTAGCAATAAATTTTTACATTACAGTTATACTTTCAGATAACGACATCATCTCCTTCAGGCATTCTGATGAATTAAGCTAAGGATCATCAGAAACTAATCGACTCACCCAACCAGAAAACATTTCGCATTTTTAGATAGGATTTTTGACTATAATCGCAGCCAAACAAATTCGAAGCATTTGCTCATAAGTCCATTATGAACGACTTCTATTAAATTTTTTTGCACAAAGATTTGCCATTTCTTTAAGTTAAACCTTTTTTCCACTAATTTAATATGCCCTACTTAAAACCTCAAAAGTTTTTATCTTGTAACCTTACGTCATAACACCTTTCGTATCGGTTCGGCGATCATACTCCTCAAATTGTTTGATAGCTTGCATGGCTCCTTCAATACAATTTTCAATATTTCCATTATTGAGATGCAAGGATGCTAGCCTCATTAGTAGTTGAGGATAACGCAAACTTTGATTTTGATGACTCTACATGTTTATCTTAGCCTTTCCAAAATTTTACAGAGCTTAACGTTTGCGGCCGACTTTCAGCTACCTCTCGCCAAGCTCATAGTATTTGGCTCCAGCTTGCTTCGACTGTGCTCCACAAACACGGATGCACTTACTGAGTGACTCTTTCATAAAATTAATGCTTTCTTCTCCATTTCCAGCAGCTGAATAAAAATCAGACAATAATTCAAACAGTTAACAATGATACAAGTGATTTTCGTCAAGCCAATAGTCTGCAGATTTCATGGCAAGTTATATATTTGTTTTAAATTACTAAGGCTTATCTTTTTTAATACACCAATGAAGATAAGCTTTTGTGATCCTAAGCGAATAGGAGGAAGGAGGTTCCTGAAGTAAACTACTGTATATGGGTATGTTTTTTAGTGGGGCAACGGCATCCAACGAAGAAGGAGGAGTGTAGTAACTTAAATACTCAAGAACCATTTCTTGATTATTATTGAAAGCATATTCGGAAGGAATACTATTATGCTAGAGCTGAAGTTTTTACACTATCTCATCATGTATTTCCACACTTTTCTTTTCCTATTTACTCGCGTAACGTATTTTCTAAACTAGTTCAGTGGTAAAGCGATAATAACTTTTAATTTTGGGTTATAATTCACTTACAAAACCTGGTAAGATAATTCCTTCTTCCTTAAAAATGCGTTTATTTTTATTAAGCTTGCTCTCGTTACATTTAACTCGAAGTAAGTGAACTAATGAATTTAAGAAAAATCCACCCATTATTTAGGAGTTGTTTATTGGAATTAAGTATTATTTTTTAAATCTCAGCGAAAGATTTTTCCAAACCTCACTACTGTTACTGTTGTTTCCCTCTATAAAAAGTCGGATGAACTCTTCAACTATCTCGGAAAAATCTGTTTGTTTTGATTACTACCTCGCCTCAGCTAATGCTTCATTGATTTGATCCTTTGCTACCTTTGCAGCCATAACAGTATGTAAATATCTTTTTACTTGCTTATTCTGAACTTCACTGTAAACTCTCGGTAAGCACTTAAAATTGACTCCATTACTATGGAATAACTCTTTTAGTTCGAGTGCATGCACCCATAAAGTCTCCTGATTGGAAAGATTTTAAGCTAACTACTTGATACAGGCATTTAGGCCTTAGCATGCAGAGGCTAAAAGTTTATATTATTGCTTATTGACTGGCCGCACCTCCCCACCTGGTATGAGTTGCCCCACGTTATCCAAAAGGTATTCAGGACGTAAGCTTGTGTTTGGGTATTGTTAATTAACGTGCATTGGAAGATACTCTATTAAGTTATCAACAAAAAGAATGCTATTTTATCCATTATGACCATATGCATCTGTCAAGTCAAGCAAAGTTGCTTTTTCGAGTATGCTATTACTGACTCGAGTATACCGTTACAGATCACCTATCTCGGAGATTGCTTTGTTAAGTTTTATCTACTTCACTTGATTTGGAAAGCCAGCTTTAACAAGAGCGACTACACCCTGCCACTCGATTAAGCATGCCAGAGGAACGTTTACAATCATCTTGGTTTTACAACTTTATAAAATAAAATGGTAATTGCGAAATTATCTTTTAAGATGAGCAGCCTCCCGAGTAAATATATTGCTAACCAATACACGTAAACCTTGGGACTAGTAGACTCTTTTGGGATCACTTAAGAAAACCGATTCATCCCTCTCCCAAATTGCTTTAAAGGATTTAAGAGCTGCTTCCTCGAACTCAAGTAATGTACCTTCATACGGATATTTAATGAATTTTAGGTTCCAATCAATTAAAGAAGATGTATTTTTGAAGGTAGAATTTTGAACATTACTTTCTCCATTTTTGACATTAGAACGAAAGATACCCTGATCAATCGAAATTTTTGATTCATTAATATTTTACTTCTCTTTTTATGATTTTAAAGCTGATTAATTATACATTTTGCTTGGCTCTAAAATTTTAGACTTGCTTCCATTTTGATCGTTAATCTTGGAATCGAACAGCTTCGATTTACTTATATTTTGACCGTTAATATCCGAATCGACTATCTTTGACTTGCTAATATTTTGATCGTTTATCTTCGACTTTGAGACATTCTCCTCCTGAGGAATTGGCTTTATTTTTTGTTCATCAAGTTTGAGAATGGTTTCCCTCACAGGCTCATTCGGTTGATTTTGCGGAAGATTATTGTTAACCCCATTGAAGAGCGCATCATGAATAAACCCTCCGTTCTTTTCTCCAGTAACTTTACTAACTAGTTTATTTTTTTCCTCATCAAATAAGGCTATCCATGACTGTGCCAATAATTCTGTTTCGCAAGTGAAATTCCATTCTATAGTTACAGTTTCCTATTTTTCATTTTTTCCAGCATAACGAACTTGTATTTCGCCAGTATTTGGAGATTTTTTATAGGTTGATAATTTCAATGGAGCAAATAGTTTGTTTTTTGGCTATGGAGGATGCAATTCAAAGGGTGTATTCTTAAAATCATTAATATAGAAGAGAATTTTGGGTGTGGCGTCATAGACTAACAGCCGTTCGTTAGATAAGAAAGACATAGTTTGAGCATCCTTCTTGACAATAGAGTAAAACAAAGTGGTTCCATTCAACTACTGTTGGACGATATTTTTGCGTAAAAACACTTCAGTGTATTTAACATTCATAACGAATTATTATTAAACTAATGGCCCTATAAAAATTTCACAGAGAGCATAAAAATCACTTTAAGAAGGTTTGTGAGCCAGATTAAACTGTTAATAGTTTTAATTTATAATAACCTTATAAAAAATGAGAATTTTGATGGCCTGCGAATAAATAGACATTAATATGAAAAATATTGGATCTTAAGAGTACCTTTTATTCGTATTGCTGTGACAATCAAAGCAGTAACATTTTTTATCATTTTACAGGATAAAAATATGATATTGTTATATTTTTGTATTGAATTGTATTATTAAAAAGTTAGATTGCGATTCAATGAAAGTTGTTGATGTTTATCACTTTCCAGAGGATGGCTTTGTTCTAGTCAATGGCAGTATTTATCAAGTTATAAAAAGTTGAGGAAGTTCGAGCCCGTCATGTCGAAACAAAATAGGTTTTCACAATAAAACGCATCAATCTGTCCAATGAAGATAACCTCTACAAATACAACTATATCATTCATTAATGTATTCATTACTAGACTCAGTAACCATCCTTAATAAATTGGAACTTAAATGCACTGTAAAATGCCATAAAATGTTGAAAACAGCTCATAATATCTACGTCGTATTCGATGAACTCAAAGGAATTCCGCTTTCTCATTTAATAGAAAAGTCATTCGATCAAAAAAAAGGTAGCCAAGATAAAATGTAGCCGTTCATATCATCTAGTAAATATGCATAGGATTGAAATAATTACAAAGATCTTCAATTTGCCATGGAGGACTCAATCCAGAATCAATTATCGTATAAGACAATGATAACATTAAATTCATTAACTTCGGATTTGCAGAACAACTTAGTAATGGATACTCCTAGCTTGGATAGAGGCATCACTCACAGATAATCTCAGACTATACTGCCCCTGAAATTAAGCAGATGAAAATGTTCTCGAAAACGGATATTTTTAGTTTAGGGGTTATTATTAAGAACATTTTCTTAACAAAAAAGCACAATAATGAAAAGCTATCTCTATTAGTTTCGGAAATGATTGAGTCACAAATTGAAAAAAGGCCAAATATCGAGAAGGTAATAGATTTTTTCAAGTCAAAACAATTAAAAAAAGTAGAATTTTAGTAGATTCCCATTTCAAGTTAAAAAATTGTGCAATTTAAAACTGAGCACGATCAAAAAACTGTGATTGATGTTAGAGACAGATCGAAATCTCTATAAAAATCAGATGATATAAAAAAAAAAAGAAGAGCAACTACTGGTCAAAGGCCTTTCTTTGATTAAGATCTTATGGTGATATACAGGAAAGTGTTACAAAAGCGAAATTTTAGTCAATTAATGTTGTAGATGGCAGAATTTTGTAGCAATTCAAAGCAAGTATAGAGCGAAAAATGTTCTGTTCTTAGTTTTATGCTTGTCAAAAAAAGCACCATTGTTATATCTCAGCTGACAAAATTTATGGAAACTGGAGGTGGAATAGGTATGCGTATGGATAGCAAGCTCAAATAAAGAGTTAGCAAAAAGGCACTGTTTATTACTTTGGAATAAATTATTAGTAATGTCTATATAATTTAGGGAAAGAGATGACTTATTTACGATAGAGGCTATCTCTCTTAGTATAGGGAATTAAATTAATGGTTGAGGAGAAGGAAACAAACCATTTCCTCTAACGTGAGTTGTAAAGCTAATCAATCGATAATGAGTATTTGCGTAGCTGTGTTGGTATTTTTTTAAATGAACTTCTATTTTGGTCGCAATCAAGACATACCAAAAGTGAAGCTGCTATCAATTGCTAAATTATAGAGGGATTTAGTAAAAAATAGTTAGTATTAATCTTTATTTTCGGATAATTGGCTTAATACGATCGCTTTGAATAATTTTTTGATAGATATTTTAGTCAAAGTGGTTGCCCATTGTGGCAGGAACTATTTTTACAAAAGGCAATTAATTTATCAGATTCTGATCTCAGTGAACTTATTTTGTCTCAAAAAAGCATCAAATCGAGAATTGACTTAGACATAAGATCGAAGACTAAAAGCCCTAGAGCCCTCAGCTCACATTCTCTTTGTAAAAAATCAACGTCAAAAGTAACTTTTATGCAAAAAAAGTCATCATGATTATATAGCTTCCTCAATATTTATAAGTTAATCAATAATTATAATAATTACATAAGTAAATTCTGAAATGCTACGCAAAAAATATGATGTCTAACTATTTGTGTTGCCCATAGCCTTTTAGACTGTTAGCTTTCATCACCAGTCTCATTACTACATTAAATTGACAGTTCAAAGAAAGCAAGATTTAACAGTTGGTGGCTTATATAAACAGCGGCAACTATACCGAAGTGATTATAACTAGACTGTGGATCGCAGTGGTAATTCCTGGAACGTAGGCGGAGAAACCCTTCCTGAAGTAGGTTTTCGCACGAATAGGTATAATTTCTCATATCCAGTTTAGATTTCAAATAGATTATAACGATCAAGTCGTACATTTCAACACTGGTGTGTTGATTAAACTTACTCTCGTTTCAGGAAAAGTTTCGTAGCCAATATGTCTTCTGTTTGAATTATACAAAAGTTAGGAAACAATAATCAAAGATAAGCAGGTTGTCCACCTCAACACTCCTAAGGATACACTCGCGTCCTCTGAAGAGTTACAAATAAACATAGGGGAAGAAACAAAAGAAGAATCTCTTACTTCAATAAATCAATTCTTTTATAGAAAAATAGTGTTTCCCACAAATTAGTATATCTCTTTTCTCGATATTAATTTTGGATTTACTTGTGTTCGAAGCAAACTACTATTAGGCAGTCTTTTGGCTAGAGAAAATGATGATTCACTACAGACAGAGGTAGAGAAAGGCTGCTGTGTAGTCGTCAGAAAACGAAAGATAAAAGATCCTGAAAAACTATTTAAAAAGTTCTATCTTCTAATGATTGAAGACAAATTAAAAATTTACAAAGAACTGCGATCCAGATTGATGATGTCATTAAAGGAATATTAAAAAGCGAAACATCAATCAGTAAATTTATCCCAAGTTACTACAAAATTTTAGAAAGAATTTGTTCTTAATGAACCATCTTAGTTGGATTATGTGTCAGTTTTCTAGGAAGGAGATGTAAGAGAAGATAATATGCTAGACTCAAACCAGTCCCTGAAAAAAGTACACCTTTAAGAGGACGTCACGACCAAATCTTTTCGCTCTGTCCTGAGCGACCATTATCAGTGTGACCAAAGGGATATCTATAAATTTATTTGTTAAGAGTCAGCCATTCTCGAACTGAACATTCGGTCTGTCTTCCAGCGATGGACACAACTCCAGTTTATCTTGGCTCATTATGCTCTCAAAAAAATTCCAGCTAATGAAGCAGAAAGAATGAATTTTCATATAAAAAAAGCTTAGGATAATATTCGTAAGTTTGTGGATTTTAAAGAAGGATTTTTGAGTCTAAAAATACCTCGCATCCCTCCTGAAGTGTTTAATAAATATTAGAAAAGTATGCAATAATCCATGAATCAACTCACAAATTTGACTCGTACATAAAACAATCAACCTCTTATCTTAACTCTGAGTGAGCCTCTGACTACAGATAGTCAAATGATAAGTGTTGATCATACTCTAACTGTATTTGTGCACGGTTATCGAGGCAATTAGTATGATCTATCAAAAATGAAATCGTACTTAAGTCTGTTTTTGGGATTTACTCAATTCTATGCAATAAAGAACTTAAATCTCAGCGTCGTGGCTGACGAACACATTAGCAAACTTGGTCTAACTGCAGCCTAGGAAATTAATCGATTGTTGGCTACAAATCATAAAATTAAGCACATCAATGTAGTAGGATTTTCACTTGGTGGAATCATTGCAAGGGCCATGTTACCCCACATGACTGAGCATCGGGATAAATTTAATTTATTAGTAAGTCTAGCCTCGCCACATCTTGGCATTCGATAAATTGAAAGTTGCTTGGTTAGAGCGGGGCTCTATTACATGCGAGAATGGTCAAATGTAGAAAGCATTCGTTAGCTATGTCATGACCAGAGAGCGACAGATCCACAGTTTATGATGTAATTATCTTCACAGTAATGCATTCGATGGTTTTCTTGGGTAATTCTGGTGGGATCACAAGATGACAATTACATTCCCATATATTCTTCACTAGCTCAATATGAAGGTGATGATTAGGACGTCCGCCAAATGAGTACTAATTTTAACTAAAAAATATAGGGGAGGGTGGTGAAATGTTTGGCAAAGTTATCATATAAGTAATCTGCGTGGGACGTGATGACCAAGCGTCGTCCACATATAGCTTTTCTGGAAGAGGATAGTTTCATCCGTTACTTCATTGTAAAATTTCAGAACTATTTCCTCACTGGCAAAGAGAAAAGCTTATAAAGTAAATGATTTCTTTTTGATAATATTAATGCACCCATATCAATATTTTTTTAGAAATAATGTATTCAGGATTACTTAAGATTGACGCGAACCAAAGTTTCACCAATTCCAATAATCTCAGTGAGCGGACAAATACCACCATCAAGGATCAGGTTGAACAGTTCGAGGTACTCCCTTTCTGATGGAAGTCTTCAATAGATCATCTTAGAAAAAATATGTAGGGGCAGCGCAAACAGCATAACGAACTGTTTCTTTCACTCAAGAAATTATAGGAGTTTAACGGTAGTCAATACAAGAAAATGAGTGATTGCATTGACCTTGGCCTAGAAGGGTTATCTCTTAAGATGGAGAGAGAAGGTCACAGCGAAGATAAAGAGTTGTGCTACCTCGAATTGCAAAATAAAATGTTGATGGAATAACAAAAGTAGTTATAGGAAATAGTAGCAATGGAAACCACTCGTGTTAAGAATCTCAGTGAAAGTGTAGGACTCTGATTTGCATCTTGATTTGGTGAGTATGTCTTTTTGTAAATATCAACCCGTAAAATTGATGATTTATATTAATAGGCAACTATGACTCATGATTTAGCATCGATAAATATATAAATTGCTGTAAAAAGATGTCGACAAATGCGCAGAGGAAGTTATTGCAGGATCTGCAGAGAATAAAGAAAAATAATGATTAGGGAATTGACGCCACACCAGATGAAGATAACCTAATGTTGTGGGAGGCAGTCATCTATGGTCCAATTGATACTATTTGGGAGGGAGGAACTTTCCGTCTGCAGATTGAATTCGAAGATGATTACCCTCAAAAACCTCCGAAGTTGCAGTTCCGAGGCAAATTGTTTCATCCAAATATATACAATGATGGCAAAATATGCATTGATAGTACTAATTTAGCTATATAGTTCTACAAAATAAGTGGAGCCACATCTTCGATATTGTTTCATTGCTGACATCTATCCGATCACTGCTGGCAGATCCAAACCCAGAGTCCCCAGCTAACCAATAAGCAGCTAGATTATATGTTGGCAATCAAAAGGAATACGAACGTAGAGTCAAAGATTGCGTTTAATTGTCCTGGATCACTCATTTAACCCTTGATAAGCTCTGATATTGTGATGCCCTTTTATTATTGTACAATACTATGGATAAATGTCAATTTATAAACTTTCTATTGAGTAAAATTTATATTTTGTAAGGAGACTCAAGTATCTCGATTCACTTTTTGGATTTGGGAAATTTATACGCGTATTTAGTAGGACTATAACATAAAGATTATGGTTGTTCATAAAACTTACTCAATTTACAACTGTTTTTATTAATTTTTATATTGCAATCTTTTTAATAATTTTAAAATAAAAGCAATTGTTTTTATGAAAGGATCCCTGCTTTCGATTATGGAGTAAGACCTTACCTGATTGGGAGCAGCACCCCCTGTATTTTAATACCATGATGCTGATAAGTGTTTCATATCTTATATTACAAATTATTTTCATTAGTAATATTTTTATTGTATTTCATTTATATCAAAATTAATTTTCAAATATGGGATGGGATAATCAAACGAAATAGAGTTTGGTGCTTAAACTTTCTGGCACTTCTGATTTCTCCATAATCTCTGCCCTAAACTTAGCACACTTCTTAGCATATTGCAAGATGGCTGGTACTTTGATAGATCCTGTCCAATTCACGTAATTGAAGCATTGGTTAAAGCACAGTTCCTGTAACATTCCTTCCTCCATTTTGGAATTACTAAAAATCACCCGATAATGATTGGGTACGGTCGTACCTCTGTTCGACTGCTGGCTTATCAGATAGAAATCGTAGTCGGGAGATACCAGGCTTTCATTAATTAATGTTCCAGCCTGTACATTGCGGACCTCTCCTTCACATGAGAAGAAGCGTTAACTCGTTTTACCGTTAACCATAATCATGGTTAACGAAACTACACTGAATCCATAAACAGAATTGACTTTGGAGCAGAAAGGCTCTACGAACAATTAATGGTAGAAGGAGATTTGGTCACTTGAACAACTATTCATAAAAAGAAGTATTTCCTTTGGTGGTTTATCATTACGGGCTACATAAGAGTCGATTGCCTGTATTATAAGGTTCATCATTTGCATATATCGATTTTAGTTTCCCTGATAGGTTGTGGAGCAAGAGAAAATTGAGCTAAATGTGGAGTTGATGGTTGCACACAGACTCAGTATTAGGTTATTGCTACCCAGTTTGGCGTGATCAATGGCACACAACATGGTATTTTATACTTTAAAGGATGGCCTTGGTACCCACAATGTGTTTCCTCTTTTCGCAATTATTTGTAGCAACACTTTAGTAGCTATTGATTGAATATTTTTTTTCCTCAGAGTTCCATCAGTCACTACTTGAGTGATTATTTATTTATTTTTGATTGCTGCCACCTTTAGCTGTTTGTATTGGGTTTTCATATTGTTTGGCAATACTAGACAACAGATATTATCGTTATTACCTAAAGCTTTATCCATTTAAGTCTCCATCAGATTAATTGAGGGGCGTCCATTAATTTAATAAGTATGAATTTAGAGTCGAACTCCCAAATTGTTTGAAGTCTTTTTGAAAGTATCCGCCAGACCGTTGATATCAGCTCCGCGAAAATAGATGACGGCACAGTTCACGTTATGCTTGCTTGAATATATTGGTTTATTGAAAAGATTAAAAAAAGCCTCCTTGCCTTTATCGACACAATTATCTTTTCCCAATTCCAGCATGGGAGTCGAGATCACTTTTGCTTTCACTTTTTACATTTCTCGATTTAGCTTTATTCCCAAATCCTCAAGAGCTGAAAACATCTGCACGTCTTTCAACTTCTTCATCAAACCTGAAATTTAATGCATCTTGTCTCCTGGGTTCTTAATGGTACTTTCAGATATTTTTTTCCTGCGCATTTCGTCAAAATCTTCAGGAATTCCAGTCATAAGCATGAGTTAAGGTACAAGCAAAATTTGCTGATCGCTCTTCTTATCTTTATTTTGGGCTACAAGTAAAGGTTGCTGCCCCTTTTTCAACATTATTTTATATTTTGTCTCGTAATACTCGCGTAAAGAGGCATTGGTTCTGTCTAGCCGGATACCATCCAAATCTTGAAAAAGTACATCAGCGATCGTATAGTAGCTGGTTTTACCATAATTAGCCATGACAACTTTGCCTATGAGTTCAGTTTTCACAATATTCCTACACTTTGTTTAGGTTATATCTTCAATATACAATCAATATTAAAATACTCTACATGAATCATATCTCAGCAAGTTGATATTCTCTTTTCATATCCAATCATTGATTCCATCAATATTCTGATCAATTTCATCTCAATTAGATTAAGATTCTCATTCTTTTCAAGTTTAGTGAGCCTATTGTTTTAATTATTTAATAAATGAATAGCTATATCTATTGATAAATAGTTTCAATAAAATATAAACAAAAACTGAACTTTGGTAAATCATTATATTTTTTCACTCTTAATCATCTTCGTTATGATTGATGTTGACGAAAGCAGTTCTAGGACGACTGATTCGTGACTTCTAAAGCTTTTAGTATTATTTCACAAGCTGCAAGTAGTCAGGCACTGACTCTGTGATAAGTTAAAAAATACCCTTTTTGGTGACAATATCACGATATTTCAGATTTTCTCTCCACTCCGAAGTCAATGCATGTACATTATATTTTGAATTAACATTTTCCAACTTATCGATGATTTTCTACATTACTTGCAAAGTACCATATTCTCTTTTAGGATGAGCTTGCACTCAACTTTGCGCTATCGCGCCTTTAATTCCATGAAGGTCTGCTTGTTGGAGGGCACTGTTCTTGGTATAATGTTGATAGTGTTCTTCATAGGCTCAGTTTCGATTTTGAGCATTCGAGACAATAAGTTTTAATTTTGTTTCACTATTTCGTTCTCCACAACTGCATCAACACATGCTTACATTTGTGATATTTATTTAATCGTTTGGATAGAGAGAAGGTGGGTCGCCAGGGTTACTCGAGTTTGATGCCTGGCTTGATATTCTTTAAACTGCTGCGATGTTTCTGATAGGAGAGAACCTAAGTAATATTTTAGGTACTTTCATTTTCTGAGAGACTACCTTGTTAGGCTATGCTAATTGCCACATTTTGGAATGAACGATATTCTATTATTATTTATGGAATTATCAATTTATGCAATAATGCATGGCTACTAAAGTTTGAAATTAAATAAATAAAAGGAAGTTAGTGCGAGAACATTTGATCTTCAATTTATAGGATTTTTAGTAAGTATCATACCAGCTAATCACGATAGAAAAAATGTAATATTCAAGGATATGCTATTTTGCTTTTCCTAAAAAGGAATTTAAGCCATTTATTACCTGATTAGGATGAAAGTTTTCTTATGAAAATATGTTAAACATAAGTGATAGTTTACAATTGTATGATTATGATTTTGATGAATCGATATTGCCTTATTGAATGGATAAATATTGATAAATTAATCATTCTTCTTTATTCTCCATATAGTAACAGTAAATCTGTGTATTTTTGATGTATGTGAGTAGGTCATTCCACAATTATCGACTTTAAACTGAATCAGACTTATCTAAAAGCATTCTTTCAATCATTTTATAAAGATCTCTTGTGTGCTTTCCATATTTTTGTCTGTATATGTTTAATTTTTGGGCAATTTGAGTCAACTTAATGTCAATTCCTCCTCCAAATATTAGTCCCGTATCTAAGTTTATTACAATTCCATCTGGAAGATTTAATTTAGCCTTTTCAATCATTCCCATCAAGTTATGTTTTTTATTCATAAAAATTTATATCTTTTGCCTATTTGAACGCTTTTGTTCACTCCATACTCCTAAGATAATTGACATGGGAGCTCCCAATAAATCTTCATGATCCTCTTTAAGAGTTGCTAATATTATGGGATTGACATATGCCAAGGGTTTGATAATTTCTAGTAATTGCAGTAATGCCTAACTCACCTTCGATTTTACAGATGAGTATAAGACCATTTTCACCTATGCAAGAGCATATACAACTAAAACTCCCATCAATTTGGTCTCAATTGAAGGGTTTTCATTTTCTCCAATCCTAAATTGTACTGACAAATCAAGTATCTTCCAAGGTTGAAACTTTTATATTAGCTGATAACCCATTTAAATTGGTGGTATATCTGCAGAAAACCTCAATCCCGAATTCCCAATGCAGCAATCCAAAGTTTTATTATAATCCGTAGTTTTTTGATGTAAAAAGCTTATGCCCTGTTCAACTTAATCCTGAACAATTTTCTATATCAAATAAATATTACAGTAAAAGCCTTCTATGATAAGCTTTCAGATGTGTATTGCCTTTTCTTACTAAATATGCGATCTACTAGCTGTGATATAAGTTTTTTAAACTCCATAAAAAATTTCCATTGGGAGACAAAGCAATAGTATCTCGGGAAACGCCAACCAGCAAGATCTCTTTCAAGCACATTTTCTTCTACTTCACAGACAATGAGATAATCTTTTTCGTTGCTTTTAGCTTATGATTTAATGATGGGAATGATAAAAGTATCTCGAATATACGCATCAGCAGAGGTATTCTCTTTCAAGATTATAGATTTTGAACTAATTTTGCTTTTAGAATTACTAGGTGAGAGATCGGGCTGGCGTAAACTATTTTCGCCATAGAGAAGAGATAAGTAGGCTTAAAAATTAGTGCTGCTACCAGGAGGATATGAGTAACTAACGCATGGACCCTCCTTTGTAATGCCAGTCACCAAAAAACAATCAAAAATTGGTTTTGAATTTGTAGTTTTACGAAATAGCATTCTTTATGATTTAGCCGACATGATATCTTTGCTGGATTTATCTTTTGAAAAATAAGACGCTGAGCTAGGTATCTCTTTTGCTGATTTGAAACTTTCTTATTCCCTCATAGTAGCATCCAATTTCTTTCTTTCTGAACTTTTCTTCAAGACTTTATTTATCGATTTGCGAGAACAGTCTTCTTCTGAATCTAGAATAAAGTGGAATCTACTGAAGATAACTTTCTTTTGCTGGATTTTTGATTCCCAAGGACTTGCTCTATTGGCAAGGTTGCTTGAGTAGGACAGTGGATTTGTTTTTACCCGCACAGCTGGAGAGTTGTTTGATTCTTATTATGTTTCTTTATCACCTTCATCGCTTGACCCTTCGAAATGTTCTTCAACTTCCATCCGAATTGGCTTTGGTCTAGGAGGAGACTGAAAATTTTTGCATAGCTTCAACTGATTATGAAGTCTTTCTATTTATTGATAGAGCGAATTTATTATGGTCTGTGCTTATCTTAATTGATGCTTGAGCTAATTGTTTTCACGTATAAGAGAATTATTAGTTGATTCTGCGTATTTATCTATTAACATTTAAACACTTATAATTGCTCTAAAAGTTTAAATATATAGAAGATAATAGGTGAAGGGGAAAATAGCAATACGTTTGTATTTAAATTATCTCCTGAAACAAATATGCTTCCAATAAAAAATGTTAGATAATAAACAGATAATAACAGTGCGTATGGAGCCAAACAGTTATCTTTTTGATCTCAGTTATGCAAACAATATAAATGATCATTTTTTGCGATTATCAAGGAGCTCACGCATTAGTTTAATATCTTTTGAAATATCTGTGAGAGGAGCTTGCTACAAATATACTGACAACATCTTAAGACCATTTGCCTGACTCAACAGATGAATATATGTCAATTTCCTATATTTGTGCATCAGATCATTTTTGATATTGTTAATGATTTCTTAAAGTTGATTGTCCAGCCCCACCATCAAATAAAATAACTTCAAAAAAATTGTTATTAATTCTGATGAATCTCCAGTTTGTTATGTCTTTGCGAGTATTTTACGACCTAAATTTCTTAGAATACTTTTAAAGATGAATTATATATCTCCCTCGGCATGTTTTAAGGTTTAACTTATCTGTCCTGCTTGATATCTTAATGCAATTTTTTATAATATGACATCGTATTGATTTATAATTTTGTGTGCCTCCTTCCGTTTATTTTCCGAAATAAGTAAACATTAGGATTCTTTAATGCTTCTAAACTTTATCTTTTTTCCTAGTAAGTCAGCATCTAGTTTTCTTTGTTTGATCAGTAAAATTAATTCTTTTTAAAGATTTTAGTTTTAGTTTTTTATATCAATTGTTCGAATAAATCTGCAGATGATTAAAATTTCCATCATCTTCATCATAAAAACAGCTATATTTAATGAGGTCTCATCAATGTTAATTTCCTTGTAAAACCTGTTTAATTATAGGTATGTCCAATACACCAATTGACTAAGATTGTAAATATAAATAGTCATATCGTTTGTCGCTTCGCTTTCTAATTGTTCAAGATATTTCTTAATCTAAGAAGATGGCAAAAATGAAGGTTAGCAAGATTTTTATGAACAAAACATTTGCTTTAGTGATATGATACCCCCCTCACAAATGGCATTTTCTTTTGATTGAGATAGAAGTTTTGGCTATAATTATTCCTACATAAAATCAACTTATATGATATGATTATCTATATTCATCTCCACACCTATTTTAATAATGTAAAAAAAGACTAAATTACTGATCTTTGCTAGTTAAATACTATTATCTTAAAAATAGATTTATTCAACTCTGTTTTTAAATTTTAACGATTTTTGACACTTAAATAATTATTTTCCTTCATTCAATATATATTTATTGACCTTAAAAAGAATGAACTTTCGCAACAAGGCAGCTAATCATTCGCAAATTTTTCAGCCAGAAGTCATAAATTCTTCTTTCGAAGAATCAAGAGTTGAGTCCATAACATCCAAAAGATTCACAAGAAAAAAATAGTCTCCTCTTGAGTCCAATCGAAATCATAAAAATAATAAAAATACTGAAACTCCAATCGTTCATACGATGTAAAAAAGCCCATCTATTGGTTCAGTCAAACCGCGACAAAGGCAATCAGATGCATTAATCAGAGCATAAGATCTATTTTTGAAAATTGGTAGCACACCAAGCAAAGCAAAGATGGTGACTTCTAATGCCAATTCTGATCGTACAGAAACAACAGTACCTCTATAATATTGCGACATTGAAGGAAGAACCTTTAATTTTAATAAATAAACGACAAAAAAAATGAGTGCGAACGATTTGTATTCTGAATTAGAAATCAAGAGTAACTAGCTCATGGTCCTCGAAGACTAAAACATGCGCCTAAAACGAGATATTCAATTAAAATAGGAACAATTTTTAAAGGAAATGATAAAAAAAGAAACGGAGTATCATCAAACAATTTATCAACTGCAGGAACAAATAAAGGCTATAAAAGAAGAACTGCATGTCAAAAATGAAGATCTAAAAGCAAAAAATTAAGAGATCAAGACTTATAAAAAAAACGAACAGCAAATGATGAGAGATATTAAAAGTATACGCTATGATAAATTAATGATTTAAAAACAGATGGAGGAATTGTATAAAAAAAAACTATCAAAAGAGACAAGATAGCTGATGTCCTTTAGAGAAATGTCTTTAATGAAACAATTGGATGAGCTCAAAGCGAGAATAGGAGAATCGAAAACGCATATTGAATAAAAGATGGAGCAAGAAATCAACGAATTGAGAGAGGATAGTGACATTATAAATAAAAAAAACTTAAGACTGGATATACTTAATTTGATCCTTCATAGGAAAAATGAAGAAATTGAAAAAGAACTCAAATAAAGAAGCGAAAACTTTGGTAAGACATATTCCCAATTAGTTTAGAGTAATCGTGATTTAACAGAACAATTAAACAAAGCCAAAAAAGAGAATCTCAAATTGCGTCAACTTAATATGAATAAATCATTCGCAATTCCACGGAGGAGAAATATAATTCTCTGCTCTCAAGAGTCTGATTCGCTAAGTTTTAGTTTTTCTAATTGATGAGGAAGGTCAACAGCGAAATATCATCTCCTTTGATTAATATAACTTTATCTTAAAAAATCATAATGATATCAAATTGTAAATCAATTAAACAACAGAAACAAAATATCAAGATTTATATCTTATCATCGCAGACAGAAAATATGAAAAATTTACTTGAATAATAGCTAATATAAAAATCATACAGTTTGAAGGGATAAGGGTTGAAAATAACATTTAGATAAGAGGTCAATAAAAGGAATTATGTGAATGCAAACTCATAAAATTAGTAAAGTGTCTAATTATAATAAATGTGTGGGGCAACCAAGCATATTTCGGTCGCAAATTTAATTTTTTGTAAGAATTACAAGCAACCTTAGTCTAAACTATCAGATTGAAAGAAAGACATTTCCTTCTATAGGACAAATCTAGATCTGTCACTTGTTTGTATTTAATTATTAATTTATCAAAGAATATATCATCATTGCATTATAAAATTAGATAATTATCTTTTTAATTTAAAAAAGGAAGACTAATTTAAAATAATAATTTGTCTGAAGTGAAAACATTCTCCAATTAAAATAAAGGTCAACTAAAATTTATCTATTTTATAAACAAACAAAATCCAACTAAAGATCATCCTACATGAAGCAAAACTATTGATTATCTAAATTAAATGTAATCCTCATGTTAGATTTATTCAAAATTTAAAGTTGATCTTATTGTATAAAGTTTTTAAATTTGCTATTAGCATATTTTTGTAACTATCATAAATTAATTGATCTGTTATTGAATGTTTCCAAGCGTCCTTAAGGAAGAAACCTTCAAGGAAAAATTGAAATAAAAACATTGGGATGATAGGTTAGGCAATAAAGGAGGTATTCCTTAATATTCTCCTCTCAAAGACAAACATGCTAAAAGCTACCGTAGACTTATAAGCTCTAAGCCCAAGCAATAATAGGAGTTCGATCAATCAAAACCAAAAAAAGCGACATATTTTCAGAAGAGAATGTAGCTTGTCGATGAGTTGACATCTTTGCATAAGTAAATATGGATTTATCCAGGTCAAATTAGAAATTAATTGAAGAGTATGAATAGCTGGCAGGCAAGTATAAACTACCAAATTTTTATATTTACTACACATTGTTGCCCTTATTATCACCCACTCAAAATATCACCCAGTATCTTTTCAATGAGAGGAAACAATTAAAGGAACAAAGTTCACACTATCATAAAATATCGACAGCAATTCGAGCAAGAGAAGAGTGCCTTGAGAGATTAAGAAAGACCCTTGCCCATCTAACCTAAGAAAAACTATAGAATTCGTGTGGTGAGGTGAGAGAATAAGTAGAACACATGCGATTTTTAACTGAAAATGTAATAGATGAGATAAAGAGATGGCGAGATGATTTAGGTAAATTGGATTAAAAACCTATCTTCTACAACGACAACCAATAAAATTATCTGGTTAAAATTTTAAATGATAATAAGTTTATTTTTAGTTCTAAATTAGCTGGAGCGCTTAGTTTTCCTTAAAAAAATGATCCCTTCCTGTTAGTTCCTGTAAGAAAGGCTGAAGGAAGAGAATCTTCAATGTTTACTTCAATAGTTTAATTGACTAAAGATATGGGTCACTATCAAAAGTATATGGAATATTTGGCCAGTGAAAGGGCTTATGAATTGAATTCTGTAACTCCTGTCAAGCAAAAGGAGCATTATAAAAATCCATCTGTCTAAAAAGTTTATAAAGTAGTCAGTTTACAACCAAAGTTAGAGACAACAGCTATTAAAGAAGGAGAGGAGGAAGATGAATTCAAAAAAATGGAGGTATTAAAAATGAGAGAGGAAAGATTGAAAAAAAATGAAGAAAGAATAAAATCCATTAAAAGTATTTACGAGAGCTACGGCAAAAAAGGAGAGGATAAACAATATAGAAGCGAAAGAAAAATACCTGAAACTGATAGTGAAGATAGAAGAGGCTTAAAAAAGAAGATGTAAAATATGAAAGTGGTGCGAAGCGATAAAAGATAAGGGGATAGTTAATTCTAAATGATGGTGAAGGCTAAATTGGAGACTGAACAAGTCAAACATTCTCCCCGAAAGCGAATGATATCAAGCAAATCCAATACTAAATTTCCTAAGGTCGAGAAAACAGAGAATCAAATTATCTAAAATCTAAAAGATATCCAATCGAATTTGAAAAGCAAATTACAGATAATTCAGCAATAATAAAAGAATGAAAGTTCTTCATTATCTCTAAATTTAAGTCAGCAAAAGTTTACGCGTAAAAACAATGAAGAAATAATCAAGTAGTTAAAGGCGTAGATAATGGCAAAAATATAAAAATAATCAGTTGAAAAATAGAGGATTAAAAAGCGAAAACGATAGTAATAGTAAAAGACTCTATAATAAATAAAACAAAAATTGAAAAAGGAAATGGAATAGAAACTGGAGCAGAAGAAAAAGGAAAAATTGGCAGAAAGATAATAACTTGAAAAGAAATTGAAGGAGTAAGAGGATAGATTGAATAGCCAAAGACAATTAGAATTGCAATTGCAACTAAAACTCAACAAAGAAAAATAACTTAGAGAATTAGAAAAGATCAAAAGAGAAATTTTAGAAAGATAAAAGAAGTTCAAAGAAGAATTAGAGCATGAGCAAGGCTTAAGAAGACAAAAAGAAGAAGAAATGGATCAGGAACGTAGATAGAAAGAACATTTATTAGAGCAACTTAAGAAAAGATAAATTAAAGAACAAATTTAGGATGAACTCAGAAAAGAAATTAAAGATCGCAGCCAAAATGATAAATCCAGATTGAATGACCGGCAAGAACAATAAGTCATTCGTACTCAGAAACAAGCCGAACTCTCAAAGGAAATTTAGCATCTCAAACTAAAGGAAGGAGTATAGATGGAACAACTAAAAAAGTAGAATGAGCTTCGTGCTCGTATGTTAAAGCTTAAAAAGGATGAGGAATAACTAAAGCGTAAATAAATTGAGCATTTGATGAAGCAAGCTATCCAAAACTAAAAATAATAGTTATAAAAAGATATGATACATAAAAGAGTGTAAATTGAGGAGAATATGAGAAACAATGTGAAGGAAAAGTTATTGGAAGAATATAGAAATTAAAAGGAAGCAGAAATTGAAAAGATAAAGCAGGAAAGAGAACAAAAATTAGAGGAGGAAGTTTATCGAGATAAAATCAGGTAAAAGATAGAAAAGGAAATGAGAATTTAGGCCATCCAGAGAACTAAAAATGAACTCGATGAGCGTGAACAGAAAAAGTATTAAATTAAGAATAAATTGGATCAAATCAAAAATCAGTTTGACAAGTAGATAACTTTGGATAAAGGTAAAATTGAACAATAAGTAAAGAAGGAAATGATTTAAAAAGTTATCTTTGATAAGCAAGCTGAAAAAGAAGCAGCGAAATATGATCTTAGACTTCAATTTTAAAAAGAATTAATGGCTTCAGCGATTCCTCAATTATATTAAAATAAAGAATCCTTCGTACTTAAGAATATAAATTATTTCGAAGGTGATGCCCATTTAAACTCAAAATTAAATTAAAATAAACCCACTAATCAAAAACCAACCAATAATAATGTTAATCCCGCTAAAAAATCAGATGTAAAACCTTTGATTGATACTATGACCATGGAACAACTGAATGTCTATGAGAAACAAAAACAAAAAGTTAATGAAACCAAAGAAGATAAAATTATGATTCCCACTCGTTCAGTTTAAGAATAATAAGGCTTTCAACTTTTAAAAGTTGAGAAAAGCAAAAAATAAGAAAATTACTAACATTCTCGAGCAGATAAAAATATGAGATAAAAGCCTTTAAGATAATCATAGATTGTTTAAAAATAAGAAAGACATCATAGAAGAAAGAAAAAATAGGAGGATAGTAATTCTTCAGTAGATTCATAAGACAATCGTAAAAGAAAATCAAGAAAGCATAAACATCATAAGTATTAGGAAGAGTCTGATGATTCATAAAAAGAGAAAAGAAAGCCAAAAAAGAAAAACAAAAAACGTAAAAAATAATCATCTGAAGACATTTCAAGTGAATAATAACAACTGTCACCTATTAAAAATTAAATAACCAAAAAATAATCCTATCAAGAGATGCAACCTCAAAAATATCAGCCATAGCCCATAAAAATATCTCCAGTAAAACAACAGCCAGCTCCATTAAAACCTGAAAAATCTGAAAAAGTGATGGTGCACTACGATGTTTAAAACAAATCAAAATTATTCAATCAAATCGAGCAAGTGACAATTAAACCTCAAAAAATGTCAAATGTTTCTTAAAAATTTATAATAAGCCTGTAAGCTATTCCATAAGCTGAATTTGATTAATATTTGGAGGTTCATCTTTCAAGGGTACCTCAAATTCAACTTGCTATACAGCTCATCAATAGAGAATAACTCTATCGTAAACTTATAGGATAACTCACATTTTGCTTACTCGTCGGTCAGTTTTAGGGTCGAGTGGTTGGACTTGCACTTGCATATCATGATAGAAATCGATCTGATCTCCGTAAATTTTCGATAATACACATTGCAACATACCTCGACTAAGATCTAAAAGATTTTGTTCTAAGCTGCAGCAATTTTATTTTTCGAAAAGATCCTTGCGATGAAATTGAGTTTTATTATAAATTTAATGAAGGTGCTTCAGACCAGCTTGACTTCAGTCAAGATTTCAACAAATGGTTTGATAAGTTTGGAAGTGTCTTTCAAAAAAAAGTAGATGATTCAGTTTATGAACGAAAATATTTATTAAAAAGACAATTTAATCAAAAATGCGAAGTAGTTCTTGGAGGAATAAACAAAAATACTTTCAGAAATTTATTTTCTGTTTATTGTGGAGTATTAATGAGCGATACTGATATGCTACAATTTAAGGAATAACTAGTCGACACCCTAGCTCCATAAAATCAAATCTGCTATTCTATAATGATATCTTAACTTTTTCGTACGTATCTGACCCCAGATGAAGCTGATGCCCTTAAAAACAAAGTGAAATAGTTCGTGAAATTGAAAGAAATGCTAATTTTAGTGGTAATGATGCAAAAGAAGAAATTAAAGCTTGAAGAATTAAAATTATATGAATATAAAAATTTGATTTAGCTCAATATGAGGCTCATGAGTCAAGGAAAATAAATTATACGTTATTGCAAGGATTCTAATGCAGAAATTAATAGACTATATTATGCAGAACTTAATCATGCCTTCAATTTACCCTTTCATTTTCAGACCACTTCTCTTCCCGTAGAAGCAAGTGAGAATTAAATTAGACAAATAAGCTATTTTAGGCTATCTTCTCTGCCTCCTTTTAAGCTTCACATCATTAAATCATCGCTCTATAATGCTTAAATGAACATTCTGCCTACCTAAAACTCTAAATACAAGATATTCGTAGTTTCTGCTCAGTAGTACAACTAAATCAAAGTAACTAACAACCTTGATTTGTTTATGTACATTCGACTCTTCCTTAAAAATGTAAAAAGTCATAATGTTGCAGTATGGAAATATGTATGGCTTCCATAAATGACCGATAAAGGGGCTTGGAATTTAAGATAGTACAAAAGTTTTCTCACCAAAGATTTCTATACTCATGATACAATCAATATTAGCTACAGACAGTTTTTACCAGGAGCTCTGATTATTGAACCGGAGCATAGGGATTTAGTCATTACTCCTCCTTTCATTGTAGGAGTTATGAGCATGAATTTGTAGCAAGTTTCTGAGGGATCACCACTTTATGCTAGAATGATTGAAGTGGATGCATTAAAAACAATGGAGGTTGAAAAGTGATTTTTTATAAAATTGCAAAAAATAAACTCACATTTTTAAACATAATTTAAGTGATTTTCTTCTGAGATCAGAATCTCTATAAATATGGAAAGTTAAATCATTTTCAGAATTCATTTATAACGATAATAAAATCGAACAATCAATAAAATGTTTACAATCACCAGAAATAAGCATCATATTATTACCCCTATTCATCACAGAGGGGCACAAAATGCAATGGATAAGGCTAGAGAAGAGGATGTGGAAACTGAAAGCTCAAGCAGCAGCAAAAAAAATAGTCAAATCTATAAAAGATTACATAAAAATGCCTGCAGAACTAAAGTCACTCAATTTCTAGAGTATCGCTCTTAAAAAATAAAGATGATCCAACATCCTTCTCTTTGGATGATCTCTCAGACTTATTTGAAGAAACTCTAGAATACTCCAACCATTCATGAACCTACAGCTGAAGCTCAACCTGCCAGAAAAATAAGTTGGAGTGAAGAAGCTGAGTATGTAGTCTTTAACGTAAGAAAAAATTCAGCCAGCATTTCTGGAGCTTCAAGGCATAAGTATACGCTCAATGAATGAGATCTAGATATAATGATTTTTTAAGCTACTCAATGAAATAAATTGTATAATTGACCATATTCAAAAAGACAAAGATAAATGAAGCTTTATATTTTGCCAATCGCTATATGGTCTAACTAAATATGAATTAATTATTTTTTATAGATAAATTATTTTAGATAATCAATGCTTTTAACGAGTCAAGCTGTTGATTTCGTTAGTATATTATTCAATAGCTTTTGATGGGTGCTATACCTCAGATAAGGCCATGAGGATCTGGTCGATTTTATAGTATTTGTGATCACTAATTAAATATTTTTCTAAAGAAAGCACTAAATAAGTTTCAAGGTATTGAATTAAAGCCTTTTCTTTATATTTGTATAATTACCAGAGGTAAAGTTTTATATTTGTCTAACCAATATATCAATTAGTATCTTGAAATCATTTTTGGAGAACAGGCAATAGTGTGCTTTATCATGCATATAAAACGATTTAATATAATCCCACCAAACTATAATTCTGTATTCCTTTTATTCCTGATTGATAAGATGTAAAAGATACTCCAAAAAGAAATATGGCTCACTGGAATAGAGAATAAATTCAGGTGTTTTCTTCATCATTTCGACTAAAATGTTAACCGCTATATCTCTTAACTTATATCATAACATAACTACTTCATCAGTTTAGATATATTAGAAGGTATGAACTAATGTTTGAAACAGCAACTTACTTTTGTGGAAAATTTCAATATTCCTTTTAAGATAAAGGAAATTGAGAATATTAAGAATATCTTCCAATGCACGAGTTTTTTGCAGATAACGGGCTACTCCGTCTATTTCCTCGAGAGTGATATTTTTCAAATAATTATCATGCTGGCTTACAATTTACCTATTTTAGGTAATGACTTTACTTGACAACGTGAGTTATTATTTTCATTTAATGATCAACAGGCCCATGCAAAATGACTTGAGTTCGCCAAAGCTTTATAATGGGATCGATTTATTATTTTGAGACAGCTAAGATGAAAGTCTATTTAGAATGTTGATCTAAAGTAGAATTTAGTTTTTTGTAAATGAATTCTGTTTCTGTATTATTCATGCTTGATAATAATGCTATTTAATAAAATTTATACCTCTGCATTTATTTTGAGTAAATTATCACAATAACTCTAATTTTATTTCAATTATTCATTTTGCAAGAGTATCTTTCAAGATGAATAATATATTGCCTCAATTAAATAGAAGTTGGGCAGTATTGTAAAATATTGGCTCTCATTCTTGGAGTTATCTGCTTCTTCTTTTTATTATTATTCCTTCATGGGGCGCATACTCCTATGATAAATGGAGCTTCAATACATCAACGAATGAAGATATAAGCCTCCAAATTTTTAATAAATCATGAACATAATTGTTTATCAATGAGAGTAGGTTGCCTTTATTTATAAAGAAAATCATCTAAATACATTGATATTGAATTGATTACCTAATAATTGTAAAAAAATTGATTGGCTCCTTAATTTTTTTTTATAATGTAAACTACTAAATTTGCTCATAAGTTAATATTTTAATATTAATGAATTTATAATCAATAATAATAACAAATATGATCGAAAATGACCAAGATTATGTGCCACAAGGATAGAAAGTGCGATCATCTTATCGTAAGATTAGTCTTTAAGTAAAAATATATTGAATTCAGTTAAAAGATTTCATAGCGAAGCTGTATTATCAAAAACAGGTTAAAATTTCTTAAATACACAAAAAATATAAGATTAAGTTTTCAACCTTAACTGATATTTTTAAAAAATATGATACTGATGGAAACCGTTTAATTTAGAGAAAGAGGAAAAATAGCAAAAAAGATAGTCTTCCTTCTTCTGTCTCTTGTTCAATGAAATAGAGCTAGATGGTGAAAATAGAATAGATCTATGACAAAGGCTATGATTAAGAAATATAAAATATTGAAAGTTCACATAGTCCCCAATATATCTTCCACAAATTAGAATCAAATAATTGAGAGATGAATGAATGATGGTGATTAAATTATGATTAATAACAAATTTAACTTTTTGTAAACTTTATTTAACTTTAAGAGCAAAAATATTCAAGAGATTAGCATTATCAATCTCGAAAATTAACTAATCAAATATAAAATTATATCGGAATAATCTTTTAGTATTTTAATTTTTGTTTTAATTTTTTATCTTCTTTGGAAAAAATAATTAGCTGGATTTTAATTTTTCCTATTGTTTATATCTATGCCCTTGATTTATGAGAAGGAATTAATCATTATCAAGTAATTTAGATTTATGGAAGATCAGAAACGTCACATGAAATTTACTAGTTATATTTTTTTCAAATGCGTTATGTGGATCAAGTAAATAAATTTATGGAAGATTAGAATATGATAAAATGTCTCTGTGACTTCCTATCCTTTAAGCCGTCACTAGTGGAACTTTGTTTTTCGAAGGAGTATACTTTAAACCCTCTCATTCCCCCAAAAAGATTATTAGCTTAGATCAACAAGCCTCGGAAAAGGAAAATTTTTATACGCTTGTTGAATCAAAAAGAATATGAAGGACTACAGCTGCTTAGAAAATTAAGCATTCTACATTACTGTATTCTTCACTCTCCAGATCTCTGTTGCTATTTCATTGATTTGAATTTCAAAATAAAGTCGAAAGATGCTTGGCTGAATGAACATGTCATCTATCCCTATCAACAATTTTTGCAAAAAGTGATTTCAGGACATGAGCAATATCAATAAATACTTCCTTCTGGTATTTTAGAGATATCCTTCTTGAAGATATTCTTTATTATATCTCTGCTGGATCATCTATTCTTAGCAGTAAATAAAATTTCACTGCTATCTCGATATTATTCAAAATCATTAGCAAATAAAAATAAATCAATGCTGAGCGACTTCGTGTATCTTTGTGCCTTTCATGCTCAGAGTCTATATGCATCCTTTAGCGCTATCTTAAGCGAAATTCTACATTTTCATGAAAAATATATACAAACAAGTGATGAAGTAGATCTACTCAGGCATATACTGAAAAACTAACTGAGTCGAATCAACGAAGAAATGAAAAACTTATTTTTACATAGAGATTTTCATCCCTTAGGGCATGGATATTGCATCAAACTTTTTAGACTTTAAGACCAAATTTCTGAGATTCAACATTATGCTGAGAATTTATATCAATCTATGTGTACCAAAACTAATAGAAAACAACAAAAGAAGTCAGCTCTAGATCAATTTCTCTTCGATCGAAGAGGAAGATTAAATTCCTCAGTCTATGAACAATTACAAAGATATAAGCGGTTAGATCATGGCAAAAGTCGCACAGATACCTAAGAAAATATGGCCTAAAGTTGTGAAATTGTTGATTAAGTCTGACTTTAATGCTAGTCTCCATATCGTATTAATCCTTATGATGTAGAGCATTAAGACTGATACTGTATTAAATGTAAATTTAATTAACCATGAGGATTAATGATTTTATTTATCATTAAATGTTTTATTTTCCTATAAATATGATAAATATGAAACAACATATCTACTGATTTTTATTACTGATAAGATATATAAATACAAAAAAATTGTTTAATCGAATATAAATTTAAATTTATCATCTTGGAAAATTAAATCATGAAGAAACAAGCTCGGTAAATTGGAAGTAAAGAAGAAATTGAACAGTTTGAGGATGATCCATTTCTCAAAGGAGCTCATAAAAAAAGAAGAAAAAGCGGATCTAAACCCATCTCTAATTGGGAAAAGTCTGTTTCTAATCTAAGGGAAAATATGACCATCTATTTTTTAGTTCTATCGATAGCGTTGATTGGAGTTTTAATCTTTAAATTTTAATCAGCCAATAGCTTGGAGCAAAATAAAACAGCATTTCTCAATGAACAAAAGAACAGCTTGATCTCTCAACAACAAAATCTTATGAAAAGTGAGAGACCCTCTGAAGTAGAATCTCTAATGAGTAAAAGGTTGAAATACCAATCAATGATTAAAAATGCAAATAGCAATCTTCCTTCTTCTCCATTAGCAGCAAAACAATAAATAGTGAAATCATAAAGTTTAACTGATAAAACACTCAACTTCGTTACGTCGACTGACAACCTTCCCACTTAAATTAAAAAAGATCAACAAAATTTACAAAAAATAAATCAAGATATAAAGCAACAATCATAAAAAGAAGATAAAACACAGATAATAGCAAAGCCCTAAGAGAAAAAATAAGAAAACAAACAATTGACATCAAATGATAAATCAATCATATAAAATAATTTAAATAAACTTACAGAAGAAAAGCAGCCAAAACCTTAATAGAAAGAGCAGTAAGTAAAGTCTGAATCAAAGGATCAGCAGATCAAACCCTAATAAGTTAAGCAGGAAACAAAATCTTAATAAAGTGATCAATCAGCCAAAATTGAATAAATAAAGCAGGAAGCAAAACCTTAATAAAAAGAATAGCAAGCAAAGTCATAATAAAAAGGTAAATAATCAGTTAGTAAAGAAAATATAAATGGTATCTAATAAAAATCATAAACATCTAATGAGAAAAAACTCTAATAAAATAATGAAGGTACATCATCTTAGAATAAAGAATAATAAGATCACCCTCAACCTGAGCCAAATGAAGAGCAAAACGTTGATGATGCAAAACAAATCGAAAATAAAGAAAAGGAAGATAAATAAAGGGCAGATAAATAAAAGGCAGACAAATAAAAAGCAGACAAATAAAAAGCGGATAAATAAAAGGCAGACAAATAAAAAGCAGACAAATAAAAAGCAGATAAGTAAAAAGCAGAAAAATAAAAAGCAGAAAAATAAAAAGCAGAAAAATAAAAAGCCGAAAAATAAAAAAATAGCAAACAAGACGATAAAAATAAAGAAAACAAGGATTCGAAGTAAAAGAAAAAAGATAAACCTAAATAGCCTAAATGGCCGAAGGCTAACCTCACCAAATAGCAATATACTTTTGCAGTACGTAGGATGGCATTAAAAAATTAAACAATAACTGAGTCAAGCCCCCTGGCAGATGAGTAACGTAAGTATTTCGAATAAAAATATCACTTGAGTAAATACACTACTGAACTCCCTATTTGTATTGTGGTGCCAAGCTACAATAACGTTGAGGAAAACAGGCATTTCCAAAATATGAGGTCGATACTCATGCAAGAATACAAAAATTACCATGTTGTCTTTATTGATGATGCTTCTCCTGATAAAACTGGTGAACAAATTTAAGAATTCATGAAAAATCAAACGATCCTCCCCCCTGAGCGCTATTAGATCATCATTAATAAATAACAGCATTTGGCAATGCCAAATTTGAGGATGGCAGCAAAAGAGCGCTGTAAACCGGAATAAATATTTATAATTGTGGATGGTGATGATGAACTGCTAGGACGCCAAGTATTAAGACTATTTAACGCCATTTTCCAAGAAAAGAAGGTATGGTTTATGTACACTAATTATTTACCAAAAGACGCATATGTTGGCTACTCCCAAGAAATTCCAGAGGACGTTATCAAAGGAAATAACTATCGTGACTATAAGTATTCAACCAGTCATCTGAGAGCTTATTATACTCAACTCTTTAGAAACATTAAGGATTCTGATCTCCAGGATGATAAAGGAAATTTTTTGAGAGCAGCAAATGATGTTGCTACTATCTTTCCCATAATGGAACAAGCTCAAGATCGAGTAATTTATGTTCCAGAGTATACATATTATTACAACGATAATACTGGTATTAATAATCGGTTAATCCGGAAGCAGGAACAATTAGGAAATGAGAAGATGCTTAGAAAGCGCAAAAGATATAAAAGATTAGATAATCTAATGTCCCCAGTTGAATGATATTAAATTATCTAACATTTAAATTTTACAGTATTAGAGACTAATTTTTACACTCTTGCACAGTAGAAAAAAATAGTTTCTATAATAAAAACAAAATACATTTAGATAGTTGATTGATCCTTTCTTGCTTATTCATAATACTGAATCCATCGTTAACATTGATATATTATTCTAAATTGATTTAAATCATGAAAACAAAAAAAATAGCCACTGCTAAAGAGGATGTTGATCAGCAATTCTAGGAGGATTCATTCCTCATAAAAGTCACCCAGAAAAAGCCAAGTTCATCATCTGAGAAACCACCTACAAATTGGGAAAAAATTGTCGCCCATGGTAAAAAGCACAGCATCCTCTATTTTTTACTGTTAGCTATAACTTTTATTGGATTCCTGATTTTTCAATTCCAATTAATTTATCAATTCGAAGGAAAGGAAAGAAACATCCTCGAGTTGCAAATCAATAATATGGCTTCAGAAAGTGGTATTAAGCATGATAGTCTAAAAAATATCAAGCAGGGTAAAAAGACTGAAGATAACGTTGTAACATCCTCATTGGATAAAAAAGGACAAAATCAACTCTCTTCTAAACCCAATGAATTACCTAAAGATCAGAAAAAATAAGAAAAAAATAAACAACCAGTAAAGAAAACACAAAAATAAGTTAAAATCAAAGAACCTGAATGGCCATTAGCTGGATTAACCAAATAGCAGTACACTTTTGCAGTTCGAAGATTAGCCATCAAAGATTAACAACTGACTGAGTCAAGTCCTCTCGTTGACGAATAACGCAAGTATTTCTAATAAAAATATAACTTATCCAAATATACAACTGAACTTCCAATTTGTGTTGTTGTACCTAGCTTTAACAACACGTAGAATGATAGGCACATTAAAAATATGAGGTCAATACTCATGCAAGAATACAAAAATTATCATATTGTCTTTATTGACGATGGTTCTCCTGATAAAATTGGGTAATAAATGATAAAGTTTATGAAGGATCAGACGATAGTTCCTCCTGAACGCTATCAGATCGTTATAAACGAAGAGCAACGTCTATCAATGTTTAATCAGAGAAGAGCAGCCAATGAATTCTGCCAACCAGAGGAAATAATGATGGTAGTCGATGGGGATGACGAATTGCTAGGACGTCAAGTGTTTAGACTATTCAACGCAATCTTTCAAGAAAAACAAGTTTGGTTTATGTACACTAATTATTTGCCCAACGGTGGATATGTTGGTTATTCCCGCCCAATTCCTGAACCAATCATCAAATATCATGAGATTCGATAGTATCAATTCTCAACTAGTCATCTTAAAGCCTATTATACTCAATTGTTTAGAAATATTAAAGAGGAAGATCTGAAGGACGAAGAAGGAAGGTATCTAAGGACCGCCAACGTGATAGCTATCACTTTTCCTATTCTGGAACAGTCTTAAGAACGAATCATTTATATTCCTGAATACGTTTACTACTACAACGGAAATACCGGGCATAATAACCGATCAATTCGAAAATAGGAACAACAGAAAAACCTCCAAATGTTGAGAAAAAAGAAGAGCTATAAACGCATTGATACATTGATGTCTCCGATTGAATGATGTTTGTAGATCATTTTATAAGTTAAATTAAGCGCTAATATGAATAGTGAAATATCTAATAATAATTATTCTTTAAAATTCAAAAGAATAACATCCATTCGAGACTTATAATCTCAATTGGCTTGATAAAAATAAAAAAAATGTTGAAATTATATCCTGACAAGTAAAAAATTACTTATAGTCTCAAGTAGTTAAATCATTTCATCATCATAAAGATTTCTTTTTATCCTTCTGTATTCCCTTACTGCCATAACAAGATTTTTAGGCTACCTTATATTCATTCTATCGTAGGCTGTTAACACTGGCTACAACCATAGCAAGATTAGTGAATACAGGCACCGTTACACTTATCACTATCATATACTCCACAATCCTCAAGAAGCTTTCCTTCTTTTATGCACCATAGAGCACTTGAGATGATCTACGAATCACAAAAAAGTATATTATATATGGAATGAAGTTGGAAATAGTATAGAGTTCAAATAGTCTGGCCTAGAATGGAGTGGGGGCAATGCCATTTATTACTTTATAGAGGCCAAAGGAAACAATGAGCCAAAAGCTTAGTATTCCTAACAAATTGAGTTCCAAATGATTGATAGCCATCCAAAAAGTGCGTAGTCTAAAGGGATTATTGACCATCATTTTAATATTGTATGCGACATCAAGCAATCCTCTAACATGCCTTTCTGCTTGCCAAAATCTGGCTATTACATCAGCTTTGTAACCTCTTCCAGTTTCAACGTTTACTTGATTGAACATAGTATAAATAGGGATGCACTCAATTTCACCTTGATTTTTCCAATAGGCTTTCATTGCAGTATGATAATCATCTGCAATAGCATCAGCATTAGTATCAAAGAAGCCCATTTTCTTTAAGGTTATGAAGCTCATGGAATAGCAAGAAAGTGGGAAATAACTGTTTGTTAAATTAGTGGACAACATAAAGTGCATAAGTCCATTTGTTTGATCATGAACCCTTGTAAACATGGGTACATCAAGATGATTTCTTGTGAACATCTGATTTGGAGCAAATATATAGCGATTCATATTCCAATTGTGCTTACTCAGATATAAATCGATCTCATCATAGTACACACTCGGAATCCAAGAGTCTGCATCTAGTGATGTATAAAGAACATTTTATATATTGATACCATTCTCTATGAAAATTGGCTCAAGCTGTTCGCAGCACCATGAAGAATTGGAGGATTTACCTCTTTGTTCTCCTGGTCTAAGCTTATGAATTGTGAAGTCCATTACTCTAAATTTAGATGAAAATTTATTGGCTAGCTCTTTTCCCTTTTATTAAGGATTTTGCGAATGATCTTCTAGTGCTAAAAATATGAGATATCTCTCCTTTGCTCTTGGGTGAGCTGCTAGTTTTTAAAGAGTCTCAGAAAGAAGCTCCACACTTTCGTTATATGTTGGTATTACAATGCAAGGGTATACAGGTTTGCGATCGGGAATATTGTAAGTCACTTTCTTTTCAACTTTATCTAATATTTTCATAGTGTGATAGGCAGCATATATTCCACCCGCGTTCAGAAAAATCATTTTGACGAAGAGATATCCGACAGTTGACAATACCAGGATACGATATGACTCGAAGTCATATGTAAGACCTAAGATCATGATGACCCAAGTTGCAATTTGCATGGCTGGCACTATTAATTTAAAGGGAGTGATTCCTTCGAAATCTTAAAATCCCATTGCTATTATTAAACTATAAACTATTGTTGAAATAAACTATTTAATATATCATTAATTCAAAGCATTAGTATTTGTTGGCGTGGACCCCATTGAGGTTTAAAGATAAGAATTGCTTTTCTAGCGATAAATATATAGATGAGAAGCAAGGCAAAAGGAATCAGATAGCTCACTATAAACTCATAATATACTTTGAGATAATTGGCTCCACAGTGATGACGAACATATCTTTCATCATAAACTTTCAATTGATTTTCCCCTTCTTTACTTTATTTCAACAAATATAAATCTAATATGGAATCTTTGACGATATATTTATACGGCATTTATTTCCCATCATCACATTCCATCTTGACGAATGACTGATAATACTAAATATTTGGGTATTTTTCATCCACTAAACTGTCTAATTAATGGTAGATCGTATCTTCTATCTTAAAAAGATATTTAAAGTCATGACGAAAAGATGAAGCTGTAACTTACGAGAAATATTTTACTGTTAAATGCGCAAAATTATTAGATTACTCAGTAAGAAATAGGGCTGATTGTGCAGATTGAATTCCAGATAATCGATAATAATTAATTGCAAGGTGCCTCGTCAATTACTTAGATCCAAATTATAAATCAAGTTGGATCTGCTTTAGTTGGACAGTTAATCTGCAGGCCCACTTCATAAACGAAGTGTGATCGGCAAGATACTGCACAACTGATAAACCCTTTTATCTCATTGCTGATTCAACTTCTACGTATTCTTTGGCCACAAAATAAGTATATAATTTTTTCCAATCTTTGATAAATTCGCTGTCTTTAGCAGCGGCTGCAAACCATGTATGGTAGTAGGGTGTTACAACTAATTATTATTATTTTAATTCTGTTCGCTTATGAGTCTCTTAAAACCATCGGGATTCATAAAAAAGTACAGTTTGAGGGTCATCGATGCGATTATTAACATATTTTTGATTTTTTAAAGTTGAGAACCAAGAAAAATCCTAAATGACAATGGTTGCAAGATCTATCCATACTCCTCCTTGCTCTTAGAGAATAGTTAGCTGCAATAGATCTTTTTTCACGACTTATTAATCTAAATAACTTGCCGCTATAACTTTAGTTAACTCCTATGAATTAGATACCCTTTTCGTATAGTTTTCGTTGGTCAGGAGTTAAAACTACCAATTTGATTGGCTTGCATAATGTTTAATATTGTTGAGACAGAGAATATCAAGGTAAGTTATATCTATGATGGAGGGAGTATAGACCCAAATTTTATTGGGAATTTATGCTGCTGTGACTGTGATAAAAAAGATGAAATCTAAGCACAGTAACAAGCTATTTATATTCTTGAGCATTAACCCTTTTAATTCAATAATATATCATTAATCTTTGAAATAGATTATTATGATAAAATCAACAAAAATTATTAGCAATTCACCACGATTGCTTTCTGTCTCTAAAGATCCTTAATTTCACAAATTAAAATTTATTGTTGATAAATTATTGTTTTTTGGAGGTAAATTGTCGTTTAAATCGCAATTTGCAAGTGTTCACTGATTTTTCATTTCTTTTTTAATTTATTCAATAATCGGGCTTGGATTATTACGAAATTAAAAGGATATGATGATGGTAATGCTGGAGGATATCGGTTTATTGAAATTTATTTTACAGGAAAAGTTAAAAATTACATATTTTACATTCTTTTTATGATTCGCGTTAATTTTGACAGTCAAATTAAAGAAGGGTAAAGTTAGAGTAGTTTATCGAATTTGTTACATCATCATAAATTACCAAAAGTTTGATAATTGATTCAGTTGATCAAAATTACAATATCTATGCCTGTAATTTAACATCTAACTTCATCTTGGATGTCAAACACTACAATTTTAAAGTTAATGGTGGTTTCAAATTTAAAATAAAAGCGAGCAGTCAAATTAAATTTTGTAAAAAAAGGTATTGTCCACTCTTAAAGGTTGAGAATGACATCGTAATGGTGGCAGAATTATGTTTTTTTTTCAAATAAAACTTTAAACCCTCCGTTGAAATTTTATTGCTAATTTATTTTCAACTCGAATCATTTCATCCACCAAATATGGACATAGCTGACTTCAAGGACAACTTCAAATATAAATTTATGATACCCTTCTGCTACATCATCAACTGGGCGCTGATGTTTGTTGGCCCTGCTTTTATTCAGGTGCAATACCAAAGAATATGCATTATTGCATTAACCTATCTCTGCATAAAATCTACCATCATGGCTTTAATTGCCATTGTTGCTTTCTTTAAATGCTGGGGCATTCTAAACAGAGCTGAAAATTTGCAAAAGAAAACAGACTGGCTGGGACAATCTTTATAAGAAGAGATAATGCACGCATATATTATTCCCAGCTACAAAGAAGATATTGAGTTACTAGCTGAGACTTTAGATCATATCGCATCACACCATTCTGCCAAGGAAAGATACATGATTTTTTTAGCGATGGAGGCTCATGAATAACACTCTGAACTCAAGGCCTAATAACTCATCAAGCAATTTAGGGATAAGTTCAGACTAATGGGTTACACTCGTCACCATATACGTGAATTTGAACAAAAGGGCAAGGCAAGTAACGTATCTTGGTGTGCTGAAAATTTGGAAGAAACATTCTTTAAGACTAATAACATAAATCCCGATAAAGTATTCATAACAGTGATTGATGCAGATTCATGGGTTCCATAAATTTACGTTAATGAAGTAGAGGATCATCTGTTCAAGGAATAAAACTTTTCGAAAAGATTCAAATTTATTTACCAGCCTGATCAAATCTTCACACGTAATCACCTGGATGTACCCGTCTTTACAAGGACCTATGATCAAGTTCACAGCTGTATGCATCATTCAAATCTAATCTCCGTTTTCGATGCAAGCTTTCCCCTTTCCAACTACACTCTCAGCTTCAACCTAGTTAAAAAAGTAGGATTTTGGGATACCTGCCCTGATGCAATCGGCTAAGACTTTCATATGACGATGAAATCTTTCTGGAAGACTCATGGAGATGTTGAGACAATTCCTATCTACGCTCCTTTTAATCAAATAAATATCCAAACAGGTAAAGGATATATCGCAGATGTATAAGCTCGCTTTTGGCAAGCCGAGCGACATGCTCGAGGAGTATCTGATGTAGCTTACAATATTAATATGCTCATTCAGCAGCCTATTTGCTGGCGAACATTCATCGTTGCCTATCAGGCAATAGAGTGTTTCGTATTGCCTGCAGTGGTGCCCTGGGTAATCCTAGCTATGACCTATGAATCAAAGATTCTATTCAAATACACTAAGGCCTCACCTGAGTTAATTTCCGAAACCTATACCGGCTATTTCTTCACTTATGCCACCTTTTGCTTTTACTTTACCTACTTCATCTACTTCATTCTTAAACGCAGAGCCACCACATTGCTATACAACTTATAAAACGAATCAGTTTTAAGAATTCTCGAGTATCCCTTGCTGTTTGTGTTTAATATGGTTACCATCAGCATCCCCACCTTCGTTATTGCCGCTTTTGGAGCCTTGTTTGAAGGACGAGAGTATACAGTGGCGGAGAAGGTAATCACCAGAAAACCAATTGACGGACATCAGATGTGATAATCATTCTTATATAATTTATGAAGCTTATATATAAAGCTATCAATCTGAGGCAGGGCCCTCAATCTCTTTAAAAAATTGTAAATATTTTTCAAAATAAGTTTCAGGCTCATACTCCCATGCCATGTTATGCGTTCCATTCTTAATTTGATATTAAATCTTGAACTTACACCCATTTGTGTTCTTGATCAATTCTGCCATCTGTTGAGTTGGCACAATTTAGTCTCGCATCGAACGAATAAACAATACAGGTTGTTCAATAAGAGGAACTCGTTCAATTGATTTCCAAAAGTTTGTTTGTAAAAATTTGAAATACGAAAGGACTGGGAATAGAGCGGCCACCATGTCACTTATTGATGTAAATGTGTTCTCAAGAATCAAGCCTGTGATCTACTTTTTAATTGCCTACTTTGTTGAAATATAGATTGTTACTGCCCCGCCTAAACTGCGACCCAATAGGTAAAGACCTTTAGGTTTACCTTCAGCGGAAGTCTTATTTTTATAGCTAATAGCCCATTACAAAATGGCCTACCCATCTCGCTGTAATCCTTGTTATGTAGGAGTTCCTTAACTATCTGAGTATCCCCGATATGCAACCAACAGTACATCAGAGTTAGTCCTGTGCATAATATTTTTCATGAATGGAATTCTAAACCCAATATCTGTATTTTTGTAGAATTACTTCCTGCATTTTCATGAAAATAGACAATGAGGCGCTCGCTACTCTCTTTTTTGATAAGCCAACCTCGAAGGACAATGTTATCAAGTGTAACAATTGCAACATCTTACGTATCTAACCCTTGCTCTGATGGATGTTTATAGCCAAAGGGATTACCGGAAGGCGATAGAGTTGTTTCAGGTATTCCTATATGTAATGAACAATACTTGGCATGTAGAGAATTTTATTTTGATTCCAATAGATTAGAGCCAGCAAGACAACCAGTACACTGATAACAACAAGAAGACCTGATGTCCCAAAGAATTGGAAGAGTATCAATAATACTGCTAAAGCAATACCGGCCACTTTAAGCATTAATTTAGAATATAATTACTATCTCACAAATATCACTCAATTTTATTTGCTGTACTTATCTAATTTCAAAATATTTGTTCAAATCTAAAAATAGTTAATAATTTTATCAAATAGTAATAGAGGAGATTTTAAATTAATATCACTTTAATAAATCATCTTTCAGTCAGATTCTATATCTGATTCATCGCTATCTTCCATAATCAGTTTTGCGATCCTCTCTATTTTACTTTTTTCCTTTATCATCAAACTGTCAATCTTATTAAGAGAGTTACAGTTCTATACACTCTCCTCCTCCTATTACTCCAACATAACGCTTATCTTACTGTCTATCTCTCCACCTGGCTGATTTTCTCTTTTGTAGCTACCGTTGAATACTATTTAAACCAGTTTTTATAAGTAAAACCCATAGTTATGTTGTTTTGATGTTTCTACTTTTAGACAGTAGGCCAATCGAATGATATCCCTAAGACAATATCTCCCATAAATGGAATTTCTTACAAAATAGGTTCTCAATAGCTGCTTTTTTCGATCAATAATTTTGTTGATGACAAGCTGTCGGGATCTTTTTATCTTAAACATAGCCTTATCACGAAAACTATTCTTATTATACACTAAAATTCCCCAAGCAAGTAACTCCCGTAAGTTCGGTTCCATCTGATCAAGTAGTTCGAATCGATTCAAACCATCCACCAGGTATGAATCATAATATCGAAACATACCATACATATTACTAATGTCCCTAACTTTGCCAAATCGATATAAAAAATTCTCCTCAAGCAACCTGAATGAAGGAATAATTACTCTGTGAATACATGTGTAGTGACATGTGATTTATCTAGTAGTTCAAGTGGTCGAAAATAGAAAGGAGGATCAAGCTGATTGATTTCATCTTCAGTGTAATAAGCGGATGGCTAGTTATTCTTCTTCTTCCCGTTAGGATCATAGTAAATGTTCGCGCGCTTGCCATACAGAAATTTACCCAACATATGGAAAATGGTTACTTTCAGCTCTTATTTTTGGTCAGGGTCTTTCTTAGTTCCTCCTTTCATTAAATTGCTCACTTTACTTTTAATTTTACTTTTATTTTTACTATGGATTGTATTCTGATTGATCTATTGGTAAAATTTAATATAACCATTGTTGGTGCTTTTGAAAGCAATAGATTTGGCATTTTAGCTTATTTTTCGATGATAAATTAGATGAAGTGCCTTACGAACATCGCCGTTTGCTTCAGTTATGATTTAATCTAAATTCCTGCCTTCTATTGTCCCACTGTAAATAGGATAAATTTTGATAAAATGGTCAATGATCTGTTTCATCTCTCGCATGCCATACGGTTACATCTTAAGAATGGTGGCATTAGAAAGCTTGCCAATTGCTCTAGTCTCTGAATTTTCACTGAGAATGGTAAAAGAACTATATATTTCAGAGTTGAGAATGAAGACATACTTATTACGGTTACTACAATTTCCAATCAACTCGTAAAGATTTTATCTAAAGGATTTTTGTTTTTTGCAATAAGCCTGGGAAGATTCAGCGCAGGCGATAGGAAATTCTTTGAACAAATATACTTGCTGGTGAATCATATTTTTACTAGCAAGCAATCGCTGAATGATATCAATACTATCCTCATAGCACAACTATCCTTATTATGTTTCTTTCACTTTGGTAGAAGCAAATTAATAAGGTATATTATTGTCACTGAGAGCAGAAGTCACCATTATGGTTTTGCCGCAGCCAGATGGACCAAAAATGAAGAGCATATTTTTCTTGGTTTGTTGAATGTAATCTCTCAAAGTAAAGAAGTGCTGAGCAATACCACTAGTCTCCTATGTAAAACAGGTTCTACTTTTAAAATATTGAAGCCACAAACATCTTCATAGCAAAATCGATTTTATTTAGCTGCGATAGCCGAACGGGTATTGAATTTATTTTGCTACATACTTATTTTGTCATTTTTAATACTCAGTGATTTTGTCTGAATTGACAAAGTCCAAATGTCTTCTTGTTGAGTTTGGGCTGGAGGTTATTGTTAATCCTCTTCGCTACTAATTAGGTCAACATAGTTGTAGTTCTGGTGATTTGATCTGTCCATACTATAATACTATTAGGGCCCGCTCAGATTAGTAGTTAAAATTAATAATAATTCTTCACACCATTCATAAATATCAAACTGTGAAACACCGCTTATAGAATAGAGCTCATTCGTTAAAAATAAGTAGGCCATATAAAAATATTAATCAAGTAATCAGAACAACCTGCTCGTTATTAGTACATTGAATTTTAGAAGCAGCTGAATTCTATATTTCTTATTGATATTTGATACCTTACGGACCAATCCGAAACACTTTTATGATGATGGACGATTAGGCTTTATTAGATAGCAAGAAGTATAAAAACTGAGGGGTAAAGTTATAATCAGAAACTGCCTCCTCCAGCAATGGACGAATGACTCCGCTCAAACTCATTGTGAATATTGATAGATTTTATTTTAATTGCAGGATAAAATCTGTATAGAAACCTAGGATATTAAATTGCTCCATGTTTTATAAAGTGAAATAGGTGGGCTCGAAGTTTTGTTTATAAATTGTCACCTCTTTATTCGACGCAAGAACAATATGCTGCGGGGACCAAACCAGCCTTGGTATCTGCTCAAGAAAAATTATTCGATAATAGCCTACCTCCATCCCTTAAGCGTAGATTCTAATTACCATTTGATGCTAATCCTCTCCAAACTGTAATTGTTCTAGTAGATATATACGAATATTTGTTGACGAGTAGTAGAGTGAAAATTTCTCACTACTAGCTCGTTCCTAAAACCTCTGTAATTGAACCTCCCGAATGATTGTTCGTGCCTCAATTCCCTGGAAGGTTTATCTTACTATACGTCGAGTACCCATTGCACTTACCAATGTTAAGAAACTACCACTTTCATCGTAGCTCACATAGTTAGTAAGAAATATCACTCCAAATTTACTTATTATGCCGGTTCGCATGGTCTGCTTTGTATCGACATCATAAATTTCATAGACGAGCTCTATACGTTTGAGAGAGTCAGTTGAGTAGCCGAGCAAGATAATCTGATTTTGAGAGAGAGGAAGGATTTGAGTAATAGTCTTAATAGTACTCAGTTGTGGTGTGCCGAGGCTGACTACTCTTATCATTGTTTTTTGCCTATTTCGATAATAAGAATACGATGCAAAAAATAAAAATAAAGCCAGACTATGATTTGTGAATTGGGTAGTGAGTTGTCCTGAAACCAAAGTTATAAAATTGAAAATACATAAAATAGAAAGATGATGTTTTAAAATGAGATAGTATGTATACCTCAATAGTATAAAATTGTTTCATATTAAGTTATTTGTTCGAGTATAATTTAATCTGAGAAACTCAATTGACAGGGTAAATTCTTTGCTATTCTAATTATGTTTGAATTTACTACATCAGTTAGATAGTGATCGCATTTGTCTTTCAGTTTCATCTATTTTATATTTTATCAAATGGAGCTTGTATTCATATAGAATACCATTATCAAAAAAATATAATTCAAAGCTTAATTGTAAATCAAATCGCAATGATTCAATGCATAGCCTATCAACTCATTGAAGGCCTTAAATCCAACAATAGCCGAAGTAATATACCCAAATAAATATAATTATTTTTAGCAGTAAACTAGCAATATTTTTATAAAATAGTTCATAAATGCCTTAATTTTTAGCTTATTTTACAGGTCCAAATGTTGCTTGATGCTCTATTGAATTGAATCAATTGCATTGTGATGAATGAACATTGCTTGTGATTGGGAATACATTTTAAAGTTAGATCGAAATAGAAGCGGTTCGATGACAACCAAGTCTCGAAGCGATGGCAACGCCATTTTTGTTTAGTATTGCCGCGCATGCGACACCCATAGCTGGTGTACACACCACGACTAGGCCAAATACCACGACACTTTCCTGAAATGTAAATAGCCTCACATACAGTCTGTGATCTATGTGCCACGTATCTTCCAACCTTCGAAGTCATAGGCAACATGGTCCCTCCACATCTAATCCCTTTTAAAATTGCAGAGAATAAATACATCGATGCCAACACTAACAAGTATGTGGTATATCCACAGATAGGTTCTTTCTAGGTACGCTTTGCAGGAGAGACAGTCTTCTCCAAAAAGGATTCGCATACCTGGCCCAACCTTGCCGCTATTGTTAGTAAAATTAATAGTATTGCCGACCCGACGGCTCCATCCCCAAAAATCTAAAAGACAACCTTCTAAGATAAGTAGACCAAAAAGAATTCAACAAACAATTCATTTTTAGATTCTACTGATGAACATATCGCTGGAACAAGTATACAACCCAAAGGTTTCACCTTAACAGATCATTTCAAAATGTACCGACCTAAAAACAAATTCGAGGACAAAGACTATCTCACTGAGAAGCAAGAGTCTGAATTGTCATGCAAACAGTTTTCGGATGCAGGGCCAGTGTAAAGTCGAGAAAAAACTGAAAAAAGCGAAGAACTGATTCGCGTGAAAGACCTTTTCAGTGAGACGAAACTAAAAGAAATGTTGAAAACAAGAGGGCTAATGCTCAAATAACAGGGTAAAAAGGAAATGATTATAAAACTTGATAGCATATAAGAAGAAAACGCGATGATCGAGGATGGATTGGCTGCAACCCAGCGCACTCAAGAAAAAAATATTAAGAAAAATAATAAAATGCAATAATTCTAGGACCAAATGAGCTCTCTTGAGAACAAATTTATTAACTTTGAAAATAGAGTTCAAGATATTCAGGCTCGGGGCAGAGAGTTCTAGTACAAAAATTAACCTTCTGATGATAAGGCTAAAATTAAGCAGCTTATTGAGAGCTTTAAAAGAGAATAAAAACCATTTCCTAAGCGGGAGGCTGAACCAAAAGATAAGATGCAGTTGATGGACAAGACAAATAAATTAGAACAATATTTGACTTACAATTAGCATTAAAAAAACTAAAAATTGCATCGCATATATGGCGAATGGAAACTAATTAAACAGTTTAGCAGCAAAAATAGAAGATTATTAAAAAAAAAGTAACGGCCTTCTCAAGGTTAGGAGGATCAGCAAGATTCTTCAGAAGATGGAGAATATAGTCAAGCACATTCTCAATCTCCATCTGCTAATGTGCTGACTTTTAAACCAAAGGTATAGAGAAGTCTTGATCGGCGTCCAAAAAATTTGGTTATGGGATAGGACAAACAACAACCAAAATACTCCACAAAAGAAAAATATATTAGTAAAGATTATCCAGTTGAAGTTAAAGTGAAGACTGAAGACAATTTCTATAAAGGAAAGATTACTGGGTTACGATCAAAGATCTAATCATAATAAATGGATATGCAGCCGACCACCACAACAACAAAATTGGTTAAAAAAAGTATAAACGCTATGAGTATGGATGCTTTGAGATCAATGGCCAACAGGCAGAGCAATGCAAATAATCCTAATCACAATAACAAGATATAAATTGATAAAAATAATTTTAGCAAGAATGTTAAGGTTGATATACAAAAGATAAGTAATCGCATCAATAACATTCAGTAACAACTTAGAAGACACAAAGATTGGAAATAATCTTCTCCAACTCATTACAATCCTTATGATAAAGAAGAGAGGCTTAGAAAGAAAAGCAAAAATGGCTCGGAAAAATCTTCTTAATTTAGCTCAAAAGAAATATTTAAATATTATGGTGGATATTAGCAAGACAGCCATGATTCTATCAATACCTCCAAGCATACTTTAAGCAATGCAACTTCAAAGCAAAGATTCAGTAATTTTTCATAGCTTTCTCAGACTAGAAAAAACAAAGTAGTCTAAAAGCATGATTCTATGATAAAATAAGTGACCGAACCCATGGAGAGTAAGCAAACAAGTAAACATCAAAATATTTCCGAACACACTCAGAAAAATGAGTATGCTCAGCAAAGCAAGAATAAAAATAAGAAGTAACAGTCAAATTAAAAATTGTTTAGATAAAGGGTAATTCGCATTCAAGATAATATTTCTAGATAATAAAAATTAGCACTCATCCGAAAAACTACGGGCGATAATAATAGTCCACAAATTGCAAAAGATCTGCTAATCAAAAAAACATCAGCCAATCACTCTGGTTCTCCTTAGAATGCATAAGTAAAGACAAAGAAACTGCAGGAAAACAAAGCTAGTCATGATAAAAAAATTGAGATAAAGACAAAAAAAGTGCCAATAGACAAAAACATTCCTAGTAACTGTAATTAAAAAAAGGAGATTCAGGTAATTAATAAATTTGATAATGTGAGTCCTTCATAAAAAATAAAAAAGTAAGTGAAAAAAGAAAGAATAAATTTTGTAAATTCGAAAGCAAATCCAATCTAAAAACAGCCAAAAGATCATGACCCAAATGAGTAAAAGCATATGATAAATCAAAGAGAAAATCCAGTTTCAAAAAAAATAGAAAAATAATCTTCCAGTAAATTAAAAATAATCAACAATAAATAAATAGTGATTCGACCTAAAAAGATACAAGAACAAATCATAAATCCAAGCTAATCAACTCCTCAGAAATTATCATCTCCGCAGAAGATATCAACACCTCAAAAGGTATCTACACCCCAGAAGATGTCGACGCCCCAAAAGACATCTACACCTCAGAGATAGAAGTCATGTGGAAGCGAGGCAAAAAGATTAAAAAATCAGGAACAAAAACCGGCTGAAAAATCTCAATTTGGCAAGATTAAAAGAAATAATAAAACAAATAACGATATGATTTAGCAGAATCCTCCAGGCTAAGACATTTAAACATAAAAACAGTCGACGAGCAAGGTAGTTATGAAGGATAAAAATCCACAAAGTAATCGAGAAACAAAACAATAAGGGAAAACTATTGGCACCAAATCTCCAAAACTGCAAAAAAACTAAACGAGGCAGGAAAACAATATGAGAAAAGCACTGGGATATTATAAAGCGGAGGGAATGTCCTTCAATGGAGTAAAGACCAACACATAAAGAAATCGAAACAATTCTGAAAAAGCAGAATTTAATAAATAAATTATTGACAATAATTTATAGCTCAGACCTCAAACATAAAAAAAATAATTAAATGAAGAGGGGAAATAACTTGCTTAATCAAAACTTTTTGATAATTCATAATAGTATGAGCCTCAGGAAATATCGAGAAGACAGCAAAAAGGATTAGCAAATGATGGAGAAAATTAAGGAGAAGAAGATGATGAGCAACAGGAAGAACAAGGAGAATAGTAAGGAGAAGAAGAATAGTAATAATAAAGAGAAGGAGAATAAGGAGAAGAAGGAGAAGCAGAATAAGGAGATGAATAGTAGGGGGATGCCGAATAGGAAAATGAAGAAGAGGGACAAATGAACGTATAAAATTAAGTGAGTGAAACAAATGGAAATTAATAATAAAACAATGAAAAAAGCAAGCAAGAGGAGAGTTCACAATAATAAAATTAGAACAATATAGACAATTAATAGCACGTTTAAAATGAAGAGAATTAAAATCATATGTAGAATTAAGAAAATTAGAATGAATAAGAAAGATCAGATTAAGTGTAAAATATTTAAAAGTAAACTTAAAATTCTCAGGAGGATAATTAAAATGTCAGTCTTGAAGAAAGAGTGAAAGCAGATAGAGATGTCAAATATTAAACCATTGAGGGATGGAAATTAAATACCGATTAAGACATTGAAGATAATTCCCAATTTTAACGTAATGAGGAGGAAAAACTAGAAGATAGCCAAAAGAATTTTAAAAAGAATTCCATAGATAATTAACTACAAAATAATCTATAAGAGTAAGGTAATTCGTAAAAATTAATGTAAAAGAAAGATCAAATCATCGATAAATAAAACTCAGAATCAAATATTATTTATAAAACAGCTCAGTAAACTTAAAATTAGCATGCTCATTCTGCATAAATAATTAGCAAAGAGTAATAATAAGAGGAAGACATCTAGTAAAATAGAACTGAAGATATTTCTGATGAGGAAATGGAAAAAATTGTTGCAAGTGAGTATGGACAATTTTTACAAATTAAAATTGGAGTTCAAATGAGCAAATAAACTACTGGTGAAAAGATATCTTAGATGAACTTATAAGGCAATGAAAATATAAACTTGGCTTCCTAATAATTTCCTTAAATTGATAGTGAGGAAGGTGAAGCAGAGCTTACTTTTGCTCAATATTAGCCAATAACTTCATAAGACCCGGAGCAAGAATAAGCTGAATCGGCTCTATCAAGCTCATAAATTGAGGAAGACAACGAACCAGTTAAATAAAGTTAACAATAAAGATAGAACAGTATTGAAACTGACCCAGAAGGGAACGTTATCGATCAATATATGCTTTTCATTAAAGAAATAGTGATCCAAGCCGTTATTTCATAGTAATTCAAGTAGTAATATGCCCCAGTATAAAAAAAGAGCGAAGTCTTTGAGTTAAATGCAAATCATAAAATCCTAAATCAATAAACCAATAATTCAACTGATAAAAAATGTCAATAAAGCAATGCTCCTAAAGCTAAGAAATTAAAAACAAAAAAAGACGGCCAGACTACTAAAAATGAGTAGAAATCAAAATTGAGGAAAAAAAAGCTCAAGAAAAATCATCAATAAACAATTTCTCCAGCCACTTAAAATGCATAGAAATAAAATAAAGGCAATAAATCAAAGATAACTGCTTTATCAAGTATAGAAACTAAGACTTAACCCCCAAATCAAATTCTCTCTGCTAATATTTAAAAGCCAACTACTCTCGTTTCGGCTTAAAATTCATTGGGCAAAAATTTAGATCATCCTTAATCACCTGCTATTTAAAAAATAGCTTCATCCTAGACTCAACCTTTCCCGATTCAAAGTTCAACTCCAATATAATCTGCCACTAAATCTCCCTCTTCGGGAAAACAAAATTCTCTAATAAAAAAAAAGAGTGTTCTATCATCTTTTAAGCTTTAAGATAATGTTTATAGCCAACCCAAAGATCATAAATTCAAGTAAATTGGAGTTCAAAAATAGTTAACAAATGAAGTTAGTATCCAAACTGAAGTTCCTTCATACACTGAGCAATAAGCTGTATTGATTGCAAGGAATAATCTAAGTCTCCCAAACTAAACAGAACCATTAATGATTAATAGTCAATTCAATAAAATCGACAATATAGAAGATCTTCATAACTCAGAATTTTAAGGCACAGTTCGCAATAATTTCTTGACGGAGGGTAAAAAAATTGAAGTTAGCGGCAAAAAATCAAAGAAATAAGTTTTGAGAGCCAGAATACTTGATAAAATTTATAGTCACAATAAGGCATAACAGACTATAAAATTTTAAAATATCATAAATGGCTGTGAATAGGATATTATCAAGGAGGAAGGAGCTGTTGTTAAACTGGATGAAGTTTATCGGGGCGGAATCCTTCTTAGTGAAAAAAGCCTATAAGTACAATTAATTACAACCCGATTCACCAAATTGCTCAAAAATATTGAAATTATTTCATAAAAAGGCGATTGGCTGCTGACCAGACTCTTCTAAAATGCAAAAGGAACACTGAAGGATAGACCAATGGGAGTATGGCTTTGCAAAAACTATCAGTGGTAGTGTTTTATTTTGGACGACAACATAAAAGTTGATACTGAAGGCAATCCTCTCTATACCGTGCATAAAGGTAGACATTATTTAATTTAGGGAATCAAATGTGGGTCAATGTTCTCGAAAAGGCTGTTGCCTATGCCTTAGGAGGATATGAGGAACTATAGAAGGCAGACTCAGCTAAATTATTTACTTTGCTAACTGGTTGCAATGCAATTAATGTGCGAGTCAAAGAAGACCCTTTAAAAAATATTAAGATTCTTCAATTGATAACAGAATGCCAACGTAAAAATTATATCGTTCATGCCTAGAAGAACTGGGATAAAATCAAATAAGAAAAAGGAAGATAATCTATTTATTATATTCTTTCAATCAGAAGAGCCAATGCAGAAGAGGAAAATTTAATCGAACTTTCTCAGGATACTAAATAGAGCTTTTGGGTGAGATTGTCTAAATTTGTGCAAGAGTTTAGTAAAATCTAAATTCTTCAACTCCGAATCAACCATAACTTCGCACATATTGATCTAGGAGTTGGAAATCAAGGACAAATTTCAGTAGTTTAACTAGACTTCTTTGAAGAGGGACAAGGATGCGTCACCCTCTCTTATTTAGGTTAAAGTGGGCCTCTGAAAGCTTTTTTGTATCGCGAAGAAAAATCAAGAGTTCTCAAATTGGTGGGCCAGGCTAAATAGAAACAAAAATCGAGTCTTTTCTTTTAGTGCAGTTTCAGTTAAGGCAGGTACTATATCTTCGCACAAGCCGAAGATCGGCCTGCTAGATTATCGTATCTAGGCGAAGGACAGCCGACCTTAAAAATTACAGAGTAGATCCATAGTGATGGTTTAAAAAATTAAGTGGCTGAGTATCTTCCTGTTCACGACAATGAATAATTGCGTGGTCAACGTTCTGGCGATATGGGATAAACGCTAAATTCTTTTAAAGCAAGTAAGCCTCGCCTTCGTGACAACTTCATGGAAAGTCGTTTGCGTTAGAACTTCGTCGAGTATGTGATGGGTCGCAGTCGTCAAATTCCTGAATCCCGCATCCAATGATATTATTACTCCTATATTTTTGATTATTGATATTCTTATAAAGAAATGAAAAATGAATACCATATTAAAAACTATCTATGATTTTAATCATATTAGTTTTAATTCATGACTGAGGCATAATTCAAGCCAGGTATCTCTACTTTAATCAAGGAATCACAGCGGCAGCATCCGGATTTTTTTGTTGGCTAGGAGATCTTATCCTCTATCCCATCGATACCATTTCCACACGCCTCAAGGGAAGCAGAACCAATATCAAAACTGGCACTATACGTTTTATGCTGGATTCAGTCAAACGATAAGGCATGGGATTATATCGGGGAGTCAGTCTGACTTTTCCTCATTCATTTGTTCCGACCATTCTCTACGTCTACATTTACGAAAATCTAATGAGAGCCAGTTCTCATATTGTTGATCGACTCACAGACCATAAGGAAATAAAACTTATATTTCCCTTTTTTGCTTCCAGTATCGCTTAGATGGCAGCTCTTGTTTTAGAGCTACCCTTTGATACAGTGCGTACACGCATACAAGTACTACCACTATAATTTAGATGAACACTGAATAGTATCAATACTCTTCCGCAATGGTGGGACTACGCGAAATTCAAAAACAATAGGGAATATTGCGTTTTTACAAATCAACGAGGATATACTTTGCTACCAAAACATTATATACAGCAGTGCAATTCCAAGTATTTGAAATGCTAAATTACGTAAATGGGGGACATGCTGCATCTTTTGTCAATGCTATTATATCTGCTGTGATTGCGACAACCCTGGTTAACCCACTTGAAGTTTTGATAACGCGTTATGCATTAGTTGATACTACAAAGAAAAAACTTGTCTTCAGCTATATGGTCAAGAGATTGTGGCAGCGAGAGGGTTTTACAGGATTCTATAAGGGCTATATCACAGAGACATTAACACATACCTTTTACGCTGTTCTATGGCTACCTGTTTTTCAATATATGAGAGAGAAATATGGAGTTAACCTAGCAGAATGAATTACTTTATTAGAATTTTTAAAATAGTTATTAATCCTTTAATATTTACTTAATATCATCAGTTTTTTCTAATGATGGGCGATCAGATACTGTATTAGTTTGAATTTATTTATCAGTTATATCTCATTAATAAAATTATTCTTGCATTAAAAAGTCATATTAATCAATTAAGGGTTGATGGAAGGCCTTTGTGCAATAGAGAAGCACTTCCCATCTTGTTTTTACGCATCTTTTTTTGGATTGATTTTTTTAATTTTGATTGGAGAGTCTCAATCACTTTTCTATATAAAATTTGCTTTACAACAGTTAGATTTATTTTTAAAGTTTCTCATCTTTATTTTCACAAATTTCTCTTAGTTTATCAAGCTCAACATTAGGCTTTTTCTTCTGTTTTTGCGCTAAAGTTTTCTTCAACTCTTTATTTTATTGTCTACATAATGAAGATCATACTTGAGCTTATCAACAGTATGTTCTAGTTGATTAATTTTTTCCAAAGCTAGATTGTAGTTAGCCTGAATGTCAACATATTTTTTATTATTGTTCGAACTATTAGTTCTTTTTTTATCTTCTTTATCGCCAACACTTGACACTTTGCTTTTAGATATTTCAGGCTAAGCTTTGGGCTTTTTTTTCGGTGATTGCTTTATCTATTTAATTTAATTTGTATTTTTTTATTCTTAGTCTATCTCTTCAGTGTTATTTTATTGTTATTTTGAAACTGAAACTGGAATATCTTTTTAAATATTTAATTTGTGGTTGTTATGTTTATTTTCATTATGAATTTTAGACTCTTAGCTATACTTTGAAGTTGCTGGAGCTTTTAATTCAAACTTTTTTGGAAGTGGAGGCGAACTTGCATTTTTTATAGGTTTGGCTACTTCATTAACAATTTTCTACTCTCCTTTTTTGTCGTCAGGTCTCATCTTATGTTTATCAATCTTCATCTACAAATTTTTCTCAAGGGTTTTGATTCTTTATTAAATTTGATCTATGCTACTTTCCTCTTACTAGTCTTACGAATCAGATTAATCTTGGTGTCGCATCATCTGGTACTTACTGGTGAGCTTAGTTGTTTATTTTTTTAACTATTGATCTTATTCTGGACCTGAATCTTCCTATTCGCTCAGTGACGACTACTCTGACTCCGATTAATGCTCATACTATTTGCGAATGTTGTTGGTTTTTATAATTTTAGCCACATTTTGAGGTGGGCTGCCTTTATCCTCGTTATCTGAGACATCTGATTCACTGCCTAAATTTCAAGACGACTTACTTTAAGACTTGTTTTTTTTGTAATCGTTATAACTCCTCATTTATCAATTTGAATTATACAAAATAATAAAATTATGAATTGGGAATAAACATATAAAAATGATATATCCCACTTTTGGTGCAGAGGTTGATTTGTAACAAAAATTTGAGTCATATTCATTTTTATTGGATAACTAATTATCTTTTTGTCTTTCGGATTTACAGAAAACAAGTAAAAAAGTAAAATTTACAACGGCAAACATTTCTTAGGTTATTATGAAAAAACTATCAAATTTCATCTACTTTACAGTCGTCCTCACTCCAGTCCAGCTAAGGTGCAGGTTTTGTAAAATGATCAATCTCAACTTGCTTTCTTTGCTTTTAAAAATCGTCTTTTTCATTTTTGAGGTTGAACGTCGATTACTCCAATTATGCATCATTGATTTCATTGATTTTACTGCAATCACTTTAATCATTTTTAAAATCAAAATCATAGTTCAACAACTCATTGCTCTGAGCTTCTCCTTGCTGGTTCAGGGAAGAAAAAAGTTTATCCTTATTTTTTTATGATTTTTAATTTGTGCTTTTTGATACTTTTTGCAGAGAAGGATTGGTGAAAGTGCTAAGATAAACTGAATAAGAAGTTTTATACTTTCTATATCATGTTTCGACTTTGTTGGCCTATATGATTCATAATTGAAGTATTTTTCAGTCGACTTCTCAATACTTCGATGCATTTCCTTATTAACTACTTGCTGATAGAAAGTTGACATCTCCCTCTCTGCTAACTTATCCATTTCCATATTTATGGTGGCGTTAGATTATTTTTTGTCAAGGATTATTCGACTGTCTGATTGATGCTGCAATTGTTATCTATTGATATTGCTTGCTTCCATATTATTCGTTGTCACTGATGAATGTAAAGCCTCATATTTGTTTCGCCTGAAATTTCCCTTTTTAACAGGCATATTTTATGTCTTTTTCTTTAAGTCGATCGAAGGTTCTCTTTTTGAGTCACAATTGACGTTGGCTACATTTGTACAACCTTGATAATAAGATAAATACTTATCTTATACATATTTAATTCTCCTGCTTGCTATGAGCGAGCACGATGCTATTCGAATGTTTCAAACTGCTTGCGCCTTAGGGCTTTCTCTTTCTCTTTGGCTTTCGATATATCTTTCTATTTGTCTGTCTCATTCACTTTTTCTTTCCCCTTCTCTCGTTATCTCTATATTTTTCCCTTAATCCGCGCATATAAATCGTTGAAAAAATCGCTATTAACCTTATGTGAAAGTGTGGGTTTGCTCTAAATAGTTTTGGAAAATTTCATTTAATGTTGTCGTTGTACAGACTTGGTCTTCCGTTCTCGATGTACTTTATCTTCATTCCGACGCGAAACATTATTGTTGCTACTAACATCTCTTGTATGATTAAATAGTTCCTTCTGTAATGAAGTCACACTCTTTTCCTTGATTCGAAATGATTTTGATGAGCTTTCGTTTAGATTCTTTTTGGATCGCTCCCGAATCGAACGCATCTTTTTCCTTCGCTTAATTAAAGGAAAAGTACCTCTATTTCCGCTAGGTACGGAGCTAGAGAGGCAATCCTTCCCTTATTGCGCTGATCAGCGGGCAGTTCTTATGCGATAATATCGTTAATCTTATCGGTTAATGGTTTATCTCTTCGTAACATTGCTAATGCTATATTAATGAATATAAAATAGCTGCCAACAGAAAGTGAAACAATTCTGTCTGGTATTGAATTCGAATTAAATATACTTGAATTATGATAGTGATATATAAAAAGGACTCTTTCAATTATGTTGTGTTGATATCGCATGTAATACTCATCATATCAAGTATTATTTATAAAAACAATGAAGCAAAAGTCCCTACTCGAAGATTCCAAAAATCTATCATCTTTGTCGCTTGACTCGTTTGTCAGTGATGTTACTTCTTCGGGCGAAAACCACAACTTTTAATCACTATTGTCCCACAGTCAGGTATCACTATTTTCATTTAGATCAACACTCTTAAACCATAGAATATTAATCTGCTCAAATTGTTTAGCAAAGGCACTTACAAATAATATCTAAGCCAGTAAAAATTATTACCGAAACTATCAGACAAACAAGTGAGAACACTTAAAAAATTAACCATTTTGACTGCATTCCAAGGTCTTAAAGTATTATCAAGATAATGTAGGTAATCTCTATTTTCAAACTAAACAACATATTGAGGTCAAGCGACACCGAAACAATTCAATTATTATTAGAAATGGGAATTAGTGATATTATTAGTATCAAGATCGACGAAAGCAAGGGGCTTGTAAACATTTTGAAGGCTGAAACTCGTTGCCGTAATCTATAGTCTTCAGACTGTCTAGCAATCTAAGCACGCATCACCAGCACGTACTCTTTCTTCAATTTAGAAGATACAAAAATTCTCTAATATAAAAACAGCTGACAGAATTATGTTCCATGATAAAATGATTAAATGATCTCTAAATATATTATCAGATTATGTGGCATGGCAATATAACTTTAATTTAATGAGTGTGAAGGTAGGAGTAAGAGTGCGTCCGTTCAACCAAAGAGAGAACGACCTGAATTGCAGACTTTGCGTAGACATGGTTGGCAATATGACACGTTTGATCGATGAGGAGCACCCTGACAAACCCCGTGATTTCACCTTTGATTACTCCTTCTGGTCACATGATTCATTCGAACCCGATGAAAATGGTTACTTTAAGGGAATTGATGATAAGTATGCCGATCAGCAGCATGTCTTCAGCCAAGTCGGAGAGGAAATACTCACTAATGCATGGCAAGGTTATCACTGCTGCCTCTTCGCCTATGGGCAGACGGGAGCAGGTAAATCGTATTCAATGGTGGGCTATGGAGCAAATAAAGTATCTTTGTTGTTTATCATAGGGAATTGTGCCTATTTCCTGCGAGGAAATTTTCACCCGTATAGCCAAGAATGAGGACAAGCACAAGTAATATGAAGTGAACATTTCGATGATGGAAATCTATAATTAAAAAGTTCAAGACTTATTAATTCCTATTGACAAACGACCCAAAGAGGGACATAAAATCAGAGAGCATAAAACACTCGGCATCTATGTTGAGGGGATGTCAAAGCATTTTGTGGACACATACAAGGCCATTGAGAAAAAGATGGAGGATGGAGGAAGAAATCGTTCCATTGCAGCCACTTAAATGAATGCGAGTTCAAGCAGAGCTCACACCATCATTTCCATTGAGTTTAAGCAAATAGATATCAGTGAAAACAATAAAAAGAAAGAGAAATTGTCAGTTATCTATTTGGTTGATCTTGCTGGTAGCTAAAAAGTGGGTAAAACTGGCGCCACTGGAGATAGATTAAAAGAGGCAGCGGGCATCAATAAAAGTTTATCAGTATTAGGTCTAGTAATAAGTTGCTTGGCTGACAAAGCAATGGGAAAGGGCAAAGGATCAGTGGTGCCCTATCGAGACTCATGCCTTACAAGAATCCTTCAAAACGCTCTTGGAGGTAATTCAAAAACGTTGATGATATGTGCTATTTCCCCAGCGACAGATAACTATGAATAAACTCTTTCGACTCTACGTTATGCAGATCAAGCTAAAAAGATACAAAACAAAGCAGTTGTTAATGAAAGTGAAACTGAGAAACTCATAAGAACTTTAACGGCTGAGAAGTAATAACTAAGAGAAAAACTACAAAAAATGGAGGAAATGTTTAAAAAATTGACGCTTGGAATAACTCCATAAATGCTTGAAGAAAGAAAAAATGCTGAAGCGGAGCTCAAATATACCAATGAAGTTATGAATGACTCTTAAACTACTACAAAATAGAAGATAAAAAAGGAAAACGAGTCTGATCATTTTGCTACAACAGATTTAACCAAACCTCGAATCACCAATTTAAACCAAGATCCTCAACTCAGTAGAAAGGTCAGTTATTCTATTGACAACTAAATCACTAAAATCGGAAAGCGAGGTATGAATCCTCCAAATAATATCGAAATTGGAGGCATTAGTATCAGGCAACTCCATGCAGTCGTAACGAAAAATGAGGAAGGTTTTTGTATGCAGCCAATCTAACCAACTGAAGATGGAGGTTGCTATTTGAATGGTGATTTAATCATTAAATAAACAAGGATATACAACTTAGATCGAATCAGTTTTGGAACCAATAATATGTTTTTAGTATAAATACCTGAAAATTTGCCCAGAGACGAAGTCGACGCCAAAAAGATTGACTGGTAATTTGCTCAAAATTAACTATATCTAAAGAAGGAACAGATTGAAAAAGCCATAAACTAAGAGAAATAACAAAAGATTAAGGAGTAAATGGAGGCAGTATTGCGCGAGAAAGAAGCAGAACTTGCTTAAATGCAGGCAATTCTAAAGTAAAGTTAATAACTTCGCAAAAAAGCAGAAGAATCTAAGCAGATCTAAATGATTTAACTTTAAAAAAAGGTGAGATAAGAGCAAGCTATGATCATTGAGAAATAAAAATAAATATAGAAAAAGAAGCGTTTGCTGAAGGATAGCGAATCACAACAAAAAGAAAAGTCTAAGGAAAAGCACTACCTCGAATATAAATTGTTGAAAACATTGCCAAAGTGCATATAACTTAACCTGATAGCTAAATAGTTTAAAAAGAATGTTATAATGTGCGTCAAGATGAGCATAAACGATTAGGATGACGAAGATATTGATGTTTAGTTTAAGAAGAGAGTCATCTTAGTTAAAGTAGTCAACAGAGATGTGGGATACAGCTATTGGTGGGACATATAAACATTGACCAATCGCTATTACATCATTCGCGATATGGCTGAACAGTATTTTTAAACTGGACAAATTCCTATTGTCGATAACTCCAATGATCCCTTTTGGGATCCTGAGAAACCAACATTAATAGGGCGAGGATTTCTCTCCGTGAAGACATTAGCCTATATATTAGACAATCCAGCTGCATTGCCAATAATTGGGGAAGACTAACATTGTGGTTAGTTAGTAGTCAATCTCATTCCGACTGATAGCAGCGGATAGCGTAATCTTTGTGAATAAATGGATGAGTAATAAGAGGAATTTCAGCCATAACAGCTGATAGGTAAATAACTAAATTATGTGGTAATTATTGAATCGGCTAAAATAGCTGTTAACTTCAAGGATATCTTTACCGAATATGAAGTGAAATTGACTGAGTACCAAAAACAAAAATTCAGAACAGAGGTGGTAATTGATAACATATTTAGATAACTGAGAAGACCAACTATCCTCAGTTTAACTATAAACATTTGCACAAGCTTTAAACAGTCACATAAAACCTGCTGAAGTATCTCACCACTGCTAAAGTATTAAATTCACTATAAAGATTGTCTTCAAGGTGTATGGATGTGAAGTACTTCACAAGGAAACTAAGCATGTCTAGGAAAAAATTAAAACATTGCAACCTACGATACTCGATGTAGAGAAGGCCAAGAGGGAAGATCTCAAAAAAAAGGAAGGATCAACAACTCCTCCTCTTCCTTCAAGTCCGAGTACATCTAAAATAAATGGAAATATAATAAAATCTGCTCCTAATTAAAAATCCAAGAAGATAATAGTTTTCCCAGATACTACTCCAAGAATGACAGTGGGAAAAATGGCGGGGTCAACTGTTAATAATAAGATTGGGCATCGCAATAGGAGACATGTTAAAGAGAAAGATTGTTAGATCTATTGATCATCATCAACTCTTATAATAAAAAAATATTATTAATATATTTTTGTGTTTGATCTTAAAAATTAATCAAAACTTCGAAAACATTTTAATATTTCTCACTGTCCTTCTTCTTATTTTATGATGTCTATTGATCTAATCAAATAATTACTAAGATATAATAAAGATGTTCATGATCGGAATAAAGTGGAGATGATTAATAAATCAGTCTATATTTTTTTGCCTCGAAGTTAAAAAATTATAGGTTTTCATGATTTAGATCTTTGTAGTGATTTATTCATTTAATATGATTTATTTTATTATTTTGTAAAACTATTGTAACCTATTGCTAATAGATTGATTGAAATATCATTTTTTCTCTCTATGATTTTTTTTTATTAACTCTTTCATTATTTTGTAACTATCCTTGGGATGAGTCTGTAATCTATCTAACTTTAGCATTGGGCCAAAAAATTATCTGTTTATAATAATTTTTGATTCATTTTTTTCAGCCTACCAAAATACGTAATCTAGTAAAAAGGCACCAATTTGTTTATTTAAATGTATCTCTTTGGTGGTTTAAAATTTAATAAATTTTTCAAAAAATAATGTTAATTCATCTTATTGATAACATTTTCTCAGGCACTAAATAGCAACAGTTGTACCTCATTCTTAGATAGTAAAGATAAAATTTTAAAATTTCCATGGTAATTTTTTCTGACGTGGAGATAAAACAGATTGAGAGTTAATTCTTCCACTTTGTATGATAGACTTTTCAAAGCTATATAAATAAAAAATTACTCATATATATGAGGTCAAGTTGCTAGTAAAAATTTCTTAATTGTAAATTGATTTCACTTTCAATTTTAGTAAACCTCGTCCACTACGACTGTTCTTTATCAAGGAATTCATCCCAAAGGATAACAATCCTTTCTGCAAAATTGAAATAAGTTGGCGGATTTAAATAATATTTCAGTCTCTTCACTAATTTTATCTCCCAAGCTGCTAGGTCCTTCGCCTTGTAAATATTGAAAGAGGCAGTAGGATTTATGTTGTCATTAAACTTGGAGGCCAATATGAGACAAGTGATGACCAAAGTTTGAATCTCTTTAATCATCACGACTCCCCCGTTCATAAAATACAAATCGACATAGTAGCAGGCAAGGACACAGGTTTATCTTAGATAGAGCTTTGCTTCACACTATTTAATGAGAAAACTTCTGATTTTCTGAGTTGTAAAAAATGTACTGCTCGCATATTCTCTGAGACGTTGGTTCCATCTAGTATGAACGAATGAAGTAAATAAACTGGAATTTATTTGATTTCCTCATGTATAAGACTCATCATGCATGTTGATTGATCAATTGCTTCGGTAGTGTTGCAGTTTAATAAAGTCTAAGGTGTTGAGACGATCTTCCTGAACTGATCATCCTCTTGTCCTGTATAGTCAAGTGTCAAAGTATTTGATAAAATTTGAGAAGATATCATGACTTTAAGGAGATAGATGTTTATTGATGGTATTGAATTGACAAAATAAAGGCAAATTTAAATCGGATATGCTCTTCAAATATTTATCAATAATTGAATAATTTATCCTTTTGAGGGATCATTTGGTCACCAAATATTTTTTAGCACTTGTTTTTCAGTCTTCTTTATTTTATGAAATATACATTTGCTTAAAAGTTTATCACAAAGTACCAGCAATTGCCAAAAAATGCTTAAAAATACCTATCAATGTTCAATATCATATATTTTGATTTTATGAATAATAATATAAGAAGGTCAGTTAAGTACATTAAAAAAATATTAAGTCAGATAAATGATAAAACAAGACTAATTATCATTAAAACATCTTCATTCATCGATTACGATACAAGGAATTTGTTTTGGGGCAGGATTGTTTTGATTGAAAAGATTGGATGAGTAAGATAGGTAGCTTAGAGGAAGGTAAGGCTCAAAAGGAATTTTAAACGAAGAGAAAAGACTAAAGTATGGATTAGGATTTATAAACATGCTCATATTGTAGTTACTGTAGTTGAGGGCTAATTGATTCACTTGGTCTTGATAGGTCGATGAAAATGGTTTAAAGCAGTTAGTCTGGCTAATCATTGGTCCAGTTATCATCTGTGGTTGTTCAAGCTGCAGTTGCGCCTCATTTGTTTTTATCCGTTTGTATGGGTTTGAAATAATCTCAACATCATCAGAGTAGCCTTCTATATGATATAGATTTTCCATTGGTCTAATGATCTTACTTCTCCACTTCTACTGCTCATCTAATCTCATTGTTGATTGATCATTTCTATCTGCGAGTTATAAGATGTAGCGATTAAACTATGACTGACTAATCTTTTTATGATGCATGATTCCATCGATATGCTGAGTCAGATAATTCTTACAGCGAGGTAATCATCATAGTTCTGGCGGCATACACTGCAGTAGCTGCTTTTTGAGCGAGGTTTCGGGATGTTCTGCATGTTTTTATTGTTACTAATGAGCTTTTTTAGTCAGTGTAGTCCAGCATCTTTTATTCATGGTCTTACCGTATCTTATCGCCACGTTAGCTATAGTAAACCTACATTTTTCAATAAATACCTTCTAAGAAGATAATATGAAAGTGGGGGTGGCATGGTTTCCATCTTTGTTAAAGATAGGGCAATCCATATTTCTTTTCTGTTACCGCTTGCCTCTCTTTTTAGTGAAGGTTGTGCAGAAGGAAACACTGAGATGTTGGGCATGCATCATGTAATCCCCTTTTGGTTTGAGAGAAAACTCATACTAATCACATTTAGGCTACTCTTGCTAGTGCCCTTGTTAGTGCTCTTGCTTGATATTCTTGGATATTCTCGGCATTATAAATTAATTTAAAGCTGTGGTGGATATTTAATGATTATATCCCTCCTTTTCTATTTAAAACACGCCCAATACTCTTTACTAATTTCACTGTCCTTAGCATAATTGCAGAAATCATCTAAGCAGAGCTTTTCGATGATTGAAAGTACTTCTTTTTATCAATTAAAGAGGAAAAATCCAATAAGTATTTTTGAACAAATTCCTTTTTTTAAAAATGTTTTTTCATAATAAACTTTATATTAAGATTTTTTTTGAAATTTATTTCCTTTCAAATTCTAAGATAAAGCAATAGTAAATAAAAATTCAATTTTTCTAATTATTAATTATTCCTTGCTCATTGTTATTTTTTACGAGACTCTGTTTTTTAAAATATAAACTATAAAGGAAAGATGTGATTTAGTGATCAGGGACTTGATTGAAAATCAAATTTATGAATTGACAACATTTGTTGATAAAAAAATAAAGAAAGATCATCATCGTGAAGAAAGTATTTTTAGAGGACAATCTAATTTTATGGTTTCTAAAATGGATTTAAATGCGTATTTAGTGTATATTCGTAAAACTGAAGTTTGATGAAAAATGAATAATATTTATTTATTTTTATGCTTTAGTCGCGCAATGACAATTAACAAAGTATAAACAACATAATTAAAGTTTTAACGATTTTAAAGATGTTTTTACTCCTTTTTTTAGGCAAGTGTCTAAATTGTTCAAACATGGCGAAAATAAACAATAGATATTTTGTGCTTAAATCCTATGAGATCATATTATACTAATAATCAATAACTAAAAAGATGAGTTAGTTTATGCTCGCCTTAATTAAATGGCAAGCCAATGTTTAAGATAGGTAGCTTTTGGGAGAAAACTGTTCTTTTCTTTAATTATTTTCTATTCATCAAACACAGAATAACTCCAATTAAACAGATGGCTACTCAAGGGAGAATGAGGATTTCATCATTGATAAGGAAAGTCAATAAGACTCTAATATTTCTGGCTAAACTCACTAAGGATCAACAGATAACATTTCTCCCCTTGTTTAAGAATCTGATGTCCCTCGAAAAAAGAGATATCCAACCAATAACTTTTTATCTGCTTTTCGTCAATGCCATCTTAAAATGATAAAAGATACCATGAACAAATATAACCTTCCTGAAAATCCAGAAATAACAGCAATCAAGGACAAATAAAAAAGCAAGAAAGGAATAAATATGAAAGATTACTAAAGGTTATATAAATTGCCAGAATTCCAAGAAGTCTTCTCTTTATTTTTTAAAAAGAAAGAACTCTTTCGCCATTTAATGTTGTCCAAATGCTAACTTCGTTTCAGGAAGATTTTCATAAGGAAAATATACGTTTTTGAGAGAGCTTTTCTCACTAAATAGTTCAACGGAATTAACTGATTTGCAGATAAGCTGAAGAGCATTAAATGATGCTCTTCTTCTATTGATCATCATCATCTTAAATAAACTAAAATTTTCTATTTTATTCCTAAATTTTAGCAATGGATATTTATTTTTAGATATAGTTGTAAAAACAGCTAATATGAAATTTACTATATAATGATAAATAACTACAATGATTTAATGATAATTATTACTCTAGTGTCTCCAAGTTAAAAGGTTCATCAAAATTAGATAGATCGTCGAGAAATGCTGTGAATATTCTGGAATATGAATGCTCAATGCAGGTGAGCTTTTTATACGATTATCAATCATGCTTCAAAGAGTTAAAATATCATTTTATATTTAAATAATTGTTTTTTAATTGTTGAATGCTCGAATAAAACTGAAATTTTTACAACTATTACTAAGAACGAATATTTAAATCCATACAATTAGATTTTTGATGATATAGATATTATATATTCGCTAATGAATCGAATCACTTTTGGCATTCTCTTATTCTGTTTAATTTTTTTAGCAAATTGTCAACCTTATCGTAAAGTTATACATAAGACCGATTCGGAAGCAAAATGTTTGGACGGGACTCCACCCGCAGTTTATCTTCACGATGGAGGTGATCACAAAAATTTTTTGATTCTTTTCATGGGCGGAGGCTATTGCGCAGGAGTTAGCATAGATGGGACTCTCTAAACATGCTACCAACGTACCAAAACTATGTTCGGTAGTAGCGACCTTCTTCCATAAGAGTTTAACGGATAGGGTTATCTTTCACCAGATCCAGCCAAAAACCGCTTTTCAACTTGGGTAAAGATAATTATCAATTATTGTGATGGTTCAATGCATCAGGGATATACTGAAAGTCCGATCCAATACAAAGATACGAGGCTTTATTTTAGAGGAGCAGCAAATGTCAGATCTCATGCCAAGTGGCTGATCAACACATATAATCTTGCAGATGCTGATCGGTTAGTTTTAACCGGAGTTTCTGCAGGCGGAATTGCTACTTTTATTTGGGCTGATTATTTCAAGTCTTTGATGAAAAATCCTCAAGGATTTTATTCCGTTCCTGATTCAAGTATTTTCTTGAATGAACCCTCTGTCGTGACTGGAATGTTTAAACTCGACGTTTCTTTTAAAAATTTATATCTCATTGCCAACATGAATGAAAAAACACCACTGTCAGAATGTAACAATGAAAATCCTGGGGAATAATACAAATGTCTTTTTTTGCAATATGCTTATAAGTATATTACTGTACCCACACTTCTCATAAACTCTGAGTATGATTCATGGGGAATTCCAAACATTCTTGACATTTTTTGCTCTTCTAAAGGATAAATTTCAGGATATACTCTAAAAAATTGTAATTAAACATAACTTTTTCACATCGAGGAATATCGAAACAAGTTTGCCTCTTTGATTAGCCACTGCATAGAAAATTCCAATAGTGTTTGGACTATCTCTTGCAGTAATCACGGCTATGCGCTCCTAGATGATTTCTATAATGTCAATAATCAACGAATCCCAGAAAAAACTGGATATACCGTAAAACAGGCCATTGAAAAATTTGTGTTGGACTCCTAAAAAGTGTTAGCGTTTGATTCTGTATCTTGGCCTGGCAACACAGGGTGCGCATATTGATGATTTCTCGAATTAATTAAATTAATCAGCTATTTGTCGAATGTTGAAATAGAATAAATAGAATTTAATTGTAAAATACGAATCTTAAGATAATATTCTCATTCATAGCCATTATTGAATGACTATGTTTTCATCCACAAAATTCTTTGTTTAGACAAGAATTTTCTATTAAAATTTTGAAAGGAAAAATTACATTTAAATTGGTTGGGCATTATTGATGATTCATAATTGATTTGTAATTTCGAATTCATGTCGTACGAAGACAGAGGCAGAAGCTATGACACTCCCAAATCCAACAAGATCTACGTCTCCAGCATCAACATGGATGTAAACATTCACTAACTTAGAGCACAGAGGATGAGCTCCGCAAACTTTTTGAAGAATTTGGACAGATAACTGACGTCATTATCAAGCAAAAAGAGACTGTTGCTTTCGCATTTATCGAATTCTCCTCTACCAATGAGGCCTAAGCTGCAATTAAAGCGTATGTCTCATTTTTGCGACTGTTGAAATCTCATGAATTCAACCCTCTCTTTCTCTCAATCTTAGTAATGTAGTATGAACGGTAAAAATGTGGAGGGGATGGATATTAGAGTCCAATTTGCTCGTGGAGGTGACCGCAGAAATAATTTTCAAGACAGAGGAAGAGGTCGCTCTTATGGTGGTGATAGAGGAGGATACCAAAGCAGAAACTATGATGGAGGAGACAGACCTCCCCGCAGAGATTTCGGAGATAGACCTCGTGGATGCTTTAATTGTGGTGAAGAAGGTCACATGATCAAGGATTGCGAAAAGCGTAAGCTATAATTTACTTAGCAAGAAAACCCAGAGAATTCAACAATGACAGAGGAGGAAGCTATAACTCAAGACCTAGAGACGGAGAGCGAGGCGGTTATAATAAAGGCGGAAGAGATCGCAGCAGAAGCAGAAGCAACGAGAACAAAGGACGCAGACACAGAAGCCCTAGCTGATCGCAATATGACATAAAACCTTAAACAATTGACATCTATAAATATTGTTGATTACTTTAAAATAAAAAGATAACTCTACTATAATTAAAGGTAAAGGTATAATATATATACGGTCAATATTTTATAAATCTTATTGTTTATTATTAGATAGTATTATTTACTTCAACTGGTATTCAATATTTTGTCTAGATTTATAGATGTTATCAATTCTATCGTTTGTAGATATCTACCTCTTCTCGTTTATTATGAATTAATTGTAGTTGTTGCTTCGTCTTTGTCAACTCGATATTCAATAAAACAATCTTCTCTTCTTTCTTGTTTGCAAATTATCTTTGCTCTTGCAGTTATCTTTCAAAGTTGGATGATGTTTACTGAAGTTTTAACTCTAGCCTTGCCTTTTCTCTTTCCCAATTCAGATCTTTGCTTGATTTAGTTGAGCTTTGACTATTAGTCTAAAAGTTATTCTTCCTCATTTGATTAATGGCTTGCTGTTGTTATTGATTTGCATTTCTTGCTTCTTGCAAATTTTGATTTGCTTGGTGATAGTTATTTTGTATTTATTCAATATTTTTTTAATATTCTGATATTGTTTGACTAATCTTAATTTAATATGCTTTGATTAAATCCTATTTTTATTTCCTTAATTGAGTGATGATGGAATTAAGCTGCTGATTCATGGCTTATAATTTTTTGAGCTGCGAAATAATATTTTTCTCATTTTCTTTGATCATAGAAATTTGTAAATTTAATTTTTATTTATTATTGGAGAGAGAAGTATTAATATTTTATTTTAATTCTATATTTTACTTCCCTAATAAATTATACTGTTTTGATAATTATCTTTGCTATTGATCTCTTTGCTTCAATTTACCAGAATTTTCAAATATAATTTTTTTTAATCTCTTAATTTATTCGTTTAGTTCTGCTACAGATATACCCTTCTGTTAAACTTGCTCTTTTTATATTGCTTCATTCCGAAGATGAGATTCCATTAATTTATTATTTTTATTTCTTAATTCTTAGATTTTGTTGATTAAATTTTAATTTTATAATTTGAGTTTTTACTAATTTAATCTGTTTTCTTGTGGTTTGATAACCGCTTTTTTTGTTTCCTCGTATAGAGATATGATTTTAGTTAATTCTTCGTTTTAAGTAGTTAAATCTTGCATTTTTCTAAAAAGCTTTTGGTTTTATAATGCGTATTTATTATTTTTTTCATCTTTTATAGAATTAATGGATTGTTTCTTGATATTTTAATTTGATTTGTTTATTTATATATTTTATTATTTTAAAGATAAATTGCAATCCTAAAGTTTTTATATTATAGCTTGGAATTATTTCTTTTACTTCTCAAGATTTTCAACATATTCTTTTAATGATATATTTTAAGTTCTTAATGACTCAATCACCTCTTTCGAATAATATTGATATGTTCCATTATTTTTAGTATTTGCTCTTGATGGTGAGAGTCCTTTCTCTTTTAGTTGATTTAAGATTTCCAATAATAAATTTATGTATATTTCTGGGCAATTATCCTCATTTATTGTAATGTTTTTTTCATTATTCGGGAGTCGAGAATAAGAAGACATTTTTTAGAGAATATTTTTAAGATTTATCATTTAATTTTGTATTTTTTAAACTTCTAGCTTGGCTTCATTTCGTTCTCTCACAAGTTCCTTCGTACTTTATTATTAAGCCTTCCTTAATTGATCAGCGTCATACTTACTAATCCTATTGGTGGTAATTTTATTTACATTATCTTTAAGTCTCAATACCTCATAATATAAGTCGCCAAAATATTGTTGCTGTTTTTGGGATAGAGAATTGAATAAATTAGTAATTTCAGTTGAAGGCGTATTTTTACTCATTGCCCTGATAAAATTGTTAACATCATTTTTAAGTTATCTGTTTATGTTTACAAATTAGTATGCCAAAATACGTTGCCATGATATCATTTTCTCCTTTAACTTATTACTCTTAAGCTGATTTATTTCAATTATCTTTGTATCAGGTCCGTATTCCATAAATTTAGATATTATCTATTATATTTGAGTAACCACATCTCCTTATGAAGCAATGTTTGTAATTGACTATTTTTTTGTACTCTTATCTGAAATCTATTTCAATAGATTCTTTGAATCCCATGAAAGGATTTTATTCTTGGCCAAATCATTCTGAAACTAAGCCAATTTACTTTATTTTAAATCTTTAAGTAGATTCACAAATTTAGAAATTTCCAAATGTTAACGTAAAAAAATTTCAATTGTCTTTAGATGAGCTCGAAAATGATCTAAATCTTCTATTAAATAACTCACATTAGAAGAAGTACCCAATGTTTGATTTTTTATCTACAACATTTTGAAAATAGTACTTGGGCCTTATTTTAAAAGTTATTGAAGTTTTCCTTTTAAGTTTTTATTACTTTATGATTCAGCCTTCAAATATCTAATAAAAGAAAAAGTCTCCTATCTACTGAATTTCTTGGAGTCTACCATTACCTTGGGGCTAGTTTAACAGATATACTTGATGGATTCTTCATTTCCCTTATCAAATTTGAATTTGGGTAAGTACATTTTTTATACTTTTTGTAATAGCAAGACAAATTAATTATAAAATAAACATATTAAAATAGAAAATTTATACGAGCCAAGGTAAAAAAATCATCCGTCAACTGTTGTTTTAAACAAATTTACAAATTAAAATATTAGAAGCTGCTTATATAGTTTCTTTTCTATAAATTTATTGTTTTATGTAAAAGTCTTGTTAAATCTAAAATCGGAGATTAAAGTTTAATTTCCTATATTTTGATGAAAAATATCTTCTTTTCTTAAATAATCTCTTAATTAAAAAAGTAATTGTAATTGATACAATTAATATTGATCTCTTGAGTTAAATGCATGAAAGATATCATTAGTAGCTATTTCCTTTCTTTTATTTTAAAATAAGGGCATTCTCTCGTTATTAGATCTGTCGTACCAAAGACGATTTTATAGGAATTATCTTAGGTTTGCACAGAATTGGAGTCAACTCGCGATCATCAGCAATGCTGAACATTTTTATATTGGTAATGTATTCACTTTATTTTTGCGGCTAACTCATTTTGTTTCAATTATATTATTCAACATCTAATCATGGATAGAATTAATAAAATAGATCTATTAATTATAGGAAATAATTGATATTCATTGATGATTCAATAGTAATCAGTATAATGAGGAGAGATCATCCGTCAAAGAGAGCTTTGGCACTCGTGCTGGCACTGCCTCTCACTCAATACTTATAACTATTACTCGGCTGCACTCTGTGCTTTATTTTCTTGCTCCTTTTAGCCCAATATATTTTCTTAATTAAGTTAATCTTCGTTTAATTCGTCGGGCCCTTCTCCGACATCTTATTTGTTCTATCCTTCTATTCTTTCTGGTTCTTCTTGTCCCTATTCGTACTATCCCTCTTCACCCTACTGATATCCCACAGCGTCATACAGCCTTTGATACTAATTCTCCTCCTCTACAGCTAAACTATTTAATTCCATGACTTAATTTTTGAGCTCCCATATATTCAGTTTGATCTGATACTGCTCTTTCTTTGCATTCTCAATTTCAGAAGCAATCCGCTTCTCATTCTACATAAATTGACTACATACCTCCTCGATCTATCGCATTTATTCATGATGTTTTCGAACCATATCGGCCATTTTCGCCTCGAGTTACTCGTATTACCTGTTCTTAAACTCGCGCAATCGTTATTATTCGATGCGCAATTTCATTTTTGGCTTTTTATCGTCATCGATCTTAAAAATGTTTTGCTGGTTGTATTTGCTTGCTCCTCTTACAAACACCTTATTCTAAGGCTGAGAGGATTCTCCCTTGGTAATTTTGGGAAAAACGAATGACTCCTTAACCTTTTTTTTAGGGTTATAGATGGAGTTTATCATTTATTCTGAGTTCATTGCTTATTAACTAAATAAAATCGACTATATAGCATGGAAAGGCATGATTCGCCAGCACAGGTATATACATAAACAAGCAAATACTATCATGCAATGAAATATATTCAATTTCGAGAAGTATTTGACCATCGAAATTTCACTAATTAGAAATGGGTGCAATAAATACAAAGCGATAACTAACTTATAACTCTATCCAAGAAAATATTTACTGTTAAAAAAAACTTAGTGTCAGTCGAACGTTTTCAATAGTAGATTGCTATAAGACTGAAGAATAGCATCTAAATAGTATTAAATTGTTCATTAATTGAAGTATCTTCATTTGTGACAAATATCAAAACGCTGATATTTTATTTGGATATTGAAAGATGGAATAAATTGAGTCTTATGAAATCTCACTCACCATCAAATAGCTTAAACTAGCGGTTAAGTTTCCGTGCAAACTTACCTTTCAACATTTAGGAAAACCCATTTCTCAAGAAATACCCTCAAATCCTTCAAACATCTTCGCAGTCAACAAGGATATGACACTCAAGGAGGACAAACCTAAAGATTATCTAGAGATTGCAATTAATCTGACCACCTAAAAAGGTGGCAATATTATGGCAGGTATCATTCGACTGGCCCTAAAGGATATTTCATCTTCGGAAGGGCAACTACTTACTGTGGCCTTGCAAAAATGCCTTGATCCAAGTTCAACTTGCAGCATTTTGTTGCGATCTGTACGAATCACCCGTTCTCGATCTAAAAATGTTAATCTTGTAGACGACAGACGATTTCGTCCATCTAACGACAAATTTGAAACTAAATCGTAATCTCCTTTCTTGGATGTCCGAGACATAAAACCCAGACAAAAATACAACTAGGCTGAAGCATATGTGGGTAAAAGAGACAGACTTCCTGTGCCGACCAGTTTTGTGAAGGAAAAAGCCTATTCAACTGCAGGATTTAAGGCAATGAAGGATAACTCATTCGAAAAAGATGAGTTTGGGTCGAGATTTAAACACCTGAATAAAAGGACTGATCATTAAGACAGCAAGACAGTAGTTACAGGTAAGTGGAGAGATCCTTAACAAATTCTTAAAAATTCGATGGAAGCCAATTAGAAGTCTCTTAAGTTGGAGATCGTCAAATTTAAAACAAAGTTCGAGGAGAGCTAACGAAACGTAGAGTAAAAAAACAAGCAGATAAAGCTTTTAAAGGACCAAATTTCAGATTTAAAACGTTAGATGAATGATAAACATTTTCTTCAAGAGTAATTAACCACAAAAGCAAATCAAATATCCAAACTATAATAATCAGGCAAATCATTATCCAAACAGCTACAGGAGGAAAGAAACAGAATTATTGACATCGAGAGAGAACTATAAGAAGAAAAGGGAAGAAGTTTGACGCAACTAGGCAGAATCAGATAATAATTTGATAAGAGGGAGTATGAACACCAAAAGAATATTTATGATAGGAAGGAAGAAATCAAGGAATTGCAGGAGGAGAACCAATATAAAGTTAATCAGATCAGTAAAATGAAAATACTCATTGAAGATCTGGAGAAGAATATGGAGATCAAGATATATTAACTTGAGAGAAATTATAGTAATTAAAAGAATTAGCATTCCAAGACCAAGAACACTCTTCAAAGCAAAATCAATCAGCTTATAGCTGAAATATAGAGTCATGAGACCAATAACAACCAAATTACCAATAATCTGGCAATAACATAGGAGGATATTGTTAAACTACAAAAGAAGATACGGCAGTTGGAGGATGCTGTGGGCCAATCTGAAAAAACAGTAGATGAGTAAAGAACCTTCAAATAAACTTTAGCTGAGTAGAAAAAACAGTTGATCAAAATTCAGGAAGATCTAAACAATAAACTTAAGTCACAACAAAAAGATCTCTCCAATCGAGAAAAGTAACTCACCGAAACAACTGCACAATTAAACTAACTTTCCAATAGCACTAAGAAAAAGATAAACGAAATGATGTAAAAAAATAAGGCGCTGACAGCCAAGGTTCAGTAACTTTAAAGCAAAATCAATGTTATGACCACAGTGGAATAAAAATTACGCAGAAATCTCTAGCTGGCTCAAAGAGAGAACAAAAATTTGCAGGAAAGTTAAAAGATTCTAAACAAAAATTTGAAGATGAAAGACGAGAGAATCCTCCAAGTTGAGAAATAATTATCTGATTTATAAAATAATTTTTCTGTCAAGGACAACTTGGGAAGAAAAGATTTGGACTACAAGAGCATGCAACTAGAGAAAATTACCCTTAGACTGACAGAACTATAAAAAAATTACGAAAGTCAAAAGGAGACAAGCGAAGAAAAACGAATCTAACTACTAAAAGCATAAAATAAAATAAAAATAGCTGAAGAGACCAATTTGAAAGTGAATGAACAGCTGAAATAGACAAAGTCCAACTCAGCCAAAAGGGAAGAGGAACTACTTTTGAACATTAGATAGCTAGAAGAAGAGATAAAAGGATCTTAAATTAGATAGACGGAGGCCAACAAGGAAATTCACAAGCTATAAGTATAAAAAATAAATTTAAAAAGCGAAATAGTCAAGTTCTAAAAGATAGTGGCAACAAATAAGGATAAATATGATCGATTGAAAAATAAAGAGAGTGAACTTGAAGCAAACATTAAAAATATCAGCAAGTAGTTGGAGCATAAACACGAGTAATTACAGGAATTAGAAGCTAATTATAAAAATTTATAAAATGATTTTAAATTGTTGCAGGCAGACAAGTTCAAACACTAAAAAATAACCACTATCATTAGCGAGGAAAAGGATTTAGCTAAAAATGATATTAATAAACTTAAAAAGGAAGTAGAAAAGCGAGACCAAAAGGAAGAGCAGTATCTTACTGACGTTAAGGCCCTCAAAGAACAGATCACTAAGCTAGAAATGAAGAACACCTTCCTCAGCAAGGAATATGATAAATTTAAAGCCAGTCTTACTGAATCAGTTAAAAGCGCAATGGCAGTAAAACAGAGTTATTTCACAGCCAGTGAAAATGCTATTGCAAGCATGGAAACCTCAAAAATTATGCAAAGATCTCGCTTCATACGCAGTCAGACGAATATTGGTGATGTTTCCTTTAATTTAGCAGCAGGATCAGAGATAAAATTAGGATAAGCAATTGAAGGAGTCGCTAAAGAGGCTCAGCTCACGATTACATCTTTAAATTAGGACTTGAAAAAAGTGAAAAAATAAAAATAATCAATATAACGATAATATAGCCTGCTAACCGCTCGATCAAAGTAGATGTAAGCAGAACATATGCAAACCATCAAGGAAATATAAAATGAGATATAGTCGCTGGTCGCACGGTCTGCTGCTGAATCAGAGTAATATGAGTAGAAATTATCGATGTTGGAGAGATAAAATGCAAAAAAAGAAAAATCCATAAAATAATTAATGACAGAGGTGCAAGAGCTCAACTTTACTCAAGAAAGCGAACGATCTTCTCATTCAATTGCTCTGGCAGATTTAGTCTCAAAGATTGATACCTTGAAGTATAGGCTAGCCGAGAGCGAGCGCAAGGATTAGAGCAATGGAGCTATAATTATTAATTTATAAGAGAGGATTATTGAGGTTGAGCAGTAGAAGATGGAACAAGAGCATCAGATTGAGGTCTATGTTGAACAAATTACAAAAAAAGAGAAATCTCTTTCAGTGAAAATCGAAGAAATAGAGGACTTAAAGCAATAAAATGATTCATTGAAGAAGAACAAGGCAGAATTATCTGTTTCCTTGTTTGCAGTTCAATAAAATTTGGCTGTGGAAAAAGAAAACAACAGAAATCTCAACAAAGAGATTAAATAATAGGAGGCAAAGAATAGTCAAATGAAAACCTTCCAGTCTGAGCTCCTTAAAGAAAAAGAGGCGCTAATCAAAAAAGATTTTGAGAAAACTGATAAAATTGATCATTTGGAAGAACTTGTACTGTCTCTTACCACCGAAGCCACTGCCAGAAACTAAGAACTTACAAAAAAAATATCCAATCTGAACGAGTGCAAATAATCTATAAAAGGTCTTCAAGCCAACATAATAAACTTATAATCTTTGCTAACTGAAGTAAAAGTAAGCCTTTAAAAATAGAAAGAAAAGATAAAAGAAAGATAGCGCAAAATAATGGCAAAGGATGGATAGATTGAAAACTTAAATGGACAAATTAAAAAAATAACAACTAGGTTCGAAAATCAAGTGAATACTCTCAATGAGGAAAATGAAGCAGTTCACGCCCAAATTATTAAATAGCGAGAAAGATTTACAGCAAATATCAACGAACTGTAGACCCAAATTAAAAAATTAAAGGATAACTAAAAAAAATTAAATTAAGATAATATGGCGCTGGAGGAATTAATATACTTTGAAAAACAAAATAACTCTCTTGCCACTTCAACAATTTAGTAATTGAACCAGCAGATATCTAAACTGGAGTTTGATACCAACAAACAACAAAATTAAATTCACGCACTCACGGAAGAAGTTAAAGAAAAATAGGAAGCGCTGTACTCGATGTCCGGTAAGTTATACGCAAGTGACAACCGTGCAGAGAATAAGGATGAGTAATACAAGCAAAAGCTGGAAGAAGTGGAGTTGGGGTGGAGATACAAGCTTGAGGAAATATGTGAGGAGTATGAAAATAAACTGGAAACCATAGAAAAAGAGAAGAATTATGTTCGGACTGGCATGCACGAATTTAATTAGAGTGCATAAAGGCTGCAGAACTAGAAAAATGGACTGAAGGCCGATCTCGAAAGAGAGAAGGAAATGTGGGAAGCCAAAATTAAAAAGATAGAGGAGGACAAACTTTCAGCTCTCATGGATAAAAATCGGCAGATAGAAAAACTTAGGCAAATAATTTAATAACTGGAGGAAAAACTGGCACGCAAAGACCAAGACTTCAAAACTCTAGAAGATGATAAGAAAAAACTATAATAAAAGGCAAAATAGCTGCGAGTGGATATTTAAAAAGGAGAAGAAAGGATTAAGGTAACTCAACGTAATTTGGAAAAAGAGGTTGACCAAATGAAGCGGAAGTAAGGACAACTCAAACGATTCAAAGATGCTCTTAAAAACAATCAGTGGACTATTGAAAGAGAAGTAAAGAAAAGTGTGCAAACATGCACCAAGAGCATTAACACTCTCTGCCAAGAAGAAGCCAAACCTAAGGTCTTATAATTAATGCGCAATCTGGAGACAAGCGTTATGAAGTTAGCCTGTTCCAATATTGATGAACTTTGATTGTATGTTTATGATAATGGTCTTATTGAAATATGACCTCATAAAATAAGAATAAAATAACGGTTTTCATTAAAATTTCCTTTTTGTATGGAAAATAATAATTTTTCTTAATTGAACAAAGAATTATCTAAATTATTCTTTACATAAAACTAATATTAAATATATAAACCCATGAACTTGGTCCAGTAAAAGACTAAACAACGGAATGTGACTCCAAACTTTCTAAGGTTTAGACGTACTCCTAATCTCATCTAGGCAAGAGCACAGTCAACTCCATAGGGAAGAAGAATGCAGAAGAAGATAAAGTTTAGAAAGAAATACCTCCAGAACGTACTGAGCGAAGCACATCCAGAACTAGTAGATGCAGTTTTGAGGCATATGAACGCAGAGTTCTACACCTCAGCAAACTTAGTACCATAAGCAATATATAGAAAATCAGATCAGTCACAAAGAAATCGCAGATTAAGGGTAACCGCCACTCGCACGCAAAAATCACATCGCTAATGATCAACCACCCAAACTCAGGGAAGATAGCCCAAGCGATAAGCTTCACAGTACAGAACGAGCGGAGGTCATCACTACACATAATAATTTTTTAGCAAAACTATCTGACAGCAAGAAACGCAATACAGGCTCAGGTAAAATTTTAAACAGAGCTGGTAGTAATCGTATCACATCGAATCCTAAGAGATCGGAATAATCACTGTAAAAATAAGACCAGCGAGCGAAACTGATGAACGTATAACTTATGAACAATATGATGAAAAATCAATTTGCACCGAATTACATTAACAAATTAAAGATGAAGAAGATGGAGACTGTGGTGGAGAAGAAAAAGATCACCAGGAACGGAAAACTATTGAATTTAATCGTATCAGTCAAGTCGGAAGAAGAGCTGTCTAATTATGAAATATACGGATAGTTGGGAAAGGGAGCTTATGGTACAGTCAGAATGGGACTGGATAAGCGTACAAATTAGAAAATCGCCATTAAAATTTATTAAAAAAAGCGGTTCGACTAGCCAAATAAATTAAAAAACTTATAACGTTAAATTAACATTCTTGCTGAGTTGTCTCATCAAACCATTGCCAAGTTAATTGATGTCATCTAAACACAATTATAACTCTATCTAATATTGGAGTACGGTGGGGCCAATTCGCTTTATAACTATCTCCTCTCTAAACCAGATCATCGACTAGCTGAAGTCGAGGCAAAATAATTTCTGCTTGTAATAGCTGAAACCCTTCTTTATCTTCATGATCTGGATATCGTACATCGCGACATTAAAGCATAAAATATCCTTATTAATAGGCATCGACAGCTAAAACTTATAGATTTTGGTTTTAGTCTACGCTGCAAGAAAATGGGTACTATAGACACCTTCTGTGGGACACCTACCTACATGGCCCCTTAAATTGTTTCAAAAGTTGACCATTGTCCCATATATACAGACATGTGGTCTCTAGGTATTCTTTTTTATGTGATGTTGCAAGGAAACTATCCTTTCCGAGCAAAGAATTAAAACTAGCTTTTCTAAAAAATAAAACGAGGTCAATTTGAGTACATTCATACAAACTTTTCTCAATAAAGCAAAACATTAATAGAAAGCTTGTTGAGAGTAAACCCTTTGTAAAGACTGACTATCCATCAAGTGTTATCAAAGGAGAACAGGAAATGGCTGACAGAGGATAAAAAATGATTTTTCACTGATAAATATTTATCGACTCATGATTTTTTCAAGTCAATAATTCTGATTTTTACTATATCTTTAGATTGGTATTGGTCAATGAATTGCAACACACCAAAACGCTAAAATATTTATATGATTAATTTTTTGATGCTATCATGTTAATTAATTTTTCTGGAACCATCCACATAAGTTGAGAAGGTTTTAGTGGTAATTGGATTGACTGATAATTCTCGTTTTGGACATTTATGCATTTTTTGTTTTGACTAGAATGAAGTAGCGATTAAATTTTCGAAGATGGTTTCAGTTCAATAGATCTTTTAATTGTCAATATAATTATTTGATCAATTATGTTTACAAAGAAGAAGAGCTTGACGACATTCTAGCCGCTTATGCCTTCCCCAGATGTGGAGGCCATCTCAAACAAACGAACTGAGTTAAATGTACCCCTAATCTCATTTAGAATAAAGACAACCCTCAGAAAAAAAATGCGGAGTTTATCAACTAAAGTTCAAAAGTTAGTAAGGCCCAGCAGAATTTCTTTAAGGACCCACAAAAAACTGTTACCTCACCAAGAGGGTCAGGAAACACTGGTATACCATTATCGGAACTTGAGAAGCACAAAACCGTAGAGTCAGCTTGGCTGAGTCTGAATGGTATAGTGTACGATGTGACCGCCTATATAAAATATCACCCTGGAGGACACATGATTCTTAAGGGTTGTGGCATAGAATGTTCCGAGCTCTTCAGTAACTAACTGTTTATTTAGATAAATATCATGCCTGGGTAAATGGTGAGTTTCTCTTAAAGGGGTATAAACTGGGCTATTTGATCAAATGATGAATCCATATCAATAATTTCAATTTTTATCTAGACTAAATCTATCAAATTTGATTCAATTGGCATCGGATTTTACCGAATAGCAAAGGCAGAGTAAAAGGTGAAATTAACTGAATATATAAAGCAAAGTTTATGTTATTTTATTGATTTGTCAGAGTTATATTTTCACTGCCATCAATAATTATTTATTTATTTTTTGTAATGCTTCGAAGAACATTATCATTTTTTAATTGAGAAATAAAATAGATAAAAACAATATCTTTCATTAGTGAGTTCTAATTGACAAATTTTTAGTCATTCCAAAATTATACACTATTACTATTATTAATCAACGAAACTCCAATGACTATAATTTTAAGTTTATTTCTATTTTTTAATTAAAATTGAAGCTACAGTTAACAGAGAAAAGATAAATATCGCAATAAAGAAATCACATTTTAATCACATCAACAACATCTCCTGGATTTCTGAGTCGGGCAAAGACATAAATATCTTTGTCTTTGAACGACTAATTGATTCTTGCCCTTGTTTATTTTGTTTATAAATTTAATTCTGGAATGGCCAACCGATTAAACTGTATGGTCCATTAATCTAAATCTAAGACCATCTCAATGCATCCCCCTTCAATTGTTCCTAAACTATTATCTCCCCAGGGTATTACTCTTTTTTACTCAATATTAAATGATCCCTTTGTACTTCGATGAGATGAATAATAAATTACCTAACTCTATTAGCCATCTATTATTCGCGTTTTCTTAATTTAGTCGATACTCCCAAAGAAATTGCCTTGCTTTTAGACTGTTGAATTATTTGAAAAGTCACTTTATGCTTTCCTGCTTTAGGAAATGGATTGTTACTACTAATGCATCCACCAAGTCCTAGCTGATATAAATTTTTTTGAGCGTCTTTACCTTCTCCCATTGAGTCAAAAAAATTATTGTCTCTAGCAATGCGCCTAATCCTCAATTCTTCAATTATTTATATCCTAGATGGAATAAATGACTTTTTATCCCATTAAAACTAAAATATTTTTGCTTCTAATTTAACTGATGCCATCATAAAAGTAGGCTTTCTGCGAAAGATTAATTCTTTCTCTTACTTTCGAGCTCCAATCTACAGATTCTGAGACTCTTCCCTTTTGTCCACTTCCGTCTCTAATCTATGCTAAATTTTAACATTTTAAACTTTAGTGTTTACCTCAATTTTACCAGCATAATCTCTAAGAGATTTATTATACTCCTATAAAGCCTAATTTCTCTTCTTCAACTCGTCTATACTGTAAAGCATTTGATCGATTTAATAGGGAGTGGGTAAACAGGAGCATTGGCATTATAGTGGATGATTGGATTGCTTGATCATCCTTATGTCTTAGACGGCTTGCTTGAGTTAATTTCGGAGGAATTCATTGGCAGCTTCTTTGGCTGCCAGCATTGACTTTACGTACTTGATTTACTTTCTAATTCTAATATAAATCTACTTCAGTAGAGAATTTTATCTTTGGCTCATTTCGTATTCACGATATTGGAATTGGAGGGTCTTCATTTTTTTCTTGAGTTTACGATGTTGAAATCTAAAGATTATAATTGTCTTACTGCTTTCTCAAGCTTTAATATGAAGGTTTGTAAAAATGTACATTTTAATTATTGTTTTTTATTCTTAGCATAGAGCTCAATTTTAGAAGCCATCTCCTCAATTTTCATATCCTCTATGAAATTTTATTTAAAATAATTTAATCTATGTAGACATGAAAAAAGTTAAATACAAGGCTGATTTTTAGCTATTCTGAAAATATAGAGATGCCCATCTCGATTAATTTAATTCCATACCATTTTATAAGGACTGAAAAGATTATTCAGAGAAGAATAGTCTTAATTAATCGAGATAAAGATATAATCTTCTTTAATAGTCCATTTTATTGCTTTCTTCCGACATGAAATGTGTGAATCATTCATTAATGAGAGCTACTTTGATGGTATCATAAAATAAAACAATCAAAGACTAATTATCAAGTCTGCTCTATGGTGTATTATTTTAACTTTTGGAAAGAGGATAATTTAGTTTGACCAATAACTTGATTCGATGATTATGAATAAATAATAAATTTCAGCTCTTAATAAGTCTAATTGATGATATATAATTAGTCAACAATCAAATGTGTTTCATTCTATTAGCCGTTAATTTTTTTCCTTTCTTGATCTAAAGGATTTGGATTATTACTAAAAATTTAATTGCAATTTCAAATTTATCTTCCTTACATTTTATTTTTCCTACTCTTAGACAATATCTCTCTTCTTTTACTTCGAAACTGAAAAATGCATCAATAAATTAGAATCACCCAAATGATTGGATTTCATCTTTTATGACAAACATTAATTCTCATTCGATTAATTGTCCTTCTCATTTTAGCAATTCATTTTTATCAAAATACGAACAACAGCCATCATATCCACTCCCATCAGAAGACCAATTACCGTTCCAGCCCACATCAGTTCATAATAAGGTTGAAGAGGTTAGTGAATCCATAGAAAGTATTGTTTTATGGAGAGCCCAGCACAAATAATAATTTCCGTTCCCAATATCAAGAAAATTCCAGCATTGTGGATACGGCCATTGTAAGGTCTAGTTGCCAAAATAAAGATTGTATAAGCAATAATTAAAGAACTAATCAAAAATATAGAATAGAAAATTTATTAGCACACATAAGCCATCGTAATGAATAGAGTAATTAAAAAATTAACCAGATAAATCCCGACATAATAAAATTCCGCTCCAATTTTGTCGTTATTTAAAATTAACATGCAGATGAGACCACTGTGAAAAGCTTTTTAATAATTGGAGGGGTCGTGACTGATTTTTAATGATACTATGACCTACATGGTACCGATAAAAATAACGATTATACTTAGCAATAATATGAGAATAGTGTTAATTTTACCGGAAAGAAAATTATAGTTAGGAGTAGTTAAAGCAGTTACTAATTAGCTTTACCATTCAACAACTTGCAAATTATTGAGAATAATGGAAAAAACGATAATACTAATCATCCCCATTGCTAAAGGGAAAACTAGTCGATGGTAAGCATAAAATGATAAACCATTGATAAACCCTAGATTTTTTTTAATTTTTTTGTATTCCCTTATGCAGTGAAGGACGCTCATCAATACAAGCAAAAGAATAGCGCCAATTAAATAAGGTCCATTAAATACCATATTTTAAATAAATTGCTTCCCAGTCTCTGACTTGACAAAAGGTAAGCCAAATATTTATGCTTACTCCATACTGTAAAACAACTCCTTGCCATAGCCAGTGGAAAGTGATAATTTATGGAAGCACTATAGTACAATTGAGCTGTCTGTTAGGACTAATGGTAAGAAATATGCAAGCTGAAATACATTCAAGGTTTAAAGGCCGATCATTTTATGAAAAGAAGATCCAATCAAAAAGATAGCAATACCTATGATAGTTGCAATTAATAGTAGATAATTAAAGAGCTCAAGAATTTTTGTTGAAGGATAGTCTATAATGACAAGTGGGCTTGTTTAAGAGATCATAGCAAAGCTAATATTTAAAGGAAAGTCAGTGACGAAAAAAAATTTCTAAAAATTTAGAGATAGTGTGGCTGGCAAACCTTCTAAGTTTTATGTATAATCGACTGTAACTATTAACTTTCCCTTTGAGTAAGCAACACTTTTGATAGAATGCTGGGGCTAGGTGTAAAATTTAATAAATTAAGAAAAGTTGATATTCTATATGAATGGAACAATATTTTTGACAGTAAAGATGAAGACTCCAGTATTTGATTCAGTTTTTTTATATATTTTTGTAAGTTATAATCCTATGGGCTTACCTTGATAGAAACATTTTGTAGAATTTGTTTCATTTCCTCCATGACACTAGAAGAACATTTCAATTTGGCAAGTACTTGAGCACCCATCTCCATTTCGTATGTTTCCATCATCACAAGGTAAAACAAAGAGGATTCCATCTCCACATATTTCCTGACAAATTGAATTCTAGAAAAGTTCAAATCCATAATTACAAACACATTAACTACCGTTTCTGTGGAAATAGCTGGTCATGTTGCACATTAAGCATCGTTGGGTGCCGTCAATATCAGAAAAGACAGAAATGCATCCAGTAAGATTAGTACATACATTTGATACATAATTGCCAAAGATGCATTTACATTTCAAAGTTTGAAGATCAAAGACAAACTGATCAGCACAGGCTGTGCAGAGTCGTCTAGAATTATATAATTATGATTCTGTGCAGCCGAATATATCTAAGCACAAAATGCCAACCAAGTTACCTTTTAGACAGGTACAATTTTTAATACTACTGAGATAAAATGTGTCTTGGCAACTCAAGCAAACAGTTCCAGTCACCGTGCATGTAGCACAAAATTTAAACCTATTGGTGCAAAGGTAGCACAGTCCAAGATACTGGTAATAAGCACTAGAAACACAAGCCACACAAGTTGTACTGACATTACAGAGAGCGCAGCCAGGCATAGCAGCTCCACAGGAGTAACATCTATTTGCCACCATGTAAAAACCTGGATAGCAAACTTTGCAAAAGCTACTATTTCCACATTAATAGCATCCATTTAGATAAGTTGAGCAGGGAATACAACTATGAGAACTTCCTAGATAGACAAAAGAATCATTGAGACAGATTGAGCACGAATATCGACTGCTACATTGATAGCATCCTAATAAAAAATTGTAACACGGGGAACAAGATCCGATTGGATGAGTAGAGTTAATTACTAAAGCATTAGTGTTCACACAAACTAAGCAATTTATAACGCTGGAACCTAAGTATGTAACGTTATTGCAGCTTGAACAATTAATAAGGCCCATAGAACAAAGACAACATGAACTAATGGTATTTACTGCCTTTACATAATATAAGGGAGAAATGCATGTATTACAATATGTACGATTACTGCAAGTCACACAATTTGCCAAAACAGATTGGCAAAGACCACAATTACTATATCCAAGCATTGTCCTATTTATATAATACAATGATGATGTACATGTGATACAATAAGTTTTATTAGTGCAAGTTGCACACTGCATCAATGAACAAGGGGCGCAGTTACTATATCCAGAGCTTGCATTTAAATAATAGGCAATACTATTACAGGTGTTACAGTAGTTTCCATTTGCGCAGGTTACGCAGTTGCTTAAGGCAGAGGAGCAAAGAGAACATGCACCACTCAAGCTTACAAAATATCCTGATTCACAGTTTGTACATGTATTACTCGCTGAGCATAAGCTACAGTTGCTAATAGAGACTGAGCAGTTCGAGCAAGAGCCATCATTATTCGAATCTCCATTGCCGTCGGTTGTAGGAGAAATATAGAAATATCCATTCAAGCAAGACATACATATTGAACTATTACAAGTAGCAGGATCACAACCTGAAGCACAGCAATGAGACTGTGCTATTAGCAAAAAAATAACTCCCAGTTGCATATAAATACGTTATCTCCTCGTAAAAGTAGCAAAAGCTAGAAAAAATGTGATAGTGAATATAAGATTTATCATAGATACTATTAGTTTAGCAATATATAAGAATATTTTAGGATAGACTCTTTTATTTACTGAGGCAATGCTGTTATTAGTGAAATTATTTATATCTTCAACTTTAATGTTTAATATGCTTAAGTTTATTATTTGTATTTTTTGTTATAGTTTTACACAAAATTTTACCTTTTTTTCATCTAAACATTTGCTTAGAAGACTGCTAAATTTATAACGCTAATTTATTCTTGAATAAAAAAGATATTTATTACAAAAATAATAGTTATCGACGATTTTGATAGATGTGCCTTACCTTTCCTTAATTTTATATGTCATTTAATTGTAAGTTGTTGGTTTTTCAGTTTGAAGGCATCGCAAACAGAACAGAACCCCAATAAATGGAATCAGCTTTAGTAATGTTTTCATTGAACCAATTAGTATTGTATATGTTATATTAATATAGTTAAATCTTAACAATAATTTATTAGTACTATTTAATTTTATTGAATTCAGTCTTAATATTCTACTTTAAATCAAACAATAGGTAGAATATAAAAGAAATCAATAAACTTATTCTTATTTATTTCTTTATTTGAAATCTTGATTAAAATAATTTATTTTCTTATATTCAATTAATTATAGCAAACTACATGTTATAATTATACGGACGATGATTATTTCTAAAAAATAAATGATTCTAAATTTCTACATTTTGAATTTACTTATAGTATTCATTAAAAAAAATCACCGGCAGACTCATTAATATCGCTATAAGAGAATTTCTCCTTTTTATTCACCTATTTTTTAAAAAGTACTCCAGGGTTCCACTTTTATCTCTTCATAATCTGTTTTACGGATTGGAGCACAGTTGATTACTTCTGCTAATTTTATTCTACTGAGCATGTCGCTTCGATTATGATGTTTATGAATGTTGTATTTTTGTCTTTTTAACTTTATTTAATCCAGATTTATGCTCTCTATCGTTATCTATGCAGTGTTTAACCATTTCTTTGCATATCTATATTTGTTGTTTGAAGAATGCAAATAATTCTCTTGAAAATTGAGCCTATCTGTCAAATTCACGGAGTTCATGAATAAATGTTCTGCCTTTATATTGTTGTTCTTAATCGAGCAACCTGTATCTGATTGCTTTTAAATATTTTGTATTCCCTCGACCTCAGTAGTTCGGTTTGATTATGAATTATTTTATTTGCCTAACTTACTACGTAATTCCGATATTTTATGTTTCCTTTTTGAATTATTAATCGCCTTTTATAAATCAACTAATTTCAGAATAGTAAAATTACCCTTTTTCTTATTTTTCAATTTACTTACACTTTGCTCATTTTCATCCCTTGCCCGAAAAATATTATACTTCATATAATTTTGCTTTTTTTCATTTACATTTTTCATTTGGTCGGTTTCTATACTTTTTTTATCAAAACAACAATTATCCTTTTTATTTTTATTTATGATGTCCTCCAGCAACCGATTGACCAGAGGTTAGTTATTTTTCTATTTGTCAAAGTGATTCATCTTTTATAAAAGTTTATTCCATGAATCGGATGGATGAATCTCTGCTCCTCCCACCTGTCCTGATAAATACTTTTTTCTTTTTGAAAAAATATGATCGGTGGTGATTTATCTTTTAAAAGACTATTTCTGTTCGCAACATATTGAACCATCTTCATTACAATCGTTCCATGTTTTGCGATGAATTTTGTTTTTAGTGAGCAAATATCTCTCCAAAACATTGAGTTTGGGTATTTGGTGCTGCTTTAAAGATTGAAATGAGAAGGAAGCGTCTTACATCGTAATTAATCACTTTCTATATCTATATTATTCGATAAATTTAGATAGAAGAAATAATTAGTGCATTATATTTTATCGTCAAAATATTTCGCTATATTTGCATTCTTGATGGAAAAATCATTTATCACATATAAACTAAATTGACTTGTAATTGGCACTACTATTACCAGCAAGTACGTATACCTTCTCCCCCTTTATTGAGCATGCCCTTGCTCCCCTTAAATCACTAAAATTAATGTTTAACTTCACTTATTCAATTACTTGTTTTTCACCATTATAGCACCAGCAGTCCTCTATTATGTCACTATATTCATTTATCCCTCCAAGAATTAAAAATCCTTGGCCAAATTCAGTCATAATTGGTAGTTATCTAGGAGATATCATATGAGTAATAATCACGAATCCTTTAATGGAAAGTTCACCATCATGATTACCTAAAGGTACAAAATACATTGTGCTAACAATTTAAGAATTATTGTTTCTCCCTCCAAATATACTTATAAAATCTTTACCACTTTATGGCTCGACCACCACCATTTTATGATTGAATCTGCCCTCCATTTCAAAACTTTTCCATCGGGAGTTTTTGCATTAAAGGTTAACCCAACTGATTTAATTAACAACTTCTTATGATTCATCCAGGCCACCATAAAGGATATAGTTTCTGCCATAAATGCTTGCAGTGTGATTTTTCCTTGTTTTGATGTTTTGTCCGCAAGCTTAAACAACACGCCAGTTATTTTTTAAGGTAGAATATGCTGAAAAATCAGTATAAAAACAGCGATCCTTCAGTTTCTATTTATATTCTGATACTCCTCCAAAGAGAATGAGATCTTTTTGATAGGCCGTCAGAGTATGTCCGTATCTCGGAATAGGATTATAAACGGACTCTGGCTTAATTTAGCTCCATTTTCCTTAAAAATACTTGTAAAAATATTGTTTGATACCATCTTCTAGAGAACTTGAACATGAAATTCCCCCATATATGTATATTGTATCTTGAAATTTACAATATGCCATATCATAACCCGAACAGCTTGGAGGGTAGTATATGTTGGAAGGGAGAAATTTAGTGATTATTTTATTTTTAATCTGGGAATACTCCCAGTTTTTAATTGACTAAGAATTACTCTACTAATTCTCTTGGGAGAGAATATTTTGAGTTAAAATTTAAGTTTTCATTTAAATTTTCTTTTGTCGTGATGGCATTCCCCAATGAGGCATCTATATTCTTTCTTTCTTTTATTCTTTTGTATCTTTTTGGTGTATAATTTTATCAATGAGAGTTTTATTATTTTTCATTTCCTTACGTAGCTCCTCTAATTTACTGTTTTCTTATTTTTTCATGCTTTATTTAAACAATGTACTGTAGAAATTATAAACTTCCTGCTAATAGTTATGACATTAAATCATTTCTGTTTTTATTACTTTGAAGTGAATACCATAGAAAAGCAAAAATATATAGACTCTAAGAATATGAATCTTATAAAATCATAACTGATGTTTATTTCAACCAAATTAATATCACTCACACTACATTTTAAGCATATTAGCTCCAAAAATATTGTTTTATCATTTTTAAACTAGAAATACAAAGTATATACTCATTATCCAAATTTTAAAGTTTGTGGGATAGTGGAAAATATGACTTCGAAGTAGAGATACTGTCGCTTTTTTAGATTCAGTCTGTAATAAAATTGTGAAAAGTACCACCTAATCACAGGTTTAGCAGATTTTAACGAATTGGATAAATCATAGTTGAGTTATCCCATTAATTTTTAAATAAAGAATTCTTATAAAATTAATAAGAATAAAGAATATCGTTTATTGATAACTTGAAACAAAAATACTCTAATTTTTACATTTTAAACAAAATTGTAAACTAATTCTATTCTTTAAGTATGCCTATTGCTAAAAAATAGATATATTTCAATATGTTTTTTCCTAAGTTGAAATTGGAAATTTTTAAGCCAAAATATAAAGCCCTTTGCAATTATTTTTTATTGTATTTCTTGTTTTTAAAAGAAAGTATCATAGCAACGCTGTAATATTATTAGTCATCAGTGTTTTTTTTCAAAAACGCAGATTGATTTTGGAGTTATAAGGAAGAATCAAAAATCGAAAAAATTAAAAAAATCCCATTTAAATTTATCCAAGGATTTTCGTTAATTTTCCCTATTGAAGTGTTTCTTTTCATTTTTTTTAAAAATTAAGCAACAGCTCGGAATAAATAAAATAATATGAATCAATTAAATAAAACAAGTATCAGGCTAAATCTAGTGTTCAAGTCATCAAATTGCAGGTAGAGTTGTATTTTGGCATTCGAAAATAACTTATTAAGTTCACCAAAAAGATTATTCAGTATTTTTCTCTTTTCATTTGATATTAACATATTGATATATATAATCAATAAATAGCAAACAACTCATGGAATTTATATCCAAACTAAACGAATTCCTCAGTGTTGTCAAATAGGAAGGCACTCACCTCAAAGCTATTAGATTTGCTAAGTAAAAATACATCTTTGATGAAAATTAACTGAAAGAATTAACCCCAGATTATGTTTTGTCATTTTTACTGGTAGAGTTGAATCTAAACAATAATCATGTTTCTCCAGCACATGAGTCGCAAATAATGGTTTCTGAATTTATTTAAGATACTTGGCAACCGAATGAGTCAAAGGTTTTTTCTTGGATGTCAATCATCTACTTTTATGTTCAAGGTCGGGACATTTCCTCTTTCGTATGCTATTCATTTACTTAGAATTGTTCAGATATCGCTCTCCTTCGAAATATGTTCCCCAAAAAAAGCTGCTTGTTTATTGAATTTTATCTTCTATGCTTACTTAAAAGAGCCCGCTGTAAAAAAGATAACTGGACTAAAGAAGAAGTTTCAATTTTGCTTTCAATTATGAAGTAAGCTTTAATTTATTTAGAGAAGAAGAGTATGTTGGAAAATGGACTGAAATCGCCTTTGCTCTTTTTTGCCGTTCTGATAAGAGATTCTTTAAGACCTCACATAAATGCAGAGAAAAATGGTTTAATTATCTTAATCCGGTTGTGAACCATGACAAATGGACTATTTAAGAAGATTACAATTTGTTTAAAATGGCTGATCAAATTGGTACAAAATGGGCCAGAATTTCAAAGTATATGGATAGAAAGAGAACAGAGCACATGGTTAAAAATAGATTTAACTCTTTGATAAAAATTTATCATTCTAAATTTCCAAGATGCTCGAAGAAAAAAATGATTTAAAATGTTCGAAGCCAACTTGAAAGATAATTTGAAAATAGAAAATCATCATCATCATCATCATCATCATCATCATCATCATCATCATCATCTTAATCATCGTAGATGAGTGAGACTAATAAAATAGAAAAAATACCTTCAGAATAACACTAGGTAATATAATATGCAAAAAGTTCAAATTAATAAAAAAATATTTAAAAAAATAGAGAAGAAGAGAAGGAACCAGAAGATGAATGCTAATACATTGTTGACTACGGGGCAAAATAAAGCTAAAGGCCCTAAGATATGCCAGCCTTAGGTCAACATGAAAATATTGATTGGAAGTTCAGTTTGACGTAAAGAAATGTTGAGCTCATCAACTACATTAATATGGACTTTTAATTTAAAAAGACCATCTTCAGTGGAAGTGTATAATGATGATTAATATAATTTATATTATTTTTACTATTTCAAAATAAATTATTAGCAAAAGTTTAAATGCCTTCATTTCACTGCCATTTTATATTTATTTTATCACCAGTCATCTCATATTAATTAACATTATGCTCCAGTAAATCTATAAATTACTATCAAATAATTCAAAGCTAACTATGATCAAGGACCGAAATTATTTTTCCCGGTACCCATTGATGATAAAAGATCGTTACGGGGTTAAAAATCTAGGAAAAAATTTGAAGGCTATTCAATGCTTGGTCGCCAGTTATCAGGCTGTACGATTGGCTCATATTCCATGCTAGGCTGCAGAATGTCTACCTTAACTTTAAACTCCTTTTCAAGAACTTTGTTGAAACATCCTGAAAATAGTGGTTCCACCAAGATATAATATTCGCAACGAACGTAGTTTCCGTGAGTGGATGGTGCAATACCAACCGTTTTGTCTTTTTGGATTAGTTTTAAAAATTACCTTTCTGAATTTTACCCAAAATATGATTTATAGGCTCCAACCCCTGGAAAATAAACAGTGTTTAATTCTTCCTTGAATACTCTTGAAGTTCCGTTGATGGCAGTTAAAGTCACCTCCTTGATAAATTTGCATTGAATTCTGGATATACTGAGACCACATTTAGTGTTGTCGGCCTCACAGACCATAATGCATTCATCCTTTGGAAAATAATAATTTTCTAAATATAAAATATTTTACTATCGAAGTAGCATGACACTCTACTCACTCCTTTATCCAAACAAAAGCATGATTTTGATGCAGCAAAGGTTTCACCATAGAGGGGTTTTTCACCTTCGCGCTGTGGTTCTCGAATCACAATTTCCAATTTTTTTTATAAAAGTTCATTGTTCTTGAAACTGGACTGTATGACAGCTTTAATATTATAAATCACTTGGGCTTTGTATCCTTTATTTTAATTGAAGCTTCCAGGTAAAAATTGCAAAAATTGGAATGAGAAGGGAAAGTCATATTGTCCCTTTAGGACATGTTTAGGGGGAAACTCACGAAGAATATAATGAGAATTAATCAGTTTCTTTTATCCCTTCGATAGTTGGTTCTCTTGGGAGGTAAATTCGCAACTTTAGATGCCCTCAATTTCAATGATAATCCTCACACAGGGAGTTTCTTTTTTGGCGTTGATATAGAGCTGGCCCTGGACACTATCCCCAGCATAATAGAACTCCTTGTCCATTTTAATGGCAAAATCCATCTATGATTTGCTATTACCCATATCTTTATTTATTGAACAATATTTATGAATGAATTCGGATGTAAGACTATCTCTACTATTGATAATACTTCCAAAATTGATTAACATGGAAAAAAATAAATTACTAAGTCGCTCCATTATACTGGATAGAGTGAATGATCGAATCTAGTGTGCAAGATATGACAATCACAAAATGAGTTTAGACAAGATTATTCATGCCCGAAAAAGCGATTATTTTCCCTCTCAATAAGAGCAGGATCAAAAATATTTGAAGCAGATTGATAAATTTAAGCGATCAATTTCTTATGTTAAAAATCTATTCGATAGCAAGAATATCTAGAATCACGCACTTGTCAAGAAGATGATGGATATCGATAGAAGAAAAAATCATTATGGAGAATAGTAAAAATTATTACCATCCATCTCCAAAAATTTCAAGAGGGAGGAAGACAGGATTAGGAAATAGAACTAATTGCTGGTCAAAAAAATACTAAACGAGAGAGAGGCCAAGAGTAAGTCTAAAATCATTGAAGAAAGTCGTGTCAATTAGAAGTACAAGGATAATTTGCGCAAGATCAAAGGAAAAATATCGAATTTCAGTCGGCTCCATATTATTCGATGACTGCTAATTCTAATAATTTGCCATTTATATTTGTTGTTTATGAATGAACAATATATGGAAACAAAAGGAGGTATCATTGAATCATAGTCCTTTACTTATAGTTTTACTCATTTTTTTCAACTTATCAAATCTGCTTTTCTCTTCCTCTTTCTTTAAGATTCCCTCAATAAAAGTTTTTCTCTAGCTTTTAAGGAAATCCATTATATTTGCATATTCAGGATCCGTTTTGTCAAGCAAACTAAATGACAAAGTCAATACCTTAAGACAATTTGAATAGTGCGATCATCAAGTTTTTCGCCGTAATTGACGTTCTTAATTTTCTATAATTTTTCGCATAAAATCTTCATAATATTTTCAAGGTTGATATGGTTGGCCTAAGTCTTCATTTTTATAAGACTAAATAACTGAGGATATACTTCTATATTTGATTCTTTCTGCTGAGATTAAGATCTAAAGTTGATCTATATTGTTTAATCAAATTTTATTTTCCTCTTTTGCTGAAGTTTTCAATAATGCTAAATAGTTCAATGCTTACCCGTCTATTTCCTCTTTAATAACAAAAGCCCTTTTCTGTATAACATTTCTTCTAGTTTTTTAGCTCATTAGGGCCCTGTTATGAAACATGTTTTCTTTTATTTGAGCAATTCGGCTGTGATTGTTTGTGAAAATTTACATTCGAGTCTTGTACTCTTTTTAAACCTTATTCATCTATTACTCCTCTTGCTTTTTCCTTAAGCCGACCAAACATTTTACTTTTTTCTTGAGACTAACCTCCTTTCTTTTTTCTTTTTGCATTTCCTGCATGAGCACTCTTGATTCAGATTTAGATGCTTTGCTTAAAAAATTAGTCACCAAATGTTTTTCCCTATCCTCATCCATCTCTCGAATCGTATCATGGTGTGTCTGGCTAGGTGATGCGCTTATAGAACGGTTATTTTCACTTTTGCAAGAAATATTAAAGTTTCGATTGCCATTGGATGTACAAGGTGCTATTTTGGATAATCTCAAGTTGCAATCCTCAATCGCAAGAGTAGCATATCGATCCTTAACGTTTTGCATGCTTTTGTTGACGATAGCAAATTTATTGTTATGAAGGCCCCTTTTCTGCACCATAAAACCCTTTAATTTTTCCTAACGTTCTTTTTGCTTTTTAATAAATATCTCATATTGTTTTTTCCGTATATCAGTTTATTTTGAGCGATAATTCTGCAATTTATCCTCTAATAAGGATTTTGATAACTTCTGATTTAGTTGCTACTTTTGGTGTTACTCCAGCTCGGAGGTGAGTTGCGAGCGAATATGATATGCTTTAAGCTCCTTCTTTATAATTTCTGCAATCTAAGTTGAAAGACAAATATACTTATTTCTTTAGAAAAGCAGAGGTTTCCTCAATGCAGTAAGTCTCCTTTTTAAGACAACTTTATTTTTGGTTTAACTGATATTGACTATCGCGATTCATTGAATGTACTTTCATTAACTTTGTTTTCTAATTTTAGAATATTCCGAAAGAATAATTAATAAAATAGCAATTCATATTAAACTATAATCATCAAGACGTCTTTTAATGATACAGCAACATTCGCAAATCAAAGTTCAGACATAATCGATTTTATGTCAATCTTTTTACTGGTTTCACCTTTTTCAATTTTTCTCATTCGTCCATCTGCAGCAATTTTAATTCCATCAGCAGTCTTAATTAAGGCATGACCACAATCATTGACTCCTTAGAATATCCCTTTCAGCAGTGTGGTAGACAAAGTTTCATCATAAATGACAACATTTTACTTTAAATATAGGAGACTTTATTCATAATTCATTAGATTCAGGAACAAAGAACCACTATCGAATATTTTGGCAAATAATATTTTGAGAAAAATTAGCAAAAACTACTAAAGATTAATCTATGACTTTGCAAAGGATTAAACACAAGCAAATTCTTATGATGGAGGTTGCTTAATATTTATCCCCACTCCTATCTGGGTATATCCTTTTTTTTATAACATTCCTGCGAAAATCTAATTTTTAATTAACACCCCAGCCACTTTTTTATTTTACAAGATTACATCATTTACCCATTTGCACCTTGCTCTAATGCTGGTATATTAATTAATGGTCATTACAATAGCATTTGACGTCATAATTGATATTCCCTTCATCTTGTCTAGAGAAGTTTAAAGCAGTAGAGAGAGATAAATATTTCCGAAGGGACTGAGCCATTTATTTGATTTTTGGCCTACACCTTTTGTTTGTTGATCAGCAATAAAGCAGAAGACAATGTTATTATCCAAATACTCCCTTGGCCATTGATCCGAGAGTATCATAGTGGATGGGATAATTTTGTAATGTAAAATGACCAGCTACAATTATTTCTCTAAAATATGTAAGTGGTAGTGATCTATCTCAGGAGAAAACACGCATTGATCATTGCTTTAGTTTTTGTCATTGTGTTTATCTTGATATTATTTCCATATTAAATTGCTCGCTTAGACATATTTTCCGTCAGTTTCAGTCTATTTTTTTTTAATATGTTCGAATTATCTTGCTTCTTTGATCATTGAATTCAATTATAATCTTACCAATCATATCAATGCTATTTCAAAAATATTAATTGATCAGCTTTAATTTGAACATACTATCAATTTAATATATAATTTGCTATTTGTCGAATGATACAATCAGAAAAATTAGAAATTAAAACCAATAAGCAAAAATACAATTAATTTTGTTTAAACTATTGCTTTTAAATTATATTCAAAAAATGAACATAGATTTCTATGGCCAAGAGGAACTCAATTTGCGTTTTGTCGATTAGTAAGCCATCACGTAGAGGTCAAAGCCAACCTTTAATAGTTATGTTCACATGGAAAAAAATAATATTAACTTTAGTGATGTGTTTGACATTGATCAATCAGAAAATACTAACGCAAACAGAAATAAGAATAATTTTTTTAGTAACAAACAGCTTAAAGCTCTCCCTGATTCTAAAAAGGAACTAAGTACTTATCTGCAGGAAAATATGGGCAACCTCAAAAGTCGTCGAAAAACTATTCATCAAATTTCAGCTAATCTTTTAAAAAGCATAGAAAATGTGCTTTTACCATCGAATCACAGATAAATAATTCAAATCTTTATGGAATCCGACTACTTTTTAAACTTTTTACGTTTTATCATATTGCTGAACATGGTAGGAATATTCATGATAGATTATTAATTTCGTGTTCAGGGCTAAAGCAATTAACGGTCCCTTTCCAACAGTAACATCATATCTCTATGCCTACAACTTTTTTGCAATTGTGTTTTTTCTCTCGAGCTGGCAATGCGGGTCTACCACCAGGCAGATTGTCTGTATAATCCCTACGTAATTGTAAACTTAGTGGGAACACTGGCTACGTATTCACTCTTCTATTCAGTTGGGCCACCATCTTTTTTGACATGATACATTATGATACTTATCCCCTTTTTCGCATTCTTGTCATGCTTAGAATTATCAAAGCAGTCATCCGAGTTTTGTAAGCCTTTGAATTTCTGAGAACACCTTTTTAGGTCTTTGTCCACACCATACCCTCTCTTCAAAAACTTTTCTTCCCTTTGATTATCATAATGTTATTCTACGCTTTGACTGGAATGGCACTTTTTTCAGGGGCTGGAAAATATCGCTGTGTATAAGACATTGACGGCAATATTACCATTGGAGGATACTGTGGATCTTCAGCCTACGAATGCCCTACTAATTCGACCTGTGAAATGAGTGAATAATTTTAATCTTAATCAACTCCTGAAAATCAATTCAATCTAGTCAGTTTTGACAATATCGGAAACGCCTTGCTGACAGTGTATCATTTTGTCTATGACACCAATTTTAGTGAGATTCGTGCACGCTATACCTTTTTCATAAATCCTTATATTGCATCAATATTTTTTATAAGTCTGGCAGTGTTTTTTTTCTATATTTTTTCTAATCTTATTATGATTTGTATGTCAAAGGCTTACATGGAAGAAATTTAAAGTAAACTGGACAAAAATCATGTTAAAGAGGAGGAAAAGGAGGAGGAATTGCAATTAGGGCTACTATTGAGAATTCTCTACATTATAAACATGGTGATCATAATGGTAGAAGCTGCAATTATATCAATTACTCACTCTAACATGGATGAAGAGATCAAAAGTATGCAATCACTACTTGATTTTATTGTCGCGTGGGTGTCACTTGCATTGGTGGCAGTAATATTGGCTGTAGAAAAATACAGATACTTTAATAATTATTTAAATCTCATCGATCTCATAACACTTTCTCTTCACTTCATTGATCTAGTCATCTGTGCTGCCTAATAACAAGACATTATATATGGTCAAGGTTCATTTACCTTAGTTTTAAGAAGCCTTAAGATTATCAGGCTCATTCGCCTATTGTACATAAACAATGAAGTATTTGTCTACGAGAAGTATGTTATTGGAGTCTTTTTAAAGACTGTCTACAAAGTGAAGTTCTTCATGGTGCTTTGTCTTTGCTTTGTTTTCATGTTTCAAGAGCTGGGATAACTATTATTTGCTTTTTAAATACGTTTTGATGGAATCACTCCAAATAATATCGAAGGGATACCTTATGTAAATAATTTTGAAACATTTGGAGCTTCCATATTTACGATATTCTTTTTCTTTTTTAATGAGCAATGGGCTACTACCATGTACTTTTACTATCGAGCAGCTGGCCTGGAGGCAATTTTCTTCTTTACAATTGTGATTTTGATGGCCCATTTGATGCTAATGAGGCTGTATATTGCAGTCTTTCTAAGTTATTTTAAGTAGGAATTGCACAAGCAGTCGAGGAAAGAGATGTTCAAATAAAAAACGGTTGGAAAGTATAATAGAACACTAAAATAATTAATTACAAAGAATATGAACCAGCAAAATTTATAGACTATTAGCATTGATAATCAAATAGATGGTAAGCAAGAGGGTGATGAAAAATAATAATAAAAGTCTGTGGGGTGGTTTTCTTCCTGCGCTGGTAACAACTGCTTCATTTCCATATTAAGGTCTTTTTATAACTCTAGTAAATTCAAAAATCTCATTGACTTTGCAATATTTATTCAAGCTCTCACTATCCTTGTCCGTAATTCTGAAGACAGTGAGTAAAAGAGTAGCGCTTTAGCATCAATTTAGAACGTTTGCTTCTCTTTATATGTATTATAAGTGTTACTCGGATGTTTGATAAGCGGAATTTATATAGGAGATGGGAGTTACTTGCGTCAATCAAAAAGTAATGTCATAAGCTTTATTGTTACATTAATTCTGACTGTCAGTCTAATGCCATTAGGAAACTAAATGATTATCAACTATCTGCGGCGGGCTATGATTATAAAGATATTTACGTTGTTCCGTGAGACAGGCAAAGAAATGACCATAATTCTGGACACTATCTTTGAAATAAGCAAGAAGCTCTTCAACTTTGTCCTTATCTATATTTTTTTCCTTCTCATCATATCTATCCTACCCCTAAAATTTTTCGTGGACACGAGCAACTTCTCAACCTGCACTAATGCTAACAATTAAGCTGGAATTCCTATCCTAACTAGCGACGAGTGTACAGCTGAAGGAGGAACTTGGACACTTCCAGAACAAACGTTTAGCAACATATTTAGTGCTATTGCGCTGATGTATCAACTCGTGTCCACTTAGAATTGGACAACCTATTTGCATGGACTGTGGTATCTAAACAGCAACGCAGTTTGGGAGGCCTTCTTTGCAGGAGTGTTCTTCGTTTATAACATTTGCTTTTTGGGTATCTTTATGGGATTCATTGTCTAGACCTACCTCCATCTCAAAGATAAAGCCTACAATTTAAACCTGCTGAAAAGATCACAGCGAGGTTGGATCCTGATAAAAAATAGCATAAATTTGCTTGTGCCAAAACCAATTTTAGCAATTCCTCGGGATAGTTCTCTCTATCATAATTTCTTTTTTGGAGTGGTGACTTCCTAGATATATGTCAGTATATTAGACTATATGGCCTATTTTAATGGTTTCCTTTACCTCATAACCTTCACGTCCTCGTCAGAAATGTACAGCATCATCTTATGTATACTTTTCTTAATTAAGATTTCTTCAAACAAATTTTTATTTACCTATTCCTGTTGGACACAGGACTACGATTATATGCTTTAAGGATCTAGGCTTTTTCTTTACCGAATTCAACCATATAATTTATAGGCTCTTTGTACATATTATTTTACTTGTGGGTGAAGTCTTTCTTCCAACTAACAAATTAATAGACACATATTGCAGAGTTTGTTTTGGTTTTCTTTTTGCTTCTTCGTTGCAAAACTTGTAAGTTAATGATTATGTAGTATTGACGAAGTATTCGTGGTGTAAAACTCATCTCAATGCAGTGATGGATATTTTACCTAAATGTGGCAAAATCATCAAATTAGTGATCTCAGTAATGTTTTTCTACGTCTCATTGGGATTATAAATATTCAAATACGTCAAACCAGATAAAGTTATCGACAATTATAGCATTGGCTTTGATAATTTTCTGACTGGCGTATTGACTATGGTGAGAGTGTCAGTATCCTAGTCATGGTATATAGTGGTGTCTGCTTTTCTGAAGCAATCAAGTTAGTATGACCATTGTTATGATATTGGGACTTACTAAGATGGGCTAAAATATAACCAGCAGGGATGCGGGACTTGGGTTGCCTACCCCTTCTTTTTAAGTTTTCATGTCATTATGGTTCTGCTAATATTGAATTTGTTGATTGCAACCATGGCTTCAGCCTATGATGATAACTACTAGATTGAATACAACTCTGTCAACATTTTCCAGCTGTAGAACTGTCTATCGTTGTGGCAAAAGTATGACCCTTCGGGAACTGGAGTAGTCAGCTACAAGAAGTTTTGGCGCCTTACTTCTTAGATCGCCATCCTTTTTGGCATCAGCAAAAAGAAACTCATCAAAAGAAAAAACAAATTCTTTTAAGAGTTAGATTTACAAATATATCAAGAAATGCATCAGCCTATTATGTGTTATCGTTTTCACGATGTTATAACTAAATTCAGCAAAATTAAACTTCAAATAGCCAACGTTAACCATTAGAATCGCGACAACGACGAAGTTTAAATTTAGTTCGATATTTCTTCTGGAGTGCTGAAAGAAATCAAAGATTACATCACACCTTTTCCTGACGAGCTTTATCGAACCTACAGACCATTCAAGCAGTACAAAAGTGGATAAACCAAATATATTTTTGGCCTACTCAAGAAACTAAGGCAATGGAAAAAGATATCAACATAAAAAAAACGTATTGCAGGAGGTACCAAGCTATCTAGCATATTCGATTTAAAGTAGTCCCGCAAAATTGATTATGATCCAGAACTATCCCCCTCAGAATTGGGTTTGCTTGATATTTGATTTTTGATTCATCTGCCAAGATGGTCTCATATTTGGCTTAACTATTGCCATTTTATTATGAATTCACAACTTTAACATTCTGGATTTAAATGCGAAACTAACAGATACCGAAGCATAATCACAAATATGAAATTCTTCTAATTTGAATAGTAGAAAAACATCGAGTACAACTGTTTGCACATCAATCAGTTTAACAAGTCTACCTGCGAGTTGCGCTCCTTTAAAAAACCTTATGACAAGTACAAGGATATGAAGCTTGCTATTAAACTCATCGAAAAAGGCGATAATCCAATTTTTCAGGATGAGGAGCAAACAGTAAGCTCGCCTATAAATGACAAAGATTATCACTATGATACCAAGAGAGGCTATCGTAACTTCGGGGCCAATCGCCTGAAAGTTTATCTGAAGGATACCAATGCTATCAAATACCGGACCTATATCGCTCGATCTCGTACTATCGATAAGTTGAGGCTTTTTCGATGATTGTTTTCATACTCATTGTTTTGAGTTCATCAAAGAAGTATCCTTTTGATTGCTACACCCTACCAAATTAATTTATCCACTTGATCACTTATTTGATAAGTATAAGTAACTTAACTATATATAAATCAAGCATGTTTGAGGATAAAAACCAACAGGAGGAACATGATAAGGGCAATGAGTATCAGCCTTAATTTATTGAAACAACTGCTCTATTGTTTTTTACTGGCCTAAATAGATGTGAAAGTACGGAAACTAGATGTTTATTACCTTATGTTACGGATTCAATTGCACTATCGATGTTGGAGTCAATTCTATCAAGAAGACTGCCCTGTTCGATAACTAAATTCTGGAAGTCTTTGTAGATAGCGCTGAGAGAGTAGATCGACTGCACTATTTTGGTTATCTCCTCATTACGCTACTTTACCAAATTCTTCTCCATCACTTAGAATTACTACTATGACAACCATGAAGCCCCTTAAATATCCAAAGTAGGTATGTCCGGAAGAATTGTTTTATTGTAGCTGTTCAGCTATCGTTAGCGATGCAGTTCAGATTGCTGCTGTCCACGTAGACGTCTTGCCTGTTCACGGATGTTGCAAGCCATTGACACGAGCATGCTGGTGAATGCTGAATATGATCAATTTTACTTCGCTTGCTAGTGGACGAGATATCAGTACTAAAATTGGCCATTTGTTCCATGTCCTTAAGTTTATGTTCACATTTGGTTAATTTCTAAGTCGTAAATTGTGTACACTAGTAGCTTCTTCAACAAAACGTTGCATTACAGCATCGTGTTTCTCTTCATGCACTGCTGTCATTTTTTTTAATTTTTCTTTCCTTATTTCCTCCTCTTTATGTTAAATAAAGTACGCAAGGAATCAACTTCCTTCAGTAAAATGCAAAACTCTCTGTAATGCATCATCCATAAAGGCTCGTCTAGTCCAGTCATCTCTATCTCGCTAGGTTTTGTCTCTCCAGAAGACAACAATGATGACTTCATGGCTTCCTCATCCTCGACTGAATATAGGGGTAAGTACTTGCTTTGCGCAGGGCACGCTTCGAAAACCTTAATAGCATAGTCTTTACCTTTTAACGGGCGCTTTGATACGCCCCTTGAGATGAATAAGATCACCCAGCCTACTCCTCAAAATGCCTTTGCTTTTCCATTTTTATTAACTCATGTTAAGTATTATAGAGCCCACATCATAATAATAAAACTGATGACTGATAGCATATCACTGGTGGACTGGCTTAGCAAGATAGGTATTACACGTGAACTCAATAATAGTGACATACTGGGAGGAATCACTGTAAATGCTACTTTGACGAAAGTTGTCCCGAACTACAACGTGAGATTGAGCGCTACTAATACAGCAGCAAATCGTGTTAACAACTGGAACACAATAATGTATAAAATGAGTAACCTAGTGCATAACTTGATAAGCTGGGAATTAATGTGACACAGCAAGATAAGGGTAAGATAATAGGAGGAGATGACAAATGCGTCTACAGTATCCTTCACTATCTTAAAGAGTATGCAGATCGCAGTCGTGAAGAGGGTATGTTTAAACTAACACAGTTGAAGTCAACCTCAGCAAGATCGATACCAGGGGTGATCCCAGATCTGCTCGGTCCCTGTTGGAACTTTTTATCCTGGTGATCGTGAAATATTTTGACTTTAGTGTGAAGTAGGCAGTTGCACTGCTCTCCAACGACAGTAAATACTTAGCCCATATACTCGCAAAAGGCTTCAAAGATGACTACAGACCAGTCGCCGCCATGTTGGAAGAATTTCTACATCTTCTACCTCAAGTTAATACCTTCTGCAAAAACAAAGAGAATTAAATATTTTTTCTCAAATCCATTAAGCCTGGCCTCATTTCCAAGTACTTGATTGTTAGTGAGGCAAGCCTATCATTACTAACTGAGTTCACAAAAAATAATGAGGGTAAGTATGAAATTGTAAAGAATGAGCTGATGGCAACAATGATTTTGTGTTTGAGGCGTCACGGAGTTCAGTTGGCCTTGGTGATAAAAAGCTTAACATAAATACTGGGGTACAACAAGAATATGCTGATTCTTTTCATGACCAATGGCAGTTTTAGTGAAACAATTCTGCTTATGATGGAAATATTGAGGCTAGCCGAAGAGGAAGGCCAAGTGCATGAGATATATTAGTTATTCAAATTACAGTAGTTTATGTAGACATGCATTGAGAATATAAAGAATTCAGAACTATTCATAAATGCAGCTTCATTTCTGTTAAAAATAGCCGAATCAAATTATCCCTATTTTTCAAACAATAATGATAATATTTCCAAGATGGTGGACAATTTTAGTTCTCTTAGCCTTTCCAGGAGAAGCGACATCATCATACATTCAAACCTTCTCTTCGCCTTCTTGCAATTATTGGCCAAAAAGAAAAATGCTTTGGCTCCTCAATTCTTAAGGGTAGCAGTTGAAAGATACCGCAACTCTTTGAATGAGGATGAATCACAGAACTATTTGCTTAATTTTATACAAATGATTGACATATTTCCATCAATTCCATGCTCTTCTATAGTGGAGGCCATCCTCGGACGCTATTAGGCAACAACAACTTTGATTGGCCAACTGTAATTGTCCATAATGTAAATTTCTGTGGGGAGCATTGACTAAAAGTTAGCTCTTAAACTTTACAACTTGCTGACTAAAATATTTGTAGAGTAACTGGGTTATAGCTTCCACATTTCCAATATTATAGAGGCTATTATTACAAAATTTTAGTCAACAAAGATTATTTTCGATTTAACAGTCAAGTTTGTAAAGGTGAGTTTGGCAGTTTACTACGCCAACCTACGCAAGCTTAACTACATGAAATCTTTAATTGATGGAACCATCAAACTTGATAGTACCAACGTCTTTTACAAAATTAAAAATCATTAAATTTAGGACATCCTGGCCAACATCATTTCTCTTCGGAATTAGCAACTCAACAAGGCGATGGAACCACTCATTTGCTATAGTTTTATTGAGGCAGAAGCAAAAAATAAAGACCAGGCCAGGGGAATAAAAAGGATAATGCTTTTATTGGGTGATTAGGCGGACTTAAGGAAATTATATGAAAGTGATGCAAAGATGTTGGTTGAATAATCCAAAAATTAAAATAAAACAAAGACAGATCCTAAAGATAAAAGGATTGACTCCAAAGAGAAAATTTAAAGAAACGATTTGTTTCGTTATAAAGAGGTCGATGCCAAAAATAGAGTGAGCAGCGATGCATCCCTTTTAGTAAAAAAAAGAGATCTGCTGCTTAACTTATCGAATCCTTCCAAAATATCGTCTGATGTGCAAAAGGGACTATAAAAATACACGAAAGCATACCTCGAAAGGATGGCAAAGCTTTCTCTATAATAATAAAAGAAAATAGCAGACTAGTAACGGAAATAAGAATTAAGGCGTAAATTTACACTGAAAATATTATAAAAAGGCATTAAAATAAACAAAGAGTCCAGTGTCAACTGCATCTATGAATTTAACTCAAAGGAGAAGGAACAACAGCAAGATACAGCCACTGATTTTTCCTATCTTCCCTTCTACCATCCTGATCATTAATAAGAACGAGATGTCAAGGCCTTAGAGTATCTCATTAAAAAATATGCCAAAATACTAAAAGTCTACTATAATAATTATGGTGGAAAATTAAGGCCAAACACAATCAGGCTCTTTGATGATATATCAGAAAAAGCTAACCTTATGCAGACAGCCAATATTACCAAACTGCTTCGAGATCATGAGCTTGACCAGTATATAACTGGGAGGTAAGTGCAGTACATTGTTCAAAAAATAAATGCTCTTCTTAAGAAATAATACAAGGACTCCTCAGTTCTAGACTACGAAGTCTTTTAAAATTTCATCATTCAAGCTGCACTTATAATGTTCAGTCGCCCTCCAAAAGATATGAGAAGTCATCCTATTTCCGATATGTTTCAACTAATCATCGATAAATTTAGGTAGCACGCTCAGGAACATAAAATTGATGAGAAAATATTTGATTCTAACGAATCTATACAAACAGCCAAGCCTTAATAACTTAAAGAAATAAATCAAAAATTGCTGGATAATCCAGATTATATACTACCTGAGGGGTATAAAAAATTAACAGTTAAAACAGTTATATTTGACCATCTATTTCGCCTAGAGGCCTTAGATTAAACTTACAAAAATGTGTATGAAGCTTTAGATTAAATATTATTTGATAAGTTAGGATTTCACATTATCGAACCATACTCAACCACGACAGTCCAGGTTACAGCCAGACCACTTCTTTATCAGACTCAAATCAGTAGTAGTGATCAAAGTATGAAATAGAGATCTTTGTCTTCTGTGTTTCCCAAAGGAAGGGAAACCCGCAAGTAAGGAGAGGAAAGTGGATAATTAGGAGAAGAACAGACCAATCGCGAAAGACTATAAAATCAATTCTTGAGATAAAAAAAATTAAAATAATAATAAAAGCAAAGGCGTCAAGAAGAAGAGGAAAAGCGACGGGAATAACGAAATAAGGAGCTAAAATCTCTCCTTTAAATGCATCGCACCAAACAACAGTAAATTGAGCAACAAAAATAATAGGATAAAAAGAAAGAGACTGCTCGTCAGGAGGACTAAAAGAGGAAGAAGGAAAAATATTAATAAACTTTAAAGAAAAAAGTCGAAGAGTATATGGAGAAAAAAAAAGAGGAGAAGATGAAGGAAGAGGAAACCCAGAAGAAAAAAAGGGAAGAGGATAGTAAGAATTTTTAAAAGTTAAAGCAAGATATAGAGAGGAAGAAGAAAATAGTTGATGATAGTAAGATCAAAAAGAAGCAATAGGAAGATTATAAATTTTAGAAGGAAAATGAGTAAAAAAAGAAGCTAGAGGAATATAAAAAAAATAAACTGATCGAGAAGAAGGAAAAAAATAAAAAGTTATTGGAAGAGTACAAGGAAAAAAAAGTGAAAGATAAATCTGGGAAAAGCTAGCCTATATCCTAGTAACCTCAATCGCCAAAAGAAGAATTGGCTGAGCCAATAAAGCGTCAAAATTCACACAAATCTGCATCCAAAGCTAATTCTAAACATTTGGAATGAGGATTAGATAATAATTGATTGATCATTCATCATCAGCATTAATGCTAACTCTTTAGGATGTGTACTTAGTATCCTAAATAGATTTTTTAATTTTTTTATTATTTTCATCGCCATCTTCTTCCGCATATTGGTCTAAATCCACTTCCTTTTCGGTCAGAAGAGATGAAGATTGCTGAGATCTCCTTCTTTTCATTATACGCAATAATATATAGGAAACTCCCACGATTCCAAACACCACTGCTGAAACAATAACTATCACATACCACTTTATTCCGTCATCATTATCTGGAGTGGGTGGAGGTGGAGGGGGAGGTGGAGGAATGGGACTATCAAACTGTATTTTTTGGGAATGAGCTGCCTGATTGTATTTATTGGTTGCAGTTATCTTGATATCTTTAAAATCACCTGGAGTTTGATAGTTGAGCATAAGACTGAAGTGTTCAGTTCTTCTAAAGCAGACTAATCTATCGGATTGAGTTAAGTCGTTGAGGTGACTAACAAGTAACAATTGATTGTTAGTAATGAAGGCTTAGTGATATTTAACCATATTTTTTGATAATTTGACTGGAATTCCAACTTTGAATTGAGTTTTTAATGTATCAGATCTAATAAATGAAACAATAGTGGCCTATTCAGTGACCTCATCATAATAAGATAAATAGATATTGGTTGATGTGACAGCATGCCAATTTAGTAATCGTTGGTTACCATATCTAAAGTAAGCTTAATGCAATCCTTTAAATGAAAGGTCCTTATTAATTGTATTCAAAGATATGATCATACTCAGTGAACTTGTTGATGTAATAAATATTTTTAAGTCTGCAGCTATTTAATCTGAGCCTATAACTTATAATTGTTTGAAGTAACTATTATCAAGTAAAATATCCTTAATTTCTGCAACCTTGTACAATTGTATGTAGTTTGTTTCAGCCAATATACCCAATTCTGTAAAGGTACCATATCCTAAGCCCAAATTGCCTAAGGTAACAAATATTTGTGCATTGTATATGTCTAAATCATTTATAGGATATATTTCTTGTGTTCCAAAATGTTTGCTGTTCCACTCTCCAATAAAATTAAGATCGTAGGTTATATCAAATACCTTAATTGCTGATTTTTTATAATTTGAGTCTATCAATTAGTCATTGTCTAATATCAATAAAAACCATTTATCATTTTTGATTAAGACAAACATCTCATCAAAGTTTCGGATTGCGTGCTGACCATGAATAGCATCCTTACTCTCATACAAAAACATATTGTCCTGAATCTCATAGTAAAGAATCTCTTGTCCAGTTTAACTGATGCAAAATAGAAGTAGACCTATTTCTTGATTATATTAAAGATTAGAACAACTTACAACTTATTTAATGAGAGAGCTCGTAATTATTTATATATTACCATTCATCAAGTAGAGAGTGTTTTTTTATAATGCGACAAAGCCATCTCCAACTTTAACAAAGTCAATCACAGACATATCCTCAATACTTTTATCTTCCCGCAGGGGGGAGAAAAGATGAATCTTTGTATCATCACAGAAAGGGCATTCCAGAGAATAGTCAGCTATCGATCCACTAAAATAATTTTAGACTGGCAAAACTATTTCTATATTATCTGCATTACAAGGAGCTTTAACAATATTAGAATCATCTGGAATGTTTTGTATGTTAGTTGGAAAATTGGCTGCTTCTATTTAAGTTTTGGAGTGCTCAGTTTTTGTCTTACTTTTCACATAAATAGTTACATTCACATCTTTCTTGAAAATCTATTCAGGAAGGTTAGTCTTTACTGATAGTACAGGATGATTATTAACGTAATATATAGTTGGACTAAGGCCTTCAACCAGTAACCAATTACCAGAAATTACTGGCTGTCCATTAATCTTGATTTGCGCATATTGTAAACCCATTGAGCCTTGATTAGTTTTCAAAAATTTCACTACTCTCTCACCAGTTTAGGAGGGTGCCGAGATTAATGTTATAATCTATGATTGCTTATCATATGAAGTTGTAGCGCTTTCTGTTAAAAATTCAATGGATTGAAGAGTAATATAGTTGAACTATGTCGGATTATAATACTCCTCTATGATGGAATTTCCTAAAAATGTGATAATATGATCATTAGGCATTGCCATCGTCCAGTGTTTATCTATCACATATTCTTTTAAAGTCTTATCAATTCCCAAATATTTCACTGTTTTGCTGTTCAAGATTATGAATTTAGCAATTCTAGAAGGAAATTTAACGTAGAATATTTGACTGTTTGTACTGTCAAGCAGAATTTATCTTGGATAAAAATTTTAGACTTAATTATACTCTTTTTTATTGAAAAATTAAGGAGTAATATCGATTCGTTCGTCGTCTGTATCGAATTAAATACTAATGAATCTTCCAGTTTTTGAAATAAAGATAAAATTATCTTCATTAATATGAATAGAAGAGTAAGGAAAGGGGGAATCCTTTTGTGAAGTCTTCATCTCCTGTTTGTTTATATTGATCCATTCCGCTATTCTTTTATTTTTGTAACTCCACACTACGATACTATTTCCATCGGTCCTCGTTTTTGCTTTTATTTATAATATTGGCTATTTAACTTTAGTCTCAAGCTCAAGACTAAAATATTATGTGCATTTTATTTCATAACCTTCAATTGCGCAAATGTCGATATAGGCCTTACTCTCCTTCACTGAGTTTATGCCGATGTAATAAAAACTGGAGGTGTCAATTGAAAGAATAGTAGACACCTCAGTAGGGGCGAATGTTGACGCAACAACATAGTTATTGATGTGGTTTAAGGAAATATCGAAGTCATCTCTATTTTTTAATTGTTGCGCAAAGTCGTATTAAAGATTAGCTCCTCCGTAATAGGTATCCAGATTAATTAAAAGACCAGTCAAAGGATCAACTAGAAATCCTTTATCACCTAAAGTTTATTTACTGGCAATGGTATCAGTATCTTCAACAAATCCAATATCTATATTAACTTGGCATATTTCTGTTGTTGAAAGGGCAGTGACATTCAAAGTTTAATTTTTGGTGACAGCAGATAGTTAAAGGTAAGGCTAAGAGATTGATACAGCTTAACTGAATTAAGCATTTATGGTAAAGAGATAGCCTTTATCTTGAGATAAAATTACATGAGTTTTGTTTTCAATCTATTCCCTATGGAGCAAATAGTTAACTTTATGCTCCTGCCTTTCATAAACAAATAGGTTTCTGTTTTTGGTGATGTATATAACAAACAGACTGCTAACTTGAATATTATCAATCAAGTTGTCACTTTGATCAACTTCATAACTGCCAACAATTGTCTCAAAATCACTTCCCTTATATTCAATTATTGTTTCTTTTGTGGCTACTAGCAGCGTATTAGATTTGGTATCATATGTCAGAGCCAAAGGTTTACCTGTTATTGGTTTTACTTTCTTAATGATAATATCGTTGTAGAGAGTATATTCAATGAAAACAAGTCTAGACTGTGCTGTATCAGATAAGATTATAGTGCTGTCAGGCGTGATAATAAAATCAGAAATGTCTAGAGTGGAATAGTCCAAGAGTAGACCATCAATGATGTTATTAAAAACAACCTGGTTATTAGAATTTATGTAATAGATAGCAATATAACTTAAACTTTCTTTGTTACTATTAATGTCTTTATTAGCTGATAAAAGGTAACGTTTAGTGTCCATTGTCAAAATTTTACTTTTACGAGAAAGAGATGCCGAAAGGGATGATATTGTGATGCAGTTATTATCCAATGATAGAACAGTGTCTTCAAATCTTATATAGCAAAAAAGATCCAACTTTTCCTCTGACTAAACATTAGGAATTGTTTGACAGTTAAGCACGACATCGAGATTATTATTCACTAGTCTCGTATCAAAGCAGTTAGCGCTAACTCCATTTGGTAGAGTGAAATATCGAAACTGACTAAAATCTGGAAGTTTATTAGATCCTTAAAACTCTCCCACCCAAATCGCTATGTCCTTGTTGTTGTCCTTTTGAGCGAGGAGGGCAGCATGCCCCAATCCGACCAAATTGGTAGACTGTCTCAAATCTACACTTTTTATGTAGCTATAATCTAAATAAAGCATGAGTTACCTCCAAGGTTCATTGGCTGATACTTGGTGACCTCGAATGAAGAGTAAATTTTGGCTATAGTGTGATCATCGACATGAAATGTAAGATCATGCCCTTGGATGTAGGTGCTAAGATCAATGATTCTCGTTTATTTTTCAGTGAGAAAAACCTTCGGTGAAGTGACATATGATTCACAATAATCCGAATGGATTGCCAAAATTAGCAAGCTGAAAAGAACAACGAGGTTGAACATAATTAATAAATAATAAATTGAGCATATTATTTGAATATCAATCAACTAACTCTAACTACGAAACATTCTTATCAACAAAAATAATAGTCATGATAATTCAGATAAATGAATGCCACACTTAGACAATATTTGATTTGTTTCATGCAAATCATTAGTTCTTAAAGAGAGATTTTTAGGTAAGATTTAGGACAGACAGTAATGGATCTTCCCCGCTAATCACTTTATGTTATTCTAAAAAAGCTCTAAAATCATTTTAACTGTAATGATAGTTATAGACCTATCTCCTATTCCCATTTACTTATTTAATGAGTTTTAGCCCTTCTTTAGAGTCATTTTCAAATATTGCCAGCTCTCCCTTCGGAAATCTCACCTCTATCTTAGAGTAGTTATTTGGATATACAACTGTGCTGAGAGCTTCTTTGGCCTGCTGAAGATTCTTTGTCAAGTTGACCATTACCCACGTTGCATTTTGCGGATATTTATTTGAGTACTTAAACATAAAAGATCGGAATAAATGATGATATAGGGTTGCGGGGAGATAATAGTAGATGACTGCTGGTTTACCTGTTTTTTCGATGAGAGTATTGATCTGATCCTCACATTAATATTGAGTTAGGCTATTGGAATTACACCAATCTTTTTTATTTTCCCATTAAATCTTTCCACCTAAGTATCCTAAGCAACATGCGGAAAATATGACAAAGCCATATTTAATTCTGTTTGCTAATTTGGGGTTAATTCCTTCTCCAGCCATAAATTTTAGCATTGCTTATATAATTATAATTTTCAATTATCTCTAATTCAATCAAATTGCTTAAATAATTTGCTTTATCAGAGTGGCTGCTTCATAGTAGAATATTGCAACAAATCATGAGACAAGTCACATTTCATGAGTTAATTGCAACATTCATCCAAGTAACCTTTCAAGCTTTTTAACTGTTTACTTCTTCTGATTATTTTTAATTCTCAACATTGACTTTAAAAAATTTGACCATTTTTATGATAAATTGAGTGTCTTCTTTGACCAACTATAAGAATATATTCATTCCTGAAAACAAACCCGATTGTTCCTTTTTTCAAAGAGATTTTCGTTATTTATGACTTGAGTCCCATCTTTTCGACTCCTTCCTTTATTTTAATTTTAATTTTTTAACTTTGATCCAGTTTCGGTATTGCTTTATAAAAAAATATTTGTTTTTCTAAAGAGGAAAATGTGTTTTGGAAAGAGGAGTTATTAAAAAAATACTATTATTAGACTTTTTTACTTCAACTGTAGTTTTCTGTAATAATTCGTATGTTTGGTTTTATGGTAAATCTAGCTAATTTTGTACTAAAAATGTTAAAACGTGGAATTTCTCTGTTAATAAGATATGCCATTGATTTTTTCTTCAGTCAATCGGTTAAAATTTTGCAAATTATCATTAATCCTATGCATACTATAAATCTATCTTTAAAGTCTAGACAAATAATTTGGAAGAGATTTGCTTTTGGCAAAATTAGGACATATCGAAAGACTAAACTTCAGTTGCTAACGATTAAAAGTTATGAAAAAGACGTACTAAAAGTTGGGAAGTCATGTATTACTATACATATTTTAATTTCTTTCTGATTATGGCGATTTTGGAGAGCATTTTGGGTTATGTTTTTAAAATTGTAAAATTGTCTAATAAAAGCATTTTTACAGATATATGAATTTATGTTATCAAAGAGATAAATAAATTGGATATTAAAATTGATATTTTACGTATTGTATACAAGCAAAGTAACAATATTTGCAATATCATAATGCGATTCTAATGAGCTCTTTTATTAAAAAATACAATTTCTTATGGCTGTGGAAAATATATTGAAGATTAATATAGTTGATAGTGACATTAATATCATTTATGCTTATTTGCATTTGAAGTTGATGTGCCCGCAAAAAAGGAAGTATATTTATCACCATTTACCTTCCAAGTTAACTTTTATTTTACGCTTTTATTTTTTATTGATCTATTTTTTTATGGCTTCAGTTTGGAATCATTTTGATTGTATATGATTTCCTTTAAAATTATATTTTTTTATTTTGACAACTTGCCTACAAGTTTAGTGATTTCTTTTTCCAATATTTTAGGAGAGTATTTTGATAAATTCTTATGAAGACTAAATTTAAGACTTTCTTTATTGGTCACATCTGTTTCTGTAAATTTAGTCTTTGCTAATATATCTACTATATCTGTTTTTTAATGTTTTTTGGTGGGATGTATTTTTACTTCTTAAGTATCTTGCCATGTCAAGAGAGGCAAGATGCATTGACTTTCTTTATCCTTCTTTTCATAATATTATGTTTTTGCGCGTTTTACATATTTTTTATTTGTTATTTCTGCTGGAGTATCTTAACCCTTGCACTCTTTGTATTTTTTGTGAGAAAATGCTATTTTTTATATGATTTATATCTCTTTGAAGTTGTCTGCAATGAGACATTGCTTTTCTTTTAAAGATTATTTTTCATTTTTTAAATATTTGCCTTTTATTTCTTGGAAAGATTTGGCCATTCTTTTGGTTTTAGTTCTTAATATTTCATTGTTGGTACTTAAAGTTTTATTTGATATCTTAAGTTCAGTGATATTATTTGCAAGTTACTTCACTTGATTTGATAACAGTTGAACTTGCTAATAAAGTTATTGATTGTTCATTGTTAAATACTTAATTTCCTGAATATACTTCTGCTATAAGTATAAACAACACTTGTTCTTAGATAGTAAATTTTATGGAGGAAGTTTATCAATTTGAATTGATGATGTTAATTGAAAAGAAGGAGAAACATACGGAGTCAAAGGGTTACAATGATCAATTTATACATTCTCCTTGACTGTATGAATATTCTTCAAGTATATTTCTTTGCATTTAGCACCAAATCGAATGTCTTAAGTTTTATATTAATAGTAATTCTGTTCGTCACTTTCTATTTTTGAGGGAGTCACTAGGAGAGAATCTTTTATTTACTATCTGCTTTTATGCTAATTAACTTCTATTTGAAAAGTTTAACACTTGCATGGCCTATTCTCATTTTCCTATTGGGCAAATCGCTTGGGAATTTGTCCCTGCGATATATGTTTTATCATTTTGTGATTATAACTGGCATTATTTGTATAACGATATCATTTTATATTTTATTTGATTGATAAATTTTGCCTATGCTTTCTATTTTATCGAAATTACTCAAGTTTTAAACTCAGTGACTTATTAACTAAATTTTAAAGAATAGGGTTCAAATAATTAATAGTCAAATATGGTGTTTATTATACAAATTGTAATTAATTTAAATAAGGATGAGTATTTCATAACTACTCATAATAGCCTTAATTATCATTTAAACTGCTAGCATAACTTCATCGCCAATTTGGGTTCGAGATCCTTTTATCGATGCTGGTAACTCGTCAATAATTTAAGGATAAGTGAAGGTAGTTGATATCTCAAATATACCAACTTCAATGGTTAGCGCAAATACTACACAAAATAATTTAACTCAACATTTTAATAAAACTGATTTTTCATCTCCTCCTCGAGTAATTTTAGGTATGATTGGCTATGGAGTGTATCCTTCAAGCAATCTATCATCAACATAAATTGGATTTAACCTCATGATAACGTCTACTTCTAAACTGCAATTTGTCTATACAGTTTATTTTAAGGGAGTATCCTGCATAGCTCTACACTTTATATACTTTGCAGTTCAGGGCTATAATGCCTATTATTATCTCGAAAATTATTACTTAACTTGTATGTTTATACTTATCATAGTTAATATGACTTCGCCTGTTACCAATACCACAGCAATTGATCGTTGGCAAACTACTGTTTTGAATAATCCTGCTGGAATGGTTAATAATGCTGGTAATTACTCCAGTAATGTTATATTACAAGCATGGCCAATATCCTATTATTTGACCCCAAAAAATCTAATAGTTGCTTACAATGTAACTGCAACTCCATTCAATAGTACTACTTTTATACTAAATGTCAGTACATCAAGCAATTGCTCCATTTCTCAATTTGCAGTTTCAATACTCAGTGTAAACAGCACATTTTTACTTTATCAAACATACAGTCAATATATGGATATTAGTTATCTGGAGACTATTGGAAATTTTACTCCTTATATTCCAACATCAACGAGTATGACTGACTATAATACTCAATACATGTATAGAAACAGTTAAATGGGCTCATATGGATGTTATTTTCCGATTGGATCTGCTTTCTCCTTAAACTATTGGTATTTTAATATTTCAACATCTAATATCAGTCGTCTTTCTGGTGTAGCTGTTCAGGAACGAATGAGATCTTGCGGCTCGAGCACTCCCTATTATATGTATCAATAGACGCTATGCTATGATAGCTGCCCTACATATTATTATACCAACTCCACCTACAATTATTGTATTGCATGCTATTATACCTGCAAGCAATGTAGTTATAGTTAGGATTATAAGCTTTGCACAAACTGTGATGCCAATTCGAATAGGACTTTAATCAATAATTCTTGTGCTTGTTAAACTCATTATTTTGATAATAATACTCTGATATGTGCCTCCTGTCATTATAGTTGTCTTACTTGTTTCAAAGAGAATAATAATAATTGTCTTTCATGTGATTTAAATATCTTTAGGATATTCAGTAATGCAACTTCGACTTGCGAATGCCTAAATAATTATTACTAAAATACAACATGCTATGCTTGCATAAATAATTGTATTATTTGCGAGTATGTCATATTAAATTTAACTGTAAGATGTCTTCAGTGTAATGCAAGTTTAAATGAAGTGGTAAATTCAAATCAAACTGCATGTTAATGTGCCAATGGATATATCCTTTCCAATGGTTCATGCATATTTCATCCAGCTGTTGCAAATTGTGGAAATGGAGTACTCGAAACAGGTGAATAGTGTGATGATGATAATACTGTCAATGGTGACGGGTGTTCTTCACTTTGCCAAATTTAGGCAGATTGCGCATGCACAAACAATGCTAGTATTTATCCTTATTCGTTATGTTATTTTTCAGCAAATGTGACTTTTTCAGTGAAATCAGTTTATAAATATCCATTATAAAACAAAGTTGAGTTGATACTGGATGTTTCAGCTCTCAACTGCAATCAAAATATGCTGCAACTGTATTTGGAGAATAATTTTTCCTTATAGTTTGGTTCTTTAAGTAGACTTCTAATTTAAAGTGATATTATTAGTCAAAATATAAAATATAGTCCAATAACCAAACAATTAGTTGTAGATGCCACTTATAACCAAGATATTGATTTAACAACAAAATTAATTAAATTTACTCCCTCTTTGGCTGTTACTTCAACCTCAAGTAAATATTTCTTTCAATCTCCCATAACTTTTGCTTAATTACGCAAACCTTCCAATCTACTTTTAACTACCTATCTAAGTAATTAATAAATCACTACACAAAAACAATTAGCTTTTGCTTTTTTAGGACTTGTTATATTTGCATGGATTTTCATATTGATTGGAGTTTGCTACGGGCAAACAGCAATTGCTATTGAGGCAATGCTTATTATCCAGCTTTCATATTAAAGTTTGCTCCAAAGTGGTTTTATTTATGATGGATGGATTGGCCTGATTGTTTATGGTAAATATACTTATGGCTTTAATGTCAATGTCATTCAAAGTATAACCAATTCAGACAGATTATCAATCATCAATTTAAATGCTAATTTAGCTAACACTCTCAATATTAGCGCAGGAATTCTAATAATTGGAGTTATCTTAATTGTTGCAATATTCATTTATGAAATGATTAAATTTCATACAAGTAGTCAATAAGATTTTACTGCTTCATAAACCAAAATTAATGGTATTTTACAATCATCGGCACGTCATCTTAGTTTATAGAGATAGAATTAGCAATTTTATGAGCTTAAAAAAAGATGGGCTGTTTTTATTCTTTAAGTCATTTTTGCACTAATGTTCCTGACTTTTAAAATTGTTATAATTACACTGCTCAATATTTCAACATCATCAATGAGCAATACACTGATAGTGGCATTAACTCTTCTTGTATGCTATTCTATTATTTGGTATTTGTATTATCGGAGTTATGATTTATAATTTCTTCATAGTTTATCCTTTAGAAAGATCCTAAGAGACAAAGAGAAGATAGTGGGTAATCATCATCATTGGAGTTTTAAATTTGGAAATGTATTTACCAAATATTACTACTTAGTTTTATTTGTATTCTTTGGAATTTTTGGAATTATAGATGGTGCTTTTTCCATTGGGGCTCTGTTTTACGTTATCCTCATTTCAATAATAATTACATTTATTATTCTTCTTATACTGTTTGGAATATACTTTAGAAAAATCAATTTAATCAGAGTTGCCGTCAATTTTATTGCAATGGTTACAATCACCATTTTGTACCTTTTACAGTCTCTACAGATCAATAATACATCTCAAAAACTCGCACTACCAGTCATCGGATTAGTTGTACTTTACATCACAATAATTATCAATTTTGGAGTTGTGATTAGAATTTAATATAAAAAGCATCGCAAAAACAAAAACAAAAAATCCAAAAACAAAGTAACTAATCTTCAACTCTAACGCCAATAAACCTAGTAGCCTCAAATTGGTTTTAATTAGAAAATAGAGATTCGACGGGACATTGAAGATAAATATGATTATCTGAATTACAGTCGGGAGGGTATAATAAAAGAATAAAAATAAAGTCACTTCAATCATTAGTAATAAAATCACTAATTTGCCGAAACCCAGAAAAAATTAAATTTTGTATAAAAAGGAAATTAGCGTACAAAGAAGAAGGAATTTAAAAGATAGTCTGAATAAATAGATTAAATTATAAAAGATATAATACAATTATAAAAACATAACGATAGTCACAAGCATTCTGAAATTTAGCAGCACATTGAGATCGAGAATATTTCTGTTAAAAATGTTACAAAGTGTAGTCCTATAGAATAGCCTGAGCATTAGTATGAAACAATCAAAATAAAGCCATCTGCGAATGAAATTAAAGAGATATGATTCTTTACATATAAATATTTAATCATAATAGTGATTATCAGGTGATTGCAAAGTGCTAGTAGGTAATAGATATATATTCAAAATATTTCTTAAAGTTTCTTCAATCTGCTTGCAAATTGAATTTTTATATAAATTAATTAACAAATTAATTTTTAATTAAAAACACCTAATGAGGCTCCAATTCTAAATGTAATTAATTTTTTAGACATTTTAGACATTTTACAATGTTGACCTTGCCTATGAGCATGCGAATGCTTACTATTTTATCATACAAATACGATATCATTAACGACCCTTGTTGTTGTTTATTATTTTATCTTCCATCTCCTCAAGTACAACAACTGTTAAAGCTCCCAGCTTCCTTGTAGTAAATCTCTCTATCATTGCTTTGACAGCAAGGAATTCAATTCCAAGTTAATGTCTTGCAAAATTTACTATATCAATAATAATGTAAAAAATAAATGTGATTTGTTCTTTTCATCGATGCCCCATCAAAAAGTCTCAAGTGAATCCGACTGAGAAATCTTACTAATTTAACGTCAAGAGCCCTAATATTACTCAATACCTAATGAATCCAAACACCACTTTCAACAGAAATAAAAAGACATAATCTGATGATTCGGTTGACCTCCTCTCTTGAAGAATTTTAAATTCCATCCACCTTGCTTGTCAATCTCTTTTATATTGTATAAATAGATGCAAAAAGTATGTTAAATTAAAAAAATAGAGGTTTGGTTATGAAAATATGAAAATATGGATTACTAAATATAAAGTGGTAAAGCTGGGACAATAAATGAAAGATATTTGAATTTGAGGATCAATAATCTTGCCTATCAAAGATGATTTCGCTGATATTGTCGATATTATCGTTTGAAAAGGTTATTATGTTAAGATCTGATTTTTCTTCTCCTTTTGATTTTATTATCTTTACTCTCTACTTTCCTTCCTAAAAACTGCTGCTAAAGGCTGGTAACTCCTCTACTGCTATCTTATTGTTTGCTCGCTTTTTCAAAATCAATAACACCAAAATAACTACAGTCAGTATGATTCCTACTATTGATGCAACCACTGCAATTATAATTACTTTCATATTACTGCTTGAGGATTGTGAACTATCTGTTGTAGGCGTTATAACTTGACTGTTAACACTTAGTAATTATCCAAGCCCTATTTGAATCGCAAGGCTTCCATTTGATTGCATGGTAGTTATTAAATCAGTTATAGCTTGAGCAAATGCGGTACTATTAGTCTGATTAACTTGTATTTAACTATTATTTTAGGCAACTGTAGGCTAGATAATGTTCAATACTATTATTACAGATCCATTATAAATACCCACAATCTTTACTAGTGACTAATCATTGATATGTAATATGGCACACATCCTGTCAACAAGTCGGGTAGCACCATTACTGCTGAAGAAATCATTGATATCCATCGAAAAATGAAGTGTAAGTTGCACTGAATTCGTTAGGGTCACCCTTACCATACAATTTGTATCCCCAGTTATCACAAAATGAATTGTGTAGTTAAAGTAGTAGAAAATATTGCTGCCACATTTGGTTGTATCAAGCTTTTGCTGACTGTTGTTATCTAGTAATGATATTGGGGAAATGTTCACTCCATTTACTTGTATTTGTATGCAGTTAGGGAAGGGATAATATAACTTCACAATAATCCAGTCAGAGTTATTACCTCCTGGAGTACGTTTCTGCAGCTGAAGTCGCATATCATTTGGTGGATTTGATGCAAAACTCATGTTATACATTTGATAAAGTTGAACAATAGAAATGAACCTACCTAGTCTTAAATTCATAGGCTCTCCACCCTACCACAACCACTCCTTGTATCCGTTTGTTAAAGTTGTCCAATTACCTCCATCATAATGGAGACTTACTGGCCACATGATTCTTGTATTGTAATCAGGGGAAATATTTTCATATTCTAGCACTGCAAAATCATTTCTAATACAATAGTAACCATTAAAGTAGGAGACATACGTACATGATGAAGTGTTAGCCCCTATTTGGGTATTATTAGGCAGTAATGTGCCTCCCTGTGGGAAAATCGTATTGGTATGATCCTGAATTATGAAGTTTATCTTGCCAGTACAGACCATATTACCGCATCCGCCCAACCAACTAACTTCACTTTGGAGGGGCTCCTAAAAATATGCCATTGAGTTGAATTAGCAGTTTGTGCAAACAGCATTCCAAAGATGAGTCGACCCCTGCAGATCAGGAGCGCCTGGGTGTGAACGGAATATCACATTATTGCTGCAATGCTGTAAGGCAGATTATGAGTAAGATTGTTTAAAATAATCGAATTGCACATTCTGTATGTAAGTTTTACTGTCCAAAGATTACGAATTGCCGACACCATCAAAAGAAGTATCAAAAGAATTGGGATATATCTATCCATCCACAGTGACCACCAAGAGACGAATACCATGATTTCCTGAGCAATCAGTCGCTGTTGAACCATAACACTCTATGCAATTTGGCCGTGAGATCATAGTGATGTACGAGTTGGTCAGGTAAGCAGTCCTATCGGTGCCTTCTAATCCATATCTTAGAGACACTGATCTCCCATTATCAGCCATCATAAAATTCGAGAAAATCAGTTCGTTGGTGTTAGGTGGAGAGGAAATCTGACCAACAGTACAGGCATAGGCTTTTGCTCCTGAAAAGCTTAAACATCCTCCTTGGCCATCTCCGATCAAAAGAAAACCAACTTAAGCTGAGCCAACTGTATTTTAGCTAAATGTCGAATTTATTCCGCAGGGTACAAAAGGGAAAACGTATCCATTGACATCAGAACCCTGGCAAATGTTATTATTAAATTGTATGACACTGTTGGCCGGATCTGTATCAGTAAGTTCTATGCAGGCTACAGGTTCGGTTCCAGTGATAGTGGGTCTGACCATAGCTCCGATCATAACATTACTGCTGACTGTGAAGGCAGTAACTCCTGAAATTTGCATATGGAATTTTCTTGCTTCGTAGAAAATGTTTTAGCTGATAAGATTGTTATTTTGTCCATTAGCTGCTATGCAGTAACTGCGACAGTATGAAAATGATGATCTTGTAATGATGGTTTGCCCCATTGTGGTATCTCCACTGTTTGATAGGACTAAACTTGCAGCTAGAGTGTCATATTGTCCGCCCATCATAAATTATACTGAATTTAAGATAGCCTGGCCTGCCAGATATGTAATACCATCCTCCCACATGGTATATATTACTAACGTGTATCCCCATGCTAAATCTGGCCCAGAGATAAATTTTATATTTCTAGTTACGTGACCAACAGATGCACGAGTATCCAGTGTACCATAGGAGTTGCTGATTGTGATTGCAGGGGCACCATAATGGGTATATAGCAAAGCTGAACTAAAAGACACTGTGTTTCCGCTGATACCTGTGATTTGAACACGCTCATATTCTCGACTTGAACTGAAACTGGGAGCAATTACTATTTCATCGCCTAGAGCCCAGCCAGAGGTACTATCAACAATAAGAGAAGTATCTCCTGGAAATGCAGAAGCTACGAGATTTGTCGATACAGTGCTTGGACTTATTCCATATAAAGATAGAATTCCAGTAACAACAAATATCTTATTGCCTTCAAGAGAGTCATCAAACACATATCCAGAGTCATTTTTAAATCCATTGATTTGAATATTGAGATTATGAGTGAAGGGAGTTGCTGCTGAGCCAGCTTGTAGCGATCCAGCCCTAATCCAAATACCTTGGCACTCGATATTTCTATCCGAAATGTCAGAGATGATGACTGTGCCGTCAATAGTCAAAAATTCACAGACAGCTGGATCAACGTCCATAATGATGGTCCAATTACAGTTAACAGTAACATTTTCGCCAGATAAGGGCATTCTTCCATGCGGCCATTGAGAAGCATTGCTCCAGTAGCGGTCGAAATCTTCCTTCACGCAATGTTGTCCCGGTGATGGCGGTGCGGGACAGTTATAGCGACAAAAAATGGCAGTCACATCAGTTGTTTCGAAGTATGTTCTATTGTTAGCGCTCGTACAAATTTAAAGAGTTCGGCTGCCGGCGCTGTTGTCATGATAATATTCACCATTGTAGCAAGTGGAGCTTGTAAAGTTAAGATCAGGCTTGAACAGACTGGCAGTAGTAAAGCTTTATCCTGGACGAATAGGTCCTATATCATACATCTCTCGATTGAGAGTGTAGTTGAATTTAAATCTAATGCCAAGATCGTTGGTTGTCAAAGTAGAGGAGGAAAAGATACTGAGATGGTCGAAGTCCAATCCTGTTAGCCACCAAATGTTGTAGATGTTACCAGTGATAAATGGTAGAGCGTAAGTTTCCATCAATGAATATACCGATGAATAAGAAGTCGAATTCACAGGTACAGTATCTGTGCTGCTATTAATGGGCTGTGCTTTGAGGTTAATCCCATAGAAAATATAACTGGGGGTAAGACCATTGAATGTGACACTAGCTACTTTTACAGAGCTATCACAGGCAATTGTTGTATCCCACTGTTGAGTATTAGTCGTTGGAAGGCAAGCCGTATTTGAAGCTAGATGTGGATAGTTGTTGACAACAGCAGCAGAAACTCTTTGATTGCCATCAAAGGCTGTTGTGGTGAAAGTGCCATCCAAATCATAAATAATCTCACGTTTCGCCCCATTCATAAACAGCTTGTTTCCAGAGATGTTAGTGAAAGAAATATTTGAAATGAATATTTCATTTGTGTAACTGACAGGGCTGTTGCAGTTGTTGCAAGTCTCTATACTATGAGTATTAGCAGGATAATTATAGAAACGAATGTTATTAATTCTAAAATTTCCTAACCCAGGAGTTATAATGCCCTTTGAGCCAGTCACATCACTTGGGTTGTTATGCATGGTTTGGCCTATCATAACAGAGTTTTATAAAGATGTTATGTTCAGAGTAAAGTCCACAGTGTAGAATTAGGCCCCTGAACGCTTATTTTCTGCAGTTTTAAAATCAGTAAATATTAAATTAGCAGTTTCCTCAGCCAATAAACCCGAAACTCCATTTTTATAAAGAGTAAAATTTGAGAATGTGCTGATAACTGCAGGATTATACTTCCAAGGATTAGTCGCATCTACTACAAAGAGATCAGAGCAAGGATACGTTCGAGGAGAAAGTTGAAAAATTCTCAAGCCATATCTTACATTAGAGTGAGAGGTATTATTAAAAGTTTAGCCAAGGGCATTGCCAATGGGGCAGACATCAGTACATGCTGAGGGTCCATCAGGGCGAGTTTTGATCTCATACCAAAATCCATAGAAATCGCCTCCGGCTGCATGGTTATGAATTAAGTGATTACTAGGGTGAGTAATCCAAAAAGAAGCCACAGAAATATCAGTTTGTAGCATAGTCCAGACCTGAATAGAGGATATCACTAGGTTGTATTGTATTAAATTATTAGTTTAAATGCCATCTTCAACAAAGAAGTTGTGCCCTTGAACATGGTAGCCCACGTTATATTCCACTGTAAGATAGTGAACTCCATGCAGAGTTATGACTCGAGCCATTGAGTGATGCACTGCATTTCCACGAGCATAAGATCCGGATGCATCACCCACCATGTGGAAGTGGATACAATAGCGGCCCATTATCAAAGGTTGTCCGCAGTCCGTAAACTACGTATATGCGATTTGGCCTACTAGTCCGTTCTATGAACTACCAGCCATCATGAGATGTGATCCATAGCTACTGGCTTGTGAATTACTTTCACCCATCATTTTAATATTTCTAGTTAAGAGACCAACCTCTGCTCTCATCTCTATTTGGTCAATTCCGTAAGTTTATATGGCAGAATAATGCATGTTAAGAAGGGAAGCGTTCAAGGTTATAGTATTACCGCTAATAGCAGTTATGGTTCTCTCCTAGGATTGATAGTGATCAAAATCAGTGGAAGCAATAGCAATCTGTTAGCCCACTTTCCAGTCAACGCTATCCTTCACAATAATATTTATATCGCCAATATTTGCTGTGGCTGACAGTAAAGTCCAAGTATATTGTCTGACTTGCCCATACATAGAGATAAAACACTCCAAGCAACCGATGCCCTTATTACCAAACATAGGCTGTTGGGCGCTGTAATAGCCACCGTACATCACAAAAGTTAACTTATGTTGGTAGGGTTGCTTCTCAGTACCAGCTATAAATATACCTCCGGTTAAAGTAATAAGGCCAGTGGATATCACCATATCTGACTCATCAGCAAAGGTTAAAGTTCCATTTTGAACTAATATACCTTGGAGAATGGGAGTTGATTGATCAACTAGCAAATTCATGCCAGGTGGCACGTAAACCAAATCACCATCAACAGGCGGCAGATCAGTTCCCCAGGTACGAATGTCGCTCCATCTCAGCACATAACTGAAACTTTGATATATTATGGCATTAACTGATCCTACCTGTACTACAAATGAGTTATAAGGAGGAAGGCTCAGTCTGGATCCAACGTTGCATGTTACAGCTGTGGAAGTGGCTGCAGTAACCACACAGGTAATACCATCAATAATAATTGAAGGTGTAGAGAAGCTAAGATAATTTCCGTTTAACGTGAGGCTATATCCTCCAAAAACATCTCCGTTGGGTTGTGATAAAGTATTTACCAATGGAGTATGATCCTGTCGGAACTCTATTTGATTGGCTAGTGTGAATGTATTAGCTCCATCATTATAGACTACGCTGGCGAAGTTGGAAGTAAGTGAAGCGAGGGTAACATCTGTGAGTAGTATTCCTTGGAATTATAGTTCTGCCAGTTGACAGCTGGAAGTAGTATCATGCACAAATCGATAGTATTGATAATATATATTAGAGTTAATAGGAACGATATTCCACCCAGAATGGACTGAAGATTATACTGTCGCAATTGTTGTCCAAGTATTTCCATCATTTGATGCTTCAAAGTGAGCTCCAGTCAAATATTGCGATGCTATGAGCCATTGACTGTATGGGAAAAATCTTATTCTGCTTAGATTTAGGGCCATCTAGTTTCCAACGTTAATTCCGATATAGCAAGGGCCATTTGATGTTGATAAGTATGTTGATCCCATTATCCCATCGAATGCTAACGCTTGGTTTGCAGCTGTATCACTTATTATAGCAAATTGAACCTGTGTTAACTTTTAAGGAGTGGCTAAGGAATACTGTTGTTGCGAGAGAGTTGTAACGAAGGGAGGTATAACAGCCACAGCTCTTGAAGAAGTTACACTACGAATTTGTGTTTTGACTCCGTTGATGGTGATAGTTGCACTACTGCTTAAACCACTTCCAGTTAGAGGAAAAAAACCACCGTTATAAGAAGTGGAGATAGCCGATGAGGTAGGAGCAACTATATTGATTGATATTGTTGAAGTGCAAGTGGCCCACCCGTAGGAAGCAAATAAAAATTTAAATCCATACAAACCACCAGTAAGAGTGGTAGTGAATTAAACTGAACCTGTGAGGTGAATTGATCCGTTAATACTATATATTTCGCTGGGGTTGTAAATAGAATACACTGAAACTGATGTAGGAGCCTCTGTTTGTAAGTTATTTTGAGTGAAGTTAAAGATAATACTGCCAGGTGAAGTGGAAGAACTACTCAACAATGAAAGCTGAGGAGTATTCGTACTCGAGGAGCTGATAGAGTAACACACTGTATTTCCTAAAGGAGATGTTAGATAAATTGAGAAAGTGCTACCTGTTGTCGAAGCAGGTAATGCCAAAGTGATTGCACTTGGATTCGTGCTAATTATCTGTGGCTCTATGAAAGCGTTATTGCAGAATATATTGAGAATAAAGTTGGCATTTGGCCAAGTAGAAGGCAATCCACTGCCACCAAGTAGAACGTTGCCTCCATTTATTGATAAGACGCCTGGGGTAGTTCCACTACTAGCTGCTGTGATATTGAGAACGAAACTATTTGATTCACCGATAGGGTCTTGCCTTACTGCTACGTTATAGGTGCCGCTTTCGACACTGGGAACGAGGAATATAACTGATGTTCCATTCGAAGACAGAGCATTAGTAATAGTAACAACTCCTGTGAGTTCATTAGTTAAAACAACTAAGGGAGGGCTGAGATTTAGGTTTGTTCCGATTAGAGTAACTGACCCGCTAGCAGTTACATTGGTTGATATGCTAGTTAAAGTTGGACTTGATGCAGAAGAAATATAGTGAAAGAGGCAGATACTGCTATTGGCACAAGTATTATCGACCATGAGCCTATTAGTGAGTACTACAGCTTGAGGTTAACTGATGTTATAACTTGGGTTAACAGGTGGTGTTCTGCAGAAAATATCAGTTGTATTTAAGGACTCAACATTGCAAAACCAATTGAGTGCGTTTCCGACAAATACAAGAGTTTCATCTATCGCGGTGTCAAAATTTATGCCTTTCAGATGAATGAGAGTGCCGCCATTGTAACTTCCGTTGGTTGGAGTAATTGATGTGATCATTAATTAGTATGTAAAGTCGTTGCAATTGGTAGAGTTTGGCAAAGCCATACCAACTCCAATTATATTGACTTGCACTTTGAATTAGCCAGGCAATCCTCCAGGAATACCAGTTTGGATGTACGTATCGTTAATATTAATAATCCTCATTCTATAAGCAATACCACTGCTATTAGACAAATAGACATTCACTTTAGTGGAGTCATTGCCAAAGCTCACTCCAGTTATTGCCATAACTCCCTTTAGAGAAGGATTGGCTGATTGTGGTGATACTGTAAAAATTGCAGCTGGAGGGGGTAAAAAATGATAGGTAAATGTTAGGGCATTACTGGTTTGATTTCCATTGCTGATTGTGATACTTTGAGTGCCAGCAGAAGAGCAGGCTGGTACTATAATTTCAGCATTTATGTTACTGATAGCCTCAATGAGAGCCTTTTGATTGCAGATGGTGATAGTAATAGTTGAAAGATCAACAGGGAAGCCAACTCCAGTGAGCAGTAAATCATACCCTCCATTTGTTCCTCCTGAGGTAAAATTAAGACTGGTGAGAGTCAATGGAAAGTTGATAGGATAAACTGAAGGAGAAATTTTCACTAAACCAACTTGACTCACAGTGACAGATGGTATATAACTTCCTGCTTAAATTGTGGGAGTTGAATCAGAGTTAGTTGGAAGTTGGCATTGGAAGTTATTGATCGGACTTGTGGCAGCATTGATAATGGTGCAAGTTTAGTTATCAAAAACCACACTAACATCGGTGAGACTGTATCCAATGTTGGAAGGATCAGTCAAAGACATAGTTAAAATTGAGCTAGATATGCTGTAAGCTGTGAGAACGGGAGGATATGTAATGAAGGAATACATGCAGTTGCCAAAGTTGGCGGTACAAACACTAGGTAATCCATTTACAGTCACCAGAACACATGCCTGATCAGAGGGTGTGTTGAGGAACCTGTAGTCGATTGGATCAACCAAGAGATTCGAGCTATATGCCCTTACCTATGTAAAGAAAAGCTGCGGTTTTGTTCCGGGAACTCCGCCACTCAAATTAGCATTGCTGAATACCAGATGTGGAACATTGTTGTTATATCCATAGTAGCTGATTAGCCAAGATGATTAATATTGATTTAGATTAGGATCAGATAAAAGAGTTACCTCCACATTTTGTAATCCAGGGATTGAGTTAAAAGATGCCTGAAGAGAAGCAGCATCTATATTATAAGGCACGTAATTATTACCAGAAGTACTGAGGGCGACTCCGCCAATCGAAAGCAAGAAATTGCCTGAAATCAAGGGTCCATGTGTTTGGAAAGTCGATTGTGTAAACGTTGTGGTGGTGGCAGTGGCGGTGGGGGTGGCGGTTGTATAATTGATGTATTTTGCTACCACAATTGAGTTAACGTCTGCTGTGCTCCTTAAGAAATAGATTGAAACACGCCAATTATAGATGTAGGCAGCTGATGAATTAATTGTTGCCTTGCCATTTGCATTGTACATTGTGAGCACACCAGATATTTGGTAAGGCGCGAAGGCGTTGAAGGTGTTTAGAGCGTTGATAAATTGATTGATAGTTGCATTGAAAGGAACGACTGCCCACACGACTGTAGATGGTGCATTAATATTTTTGGTTGTAATTGTCATGTTGATTAGTCCCCCTGTAACACCTGTCTGATTGAAATCAATAATCTAAGGTTTATTGGTGAAATTAAGGTCTAGCTGATGTACTGCATGTGTTTGCCATGTGAGAGTTGTATCGTTGTTAGGCACTTCAACTGACACTTTTAAAGATCCTGTCCCCCAAAAGTTAAGGTGGTACACTTCCAGATAATAACTTTTGCCTGCTTAGAGGCTTACTGTATTTTCAGCAGTGGGGACATAGGGAGTGTAGAAGTTAAACATGTATTGATCTGTGTTAGAGTAGATGAGGGGACTGACTGCTGGCTGATTAGTTGTTCCATATGTAGTTGACAAGTACATAGCAAAAGTATCCACAGCCACACCTCTAAAGGTGTAAATTCCTGTGACAGGAGCAGTGAAATATCCAGTAAAGGATTATCCGTAGTAGTTGCCATAGTAGTACCCTGTCAAAATTTAGCCTCGATAGTCTGATTAAACCAAATGTAAACTCGAAGAGTTACTAGCGATGGCTGTACGTAATCCGGCAGGTGTTTTATTTGGAAGGTTTGTGATATCATATCTATTATAATTGAGGCCAACTCCTGAAAAATAGCTATTAGTTTGATTGGTGGAATTGGTTCCAATTTAGGCAGTCACAGAGGTATTTTTTTGTTGAAGATTACATATTATTGAAGTAATTGTGCTGGATATCACATTGCAATTTGTATCATCAACAGTCACTGTAATCTTGCCAGGATTGGTCGAAAAGCCACTACCAGTTATGGTGAGCTGTTGACCTGCTACTGAGCCTGAGGTGGGAGTAAAACTATTCACTGACGGTAGAACAACAAAATTAAAATATTAATGTTTAAAAGAGGATCTTTGCAGATGATAACTGGGAGTGGAATAGCCTGGTGTCAAGTATTCCTGCACAGAAAATTTGCCAGATTATTGGATATTAGCCATGTAGCAAGAAATTGTGTCGCTGCTGGTAGCGCTTATTGGTCCTTCAGCAATATCAAAACGGCTACATAGAGTATTCCCAATTAACATGGAAATCACATCACCCATGTTCAGATGACCATCCCCCAAATTACTGATAGTGTGGATGCCATAGAAATTCACATAAGTACCAGCAATACCGGAAGTAGGGTAGAGAGCCTGTATGAGAGGAGTTTGACTGTTGAGGTAAGAGAAAAAACCCTTATTATTGGTGAGGCTTTGCTGCTGTCCGTTACTGATTACGATGATGGGTAAGTTGAGGATGTTGTTGAGTTGGTTGGTATCTGATGTAATACATGCAAGAGTGGTATCGGTGGCGCCATCAGCTGGAATGTTGCAAGGATATGTGCCCACAAAAACTTGGTTATTGGCGGCATTTGAGCTGAAACCGACGCCTGTCATATAGATAGTAGTGCCTCCACGAACACTACCAGAGGGACTGATCACTGAGGTTGATGAGGTTGAAACAGTAAAAAGTTGTAGGGCCTCATTGTGGGCTCCAACCACAAGGAGTACTAAACAGATAAAAGTAGCTATTTTCATCCCTAGAGGTAAATTTATTAATGATTAGATGATTGGTATCGCAATAAATTACATTTAGGGAACAATGCTAACAATCAAAAAAACCAAAAAACATCAAAAAGCCAAATAATCGTCAGTAAAGTATGTTTTCGAAGCCATGAATATAGTTCTGCTTATTTATCCACACACAAAAAAGCAGACGCATGTCTCAAAAATATCGAGTTGGAAGAGAGACAAATCATTTTAACGACTTAAATATTGATTTGAGTATTATCTTTAGCTGATGAAAATGTGTGTATAATCTATTATTATGAATAAGGAGATAATTGTATTAGTTATATTCATGAATTAGGATTAACATCTTTATAAGATCAAATCATATTAAATACTAAAAGAATTATTCGCTAATATCCAACATTATTTTTTAAGAACAATAAAATACAATAATTATTGGTGATCTTATAAATATTATCAATAGGCTTCTTTATTTGTTTGTCTTCATATTAAATAGCATAATTATTAAAAAACCTTGCAATGATTATACTCATGTGTTTAAACTAAAGTCAAAGTCTACACTTTTTTTTTCCAAATGAGTCAAAGACTTATATCAAATTATCAGTTAATTGCCTTTCCGAGGACATGAATATCAATCAGCAATCTAATCATTTGACCCTATATAATAAGGTTAATATCTTTGAAGAGTATCGCTTAATTTTCAAATTCCTTATTCAATGATTTCATTATTAACTTATTTAAATATTCAAATATTCAAATGTTTTCAATACTTTATAAAGATGTTTAATAACATTTATTTTCAAGATTTTACCTTTTAATACTATGCAGGTTTAACTCGTTTATAATAATGATAATAGCCATAAGTTTAGCAAGCTGAATTGTTTGATAATTTTACCTTTATTTTACAAAGTATCATTGGAACCACTATGATGAACTCTATCTATAAATAATCTGAAGATTATTTTGTATATCATCGACCAATGCCTTTCTACACTTCTCTGTCTTGAGTTGAAATATTTCTTTTTCTTTCTCCTATTCTTTGATGTTCTCATATTTTAGAATATATAACATCCTTTCTATAGCACTTCAAATTTTATTCTATTCAGTCAATCGAATTATTTTGCGCTTAATACTGAGCTCTTTAGTTTGTCCAATCAATTTTTTGTATTTATTTCTTTGACTTCTATCTTAATTTTTGATACTTTCTCATTGATTTCTTTTCTATCCTTCTCAATTTTACTTGTTACATCAAAAACTGAGTCTTTTTTACTTGTATTTATTTTTGTCCTTTTAAGATTAGCCGAGTCCATTTTTTGTTGTTTTAGCTTTGGTCTCAAACATGCCTTCTCTCCTTTGATTTGATTAATGAAGTTATCAATTTATTTGTTTCATTCATCCACAAAATCATTTTTAATATTAGTATTCTAACCGTGTAGCTTTTCATATTTTCACTTATGGTAGATAAGAAGTAGCGGAGTTCTTTGCCGGTTGGTTTTTCCCATTTGATTCTTGCATTCTGCTTTACTTTATATCTTACTTACGTATTTATTAAATTTTTCTCGATATTCTTCAAGATATTCTTTTCTTGAATCCTTTTAACTTGTTAATTTACTTCTCTTTTATTCTGTCTTATTTTGCACAAATGATTTTTTTTTATCATTGAAGCTGATTTTCATTGGATGAAATCGCATTTGTAGTCTAATTCTTTCAGAATTTTGTGACTTGGAAGACTATTTTTTGACCTTTTAAGTGTTAATGCTTATATCTGCGTAGAGTTTAATATGTTAAAGTCGAAGTCATCAAGATTAACTCATTTTATCCAGGGTTGACTATGAAGATGTTCTATTTGAAAGGGTTTGTTGAGTACAATTTTCTTGATGTGCTCGTTTTATGAAAAGGGATATTAATGTAAAGACGTCCATATTAATAAATGAAATAAATAATTAATTATGAAAATAAAAGATAAATCATGATTAATTACATTAATTATGTTAAAGTAGAAAGTTAGCGAGCTCATAGTTTGTGGCAAAAAAAGTATTTGACATGGCA